>OGLS01000504.1_pt1 | contig 35481 bp, 25 predicted proteins | sample 1572881 | NCBI WGS metagenome assembly OGLS01 (sample SAMEA2582013, study PRJEB24529) | metagenome | biome: Human gut stool | place: China | collected 2011
TTTCAGACGCTCCGGTCTGACGGTATAAAACCCGGAATCGGAATAAAAAGAAAAAATATAACAACCTTTATCCGGTAGAAGCGGAACGGGTATTATATGCTGGAGACGGGAAAGATATAGTGATTTTTATGACAAAATCTGAATCGGGTTGAATGCAGGTAAACTGATCGTACTTCTTAAATATCGAAAGTTGGGATGGAAATATTGTTCAGCAAAAATTGATATTTGTAATTTGAAAGTTAATTTTGCACGATAGGAATTGAAAATATAACTTTTAGATCATGAAAAAAAATGTAGTGGTGATTGCAGGAGGAAATTCTTCTGAATATGAAGTATCTATAAAATCCGGGAATCATATCTTTTCAGAAGTAGACGGAGAAAAATACAATAAATACCTGATGATCTTACGGGGCAGAGATTGGATGGTGGAGATCGGAGATCAGAAATTTCCGGTAGATAAAAATGATTTTTCATTTGAATACCAGGGGAAGAAAGTTGTTTTTGATTTCGCCTATATCACCATTCACGGCACTCCGGGTGAGAACGGTATCCTGCAAGGTTACTTTGACTTGCTGGGGATTCCTTACTCCAGTTGTAATGTACTGGTTTCGGCCATAACATTCAATAAGTTCACTTGCAACCAATATTTGAAAGGTTTCGGAATCCGAGTATCCGAATCTCTGATTCTCCGCAAAGGGTTTGAAATCACCGACCAAGAAGTAATCAGCAAAATCGGTCTGCCTTGTTTTATCAAACCGAATGCCGGCGGTTCCAGCTTTGGCGTAACAAAAGTCAAAACAGAAGAAGAAATTCAGCCTGCCATCGAAAAAGCCTTCCATGAAAGCGATGAAGTGATGATCGAAGCCTATATGAAAGGTACGGAAGTAACTTGCGGATGCTATAAAACAAAAGATAAAGAAGTGGTATTCCCCATTACCGAAGTAGTAACCGACAATGAATTCTTTGACTACGATGCCAAATACAACGGACAGGTACAGGAAATCACCCCTGCCCGCCTTCCCGAAGATACGGCAGAGCGTGTGCGTCTGCTCACTTCCGCCATCTATGATATACTAGGATGTTCGGGCATTATCCGCATCGATTATATCATTACCGAAGGAGATAAAGTCAACCTATTGGAAATCAACACTACTCCGGGCATGACAGCTACCAGCTTTATCCCGCAGCAAGTGCGCGCTGCCGGACTGGACATCAAAGATGTAATGACCGATATTATTGAAAATAAGTTTTAACTTAAATAAAAAGAGCCATGAACATACCAGCTGAATTTGACAAGATTCGTCCTTACACTCCCGAGGAGTTGCCGAAAATCTATGAAGAGTTAATCGCCGACCCGAGTTTCCGGGCAGTGGTAGAGTCTGTTATGCCGGGCATCCCCTTTGAGGCCCTTGCCGAGAAGATGCGTCTATGCCGGACAAACCTGGAGTTCCAAAAAGCATTTTTCTACGGACTATTATGGGATTTGGTAAAGAAATGCGCCAATGGGCTTACATTCGACTGTTCTGCCCTGACGGATAAAACAATGAATTATACCTTCATTTCCAATCACCGTGATATTATCCTTGACTCCGCTTTTCTGTGCATTCTCTTGATAGACCAAAAGATGAATACCGTGGAAATTGCCATCGGTGACAATCTGCTGATTTATCCCTGGATAAAAAAACTGGTACGTATCAATAAATCATTCATCGTGCAACGCGGTCTCAGCATGCGTCAAAAACTGGAAGCATCTGCGCTGATGTCGCGCTATATGCACTTTGCCATCACCCATAAGCATGAAAACCTGTGGATTGCCCAACGCCAGGGACGCGCAAAAGACTCTAACGACCGCACCCAGGACAGCGTGCTTAAAATGATGGCAATGGCAGGAGAAGGAGACGCCATCGCACGACTGAAAGAACTCAATCTCGTTCCGCTTTCCATCTCTTACGAATACGACCCCTGTGACTTTCTGAAGGCAAAAGAGCTGCAACAGAAACGGGACGACGCCAACTTCCGGAAATCTCCCGAAGACGACCTTATCAATATGCAGACCGGACTTTACGGTTATAAGGGCCGCATCCATTTCCAAACTTCAGCCTGCCTGAACAAAGAGCTGGATGAGATAAAAGAGCGCAACTTATCCAAAACAGAAGTATTCACCGCCATCTCTGAACTGATAGACAAGCATATTCATCAAAACTATCATCTGTATGCCGGTAATTATGTGGCGTGCGACCTCTTAATGGGAGATACCCGTTTTGCCGAAGAATATACCGAAGAAGAAAAAGTTAAGTTTGAAAAGTATCTGGAAGGACAGATTGCCAAGATTGATTTGCCCAACAAGGATATTCCTTTCCTGCGAAACAAAATATTGACGATGTATGCCAATCCGTTAATCAACTATCTGGAAGCGGCAAAAGGCTGAAATCCGAACGATAATCAAACAAAGGTAACAGTACAGTTAACGATAAACAGATAATTTACCATGAAGAAATGTATTCTTTTATGTCTTTTTGCTCCTTTACTATTCATCGCTTGCAGTGATGACGATTATGTCTATCCCAATGTCTTGACAGAAATGATAGACCTGGTAACGGACAACACAGGGACGGCAACTTATCTGAAAAGCGACGAGGGGGTGATATGGAGCATACAGCCCCGCGCCGGCCTGGACGGTTTGACCCCCGACAGCGCTTACCGTACTGTTACCATGTATGCCCCTGTCAATACTTCCCAGCCGTCATCATTGGAAGCCATCCTGTATAACACACAGATAGCCATCTCTCCTATTCCAAAAGCGAAAGATACATTCAAGGAAATACATACAGACCCGGTTGCCATACAAAGCATCTGGCGAAGTGGTGACTATCTGAACCTGATAGCACTGGCAATGGTAAAAGACCGGACACACGAATTTCATTTCATCGACAACGGAATTACCCATAATGAAGATGGCACAAAGACACTGAACCTTACTCTCTACCACGACCGCCATGACGATGTGGAAGGTTTTAACCGTAAAGTTTACCTTTCAGTTCCCCTCCGGACCTATGCCGATGTGTTGCAAAAGGGAGACAAAATTATCTTCACGCTGAATACATACAAAGAAGGTATGACCAGCCGTTCATTTACTTATTAACAATAAAAAGCAATATGATTAAAACTATTTATTTTGTTTTCTTTATCTGTGCCTTTGCGCTCGGATTATGGGCCTGCACAGGAAAAGAACAAGAGAAGTTCAAAAGCTTATCAACAGCCCATTTCGAACAATTGATAAAAGACAATAAAATCCAATTGGTAGATGTACGCACTGTTGCCGAATATTCGGAAGGACATATTCCGGGCAGCCTGAACATCAATGTTATGGACGAGAACTTTGCCGCAGCCGTTGATGAACTGTTGCAGAAAGACCAACCGGTAGCCGTATATTGCAAAAGCGGAAGAAGAAGCCGCAATGCAGCAAAGCTCTTGGTCAAGAAGGGATTCAAAGTCTACAACTTGGATAAAGGTATCCTGAACTGGATAGACGAAGGCATGGAGATTGAGAAGTGATTACCGACTTCAATAATGAGGGAAGCATGGGGTTGTGTCAAAACCCGGACAATGCTGTGCTTTTGCTCGTAGGGGCGAGATCTGCTCGCCCGAAGACAATTCGCTTTGTGTATTTGGGCAGGTAAACCCTGCCCCTACAGTTGACAAAGTGACAGGTCACTTTAGTTTTGACATACCCCCGACTGTTTCACTTGGCTCGACAGTTATGCCTCCAAACCTTGCAACAAGCGTTTCAGCACCACAGTTGCAGAAATCTCACGATTGGCAGCTTCGGGAATCACCAAGGAAGTAGGCGCCTCAATCACATCATCCGTCACAATCATATTTCTACGGACAGGCAGACAGTGCATGAAGAAAGCATTGTCGGTCACTGCCATGTGAGCCGCATCTACCGTCCAACTCATATCCTTGCTCAACACCTTGCCATAGTCCTCCGGCCGGGTCACACCCGGACAAGCCCAGTTCTTGGCATAAATGAAATCCGCTCCTTCAAAAGCCTTCATCTGGTTATATTCCACTTTCGCACCACGGACAAACTTCGGGTCGAGTTCATAACCTTCGGGATGGGTAATGACAAAATCCACATCTGCCTCATTCATCCAGTCGGCAAACGAATTGGGAACAGCCTGTGGAAGTGCACGCGGATGCGGCGCCCAGGTCAACACCACTTTGGGGCGTTCTTTCTTCTTATATTCCTCAATAGTAATCAAGTCGGCAAAAGCCTGCAACGGATGGCCCGTAGCCGCTTCCATAGAGAATGCCGGCTTACCCGAATACTTGATGAACTGATTCAGAATCTTTTCTGTATAATCATCTTCACGGCTTTCAAAATGAGCAAAAGAGCGCACACCGATGATATCGCAATAAGAGGCCATCACCGGAATGGCTTCCAGCAAGTGTTCGCTCTTGTCGCCATCCATAATGACACCGCGCTCTGTTTCCAACTTCCATGCGCCTTGGTTCACATCGAGCACAATCACGTCCATACCCAGATTGCGCGCTGCCTTCTGAGTGCTCAGACGGGTACGCAGGCTGTTGTTGAAGAAAATCAACAAGCAAGTCTTATGCTTTCCCAGATTCTCATACTTATAGCGGTCTTTCTTGATTTCAAACGCCTCAGCCAAAGCTGTTTTCAAATCACCCAAATCGTGTACATTTGTAAAGTATCTCATAATTCGTTCTATATATAATATGTATAAATTCTATCTCACCGGTTAATCTCTTGTCTGTCCTTCTCCACGGACTATCCATTTATAAGTATTCAGTTCCTCCAGCCCCATCGGTCCGCGAGCATGAAGTTTCTGGGTACTGATGCCTATCTCCGCACCCAGTCCGAACTCACCGCCGTCTGTAAAGGAAGTAGGGACATTGACATAAACACACGCCGCATCCACTGCTTTCATGAAATAGTCGGCAGAGCGGCTGTCCTCGGTCACGATGCATTCACTATGACCGGAACCGTACCGGGCAATATGAGCCACCGCTTCTTCAGGACCGGAAAGCACCTTGACTGCCATTTTATAGCCCAGGAATTCGGTACCGTAGCTCTCGTCGGTGGAATGCCGGAGAAGCTCCGCCGGATAACTTTCCTGCAAAGCCGAGAAAGCTTCGGGGTCGGCATATATAGTCACATGAGAGCATGACAAGCCGCCGCACAACACCGGAAGATCGGCCACTCGCTCCCTGTGCACAAGCACACAGTCCAACGCATTGCACACACTGACACGACGGGTTTTCGCATTCCTGATAATAGCAGCCCCCTTTGTCACATCACCGCTTCTGTCAAAGTAAGCATGACACACACCGGCTCCCGTTTCTATCACCGGGACAGTGGCATTCCGACGGACAAAATCAATCAGTCCTTTTCCCCCGCGGGGAATCAGCAAGTCCACATACCCCCTTGCATTCAGCAACTCGGCAGCAGACTCACGGTCGGGCGGAAGCAGGACAACCAGATTGGGATTCAGCCCCTGCTGTATCAATACCGAATGAATGACCGACACGATAGCCCGGTTGGAACAGTCGGCATCACTCCCCCCTTTCAGCAGGCAAGCATTTCCCGACTTGAAACAGAGCGAGAAGACATCCAGCGTGACGTTGGGTCGTGCTTCGTATACAATACCGATAGCGCCGAAAGGCACACTGACCTTCGTCAACTTCATGCCGTTGGGACGGAGCGTTTCGCTCAATACCCTTCCTACAGGAGACGGAAGCCGCGTCACACTGCGAATACCTTCAGCAATGCCGTGGATACGTTCCGTCGTCAGCTTCAGCCTGTCATACTTCGGGTCAGACTCATCCATCCTTGCCAAGTCCTTGGCATTCTCCGACAATATCTGTCCGGCTTGCGATTCCGTGGCATCCGCCACGGCACGCAATACTTCATTTATCTTTTCCTCCCCACAAAAAGCCAGACTCTTGCCGGCTTCCCGCACCTGCTGAAAAGTATCTGTCAGTTTTCCCATTGCAGTCAAATTGATTAGTCCAAATACAGATAATCATAATGCACCACCGGCTTTTGACCGTGTTGCCCCATCAGCAGGCGCGCCTCCTCCGAGTCAAAGCCCACACGTCCCACTCCTATTTGCTTTCCCCGATGGTCTATGATTTTCACGATATCATCTTTCTCAAATTCACCTTCTATAGCAACGATGCCTACCGACAGCAAGCTCACTGCCTTGTTTCCTTTCAACACTTTCACCGCCGGTTCGTTCAAATGCAATTCGCCTTTTGCAAAACCTTCACTGTGGGCTATCCATTTCTTTACACTCGACACGCCATCCGTTGCCGGAACAAAACGCGTACACACCGTTTCTTCGGGGTGCTGCAGCAAGTCCACCAATATATTGTCCTTCTTCCCGTTGGCTATGATGACGGTAATACCCTCATCCGCCACTTTGCGGGCAATGGTCGTCTTGGTCAGCATGCCTCCCCTGCCGAAACCCGATTTCTCCGCCCGGATATAGTCGGACAGGTCTTTCCCCTGCTCCACCTCTCTGATGACCCGGGCACCGGGAGCAGAAGGCGAGCCGTCATAAACACCGTCGATATTGCTCAGGATAATCAACGCCTGCATGTCCATCATGGAAGCAATCATGCCCGAAAGCTCATCATTGTCGGTAAACATCAGTTCCGTCACCGAAATGGTATCATTTTCGTTTACAATCGGAATGACTCCGTTTTCCAGCATCACCATCATGCAGTTGCGCTGGTTGAGATAATGACGACGCGTGGCAAAACTCTCCTTTGTGGTGAGCACCTGCCCCACGGTAATGTCATACTCACGAAAGAGTTCATAATAACGGTTTATCAGTTTCGCCTGTCCCACAGCAGAAAAAAGCTGCCGTTGGTCAACACTGTCCAACTTCTTGGACGGTTTGATTTCACTCCGTCCCGAAGCGACTGCCCCCGACGAGATTAAAATAACCTCCACTCCTGCCTTGTGCAGTTCCGCTATCTGGTCTACGAGCGCCGACATCCGTGTCACGTCCGGCGTGCCGTCCTTGCGCGCCAGTACATTACTTCCAATCTTTACCGCTATTCTTGTAAACTGATATGCCATTTCTCTTGTTAGTTTAGAAACACAAATATAGGTATTTAAATTAATCTGTAAGGTGAAATAAGCTAAAAATTAACCGGTAAGGCATTTGTATGCCTTTATTTTTACTCTCATCATTTGCAAAATGAAAATATATAATGATAATACCCAACCAACAGATATAACTTATGACTAAAGCTGTTTCCTTTGACAGGAAGTCACTCCACCGGTCGGACTAAGCATTTTCTTTCCTTAGGCTAAGACTTTTTATACGGTGGATTATTACGTCCCACGGCAGCAGGACATACGTCCCACAGCAGCAGGACGTACGTTCCATTACGGCAGGACGTACGTTCCATTGCAATAGGACGTAATAATCTGCCGCCCAGAAAACCTTAGCCATACGCAGGAAACGGCTTAAGGATACTAATAAATGGTCAAATCTATAAATTATTGCTCAAGACAGAGGCTAAGATGCAATCTTTTACGGATTTATGATTAACTTTGCCTATCGTACAATCATTCTAATTACTAACTATTACCATTGAACATGAGAAGAACCGGAATAAAAAACGCATGGTTACTGATGCTCTGCCTGCTGACCGTTTCGGCAGCCGCCGCACAGAACCTTCAAAAGAAAGTAAAGAATGCCAAAGGAATTGAAGTCATTTATCAATCCAGCTATAAAGGTAAAATCCGCCCCGGACAGATAAAGATGACCGTATCGGGCGACCAAGTGGCACTGGAAAGCGTCTCTCCCAAAGGGGAGAAAGAGACTGCGACCGAGGGCATTCGCGAAGACAAACAGCCCGTCATCAAGAATTATATCGACTATGCCGGTCGCGAAGCTTATAAATGGGCGGAGCTGCCTGACGGAAAGATTATTTCCGCCGCAACCCCTTTCGAATTCGGTAAAGGGTTCACTCCTGCCGGCGAAGGCAAGCATCTGGGACTGAACTGCAAGATAGCACGCACTTCCATCAACTCGAACACCATCGAAGTGTGGTACACCCATGACATTCCTTTCAGAGGAACACCGCAAGCCAATGTCGGCGTGCCCGACGGACTGGTGCTGAAGGTGGTGCGCAACGGAGATATGATACAGGAAGCCTCCGCCATTACCCCTCTCAAGAAAGCGCAGGCACTGTTGCCGGACTCATGGGGCGAAAAGATGGATGCCGACGATTACCAGTATACCATCAACCAAAGCGGTGTCATCACCATTCCTGTATTCGACCAACAGACCATTTGTTTCAACAACGCCAAACTGCCCGATACGCTGGAAGACGGAATAACTTACAGCGCAGGAGGCGGAACCCTTATCCTGAAAAAAGTGAAACTGCCGGAATCAGCAAAGAACCGCAGCATCTTTGTGGAAGTTGCCCAATACTCGGACGGCGACGCATACGACCGCACCGGTTCCGTCTTCGTTATCCCGACCGGCAAGAAACAGTCTTTCCTGGATGCCATACGGAACCTGAAAAGCGTACCGTCCTTCCAGACCAAAGACGGCAACTATCCGGCACTCATCTCTACAGATGACTATGAGGCTCCCGTGGAACTGATGCGTTTCTTTACCGGATTCGGCGTACGTAAGTTCAACCACAACAAAGTGAAAGGACAACACTGGGTAGACTCGGTCATTTACAAATCGGAGGTCACTCCCCTCGCCTCGCAACTGCAAGGCGAAGTCTGGATAGGAGCCTACATAGGCAACTGGGATGCCAAAGGGCATCGCCTCTCCCTGAAACTGAAGTATTACCCCGACGACGAACGCCGCGTAAACAAAGCCATGCCCTTGTTCAACACCGTGAATTATCTGGAACAGGCCGGACAAGCCTACCCCGTCTTCTTCCTGAATGACTCCCTGCGCGTGAGATTCACCCTGAAAGAACCGGCAAAAAACGCACGCCTGTTCTATCTCACCACCGGACACGGCGGTTGGGGGAACGGAGATGAATTCAATCAAAAGCCCAACACCGTTTATCTGGATGGCAAGAAAGTAATCTCGTTCATCCCCTGGCGCGATGACTGCGGAACGTACCGTAACTCCAATCCCTGCTCGGGCAACTTCTCAAACGGCCTGAGCTCTTCGGACTTGAGCCGTTCCAATTGGTGTCCCGGCACAGTGACTACGCCCGAATATATCTATCTGGGCGATTTGGAAGCAGGAGAACACACCCTCTCCGTCCGGATACCGCAAGGAGCTCCCGAAGGAGGAAGCAACAGTTACTGGTGCATATCGGGCACACTGCTTTATTAATCCGTTCATTATTAAATTAAAATACCAATGAAGAAAAGTTTCTATTTTCTATGTACATTAGCCCTGACCGGGACATTGTTCAGTTGCAATCCCACTGAAAACGAACCGGCGGAAACAGACTACACAAAGTACGTGAACACCTTTATCGGAGCTGCCGACAACGGGCATACCTTCCCCGGTGCCTGCCGACCTTTCGGCATGATTCAAACCAGCCCTGTCACCGGCGCGGTGGGCTGGAGATATTGCTCCGAGTATGTCAACAGTGACTCCATCATCTGGGGATTCACTCAGACACATCTCAACGGAACCGGATGTATGGACTTGGGCGACGTGCTCGTCATGCCTGTCACCGGAACACGCACCCGTGCCTGGGATGCCTACCGCAGCCGTTTCTCCAAGAAGCAGGAAGCCGCCACACCGGGATATTACACGGTAGAGCTGACCGAGCCGAACGTGAAAGCGGAACTCACCGCCACTCCTCACGCAGCCTTGCATCGCTACACCTATCACAATGCCGACTCTGCTTCCGTCCTCATCGACTTGCAACACGGACCGACATGGAACGAAAACCAATATCACTCTCAGGTGAAGGAATGCGAGGTGAACTGGGAAGACGCTCAAACCCTGACCGGGCATGTGCGCAACAGTGTTTGGGTCAATCAGGATTATTTCTTCGTGATGAAGTTCAACCGCCCCGTCACCGACTCCCTCTACCTGCCTATGGGTGAGACCGAAAAAGGCAAACGCATCATTGCCTCTTTTGACATGCAGCCCGGCGAAGAACTGCTGATGAAAATCGCTCTCTCCACTACCGGCATAGAAGGCGCCAGGAAGAATATGGAAGCCGAAGTGCCCGCATGGGACTTTGAAGGAGTGAAAAAAACGGCACATGACGATTGGAACAGCTACCTGAGCCGCATCGACGTGACCGGAACAGAAGACGAGAAAACCAACTTCTACACCTGTTTCTATCATGCATTGATTCAGCCCAATCAGATTTCGGACGTAGACGGCCTGTATCGCAACGCCGCCGACTCTGTGGTTAAGGCAGGAACGGGAACATTCTATTCCACTTTCTCCTTGTGGGACACCTACCGTGCCGCACATCCGTTCTACACGCTGATGGTTCCCGAAAAGGTAGACGGCTTTGTCAACTCACTGGTAGAGCAGAGCGAAGTGCAAGGCTTCCTGCCCATCTGGGGATTGTGGGGCAAGGAAACCTATACCATGGTAGGCAACCACGGTGTATCCGTCATAGCCGAAGCCTACCGCAAAGGGTTCCGCGGATTTGATGCCGAACGCGCTTTCAACGCCATCAAGCAAACCCAGACCGTATCGCACAAACAGAAATCCGATTGGGAAACGTACATGAAATACGGTTACTTCCCCACTGATTTGATTAAGACCGAATCTGTTTCTTCTTCCCTCGAATCGGTATACGACGATTATGCAGCCGCAGACATGGCTAAACGTATGGGCAAGACAGAAGATGCGGCTTACTTCTCCAAACGTGCGGATTTCTACAAGAATCTGTTTGATACGGAAACCCAGTTTATGCGTCCGCGTAATTCGGACGGAACTTGGAAGACTCCGTTCAACCCCAGTCAGGTGGCACACGCCGAAAGTACCGGTGGTGACTATACCGAAGGAAATGCCTGGCAATATACTTGGCATGTGCAGCATGATGTTCCGGGACTCATCAGTCTCTTTGGCGGCGAGGAACCTTTCTTGAACAAGCTTGATTCGCTGTTCACACTCAAACTGGAAACGACTCAGGCAGATGTCACCGGCCTCATCGGACAATATGCCCATGGCAACGAGCCAAGCCACCACATTACTTATCTGTATGCGTTGGCAGGACGTCCCGAACGTACGCAGGAGTTGGTTCGTGAAATATTTGATACCCAGTATCGCCCCGAGCCCGACGGCCTTTGCGGTAATGACGATTGCGGACAAATGTCTGCGTGGTATATGTTCTCTGCCATGGGATTCTATCCGGTGGACCCGGTAAGCGGAAACTATGTGTTCGGCGCTCCGCAAATGCCGAAGATTGTGCTTCACCTGGCAGACGGAAAGACATTCACCGTCATTGCAGACGGCATCTCCAAAGAACATAAATACATTGACAGCATTACGCTGAACGGTGAGCCTTATACCAAGAACTATATCTCACACGAAGATATATTGAAGGGAGGAACATTGGTGTATAAGATGAAATAATGGTATTACAAACCTCTCCAAGAAGACAAAAAAAGAGAGTAGTCCATCACGGATTACTCTCTTTTCTTTAAGAATCAACAGTGGAATTACTCCACCTAATCGGTCATATTACTATCTTTCGTTTATTCTATAGCAGTACCGTTGATCGTTGTCGGCCAATACGGATTTTGATAGAGAACAGAAGTTTCTACATTTTCATCCGGCGACAACAGTTCTATTTCACGGATAGGCAACGGTGATAAATAATTTGCCTTGGCCCAAGTATATCCGTCATATACAGGGTTGTTGTCTTTCATGACAGAGTAAGGACGCAAGTATTTGAAAGAAGGATCAGAAATATTAGAACCTTCAGAACCGGTATATCTGTATTCTATTTCAGCACCGTTTTCGTCTTTGTTAGCTACTTTATAGAGCTCGTCCCAGAAATTACATCCTTCCGGAATGAACTTCTTCGACAACATGTCATCCATAGCACGCCAACGTATCAGGTCATTATAACGCATATCTTCGCCGATAAATTCACAACGACGTTCACGTCGGATGTTCAACAGAGTAGCATCTACTATTTCATCACCCGATTTTTTAGCCCAGTCTGTTTCCTTGTTCATATCTGTTGCAGCAATGGTCTTGTTGAAATCAGGATCCACACCTGCACGTTCACGGACAGCTCTCCAATAGTTGGCAGCTTTACCATCTATTCTTCCGTTTTTCAAATAATAAGCTTCCATATAGTTCAGATAAGCCTCTACACCACGGAAGATGATACAACCTGTAGTTGATTCAGCTTTACCCCATACATTCTGTGTAAGGTCGAAGCTGGCATATTTACGAAGACGATAGCCGGTGCGGTCTTGCATTTCCTGACGGTTTGATACTGGGTGCGGCATGAAATATTGAACTGTACCTGCTGTTTGCTGTGAATGAACAGGCAAGAAATTGCTTTCACTGAACACAAACAATTGCAAGCGGTCGTCACGGTTGGTTTTTACATCATCCAATGTCTTATCACCCATGTATGGAGCTGAAGTTGTAGCTGCATACCAAGGCATACCATCTTTCATAAGGAAGCTTTCCACATAAGTTTTCAGCAAACCGTTGTTGCTTCCTGACTGCACCCATGCAGGTGCTCCGTGAGTAATGGAGTAACTTCCGGTTTTAGCATACGATCTCCAAAGCAATACTTCCGAGTTTTTGCTCAGGTCAAGTGAAGCGAACATCTCAAAATAAGGATTCCATCCTGAAGTAGTGCTGATAGTTTCCGGATCAGCTACTCCTGTGTTTTGAGTCAAGGTGACTTTGTCGGCAACTTGTTCGGCTGCTTCCAAAGCCTGAGTCAGGAAGAAATCTACTTCTTTGTCTACATCCAAAGTGAAATTAGGATGCACTTTCTTTCCCGGCCAATTTGCATCACCCGGTACACGGCCTGTACCTTTATGGTATTTTTCAAACGTTGCTTCGTAAAGAGCGACACGTGACTTTACCAGCAAAGCAGTCTCCTTATTAATACGGTTGTTGGAAGCAAATCCCCAACCTTTCAACATACTGATAGCTTTATCCAAGTCTTCCAAAATAAAGCGGGCTACCAAGTTACGGGGTTGACGTACAGATTTTTCCATCAGCACTGCCTTATCATCAGGAAGTACCTCGGTAATGATAGGATAATCACCGAACTTACGCAAATAACTAAAGTATATCCATGCACGCATGAAATGCATTTCGCCAATGTAATGTTCTATGTCGGCAGCACTACCCGAAACCTGGCCGGCTTCGTATTTAGGAACTGCGTTTTCAAAGAAATAATTACAATAACGGATATCATCGAAAGACCATCCCCCACCTGATTGAGGAACTTTCCATGCTCCTTTTTCATACAGTGTTGAATTATAGCCCCCGGATACAGCATTATCCGTTCCTCCGTCACCATTACCTATTCCCATACCATATCCGGCATGGCTTGAAAACCAATTGTTATATTTGGCAATAGAATAAGCTTCAAAATGGTCAGTTGTACTAAAATAAACTTCCGGTGTTACCGATGACAGAGGCTCCCTGTCCAAGAAATCATTGCAAGAAGAAAGAATTATTGTTCCTCCTGCCAAGGCACAAGCCTGAAATAATATATTTTTAAGTTTCATAGTTCTTAATCTTTTTTAGAAGTTGACATTTACACCCAATGAAATAACTTTTTGCAACGGATAGAGTTTTCCGGGACCTGTTCCGGCCAAACTTCCTGTAGCTTCAGGATCGAAGATATCCGACAGACTGGTAAAGGTCAGCAAATTGTCGGCTGATACATAAAAACGTACCGATGATATACCGGCATTCTTAATCCATGCTTCCGGCAGAGAATATCCCAACTGAATGTTTTTCATACGTATATAAGCACCATTTTGTATATAACGGGTCTGCACTTGTGCGTTACGTCCACCATCAAAATTTACTTTCGGATAGTAAGCATCCAAATTAGCTCCCAAGGGGTCTCCTTCAGGACGCCAGAAATCCCAGTGTTCAACAAAACCGGTAGACTGCCATTCGTTTCCTTGTGCATTGGCTCCCCAGAAATAACATCCGTCCAACCACAAATCGCGTTTGGCTACACCTTGGAAGAACACGCGGAAATCCCAACCTTTCCATGCCGCATCCAGTGTCAAACCGAATTTATAGCGCGGAGTATTATTACCGATAATGCGATAGTCACCTGTATCTCCCAGTTTATTGCTTCCGTTATCTATTTTTCCGTTTCCATCAAGGTCAGCATACATAATATCACCTGCACCCCAGTTACTTCCCAGTGTAGATTGGTCTACCTTTGCCAAATGTGCATCCATTTCTTCCTGACTTTGAGCAATGCCAATAGTGGTCAATCCCCAAATATCTCCCAACATTCTGCCTTTGTAGTATTGGCTGACATTCATACTTTCATTAGGGTAACGGGTAATCTTCTGCTGGTCATCTGACAAAAGAGCTTTGATACCGTATTTCACACCACCTATTTGATCTCTCCATCCGATTTCAAGTTCAAAACCGTAAGATTTCATATCACAGTTGTTGATTTTAGGAACGGTAGTACCTAGTGCAGATGATAATTCCGGGGCCGGGCCGATCATGTCTTTTGTATGACGAACGAAATAATCAAACGAACCTGTCAAGCGGTTATTGAATGCTCCCCAGTCCAAACCAATATCCCATGTTTCAATAGTTTCCCATGTTTTCAACAGGCTGACCATACCCGGATTGTAAGAGTAATTAGGGCGTACTCCGTTAACCAACCATCCGTAGTTGCTACCCGTAGGCATAGTCTGATAGAAAGGATACCAAGCGTCATTAGTATTCGTATTTCCCAACTGTCCCCATGATGCTCTCAACTTCAATGTGTTGATCTTTGTCTTTTCTCCAAACTTTTGGAAGAACTCTTCATTGGCAATGTTCCAACCAGCTGAGAATGATGGGAAGAATCCCCAACGTTCGTCACCTACAAAACGTGATGAACCATCATAGCGTCCGTTGGCTTCAAACATATAACGGTCTTTGTAACTCCAGTTGATACGAGCAAAGAAACCGGCTACAGAAGTATGATTATAACCACCGTAAGCTTGCGGATCATCCGTTGCCGTATCAATGGTAGGTACATCGGGACTAATCAAATTATTCTTTATAGCTTCAATACTGCGGTTCTTGTAAAGCTCGGCATTGAAACCTGCCATTACCTTAAAGTAATGTCCATTGTCAAATTGCTTAAAGTAGTCAGAATAAATATTAGTGGTATAATAATTTTCTTTCCACGAATACTCATCTACACGTGAAGAACCGGCTGAATAAGAACCGTATCCCATATCCCATACTGTGTAATACGGGTCTCCATTAACATCATAAGCATGTACAGGCAATACTTCCCAATGCTGATACTGAGTAGTGGTACGCACACTTCCTTCCAAGTTGATGCGCCAATTCTTAATAGGCTCGATAACTACATGCAACTGGTTGGTATAATAGTCTTTCTGACTATTCTGTTCACCACCGTTTTCCATTTGTTCTATTTCACCTTCGTCCATAGGGAATCCATTGGGGTCATAAGCGGGATGTACCGGCCATTTACGTGCCAAGTTATGGAAGAAGCTGCTAGTCAAGTAAGTCGGTCGTTGAAAATCTTCACGAGTCCATTTGCTGTTTAAGGTCACTTTCAACCAATCAGTGATATTTGCTGTGATTTTGCTGTTCAGCGTATAGCGTTGAAATTTATCAGTACCGTGGCGCAATAAACCTTTCTGGTCCAAGAAGCTGCCGCTCAATACATACTGAAGTTTTTCCGTACCCCCGCTAATGCTCAAGTTATGCTCCTGCGAAGGAACCCAATTGTCATAAAACTCACCGAACCAGTCGGTATTACCGTTGGCGTTGGCCCATTTCTGCCAAATACCTGAACCATTGTCTACGGTAGTAGCTGTCAATGTACCTTCTTGATAAGCTTTGATACGTTCCATCACTGCCGGACTGAAAATATCTCCACCACCACGGTTGGATGAAGCACGGTTGAAATATTGTGCAAAAGTATAAGAATCCATCAGTTCAGGGATTCCAATAGCATCATTGAAACGCACGTTTCCAGAGTAATTGACATTGGTTTTACCACTTTTACCGCTTTTCGTTGTTACCAAGATAACACCGAACGAAGCTCTGGCACCGTAAATAGAAGCCGATGCAGCATCTTTCAATACTGATACAGATTCAATGTCATTAGGGTTTACAGTATTCAAATTTCCCTCAATACCATCAATCAACACCAGCGGAGAAGATCCGGAACCATCACCGATAGTACCTGTACCACGGATATTGATGTTCATTTCGCCGTCCAGCGAACCACCCGAGTTACCTACTGTCAAGTTCAAACCAGGAATAACACCCTGCAATGCTTGCGACACGTTTTGCACCGGGCGGGCAGCAATAACCTTGGAATCCACCATTCCCACGGCACCGGTTACATTCACTTTCTTCTGTGTACCATAACCCACAACCACTACTTCATCCAGTGTTTGAGTATCATCTTTCAAAGTGACATTGACAGGTTTTCCATCCCAAACGATTTCTTGACTGATATAACCTACAAATGAAATAACAATAACGTCACCCTTCTTCACATTAGATAAAGAGAAGTCACCATCAATTCCGGTGATTGTTCCGTTAGTAGTACCTTTTACTACTACTGAAGCTCCAATGACGGTCTCACCGGTTGCATCTTTTACGATACCGGTACAAGCTCCGTCTTGCTGTGCAATTTTCACATCGGTTATGCCGGGATTGCTAACCGCATACGCTGCTCCGGTAGAGGCTCCCATTAGGAACAGCATCATACTGACTGATTTTAGTCGTTTTAACATAGCTGTGATTTTTAAGTGTTTATTGAAACTTATTAATAACCAACATTATCAAGTTCTTTCAGAACTATGCTTTTCAATATAATTTAGATTAACGATGCAAATATATAATAATTTTAAAGAATGTGGGTTTCGAATAAAAAATATTTTGCTCAACAGACCGTTTTTTAACAAAGGTGCATTCCAGAGTCTTATGCTATAGAAGTTAAATTAATGTTTATTTCTGAATTAAAACCTCTCTAAATCTTAAAAATATGGTTCTATGAGGAAAACTTATAGACTCATAAGTAGAAACGCAGTAGAACATTTTTGATATCAACAATGATTTTCGGATACAAAATATAATTGCCAAATTTTATTTATCTATTTCACAATGGGGGGCAAATTAATAAAGTAGGTAGAAAAGAAGTAGAATTATATATATAAATTCATTGTTTGCTCTCCTTGAACGCCTACTTACGGCTTTTTATATGATTTCTTATCTTGCTTATATACAAATATTTATGATGAAGCATAGTTCTGAAAGAACTTTATGGTAAAAGCATTTAATTGATTTTCAATAAACACTTAAAAATCACAGCTATGTTAAAACGACTAAAATCAGTCAGTATGATGCTGTTCCTAATGGGAGCCTCTACCGGAGCAGCGTATGCGGTTAGCAATCCCGGCATAACCGATGTGAAAATTGCACAGCAAGACGGAGCTTGTACCGGTATCGTAAAAGATGCAACCGGTGAGACCGTCATTGGAGCTTCAGTAGTAGTAAAAGGTACTACTAACGGAACAATCACCGGAATTGATGGTGACTTCTCTTTATCTAATGTGAAGAAGGGAGATATTCTGCAAATCTCTTTCGTGGGTTATATTACTCAGGAAGTGAAATGGAACGGTACTCCTCTGAACATCATCTTAAAAGATGATACTCAGACTTTGGAAGAAGTAGTGGTAGTAGGTTACGGTACACAGAAGAAAGTAAATCTGACCGGTGCAGTAGCAATGGCAGAAAGCGATGTTTTGGAAGACCGCCCTATCGCTAACTTGGCTCAAGGTTTGCAAGGTGCAATTCCCAACTTGAACATTTCGTTTGCCAATGGTAACCCTAACTCAAGCACAAGTATCAACGTCCGCGGTCTTACATCATTGAACGGTGGTTCTGCATTAATCTTAGTAGATGGTGTAGAAACCAATGATATTTCTCTGCTTAACCCGCAGGATATTGAAAGTATCTCAGTGTTGAAAGATGCTTCTTCTGCAGCCGTATATGGTGCACGTGCAGCATTCGGCGTTGTATTGATTACAACTAAAAAAGGTAAAAAGGGAGAGAAAGTTACTTTCAACTATAACAATAACTTCTCATGGTCGGCACCTTCACGCATGGCCAAGGGATTACCGGCAGACCAATGGTTGCGCGCCATGAATGTAGAGTCCAACAATACCAGCGGTACTCAGTATTGGAGTGACGAACTTATTGCTGCCGTAGAAGAACGCATGAAAGATCCCAGCCTTCCTACTGCTTGGGAAAACACGCAGGGAAATAAATTCACCGCTAATGGAGAATGGGCTTATGCCGGTAACACAGACTGGCTGGATGTATTGTTTAATGATGCAGCCTTCATGCAACAGCACAACGCCAGTGTTCGTGGCGGTTCTGAAAAGACCTCTTACTATGGTTCGGTAGGTTATAAAGGACAAGACGGTTTGCTGGCTTATGGAACAGACCATTTCAAACGTATTAATATGTCATTCAATTTCAACACTCAATTAACTAATTGGTTGGAAATCGGATTGAACGTAAAATACAATCGTAGCGAAGCTAACGAACCTAACTCTAACTTCTATACTTCGGAAGACCCCTATTATGAAGTATATCGCTCCATGCCGTTTATTCCCGTTTACTTGCCGGATGGAGACTTTGCAGGTGTAGCAGGTTCTAACTTCAACTTCAACATTGCAGGTATGTTGGCACAAGCCGGACGTACAAAGAATGTTTATGATGATATTTGGTATACAGGTTCTTTCAAATTAACTCCGTTCAAAGGACTTACCGTAAGAGGTGACTATACCGGTAACCGTTACTTCAGAACGACTCGTGCACACGAAAAGACTATTTACCAGAAGCAGCCCGATGGCACTTCAATGTCAAAAGGAGACCCGAACGGTGTTTCACTGAAGAAGTATGACGATACTTATGAAGCATTGAACTTATGGGCTGAATATAAAAAATCTTTCGGTGACCACTCTCTCACTGCAATGGTTGGTTATAACCAAGAATCCAAAGAAACCAGCAATATGTATGGTAAGACAACCGGTTTGTTTGTAAATGACATCCCTGTTATCGACTTAGCCGGAACCAAGCAAAACCTGGAAGAAGAAGCAACAATCTGGGCAGTACAAGGTGCTTTCTTCCGCTTGAACTATGACTATAAAGGCAAATACTTATTGGAGGTAAACGGTCGTTATGACGGGTCTTCAAAATATGGTGAAGATGACCGCTGGGGATTCTTCCCGTCAGCTTCTATTGGCTGGAGATTATCTGAAGAAAAATTCTTTGATTCTGCACGTAATATATTCGAAAACGTCAAACTTCGTGCATCTGTCGGTTCATTAGGTAACCAGGTTACTACAGGCAACTTCGATTATTTAAGCTCTATGGGCTTTGCTCAGCTCAACTATTTATTGAACGGTAAATTGGCAACAGGTATTACTCCTGCTTCATTGGCTTATAACAATGTAAGTTGGGAAAAAGTAACTACCGCCAACTTCGGTCTTGACCTGGGTCTGTTGAATAACCGCTTGACTGCTTCATTCGACTACTTTATCCGTTATACCAATGATATGGTCGTATCAAAGACCTATCCTGCAACAATGGGGTCTACCGGTGGTAAGGAAAATCTTGCCAACATGAGAACAAACGGTTGGGAACTTTCTTTGAGTTGGAAAGACCAAATCGCTAACGTAGGAGGCAGCCCATTGGATTATAATGTTGGTATCGGTATTTCAGACAGCTACTCAAAGATTACTAAATATGATAACCCAACCGGTTATCTGGGTGATTACTACGAAGGTATGGAATTAGGTGAAATCTGGGGTTACGTAACCGACGGATTCATTCAGGATAAAGCAGAAGCAGAACAACAAGCAGTTCGTCAGAAAGTAATTGCAACTACTTGGTTACCGGGTGATATCCGTTACGCAGACTTGGATGGAAACGGGGTTGTTGACTACGGAAAGAACACATTAAGTGACCACGGTGACAAGAAGATCATCGGTAACAATACTCCGCGTTATCGTTTCAATATCAACTTGGGTGCATCATGGAAAGGCTTTGATATCCGCGCTTTATTCGAAGGTACAATGAAACGCGACTTATGGCTCGGCACAGGTAGCACAGGTATTTTCTGGGGATACTACGGACAATGGTGGAGTACATTGAACGATACTCATCTGGACTATTGGACACCCGAAAATCCGAATGCTTACTATCCAACTCCGACCAACACAACTCGCAGCCGTCAGACTCAGACTAAATATTTGCAGGATGCCTCTTACATCCGTCTGAAAGATGTAACTATCGGCTACAACCTGCCACAAGCCTGGATCTCTAAATTCGGTATCGCTCAATTGAGAATCTTTGCAAGCGGACAAAACTTATGGGAAGCTACAGGTTTGTACAAATACCTAGACCCGGATGCAACAGGTAACAGAAAGAAAGATGGTGAAATGGAAGATCGTATGACCAAATACCCATTCTGCCGTACTTATTCATTTGGTATCAACGTAACATTCTAAATTCAGGAACGATTATGAAAAAAAATATATTATATATAGGTTTAGTAGCTTTAGCATTGCAAAGCTGCGATTATTTGGATCGCGAACCGCTGGACTCCATCTCTAAAGACAAATTCTTTTCAACAGCCGGCGCTGATGGATTACAGCAATATTGTAACAATCTCTATCCTAAATTGATTAAAGGACATGGAGACCCTCAATCTTACAATTTCGGTATGATGGAAGAAGATTTCAAATCGGACAACATCTATACATGGGAATACAATTCTATCAGCTTTGGTTTACACGTAGCTCCTACCGGTGCAAAAGATACAGAATGGAACTGGGAAAACATCCGTGCTTGTAATGACTTCTTGGCTAATTATGAACAGTCACAGGCTTCCGAAGCAGAAAAGCATCGTTTTGCAGGAGAAATCTTATTCCTCAAAACTCTTGACTACTTCAACAAAGTGAAAACTTACGGCGATGTACCTTGGTATGACAAAGTTGTAAACCCGGGAGACGAAGACTTATACAAAGCACGTGATCCCCGCACTTTGGTAGCAGACAATATGCTGAGAGACATTGACCAGGCTATTGAATGGCTGCCCATGAAATCGAAAGTGGATGTTACCCGTATCTCCAAAGATGCTGCATTGGCGTTGAAAGCACGCTTCTGCTTGTTTGAAGGTACATGGCGTCGCTACCACAAGATTGAAGGAGATACAAAATTCTTGCAGGAAGCATACAATGCAGCCGGAGAATTGATGAAATCGGAATATGGTTACTCATTATTCCAGGGTAGTACTCCTTCACAGGCTTATCATGAATTATTCATTCAGTCCGATTATGCCAACAACCCTGAAATCATCTTGTCCAAAGCTTATGATCCCAGCTTAGGCAAAGGTAACAACCTGAGCCGTCAGATCGGTGTCGGCGAAACTCCCTTGGGCGTCAGCAAAGACTGTATTGACGACTATCTGTGTGCCGAAACAGGATTGCCTGTCACTCTCTGCAATTGCCCCGGACATACCACACACACCGGATTATTGGCAGAATTGAACAACCGCGACCCGCGTTTGTTACAGACTGTATGTTCTCCCGAAGCAGGTGAACACACCTATTATTTAAAAGGACATCCGGCAAATATTGCCAACATTGTCAATACCGGTGCAGGCGGTTCTTCTTCTACCGGTTATAGCATTGCCAAATTCTATAATGCAGCCGAACATCTGGCAGCTCACCATCAGGGAACATTAGATGCTCCGGTATTCCGTTTCGGTGAAATCCTGTTAATCCGTGCAGAAGCAGCAGCAGAACTGGGAACCATTTCTCAAACAGATTTGGATGCTACAGTTAATAAGTTGCGTGAACGTGTAGGATTCAACCACAAGTTGACAATGAGCCCGGCCGTTGACCCCAAACTGGAAGCCGAATATCCAAACGTAAGCGCCAACAACGCAACGCTGATTCGTGAAATCCGCCGCGAACGCCGCGTAGAATTATTCGGAGAAGGTTACCGCTTTGATGACTTGCGCCGTTGGGCATGTGGCAAACGTCTGGATGCTTCTGTTGCACCCCGCATGGGTATGATTCCTGATGCAACTCTTTATTCTGCCGAAAACATCACTGCTATGCAGAACGTATTAGGCACAAACAGCAAAGGTGAACTCGACATTTACAGCAAGCGTGTAGATACACAAGCCAGATTTGAAGATCCGAAGAACTACCTGTTTGCTATTCCAACCAATGAAATCTCTATCAACCCGAATCTGACACAGAACACGGGATGGTAATTGATACATTATAATCTATTAGAGAATGTCCGGGAAGCGAATGATGCTTTCCGGACATTCTTTTTTTGTTTTCTGACCAATTATTAAATTTCTTTCCTCTTTTTTTGCTCGCCAAATAAGAAAACCTTACCTTTATCATCCCTTAAAGGAAAATTAAACGCAAACAAAACAATAAACACTAACTCATAACAGTTATGTATAACCTTAAAAAACTAATCGTATGCATGGCCGGTGCAGCGTTCGCTTTGAACCTTCACGCCCAGCAAGTACAAGGCTTTGTCCACAAGCAATCAGAAGCAACGGATTATGTATGGCCTACCGACCAACAAGTATTGGATAAACTGGATAAATGGCAAGACCAGAAGTTCGGAGTCTTGTTCCATTGGGGGCTTTACTCCGTTCCCGGCATTGTAGAGTCATGGTCCATCTGCTCGGAAGATGTCGATTGGATTTCACGCAAAAAACCTTTGCCATACGATGAGTACAAAGAGTGGTACTGGGGCTTGAAAGACTCGCTCAATCCGGTCAACTTCAATCCCGAACAATGGGCAGATGTAATGCAGGATGCAGGTATCAAATACATGATATTCACCACCAAACATCACGACGGATTTTGTACTTACGATTCCAAGTACACGGACTTCTCCATTGCCCACGGAGCCTTCAAGGACAATCCGCGCAAGAATGTAGCCTACCATGTATTCGATGCTTTCCGCAAAAGAGGTTTCATGACGGGATGCTATTTCTCCAAACCCGACTGGCATTGCGAATGGTTTTGGAATCCTTATTTCGCTACCCCCGACCGTAACATCAATTACAAGAAAGACCGCCATCCCGACTGGTGGAAAAACTATCAGACCTTTACCCGTAACCAGCTGAATGAGCTGATGTCCGACTACGGAAGTTTTGATATCCTTTGGCTGGACGGCGGCTGGGTGAAAGGCGATGACATTGGTCTGGACGATATTCTGGCACAAGCACGCCGGAAGCATCCGGGATTGATTTCGGTAGACCGCAGCATCAGGGGCAAAAACGAAAACTACCAGACTCCCGAACGCGGCATCCCCGAAACACAGCTCAGCTATCCGTGGGAAAGTTGCATCACGCTGAGCAATGACTGGGGATGGGTGCCGAATGCTCCATTCAAATCGTCTCAAAAGGTTATCAACATACTGAGTGAAATCACTGCCAAAGGTGGTTGCCTGCTGCTGGGCGTAGGACCGACCCCGGACGGTGTCATCGAAGAAGAAGTGGCCAAGCGTCTGCACGAAGTGGGAGAATGGTTGCGGGCAAACGGCAAAGCCATCTACAATACCCGAATCACTCCTGTTTATCAGGACGGACACACATGGTTCACTGCCGACAAGGACGGACAGACACTCTATGCCATCTATGCATTGCCCGAAGGAGAAACACTGCCGGAAGTCATAGAATGGACAGGAAATCTTCCGAAAGGCAAAATGAAAATGCTGAAAGGAAACAAGAGTGTGAAATATACTTGTGATGGTGATAAAGTAAAAGTATTTCTTCCCAAAGGAATAAAGAATGAACCTATTGCTTTGCAATTCAAGGTAAGAGCAAAATAGGAGGTCTTATCAAGACCCAATCAACCTATCACTTTGCCTGTAGGGGCGGGGACACTCGCCCGAATACACTTTACTTGATGCATTCGGGCGGGCAATCCCCGCCCCTACAGTTAACTTTAGTAATGCTTTGACTCCCCGAATGCACAGAACTGACTGCATTCGCTTACTCTTCCATCACAAAACTTTTCAGAATAGCTTCCGCCTCAGCTTTTTTCCCCGCCGAATAAATGATGGAAACATGAAATGCACTCCCGGCCGCCTTGGTCATCAGACAGGCATAGCAACAAGACTCCCCCTCACATTGCCCATCCATCGAAACACCATAAAATTGCTCCAAGTCAAAGGCTTTGACAGCAGTCTGCTTCTCCACACCATCATCGTCGGCATAGTCTTTCAACATACCTTCCAGGTCACCCTTCGTGATGCCGTCAGAGTCCAACGCCTGAACAGTGATATAAAACTTACTATCGTTCAACAAAAACGTTTCTTCTGTATCCTCTTCCACAACAATACCCTTCGGAACCTTAAAAGTCAATCCGTAGGCAGTCCATGTAACAGGAGACAATGCCTGTGCACCTGCCGACAAGCAGACACACAGGCATAAAAAGGCAAAAAACAAAATTCTTTTCATCTTTTACTTTATTTACGAATAAAGACTTCGCTCAACGCACTCCCCCGGTCATTTATCTTTATCACGTATCTCCACGCGACGAATCTTACCGCTGATAGTCTTCGGGAGCTCTTCTACAAACTCTATCACACGCGGATACTTATAAGGGGCAGTCACACGCTTCACATGGTCTTGCAATTCTTTAATCAGTTCCGGGCTTTCCTGTCCTTTGTAGTTCCTGGAAAGAACGATGGTCGCCTTTACCACTTGTCCGCGCACTTCATCGGGAACACCCGTAATGGCACATTCCACCACGGCAGGATGAGTCATCAATGCACTTTCCACTTCAAACGGGCCGATACGGTAGCCGGAGCTCTTGATAACATCATCCGCACGTCCCACAAACCAAAAGTATCCGTCTTCATCACGCCAAGCCACATCACCGGTATAATAAATGCCATCGTGCCAAGCATCTTCGGTTAGTTCGGCCGCCCGATAATACTCTTTGAACAAACCCAGCGGCTTGCCTTCAGACGTACGGATGACAATCTGTCCCTGTTCACCGTCTTCTGCCGAACGCCCATCGGGAGTCAGCAAGTCGATATCATATTGCGGATTGGGGACACCCATGCTGCCCGGTTTCGGCTCCATCCAGGGAAAAGTGCCCAACGTCAAAGTGGTTTCCGTCTGTCCGAAACCTTCCATCAAACGAATACCGGTTATTTTTTTAAACGTCTCATATACAGAATAGTTCAATGCTTCTCCGGCAGTGGTACAATATTCCAAAGACGACAAGTCATACTTACTGATATCTTCCTTTATCAAGAAACGATAAATGGTAGGAGGAGCACACAGTGAAGTGATATGATAGTCCTGAATCTTTCCGAGAATGTCGGCAGGAGTAAACTTCTCATGGTCATACACAAAGATATTCGCCCCCGCAATCATCTGTCCGTAAAGTTTTCCCCACACCGCTTTCCCCCAACCGGTATCGGCAATCGTCAGATGCAAACTGTCGCGATGCAGATTATGCCAGAAACAGGCAGTTACGATATGCCCCAGCGGATAAGTAAAGTCATGCGCCACCATCTTCGGCTCACCGGTAGTTCCCGATGTAAAATACATCAGCGAGGTATCCTCATTGGTATTCGGATGCTCAGGCTTTACAAACGGAGCCGCATTTTCCATTCCCTGATGAAAGTCTTCGAAACCTTCGGGAACTTCAGGACCGACACTGACCAGCTTCTTTACAGAAGGCGAATCGGGCATCGCTTCTATGATATGCTTGGTAATCACATCTTCGCCTGCCGCAACAATCATCTTAATATCGGCAGCGTTACAACGGTACACAATATCTTTCTTGGTCAGTAAATGAGTGGCGGGAATCACCACCGCACCCAACTTGTGCAGAGCGATAATGGAATACCAGAACTCATAACGACGTTTCAATATCAACATCACCATATCACCGCGACCGATACCCAGACTTTGGAAATAAGACGCCGTCATATCGGTATATTTCTTCAGGTCGGCATAAGTATACTGTCTGGATTCCCCTTTATCGTTAGTCCACAACAGCGCTTTCTTGTCGGGTTCCTCGGCAGCCCAGGCATCTACTACATCATAGCCGAAATTAAAATTTTCGGGTACCTTAATCTTCAGGTTCTTTATAAAATCCTCTTGTGAGGCAAAAGTGGTTTGTTCTAAGAATCTTTCTACCATACTCTTACAATTTACATAATTACTGCCAGGAACTTCACAGTCTTGCCGTCCAGTGCCATCATGCCGTGAGGCTGGGCAGAATCAAAGTAAAGGCTGTCACCCGGATTCAAAATAAGTTCTTTTCCGTTAATATTAAGCAACATACGTCCTTCTATCACCAGGTTGAACTCTTGTCCTTCGTGTGAATTGAAATAAATAGGCGTATCTTCGGGCTTCGGCTCCACGGTAACGATGAACGGATCTACCTTACGTCCGCGGAATCCCGATGCCAATGATTCATATTTGTATGCTTTGGTACGTTCCACCGATACCCCTGTGCCACAACGAGTCAGGAAGTAAGCACTCATTTTAGGCTCTTCGCCAAACATCAGCACATCCAGTGCGATACCATATTTGCGGGCAATCTTCTGCAAAGCGCTGACCGATATATCTTTCTCACCGCTTTCCATACCCAAATACTCTTCCACTGTAAGTTGGCAACTTTCGGCCACTTCTTGTGAAGTCAGTTCCAAAACGTCTCTCAATCCCCGGAGACGTTCGGCTATTTGCTTTATCTGGTCACTCATAATCTTTAGATTTAGGGTTCAAAGATAATGAAGATTTAATTAATCCTAGCAAAGTTTCAAGAAGTTTCTATGAAAACTATCTGACAGACAGCGAAACTGCACAATATCATTCTATATGAGCAAGGACACGGGTTTAAGGAAGTGGTTGCCTTTCGGATAGTTTCAAATGAAAGTATTCGGGCAATAGGACTGCAAAAACATTCCCAATGTGTGAAAAAAGCCGGATAATGTAGTCCAACCATCATGCGCCACAAGGAACGGAAGCTGCGCTACCATAGAGCGTTGCAACCACGTTTTCTTCTGCACCGTAAGAATGGTAACAGTTTGGATTAACCCACAAGCCCGGAGCAGATACCTCCCTATATCCATGAAGAAACATAGAAAAAATCCATGCTCCATAAAACTTATGATAAATGATAGCATGAATTATAAAAGAATCACTATTTTTGCCAAAGACACACAGAATGATATGAAGAGGTTCATCGGGCATACTATCCTAATACTATTGGCGGAAATATTTCTTTTCTGCCCGACAACGATGAGTCAAAACAATCCTTATAAAATAAACGACCAACTCTATTCCTATTACCAAAAGTGCAGCAACGCCATCAGGAAGCCCGAAGTATTGCTCATGGCGGATACACTCTTCCACATGGCAGAGAAAAAAGGAGACGTAAAAGCGCAATGCCTTGCCCTGAACCTGAAATCCGACCATTATTACTTTATCAACGATATCAATACATTGCTCATCGAGAAAGAAAAGGTAGCCGACTTTGCACGCAATACTCCTTATAAGCAATACATATTCGGAGCATGGAACCGCATTATCACTTACTATTTGAGAAACAGGGAATATGATTCCGCCATCCAAGAACTGAAAAAATATCAGGACGAAGCCATTCGTTTGGACAATCCTTACGGCATAGGGAAAAGCTACGTGCGCATGGGAGATGTGTATTACCAGCAGCGCATGTTCCGGCTTGCCCTCCAACAATACAAACAGGCTGTGGATTACTACATACAGACCGGCAATGAAAAAGAGAACTTTTATTCGTATCGCTCCATAAGCTCATGCTATATAAATCTGCAGCGATACGAAGAAGCCGAAGAATATGCCCTAAGATGTTTAGATGCTTCCGTCACCCAATCTGCATTGATACAATCCAAACTACTCTTGTTTCAAGTGACATGCAGCAAAATGGATTTAAAAAAAGCCGACGAACTTCAAAAAGAATTAGCGCAGTACAGAGCTCAGGGAGTGATGAAAGGGGCCATCCTTGAAAACTATTTCACTCTGAACGGTTATTATTATGCAGCATTGGGAAACCTTGACAAAGCCCTTGCATACAGTGATTCCATCAGTGACAAAGGATTGAGTCTTGCGGTCAGATACAAAGCATTTGAAATGGCAGGGGATTTCTATTCCGCCTTTGCCGAACTATACAAAAAATACCGTCTGCAAGACTCTATCAACCAAGCAAACAATGCGGAAGTAATGGCGGCATACAACGCCCGTTTCAATAACCAAAGGCTGGAATTGGAAAAGAACCGCCTGTCTCTCCAAAACACAGAAATGAAACTGGCACAAATGCAAAATCGGGAACAAATGATACTGATGGAAAAAGAACAGACGCGCATGAAGCTGGAAAACCAGGACTTGCAACTGAAGCAACAACAAACAGTCATCGAACTGGAAAAAGCCGAAACACAAAAACAACGCTTGGAAGTCATACACCAGCAAGAACAGTTACAACGTATTGAAATGGAGAAAAAAACCAATCAGCGCAAGGTATGGGTGATATTCTCCATCCTGATACTTATTTCCGGCTTCTCCAGCATATATGCTTTTACACGCCGGCAACATGCCAGGCATTTAAAGATAGAAAAAGAAGCTGCCGAAAAAGCACGGCAGCAAGCTGAAAAAGCGGACAAGCTGAAATCGGCTTTCCTACAGAACCTCAGTCATGAAATCCGTACGCCACTCAATGCCATTATCGGTTTTAATGATTTGCTGAACGATGCCGGTGCAGAATTCAGCAAAGAAGAGCGGAGCGAATTACTCGGTCATCTGCATACCAATACCAATTTATTGCTCACATTGGTAAACGATGTACTCGACCTCAGCAAACTGGAAAGCGGCAACTATAGCATCTCGCTGTCCAATGTCGTTCTGCCCGAACTATGCCAATCCACTTTAGCAGGTGTGGCACACAGAGTGGCCGAAGGCGTCAGACTGGAGCTGAAACAACCCGATACGGAAATCATCCTGAACACAGACGCGCAACGCCTGCAACAGATATTGACCAACCTGCTGGTCAATGCCTGTAAATACACTTCTCAAGGCAGTATCGTCTTGGCTTATGAGATAGCAGGCACCTCTATCATTTTCTCTGTCACCGATACCGGTTGCGGCATTGACAAGGAAAAAGGCGAATTGATTTTCCAACGTTTTGAGAAGCTGGACAGCATGAATCCCGGTTTCGGACTAGGCCTGAGTATTTGCCGGAGCCTCACTACCCTGTTGGGAGGTAAAATCTATCTGGACACACAATACACCGGAGGTGCAAGATTTGTTGTGGAACTCCCCTTACATTACCCTGTATAACTGCTTTCTATTCTTTTCCATAAACTCCGGCTCTGACCCAATGCCCCGGTACAGTGTTCCGTGAAATAGAAAAGCCACATTGGAATTACTGTTTATTTACAACACAAAAAACAAATGGAAAGAGAGATATTCTTCGTAACCTCCCTATATATTCATTAATCAGCACCACCGATTTATAAGTCACTGCCACTGATTTATAAATTACCGCTTCCGGTTTATAAATCAGTGGCAGAGATTTATGAATACAGCAAGAGCCGATTGTCTTTACATACTGAAATTCAATACTTAGAGAAAGGCTATGTCATTCTACGTTACCGGCCTTTATCGCCTTGATAACGGCTGAAGTAAATCCGGCATGGTCTAATTCATTGATACCCTTGATAGTTATTCCTCCGGGAGTCGTTACCTTATCAATCTCCACCGAAGGATGGGTATCATTATTCAATATCAGTTCGGCAGCACCTTTTACCGACTGCGCCACCATCTTCTGAGCATCTTTCGGGCAAACCCCCATCTCAATGCCTGCCTGCATAGCTGCCTGTATATATTTCAACACGTATGCTATGCCGCAAGAAGTCAATGCAGTGGTAGCTCCCATCTGACTCTCGGGTATCAACATAGCCATTCCAAGCTCATTGAAAATATCCAGCATTAATTGCTCCTGCTCCTTGCTGGCATTGCGACTGGCTATCAAAGTCATGCTTTGGCGTTCGGAAATAGCTGTATTGGGAATAACACGGAAAATAGTCATCTGCGGGCTTACCCATTCGGAAAAACGGTCGAACGACAGACCACCCGCAACAGAGACAAGCACCTGGCGCTCAATATCCAATTTAGTAAAACTCAGCACTTGTTCCACCATCCACGGTTTCACTGCCAGAATGATGATATCGGCTTCTTTCACCACTTCATCATTATCGTTTGTCACATTGATTTCAGGAAACTCCGCCTTCAGCGCGTCCAGTTTTCCATTACTGGGATTGGCAACAAAGATTTCATTTGCTTTCACTATGGTTCCCCGGGCCAGGCCGCGTGCAATAGCGCCCCCCATATTTCCTGCACCGATAATTGCTATTTTCATACCTTATTCTTTTAAAATCAATTGGGTCAAAGATAAAAGGAAAAAGTGAAAATACTCATCCACAGGACATGTATTTTCACTTTCTTATATTATTGCAAACTTCTTTCAATCAAAAGAGTTTTTTAAAGCGAGCTAAAAATTCATCAGCCTCAGCCATGCTCAAACAAAGAGGAGGCAACAAGCGGATAACATTTGTGCCACTGACACCGGTGAATACTTTTTGTTCAAACAACAAACGCTGACGCAATTCCTTAATAGGTTCATCAAATTCCATACCAATCATCAGCCCTTCACCGCGGACTTCTTTTATTTGTGGAAGTTTCTTCAATTCGGCCAATAAGTGGGCACCGACCTTAGCGGCATTCTCCACCAGATTTTCCTGCTTCATCACATCCAGCACGGCAATGGCAGCGGAACAAGCCAAATGATTTCCCCCGAAAGTAGTACCGAGCTGTCCGTATACCGGCTTGAACTTCGGACTAATCAAGACACCTGCCATGGGGAAACCGTTACCGATTCCCTTTGCAACGGTTATCATATCGGGACGGATACCCGCATGCTGATGGGCAAAGAATTTACCGCTTCGTCCGTAACCCGACTGGATTTCATCCAGCACAAGCACCGCGTCTGCCGCTTCACATGCCTTGCTCAGGTTTTGCAAAAATTCAGCATCGGGTATCTGAATACCTCCAACCCCCTGAATTCCTTCAATAATCACAGCACACACATCACCTTTTGCCAGCTCTGCTTTAACAGCTTCTATATCATTCAAAGGCAGATACGTCACATGACCGTTCGCATTAATCGGAGCAATAATCTTCGGATTATGAGTTGCTTCTACTGCCAATGAAGTACGTCCGTGAAATGCTTTGCTGAAAGAAAGCACCCGTTTCCGTCCGTTATAGAAAGAGGCGAGCTTCAAGGCGTTTTCGTTTGCTTCGGCCCCACTGTTGATGAGAAACAGCTGGTAGTCATCGTATCCCGAAATCTCGCCTAATCGGTCTGCCACTTCCTGCTGTAACTTGTTAATCACCGAATTGGAATAGAAGCCCAACCGTGCCACCTGATTGCTTATCATTTCTACATAATGCGGATGTGCATGACCGATAGAAATAACAGCATGACCGCCATACAGGTCGAGGTATTCTGTACCTTTATCATCCCATACATGGCAACCTTTTCCTTTTACGATATTAATATCGAAAAGAGGATATACATCGAATAATTTCATAACTCTTCTTTTTTAGAAAGCAGCCGGCTTCAGTTTCAAGCCTACGGTTTCTTCCAGATTGAACATCAGGTTCATGTTATGGACAGCCTGACCGCTGGCACCTTTCAACAAGTTATCGATACAAGAGATTATCAACAGTTTATCGCCATGTTTCTCCAAATGAATCAAACACTTGTTGGTGTTCACCACCTGCTTTAAGTCTATGTTTTTATCTATGATATGAACAAAGGAATCCTCGGCATAGTAGTCCGTATACATCTTCACCAGCTCTTCCAGTTCTACCTTGCATTTCACAACCAATGTGGCAAAGATACCACGCGGAAAGTCTCCACGGTAAGGAATAAAATCTATTTCAGAATCAAAACTGTTCTGCAACTGCTTCAATGACTGTTTGATTTCGGGCACATGCTGGTGAGAAAACGGTTTATAGATGCTCATGTTATTGTTGCGCCAGCTGAAGTGGCTTGTCGCACCCGGTTTGACACCGGCACCGGTGCTTCCCGTAATAGCATTCACCATCACATCTTCGTTCAGCAACAAGTGTTTTGCCAGAGGTAATAACCCCAACTGGATACAAGTAGCAAAACACCCCGGGTTTGCCACATGCTTGCTATGACAGATGGCACGACGATTCAGCTCGGGCAAGCCATAAATAAAGTCGTGGTCATCACTCTTGATACGATAGTCCATACTGAGGTCGATGATTTTCAAATCCTCGGGCACATTATGACTATCCATAAACTTCTTCGTGTCACCATGGGCGGTACAGAAGAACAATACATCTATCTCGTCCAAAGGAAGCCGGTCGGTAAATACCAAATCGGTTTCACCGTAAAGCCCTTCATGTACGTCGGTAATCTTATTGCCGGCGTTGCTGCTACTGTTTATAAACTTTATCTCTACTTCGGGATGATTAATCAGCAGACGAATCAATTCGCCTGCCGTATAACCTGCCCCACCGATAATTCCTACTTTAATCATAATCAGATTTCTTCGTCCTTGTGGTTATTATAATAAACACGCAATGGTGTTGAAGTTACTTTGATAAAGCCTTTCGCATCTTCTGCCGTCCAGCCTTTCTGCATTTCACCATATTCACCAAACTTAGTCTTCACCAAATCGTCTTTAGATTCAACGCCTACCGTAGAGAACGAAAGCGGACGGAGCTCAAGGATAGCCGTACCGTTGACATTGCGCTGCGATTCCTGAAGCATAGCTTCGATATCGCGCATCACCGGTTCCAGATACTGGCTTTCATGCAAGAACATGCCATACCAGTTGGCAACCTGGTCTTTCCAGTATTGCTGCCATTTACTCAAAGTATATTTTTCAAGGAAACGGTGTGCACCGATAATCAGCATCGGGGCAGCAGCTTCGAAACCTACACGCCCTTTGATACCGATAATGGTATCTCCCACGTGCATATCGCGACCGATACCGTATGCAGCACCGATTTCTTCCACTTTTTGGATAGCCTTAATCGGATCGTCAAATTTTTCATCATTCACAGCTTTCAACTCACCTTTTTCAAAAGTAAGACGAAGTTGTTCGCTGCCTTCTTTAGTCACTTGTTTTAAGTATGCACTTTCGGGCAATCCCTGTGCAGAGTCCAAAATCTCACCGCCACAGATAGAAGTTCCCCAAAGACCTACATTATATGAATATTTCAACTTTGTAAAATCAGCAGCAAAACCATGTTCGTTCAAGTAATCGATTTCCTGCTGACGGCTCAACGCCATATCGCGGGTAAGGGTAATAATTTCTACCCCCGGAGCCAATACCAGGAAAGTCATATCAAAACGGATTTGGTCGTTACCCGCACCGGTTGAGCCGTGGGCAATAGCATCAGCACCTATTTCATTGGCATAACGGGCAATAGCCAATCCTTGGAAGATACGTTCCGAACTTACAGAAATGGGATAAGTTCCGTTGCGAAGAACATTACCGAATACCATGTATTTCAAGCTCTTTTCATAATACTCCCGAGTAACATCCAAAGTTACATATTTCACTGCTCCCAGCTTATAAGCATTTTCTTCGTTCTGCTTCAGCTGTTCTTCACTGAAACCACCGGTGTTTGCACAAGCTGCATACACTTCATATCCTTTTTCCTTAGCCAGATACATTACAGTGAACGAAGTATCAAGACCGCCACTGAACGCAACTACTACTTTTTTCTTTTTTTCTTCCATAATAATATGTGTTTTTTCTATTATTTCTTCTTTAAATCGTGTCTTCCTCGTGTAAAGACGGATCGTAAAGCATCGCAGTACAAATACAGAACTTACGGTTTTTTGCCATCAATATATCATGATTGACACATCCTTCACAACCTTTCCAAAAAGCTTCATCGTCCGTCAACTCATTGAATGTGACAGGAACGTAGCCCAATTCCGTATTCATTTTCATTACAGCTGCACCACTTGTCAGACTGAAAATCTTAGCTTTCGGCCATCGTAAACGCGCCAATCGGAAAGATGCCGCCTTAATGCGTTTTGCCAATCCCAAGCCACGATAATCGGGATGAACAATCAACCCTGAAGTGGCCACATATTGCTTGTTTCCCCACGACTCAATATAAGTAAAGCCTGCAAACTCTTCGCCACATAAAGCGATAATCGCTTTTCCTTCTCTCATTTTAGTCGCCACGTATTCATGTGTGCGTTCTGCGATGCCCGTTCCGCGTACCTTAGCTGCTTCCCTGATGGTATCTAAAATTTTATCAACGTAAACTTCATGTGAGGCATCAGCCACCATCACATCAACTTGTTTAGCATCCATTTCTTATTCTATATTATTTTTATTGTATATTCGGTATAATGAGTGAAAGTGCGTTCTTCACCCCGGTCTCTGTGCAACCTTCGCGCACCACAAGCATAATGGTATCATCTCCGGCAATCGTTCCCACAATGCGATGGTCTTGCTTGGCATCGACAGCCGCACAGATTGCCTGTGCGGTGCCAGAACGACAGTGTAAAACGGCAATTTGCCCCGCATAATCGGTTCGCAGAATGGCATCCCGTAAAAGATGGTCAGAAATGGGTGTCTGTTCCGGCAGACGGTAACAACAAACACCGTTTTCCAAATGCTGTTTTACCAGCTGCAATTCCCGAATATCTCTGGAAATGGTCGCCTGTGTGACAGAAATTCCCTGCTCCAACAAAGCTTGTATCAAATCTTCCTGCGTTTCCAGCTCTTTTTGCTGAATCAATTCCATGATTGCGGCGTGTCGCTCTTTTTTTCCCATTTTGTCACCTTCTCTTTTTCAGATTCCCCTTTTAGTGACTGCATCATTTTTCGATTCAAGGAATCAAAAAATGTATTTCCACTCAAGTCAATCAGAGAAATTTCATGTGGGGAACGGTAAATTTCCATTCGATGATAAGCATCCAAACAGATTGGCGGTGCACCGTCTGCACTGATATACACATCCCGAACATCCTGCTCCTGCAATGATACACACAGCCGGCTTTCCGGTGAAAATAGAATTGGTCTTGCAGAAAGCGAATGCGGACAAATCAATGTCATTTCAATACAGGAAAATTCCGGTTCAATGATTGGCCCACCA
>OGLS01000510.1_pt1 | contig 35172 bp, 26 predicted proteins | sample 1572881 | NCBI WGS metagenome assembly OGLS01 (sample SAMEA2582013, study PRJEB24529) | metagenome | biome: Human gut stool | place: China | collected 2011
AACAGCAGAAGCAGGCCGCAGAGGTCGAAGTGGCAAAGCCCTTTGCACAGGAGGAAGAACTGGCTGAAAAGTCTGCCCGCCTTGCTGAATTGAACGCCTTGCTGAACATTGATCGCAGTTCGGCACAGGATTCTCCCGAAAAAACAGAAGAAACTCCCACAACTCGTCCGTCCGTGCTGGCTGCGCTGGAGGAAAAGGTCAACCAACCGGAACCAGTCAAGCCGTTCAAGAGTTATCTGGATAAGGAGGGGCGATAATGTGAAAAAGCGGGAACACCGTCTATTTATTCGTGTGACCGATGAAGAACGAAACCGCATTTTAGATAAGATGTATGGAATGGGCATCCACAGTCTGAGTGCCTATATCCGCAAAATGGCACTGGATGGCTACTGCCTGAACCTCGACCTTCCACAGCTGCGCCGAATGGCTTATCTGCTTCAGAATTGCAGTAACAATCTGAATCAGGTCGCCAAACGCGCTAACGAAAACGGCAAGATCTACTCTGCCGACCTTGCTGATCTGCGCACCCGGCTGGACGAACTGATTTCCATTGGCAAGCAGATTCTGACTAAACTGGCAAATCTCTAAGAAAATTCCCGCAGTTGGAGGACTGCGGGTGTACATATAATGCTTGACATCCTTGCAGTGCAATAGTCGATACCTTTATAATAAGAGCGAACAGAAAGGAAGTGCCTGATATGATGTCTATCCTGAAGAAAATTGTTCTCTTCCCGGTTTCTCTCTTTGTGGCTTTTCTGGCTCTGATGGCGAAGTGGCTGCTCACGTTGTCCAGCTATGTGGTTGCTCCGCTGATGCTCTACATCTTCGGCTGCGGCATCTACACTGCCTACCGCCAGACTTGGGATCAGTTCTTTATCCTGCTGGTAGCTGAGTTCATCTGCTTCGTTCTCTTTTTCGGTGCAACAGCCATCACCGAGGACATCGGACGTTTCAGTGAGTGGCTTGCCGAACTGTAAGAAATAGTTTTAATCGTTTGCCGCCTTCGGGCGGCATTTTTCTTTTATGGGGGTGATTCAAGATGGCCGCGACACGGCTGATCGCGTTGCACAAAAACAAGGGCAAGTCGGTTGCGGCTTGTCTGAAAAGCCGCACAGACTATGTGCAGAATCCAGATAAGACCGAACAAGGTGAACTGGTAAGCTGCTACGAGTGTAGCCCTCTGACAGTCGATGAAGAATTTATGCTTTCCAAGCGGCAGTATGAACTTGCTACCGGGCGCAGACAGAAAAGCGACATCATCGCCTATCAAATTCGACAGTCTTTCAAACCCGGTGAGATCACCGCCGAGGAAGCCAACAAGGTGGGCTATGAACTTGCCATGCGGTTTACCAAGGGCAAATACGCTTTTATCGTTGCCACCCACACAGACCGTCACCACATCCATAACCATGTGATTTTCAACTCCACCGCATTGGACGGTTCAAAAAAGTTCCGGGATTTTTTCTTTTCGGCACTGGCCGTTCAGCGGTTGAGCGACTTGATTTGTCTGGAGCATCAGCTCTCTGTTATTGAAATAAAGCCCTACCGGGAACGGCAGAAACGTACCCTCTATCCACCCAAAGAAAGCAATCGTGATAGGCTGTGTGGCATCATCGACAGCATCCTTGCAGAAAAGCCCAAGGATTACGAAGATTTTCTGCAAAAACTGGAACAACAGGGTTATGAGGTCAAGCGTGGAAAATACACTTCCGTCAAGGGCGCACGGCAGAAGCGGTTCATCCGCTTCAAAACGCTGGGGGCTGGGTACAGTGAGGATGAACTGCAAGCGGTGATTGCGGGAAAAACCGAACACCGTCCGCGTCAGACACAGCCGTTCCAAGAGCCGCCGTTCCATTTGCTGGTTGACATTCAGGCAAAGCTCTCCGAGGGCAAAAGCGAAGGCTATGCACGATGGGCGAAAAAATATAATCTGAAAGAAATGTCCAAGACGCTGATTTTCTTGCAGGAGCACAAAATTGGCAGCGCAGATGAACTGAATGAACGCACAGCGGCGGCAACAGAAAAATACCACCAGCTGGGAGATTCCATCAAAGCCGCCGAAACACGGATGGCGGAAATTGCTGTGCTGAAAACGCACATCGTCAATTACGCCAAGACCCACCCAGTCTACGATGCCTACCGGAAAGCGGGATATAGCAAAAAGTTTCTGGATACTCACCGGGAAGAAATCACACTGCACAAAGCAGCCAAGGCCGCTTTCGATGAAACTGGCTTAAAAAAGCTGCCGAAGGTCAAAGCACTGAATGCAGAGTATTCCGATCTTCTGACCCAAAAGAAAGCAGCCTACCCGGACTATCGCAAGGCACGAGAAGAAATGCAGGAGTTGGTAAAGGCACAGAAAAATATTGAATTATTCTTCGCAGAAGAAAAAGACGCACAGGAAAAGCAGCAGACCCGATAAACGAAAGTCGCCGAGGATTCTAACCCTTTCATGGGGCGGAATCCTCGGCGACTTTTTTAGTTTATGTAGCAGCGATCCTGCGTTACGAGCCAATCTTCACACAGCCGTTGGGCTTCATCTGTTGAGCGGCACACGCAATTGAACAGCTTGCCGTGCAGGGAGCAGTAGGTGTAACGGATTTTGGGCACACCGTTCTCATCCCGAAACTTTGTGTAGCGTTCCTCACCGGGCATCAGATAAAGCTGCTCCATTTCTGCATCGTCCTTTCCGTTTTCATGTGTCAGGCACACAACGCACCTATTCTATCATGAACTTAGGAATTATGCCATTGACGCTTGCACCAAAAAGCGCTCCGGATTTTCGGAGAGAGTGTGCATTGACACATTCAATAGCGTTCGGAAAGAACGCGCAGCCTGCACCGGAACGGTGCAGATCAGAAAGGGTTTGGGATTTCCCAACAAGCATTTTGCAACGCAAAATTTGCATTTGTGCGCACGAATGCACTGCTTGCCAGAGTTATCTCAACCATCGGATTCATCTTTCACTGTATCAGTTTTTTTCTTAATATAGTCATCATAAAATCCGATTGCCTTTTGCAGTGCCAGAAAATGTTTTCCAGTATACTTGATTGATCGCTTCTCTCCCTGCATCTCGATATCGCAAACGATCAGGTTTTCATCTTCTTCCTCAACGTTGTATGTTTGAATCATTCGGACAAGTTCAGAAAGATTTTTCTTTCCATATCTGAATTCTGCTGCACAGTTCGGGCAAAGGCAAAGCGAGTTCCATCCCTCTGATATGCTCTGCTTGTACGCTGTCGGAATCGAATCCGTCGGCAGAATATTGCACGCCTCGAAGTATGGTTTTCCATCATATCGGATAATCTGCTTGCCGCAAATCTGGCACTTACCAAAATATTGCGCTCGCAAAAAAGCCTTTTCTTCGTGGTTGCTTTCAGAACAGGTATACCGCAGTCGCGGCGCAACTGTTTTTTGGCCTTCAAGTCCCTCTTGGAAGTTTTCTTCCAACTTTTTTTCGCGATGTTTCAGGTTCCGCACAGCACCGTACTCGCCCAATGTCTCATCATCTGGAGCTGGCTCTGTCTCTACCTCGGTCTGCGCACTGCTCTGCTTCTCAAGCAACTCCGTTAAAGATTGTGTTTTGTCAGTCTCTTTCTGTCGCTTTTTCTGAAGTTTCTGGTATGTTTCGCACATTAGACGCAGTTCATCAGGTCTTTTCAGCATAGCACTGATAAAAGCCTGGTATGGTTCCTCTACGCTTTGGATTACAGTCTCGACAGCTTCGCTTTCTGCCTTAAAGGGAAGTTGTGCAAATATCTCTGCTCCGTGACCTGAATACTGCACAGCTAGGTCTGACTTTTTTATGTCAGCGGGACTTTGAAGTGTTCCAGTCTTATCGTACAACCATTTTGTACCGCTAAGCTCCAACGCCAGCATTGAAGGAATATGATTCACGCTGTCAGTTGTCGTGGTGTTAAACGCCTTACTATGAGAACCGGTCATTTTTCCGTATAATGGGTGTTTCTTCACTTTTTCATTTATAAGATCCACCGCTTTAACTGACATTTCAACGGAATTACTACACAAGATATCCTGTAAATGGTCGATAGAATGGTACATATCCCATGTTTCCGGGTAGTCTACTCTTTGACATCTCTTGTAAAGGACACGCTTCTGTAGCATTTCAAAGAAACTGGCATCTGCTCTTTGCAGCCTATCGTCATATGTACAACAATCCACCAGTATATCTTTAATTCCGATGTTACAGCCGATTTTTTCAAACACTTCCGCCGGGATTTTCCCATAGTAATCTTCCGACACCCATGGCACATTCAGCTGGCTCAGCACCGCCTGTCCTGTAAGGTCTGAATGATCGAGAAATGCAAACGGAATATAACAGTCCCCCGGCTTCTTCCATTGCTGTCCATCCCAAACGATTGGGACATTTGCCAGAATACGTTGCACCTCCGCTGCATTCTCCTTTAATGCACGCTCGATCAGTTCAAAGTGTTCCAGATTATCCTCAAACTGGATATCCGTATCATCTGAATCTACACCATAAAAGCACAACACATCATCTTTCAGTTCCCGAATAGCATTATATTCCTCAATGCCGAGTGCATCAACATAAAAATTTCTGCCGCGCTGATCCTGAAGGATTGCTGCGCTTATTTTATTTTTGCAGGACATCGGATTATTAAGGTAGACCTGTGCCATACCATCGTACTGGCAGCGGATGTGCGAACCATCCTGAAGCCGGACAAAGGGGATTCCTTTGGCATCTACTTTTTCTTTGGAACGGAAGACACCAGTACAGGTTGAATAAATCGTATCAAACAGATTCAGAAGCCACTCATCCGTCTGTTCTTCCAGAATTTCTGCGGTCAGGCGCGGGAGGACATCCCTCCAGCGTAATACCGGCAGACCAAAATGATGGGTCAGATACATCATCAGATGTTCGTTGACTCCAAGGCAGACATCTGCTTTTACCCAACAGGCTGTGTCACCATATTCTCTCTGTAAGATGGACTGTGTGATATTATCTGCTATATTTTTAGCATAAGGCAACATTGCATTTTGGATCGAACAATAGCCGCCTTCTTCGGTCGGCAGAAGGGCAAGACCGTCCCTTAAAAGTGCAAGTCCCATTTCATGGATGCCTCGAAGATTTTCTTCCTTACAGGTATCCAAGATTGGGTATACTTCGTTCAAAAAGTCAAGTGTCACATAACCATTTTTCAACAACCAGCGGATGCTATCGGCAAAAAGTGCTGCAAGTTTTTCAGCAAGGAGCTGATTCACTTCATTGTGCCTGACATTGTCTCGCGCAGGTGTCGTTGAGAACGGAACATGAATGTAAAATGTCTGATGCGTTTCTACTGCTGTCTGGAAGAAAACATAAAGATAGTGCTGTTCTGTCGGGATAATCCTATCTTTTCCGTGGTCATCCGTTTCGAGTTCATATCCAATCAAAATTGGCTGCTTATCTTGTGTACGAAACACCAGAAGTTTTCTTGCGGAATTTGTTGGCTTCTGCGTCAGCAGGACTTTATCCACGCCATTGTCCACTGGAACGGATTCTTTGCTGACGGACCATTCGCTTTCATCCGGATAAATTTTGCAGCTTATATTTCTGACATTGCAAAGAGCAAACAAAACATCCGCAGAAAGATACTTTTTTAGCGCATCTCCGATCTCATTATAAGCTGTTTCGGGATTGACTTCTCCATCAAATGGGAGAATCAGAATCGTATCGTCCCCGGTCGCCTCATTTTCTTCCGCATAAGGAAGGATCAGATTGCAGATCCGGAAAGAATACTGGCCAGAATAGATCCGCGGCGTTTTCGTATAGGCATAGACAGACTTGAATCCAATGCCAAATCGTCCGATTTTCCCGGACTCCGGCTCATCTTTCGTAGAACGAATGCCGCAGATACCCTGGATATCTGCTTCTGTAAACAGTTTTCCGTTATGACACAGAATCAGACGGTCCTGGTAAAGGGAAAATGCCACATAGGTTGCCCCAGCATCCTCTGCATTCTGAATCAACTCAAAGATAAAGTGTGTTCGGTCACTGTACTGGTCTACCAGAATGCGGGGTGCCCATTCTTCAAATTTCTGACCATAATCCTGTTTGCTGCGTTCCCGGATCTCAGAATATAAATCTCCCATAAGCCATCCTTAATTTAATCACAAACCGTAATGATTCCCCTAACAATGACGTTTTCTTCGACCGCTGCGCAATTCTGGATATTTTCCAAATCGTTCAAAGAAGAATTCTTCTCAGTTTCGAGGCTGTTGAGCTGACTCGTATACATCCGCTTGATGCTCTCGTCGTCCACAGCCTCAATGCGGGCCAACAGATCTTCTTTGCGGAACTGATAGCTTTTCAGAACAGCTGCACGGCGATAATCGCATTTCTCTTTTACATCGATCGTCAGCTGCGCAAGAGCCTGCTGTTGCTGTTCCCGTTTCAGCTGGGACAGCTTTTCCCACTGTTTATCCGTGCAATCATCAGGAATCTCCTTATAATCCGCTGCTTCCAGCAGGTCACAGAAATCCGACGCAGACAGATTGATTTCCGAAATCGGAACGATACGAACCTCTTTCCGCATTCCAACGATTGTTCTCTCTACGATCAGGAACGGATAGTCTCCGCAGGGAACAGGATAGTCACTGGCATCCACAATGAGCTTGATATAAACCTCTTGCTTTTTATGAAGTTCAGCGGCTGCCATTTTTACAAGCGGATGAACCGCCGTAAAGAAGATCGCATTCCGGTCCCGTGCTGCTTCTTCCTGGTTGAACGTCACAGAGATGCGCGTATCAGAGCCTTTCAGATAATCCATCCACTGATTGTACATCGCCGATTTCTTCATCCGGGAGTTGCGCAGCTTTGTTTTCAGAGTTGCACGATTTTCACCACTCAGGGTCAAAACTTTATGGGCTCCTTCACCCTGAATATAGTTTTTCTTTTCACCCAGAATGCGATAGAGGTATTCTGTCACAAGTGCCTGGATGTATCGCTCTCCGATCCACGGATTTTCGGCATCCATAACCTTTCTGTCCAACACATAGCCGGAGATGTCAATGCCAAACAGCTGTTTGCTTTCGTCCTCCAGCCGTTTCATTTCGTTCGCTCTGGAAACCTCATTGTCGGCGATTTTTTCAATCTTCTCCTCTTTTTCCTGCTGAGTAAGAGAGGAATCGAATACTGCCTCATTGATTTTCTGAGTCATATCGCCAAGAATGCCAGCACACTCGCCAATCGAGCTTTCAAACACACCAATGCGCTCCAGGCAACGGTGATAAATCTTTGCATCGATCGTGTCTTCTGTTACAAGATTACAGATGATAACGGTATCGCTCTTTTGTCCGCGACGATCGATACGACCGATTCGCTGTTCGATTGCCATCGGGTTCCACGGAAGATCATAATTGATCATAAAATCGCAGAACTGATAGTCCAGACCTTCACAGCCGACCTCTGTGAACAAAAGGATGTCCAGCGCATTGGCATTGTCCACCGGAAGTTCAAAACGTTGGCGGAGTGCCAGACGTTCTTCGTCTTTCACACTGCCGTTCACCTGCGCCACACGGTATCCTTTTTCTGCAAGATGCTGCTCTATATAGCGAAGCGTATGACGGAACGAGCTGAACAGGATGATCTTGTTGTTCTGCTGGTGGCTCTTGGTTTCTATGACTTCCAACAAACGCTCCAGCTTTTCATCAGTCTGAGGCAGATTCTCCGAGAGCTCGATCACATGGTTTGCCATTGCGCGGAATTCGGCTTCCAGTGAACCCATGCTCAGATTTTCAAGTTCATTGACCGTGAGAGCGCCTTCTTCATCACAATAATCCGAAAGAATATCGCCGAGACGGCGTGTGACCATGCCCTTCAGCAACGGCGCGAGACCAAAAATGCAGCTGGAAGCCTGCCGCATGAGCGTGCTCATCATAAACTCCAGCGGCACATTGTTGTGCAGATAGCTGAGCGCATGACTTTCAAAATCCATCAGTGCTTCATAAAGTTCTTTTTGCTCCGGGGTAAAATGGACAGAAACGCTCTGAGGGCGGCGCACACAGAAATCGTTCTGAATATCCTGACGACGGGTACGATTGATCATGTCTGCAAAGCTATGTAGCCCTTCCACATCCTGAAGGAGCCCTACACGCGTTGCGCGGTCGATCGGCTGCGCACTCTTGAGCGTTGCCATGACATTTTTATAGGTCGGGTTATCTTCGATGACACTATGTCCCCAGCTGGTCTGCGCGGCACAGGCAAGGTGCTCTGCAGCCTCCGAACGCCAGTTTTCTGCCTGATGGCGAATCAATCTTGCTGCCGCATTGATCTCTGCATTCGGCTCCTGCATTTCCTTGAAGGTCTTTTTGTCCAAGATCACATCCGGGCGGAGAGTGTTCAGCAAGGTATACAGGTCATCATCGTCTGTCTGAACCGGTGTTGCTGTCAGCATAACAACGGCATCTGCATTGTCTGTAAAATAACGTGCAACCCGGTAAGCACCTGTATTCGAGTGGCGAATGTGGTGAGCCTCATCAATGATCACCAGGTCAAAATGAACCGGTTCTTCCAGATCAAGCAGACCTTTCTGGCGGCCTTTGCCCGTAAGCAACTCCTTGGTCATCAGTGAATACGGCAGGATCGTTTTCCGCAGAGCAACCGGCCATTCTCCATCTTTGTCGCACTCGTTGATCGCCTCCCGAAGCAAAGCACCATCCAGCTCCGTAAAGTTTTCATCAAAGCGCTTCATCTCAGAGCGCCACTTGTGTTCGGCAACCAGCGGCTTGGGGCAGATGATCAGTACCGACTCGAAATCATCGTTGCGCGCCTGCAATTCACGGAGGATTAGGCCGGCTTCAATGGTTTTACCAACACCGACGCTGTCTGCAACAAGAATTCGCGGACGTTCCGCATGGATCATCTTCAGGGCCGGGCGGAACTGATAGGGAACAAAATCCACACGGGCTGCGTTCAGGGAGTACAGCTGGTCGTTGGTGGGGCTGCAGAGCTGCTGAGCAGTCAGGAGAATCTTCAATTCATCGATGGTGACATTGCAGCGCTCTGGAGAAGCATCCGCAAGAAGAATTTGATCCGCATAAAGCGTTTCTCGTGAATTCCCAATCCAAACCTGATATTCTGTGTTTTCGCCACTGCCCTGGATGCCAACGATTGGCCCAATTTGACTCGGATCACTCTTTTTCTTGACGATCACTCCAAGCTCAAACGGGTTTGCCAGCACTTTGGCTGCAGGAGCAGGTTTTGCGACCGCAGCAGCAGGCCGGTCAGCCGGGCAAGGAGACGGTTCCTGAATCCGAATGGGATTTCCATAGTTTGGCATTTCTACCGAGGCCCTGAATTCCTTAGCTTCGTTTATTTCTACACGATCACCGCCAAATCGCTCCATAAAATCAATGTACCTTGACAAATCGGTTTTCGTCATAGTCAAAGTTACTTCTTCTGGAGTAGGATGCGCCCAGTCATTCCGTACTTCAAACATAGCTCGGATGCTATCCTTCATTCCATAATAATCCGTGTAGAATTCGATATTACGGAATGAATAGATATTCTTTCTTGCCACAGTCAAAACAGCCTGTAAATCCAGTCCTTGCAGCGTCGAAATGCCTCTTTCATTCACTTTCTGTTGCTGAAGTTCTGATAAGCTGGGGAGAACGATCATACTCCACCAATCGTTTGGTTCAAGGCTCTTTAGACGTGGCTCTAACCATTTGCGACATACATCCGCCGCATTCAGAAGGTAAACGTTCATTTTTGCCACAACTTCAGCAATATTCATTTTTATTCCTCCTTTTGGGCCCCAGCAATATCAATTTTTACAGATCTTTTTTCCACAACAGCACCTGTATCCTTGTCCGTCAGCAGGAAATAGTAGTCATTTTCACGAGAATACGGGAGCTTCTTCAAAGTCAGCGTGACCTCTGTGCGGCGTTCTTCATCTGCGCAGCCCACAGTCTTGTCTGCTCGGATCGTCCGCTTGGTGGACACCTGATTGTCCATTGCGTTGACGACAAAGACCTCATACACCGCCGGGAGAACAGTATCCGTCACAAGTTCTGTCTGTAGGAACTTCAACGTGATTTTTCCATCCATCAGCGTTTCAGGGGTTGGCAGAAGCGAAACGGTGGCTTTCTGGGTCTCAACATGCCCGGCCTGCGTGCGGACGTCCAGCACCGGCACCAGCATCTCCTGCACAGAGGCACCGCCATGCACATAGTTCTGCCCGCCGCCAGCACACTTGAAAATAGAACTGCCCAGCGGGGTGTATACCGTGCGGTTATCCGCTGTATCCAGCACATCCCCCAAGCGGTAGCCCACGGCTCCGGCCACCGGCTGCGTATCATCAGAAATCATAAAACGCTTGTTTTTGATTTCTGCCTGTGGCAGATTGATGACTTTATCGCTCTCCATAATTGGGTCGTGCTTATACAGGAACCCATGGTCTGCCGTTACGATAAAGTGCCGGATGTTCGCATTGTCGGTCAGGCGGCGGATTTCCTTGTACAGTTCTTCCACAGCCTCCTCGCAGGCAGAAAAGACCTCGTTTTCCGTGCGGGCCTCATCGCCGCGGGCATCGATCTGGTTGTGGTAAACATACACCAGCGTCTTGCCAGAGAAGTAGCTGCGCAGTTCGTCGCGGCGCATATTCTGCATCTGGTCGAACTGGATGCAGCTGCTGTTTTTCTCTGCCGCTTGCAGGATGCTTTCCCGTGCAGCAGTGCCCACCGTTTTCTTTCCAAGGATGGTTACGGTGCTGTCAGGCTGAAGCTCCAGACTGACATGAGGCAGCAGTGCTGCCATGCCGAGCTGTGTATAGGAGGGCACTGTGCTGACAGCCGGGGTCAGCTTTGCCGTGCATTTTGCATCCATCGCCAGCGTTTCAAAAAGCTGCTGTGCCACTTCGTACCGCATGGCATCCGAGATAAACACCACCACGCGCTCCCGTGTCCCACTGACATTCTTGCTGTAAAAATGGGTCTGACGCTCCGTCTGGAAGGTGGTCAGATCGTGGGACAGGCTCTGGCACCAACGCACCGCCAGTGGATCGAGGAAGCAGCTGGTATACACTTTTTCCACAAGTGCTTGCAGCTTTTCAATCTCCTGTGTACGGATGACTTTTCCATAGCTCAGGTAGAACTTCCGATAAGCCGTATCCACCTGCCATGCGCTGCCACTATACTGCGCCGCCAGTGCATCAACGCCATCTGCCGGGACGAAATGCACTGCCTCCAGAACGGTGCAGGCATTGGCCAGCAGGCAATACAGCTCTTTCTGGGCATCCTTTGCGCCAAAGTAGGTCTTGCTGCGCTCCTCGCAGATCTGCCGGATGCTGTACCCCTTCAGGGTTGCCGATGTGTTTTCTTCCATCAGGCGGTTCATGATCCAGCTGCTGATCTGTGTCTCTGCCGCAGCGAACACCGTACAGTCCAGCAATAAGTCGGGATTCGTGTGCTGCAACTGCCCCAGAACCTGCATGACGTTCAGCTCCTGCGCAGCCGTTGCTGAGAACCGCTCAAAATACGGCTGATCTGGCAGATAGTTCATCATGCTGTCAAGGAAATTCAGAACCTCGCCCTCCTGCGGCAGGCTGCGATCCAGCCATTCATCCGGGGCATCAATGTCCATTACGTGGGCAGCATAGGTGGCAAATAGGCAGGTGACCAGATCTTTCAGGTTCTTCCCGGCCGGATTGTAGCCAAACAGCCGTTTGCAGACCAACCAGAAATCCGTTGCTAGCCCGAATTTCTCAAAAAGCTGCAAGGATTCGTTCCCGGCATCCAGCGCACCGCGCAGAACATGGCGTACCAGTTCCTCCGGCTTGGGCGGGCACTTGCACAGCACCGCCATCATGGCCAGCGCAAAGGTTTCTTCCGTATAGGCAGGCGTACCCAGATCGTAGAACCGTTTCGTGCGATCCTGCGCTGCAAAGAAGTTGATATGTTCCTGCACAAAGAGCCGGGTTCTTTCATCCAGATCAAAGTCCTGTGCGATCATGGTCGCCTTGTCGGTGGAGTATTCCTGCGAGTAGCACAGCATATCCGCAAGATGGTTTTCCTCCAGTGGGGGCTTTGCAAAGGGCGCATAGATCAGAAAGCTCTCGTCCGGGTGGTCGATCTCCAGCATCCACTTGGTGGCAAACTGGGTGCGGGGCTCCATGCGGTATACCGTCACACCGGGGAGGTCGAGCTGATTCACTTCGTTCTCAAAGCTGGCCGATTCATCGTACCAGAATACCAGTTTGCGCTGCTCTCCCGGTGTAAACATTCCCCGGAGACGTTCTTCGATCTGGCGCAGTGTCGTTTTAGCCATGGGTTTTCATCTTTCCTTTACAATATCGTAGAAACACCAATACACCGGAGCGGTGTTGCAACACCCCGGTGTATTGGTTTCACATTATTTAATCGGCGCAAGTACGTTCAGATTTTTGCCATCTGCGGCGGTCTGCGCCTTGACGTAGTTCACTTTTACGCCGTCATCCAGATCCAGCGTGATCCGCAGGGCAGCAAGATGCGCAATATTTTTCTCGTATTTCTCGCATTCTTCCTGTTGGAGCTTCAGCTTGTCCAGACGCTTCTGTGCATTGGACACCGTACGGGCGTCGCTGCTGCCGGAAATGACATTGTTTTCCTGCACGATCTGCTGTGCGTAGGTGCGCAGCAGGGGGCTGAGGTAGTTGTTGTACACACGACCTGTGGTGTCGGCATCCCAGCGGTGAAGGTAAACCAGCGCTTTGAAGCCGTTTTTCTTACCGCTGTCGAACATCCAGTAGATGGGCCGCTTCTGGTAGATTTTGCAGTGATCTGCAAAAAAGTCCTTCAGGAAGTAGTTGCGGATGACCTCCCGGCTGGTGGTGCCCTTGTTGCCCAGTGCCTTTGCAATGAACGCAAGGTTTTCTTCCAGCGTGTCAGCACCATACACCACCCGGACAAACTCCACGATACGGTTCACAAGGTCGTTTTCGCCAAAGTATTCCTCATCGCACAGGGGCAGCACATTATCCGTTACCGGCTTGAGGGTCACATATTTGCTGTCATCCCATTCGCCGCCGGCATACACCAGTCCATCCACATCCAGCGAGTACCGCCCGAACAGGCACCCCACTGCATAGGAGAGCAGGCTCTTGATCTCACGGGTCAGGTCGGCGCGGCGCACGGTCACGTCCTTGTCTTCCACTTCCGGGGTCAGCTCATCCTGCAAACCGTAAATATCAATAAAGATGCGGTTCAGTTCTTCCTCATTGGCCTTGAGCTGCTGGAAACGCTGCTCACATTCTTCCTGCCATGCGGCAAATTTATCGCTTATCAGTTTTCCCATTTTATTATTCCTTCTCTGTCTGGCAGCAACTACTACCCGGCAGGTTGCAAGTCCGTTTTAATTTTGCGGCAAGTTTGATGCAAGTTTGCAGCAAGTTTGATGCAAGTTGGTTCTAAACATGCATCCAAATGCCCTCTGCGTCAAACATTGGCAAACCACCGTGCCGCGCTTGTTTTTCCTTGAGGATACACCTGATGGCTATCTTTCAATTCTTGCATCAGCCTTTGTATCTGTCCACGAGTAAGACCCGGCAAAACTTGCTGCAACTCTTTGAACGGAGTTCCAACATCGTTATTCTGCCGGATATGTTTCAGCAGCAGCGCCTTATTGGTATCTTTGTCCAAACCAACGTGTCTTGTATGCACGCCGGTCTTTCCTGTTGCCGCATACAGGCTTCTTGCAAGGACATACTTTTTTCGGCCGATATGCTCCACAATACCCATTTCGACCAATCGAGGCAAGCGTGCCTGCATTTTTCCATTGAGCGGATGATCGTGGTACAAGGCATCAATGGCCAAGAAATCTTCTGTGGACAGTAGTTCTGTACTTTTTTCGCTGATTCGGTTAATCACCGACAGCATTGCTTTGTCAATGATCAGTCCGTTCAAGGTAACGCTGACGAAGAACTCATCCGTACCCGTAAAGTCCGGGAGCGGCTTAGCTTCCTGTACGCTCAACTCGAACATCAGATTCATGCCCTGCCCGGAACGTTCCACCATGCCGCATAGGGAAAGAATCTCTGCAATACGGCGATTGCGTGGCAACTGACGATCCAGTATATTGTCCAGCGTAATGCCAAAGGGCAGGCCGCCGGGGCTTTCAACTACAAGTCTGTCCCGATATTGGCGCACAAAGATGCTGCCGCCAAACTGGTAATTTCTGTGGCTGACTGCATTCAGAATGGCCTCTCGCACGACGCGCTCATTGAACGTAAAGATGTCAAATACGAAAAAACCTTCCTGATAATGCTGTTTGTCGTTCCGCAAATTGACCAGCTCCCAGATGCGGTCATAGCACGCAAAGAAGCCCACCCGGAATTCTTCCCGCTGGTTTGCAGGGCCAGATGCTTCGGAAGAACGATATTCAAAAACAATTTCAGCCTGCGGTAAAAAGCGAGTAAGCGCTTCATTTTTGCCGAACAAAATCAGAGCTGCATAGGTCACGCCACTATCCGTGATGGCACCACAATCAATGAGAATCTGATGCCTTGACCGTGTTGCAAGCTGTTTATTGCCGCTTTTTTCGATCCAGTTGGAACGGAAATTTTCAATCGCAGTCTCATCCAGATCGTCAAAGGTCGCGCCCTCACAAATTTTGCCGGAGAAGTCTGTTCCAATCTCATCATAGATGCGGCGGCGCATATCTTCCGGCATTGGGCCTAATGTATCGCCGTCATAAATCCACGCCACACCTTCATACAGTACCGGCATCCCGATCGGGCGGCTTTTTACATCAAAAACCAGTACCCGCTTTCCCTCATAGTCATACAGCTGAAAGTCAACATTGATTTTCAGCTTGTCAATCAGCCCCATACGAGTGCGTTCCGGCTGCTCAAAAGCACGACTGCCTACTACCTGACGCGGCCGTTTGTCTGTGATGCCAAACACCAGCTTGCCACCGCCATTGTTTGCCAAGGCGCAGCAACACCTTGCGGCTTCTCCAAAATCAAACCGATTTTTCGCCTCTTTGAATTGGACGTGTTCGCCTTCCTTTGCTTCCAGAAGTTCTGGAATGGTCTCTAAATAGGGCATGGCGTTTCTCCTTTATTCTAATTATGCATTATCAGGGTGATCGTACTTTGCACGCAGTTCCTCCACAACCTCCTGCCAGCTGGCCTGTCCGCTGCCAATGCGGTCCAGGTTGCTGCGGGTGGCTTTGCTGATGGTCATGCCCTCAATGGCAAAGGTGCCGTACACATTGCGCAAGTTGCTTTTGTGCTGGGCAGGGGTGGTGGATTTGATGCTCATGGACTCATCTCCTTCATTAACCGTGGTTGCAAGTTTGATTTCATTTCTTTCCTATCAGAGCCTACGGCTCAATTTTTACCACTTGGCAGTTATCCAAGTTCTTGTGTAAAAAGGATATCGTCGTCAAGATGTCGATTGCTTCGCTTTCTTCAATGATCCACTTTATTTTCGGTGTATGTGCGGTCACATTCCTGACCATGCTGTTTATTCCTTTCAGCATAAGGCAAAAACCTTTTTGCTGGCTTTTTTCGCTCTCTGTCTGAAGGTTGTTTAATACGAGGTATGGAGCCGAGGTCGAAAAGGCTTTGTCATATAGGGCGGTTCCATCTTCTTTTAGATTTGTCATCTGCCGAACCTGTTCTGCCAGACTTTTCGTTGCTTCAAAAACTGCATGAAAGTAGTTTTCTTTCAACAATTCTTCGTTGCAATACTTAAGAACCCGCCCATGAACTCCCCGCTGACGCAGCTTCGGCAGAATGCTCTGTACTCTTTTTTGAGCGTCTCCAATGGTCTTTGCTACCGAAATCTTTTCAAACTGCCCATCCGCTCTATACTGGATTCCGCTGAACGAAAGAATACCATTCAACTCCGAACGAAGTTCTTCAAAGGCATCTGGATTCTGCACATAGTTTACCGGGGCCAGTACTTCCTGAATGAATCGCAGAATCGCATTTCCGGCTTTATCCGTTTCTTGACGCTCCATGAACGTATATTCCAGTCTGCGCCACTTTGTTGAGTGATGACTGTTATCCTGAATGCCGACACGATTCAACGCACTGGTTATTTCACTACCGGTCATTATTTTATCGCCAAACAGATGACTGAGTTGCGTAATCTGACCATTGCTAAACAAAATCACTTCTGCCATAGTTTCTCCTGTATCAGCGAGTATTTCGGCTTATTTTTTCAGCTCATCATTGCTTACAGCAATATTTGTGTTCTTTACGGTAACACCAGCAAATTTCTCTAAAGCTTTAAGATTACGTTTTAATTCATCTAAGGGACCATTTTCCTTATTGAATTCCAATACAATCTCAATTTCTCTATCAGGCAGTAACTTTAGACTTTTTGGAACTTTTGCGCTATCAAGCGCTTTTATTGACGCAACCTTAGAAACCGAAGTATGAACCTCATTCACATTAGCGAGCGATTCTTTGATAAGCCTGTCCAATCCCGAATCTTTCTTTATAAAAGAAATACTGTCGTGCTTCTTCAAGATATCAATATACATTGCTTCTTCTTGATATGTTTCACTCAGAATGCTTGTATCGCTCTTAATGTTTTGAATTGTCTTCATTGGACTACTGAAATTTTCAAAGCGATTGAATGCCCAAATCGTCACATGCTGTATATAAGCGGCCAAGCTGAAATAGTAATCAACCAGTGCATTCTTCTTAGCCAACAAATATGACCTCAACGCAAGGATTGCACCGACAATCGTGCCTGAAAAGATATTCAAGCATACGCTTACACAAAAATCTCTATGTCCAGAGAGAACAGTATTCGGTAAACTAATCCAATGCCACTCTCCGGCTATACTCAAAATCAGTGTTACAACGGAAATCCCAATAGACGCATAAAAAATGTTCTTTTGTTCTTTCACTCTATTTTCTCCTCAACTCCTACGCTGTTAACAATTATGAACCTTCAGCGTCCATGTCATCAATATCTCGATATGCAGTTTTAACAACAAATGCCAATCCATTATCTCCTTCCGTTTTTAGTAGAAGATATGGTATTCCATCTCGAACAACGATTGGCATTTTCTTTTCTTCATCCGTCAAATCGAGCTGTGGACGATCATCAACGCGATACCTATTCGGGCGTAAAACAGCAAGATCAAAAGTGTTTGTCCTTTTGAACTTCATAATGTTGAGCCAGTCCACATACAGCTGTTCAAATTTATAATAAACAAGGGTTATCCGCCCAACAGGAATAATTTCACCACCTGTCTTGTGAAACAAAACATCTCTGTTGAAAACAATTTGAACTTGATATCGTTTCTTTTCCTGCGAATAGTAGAACCCCGCAACAAAAGTCTGAACAACAGTAAACGGCACATCGGGTTCTTGGTCAATAGTAAACGCCTTTGCTTTGTTAAGATTGCTGGACAGGATATGCAAATTAGTATAGTTGCAATTCAGCCCATCATTGTCCAAATGTTCAATAATATTATCTGGTTCCAGCATCTTGGCAAGATTCTCCGCACCAAACAAATAGCTCAAAACAAAATTATGCAGATAAATCGTATGCCTTTTTCCGTCATCATCTTTTATGGATGTCGTTAGATAGGCATGGTCGCCCTTTTGATACGTCCAAGTGTGTTTTAGCACTTCGTCAAGCAAACCGGGGTAATCGCTGATGTGTGCCTTATTGCCTTTCCATTGCGGGCGGCTCAGTTCATATACATCACCATATTTCTCAATTTTCATATCCTTCTTGGCCATTTTTACACCTCCAATCAGGCGTTATATCACCTCACACCAGCGGGTGTCTCTTAAAATCCCAGCTCGTCTCAAAGGCATCCCAGTCGTCTTTCTCTACGGAAATATTCTGATCAACCAAATCCGAAATATTATTAGCGGACAACACACTCTTTTCTACTGGGACGGAAAAGATATCTCGAACCTGATAATTGATAGTTGGATTTAATAATCCCAACAATTTTCTGGCAACCACAGAATTCAATAGTCCCAACAGGGGATTAATGTTTTTTACATTTCTTATAAAAATGCTAGTGCCTGCTTTTTCAAACAATTCGTCTGGCCATAATCTGCGGAAAGACGGAACGCCAGACGTAATATATGACCATGTAATACCATCCTTAAAACGCAAATACTCAGGAACAATACGAGCAATACTATCTTTTTTGTAGTGCGCTCTCGCTTCAGAAGTCCATAATATTACATTGTCATCATTTCCGTGATATTTTCTATATCCACCACCTCTTGCGCACTTTGCCCAATATTCTTTTCCAATATTGTGACCATCAACTTCCCAGAAAAGTCTCAAAAACTTGTTATTGTTTCCGGTTATATTTTGTCCGTTAGACTCCGCATAGCAAGAAATAGGTGTACCACAAAACGCATTTATGATTTTTTCACTCACCCAGTACGCCATCGGTGCCCCCGGAATCTTTGCAAAGTTACCCTGATTTGCAAAATAGCGATTTTCACCGCTAAGGAACATATCTTCTTTGCCCTGCTGGGATGTCGGCTTAATCAAGCGGCAATAGGTGCCTTTATAGCCGTCAATGTGGGTGCGGCAGCGCACAAAAGAGGTAGTCTGCACTACTTCGCCGCCGATCTCTTCAAAAGCTCTCGCGCCGAGATGTGCCATATTGACTGTTTCGGTCAGCATCATCTTTTCACGTAGCTTTTCATAACTGGACAGGAACATCCATGCGTGCTGCGTAATCATTGCCTGATAGCGGCTCTCTCCCGCCATACGGGAGCAGACCTCGATAAAGACCGAAAACAAATCGCTTTTGCTATCCGGGTAATTTTTCTTAACAAAATCAGCCAGCTTTGCGCCCATGCCGGAGGCTCCCATATACGGCGGATTCGTCACCACGGCGTCATATTTCTGGGACAGCAGGACAGCCTGCTCGATGAGTTGTTCAACGGAATCTTTGACGGCATCATACCACATTGCCATATTGACATCGTGCGCTGTGGCGGCGGCACTGGTTTCCCATGCCTCTTTCAAGCCCTCATAATCCAGCGGTTTGATCTGGAGAATGGAGCCGTACTCCTTGGCATCAATAAAGGTGTCCAGCAGATAGTTGAGGGTATCCCGGTGCTGCTGCGAATTGAGGAAATTGCCCATTTCGTGCTTATAGGCACCGCCCAGCCAGTTGGACTCCTGAATGTCGTACACCTTTGGCTGTTGAACTTTCGGTTTTCCATCTTTATCTTTTCTATCCAAGAACCCGCTGTCATACTCCCGTGCCTTCATCATCACGGAGAAGTAAGCGATCTGTGCCGCACGCTTGTCGATATCCAGACCAAAGAGGTTGTTTTCTAGAATGGAGCGCACGGCCTCCCGCTTGGAGTAGCCGTTGTCCAGATAGATCTGCATCAGCACGTCAAACAGGTAGCACAGGATATGGCCGCTGCCCATACAGGGGTCGATCACCTTCAGCTGCTCCGGCTCCATTTTGGCGTACTGGGCACGGATCTCTTGCAGCTGCTGCTCCACCTGCGGCTCCTGCGGGGCTTCGTCCAGATAATACTTCCACTCAGACTTATCAAAGCCGGGATGGCCCTCGTACCACAGGCGGCCAAGGCTGTTCTCCACCATGTATCGCACGATCCAGTCCGGGGTAAACAACTGGGTCGCCGCCGGGATGTTCTGCTTGCTGATCTTGATGTTCTTTTTCAGGTCGGCAAACACCTTGTCCTTGGGTTCGGTGTTGTAATACTGGTACATCCAGCCGATGATCTGCACCTGACCGATGGGCTTGCCTTCTTCATCGGTGGCATGGATATCGAACCAGCGCTCATCCACCTCGTTGACCAGACGGTAGACCACGCCGTTGGGGTCGTTGAAACTGAGCGTAATCAGCAGCTCGGAAAAGCTGTTGCTGCCGTCCAGATCCTCAAACAGCCGGGGCAGGATGCGGCTCAGGTCGTTGCACTGCTTGAAGAACAGGAAACGGAACAGGTCATCTTCCTTGTTGGCATCCTGCAAGTCGAAGATGCGCTGTTTTTCGTCCTCGGTAAACTCCAGATCGCCGGAGAAAGGTGCCTTGACCAGATCGGGCAGCTTCTGCCCGGTGATCTCGCTGGAAAGCACCCGCACCGGGAGATAGCGGTTGACCTCCATAAAGCGGATGGCGATCAGCCGGTTGAACCAGGTATAGGCGACCTCCTCAATGAACTGCTCCAGCTCCTTTTTCGGCTCATCGGCGGTGTAGAAGCCGCGCACATGGGCCACGAGGTTCTTGTACTGGTTCACAGCCCGCTCGCCCCGGATGGTCTGGATATTGCCGCTGCCCAGATCAAACACCAGTTCCTTGTCGGTGCTGGTCTGCGGCTCCACGATGCCTTTTTCGGTGATGCCGTACCGCTCCAGCTGGAACGTCACATCTGCGATCAGCTTGCGGCGTGCTTCCACCGCAAACTTCTTGATGGGTGCCTTTTCCATAGTGTTCCTCTTTTCGTTTACCAAATATCCACGTTCAGGGTATCGCCATTGTCCAGTTTCTGCTTCAGGGCATGGCGCAGTTTTTCAATATAGGCATCCAGCTCTGCGGCGTTGTTGATCTGCCACGATTCATCCGTCACCTCCTGAATGCTGACGGTGATGCGGCGGCGCACCGGGGCAGCAGGCGCAGCCTTTGCAGGGGCACTGCCCGGCACCTTTGCCGCCGGGGTCTGCACCACAGGCTGGTGTGCAGCCTCGTACTGGTCGATGGTGTTGATCCAACGGATCTTCGTCGGGTTTGCGTTGGCGCGAATCAGCACCAGATCATTCAGGTCTTTCACGTTTTGGATTTTGCGCACGGTCTCATCACGCTCCGCTACCACAGAGGACCAGAAGTGGTCTTTGCAGCGGACGGTGTTCAGCTCCTGGAACACACGGTTGTAGCAATCCTCCACATAGGCTTTGACTGGAGCCGACTCCTTCTCCAGAAGAGCGGTGTACTTGTCCAGAAAATCAGCACGCAGAGCGGACAGACTGCGAATCTTATCATAAGGTTCAGCCATCCGCAGAATTTTGCTCATGGCTTCTGCGGCGTTCTTCACGTCCTCGTCATGAATCTGGCTCTGATTGCGCATGTAGAGTTCCACAGCATCGTGCGCCTCACGGAACACCTTGATCTGCCCGGCGTTGAAGAAGTCCCGCAGGGATTCGTAAGTTTCCTTGAAGTCCTGATAATCCTCCTGTGCATTTTCCAGTGCCGTGTAGAAGGATTCCGTCGTGGTGGGGTCGATCAGCGAGGTCATCAGGGCAATGCCCGCATCCACGGTGTTCTTGCCGGGGAGATACGGCTCCTCCCGGTAAGTAGCCTGCTGCCTGCGCAGCTCATCCCGCAGAGCGGTACACTCCTTTTGCAGATCGCTCATCAGCTGCTCGTCATCATCCGAGGAAACGCCCTTTTCAAACAGGTCGCGCATCATATCACGGACAAGACGCTTCTGCTTATCGGTGGCGTGCTTGCGAATGTCGCACAGCAAACGCTCCTGCGACTCCACTCTGGTAAACAAACGCTGGAACTCCTGCGCATTCCGGCTGGAAAGGCTGAGTTGCTCATGGTTCATGGTCAGCGTCAGGATGCCATCCGCAAACAGGCGTGCAACCAGCCACTCTACATCCACCGGCAGGAAACCATACGGTTCCTTTGTAAAGATGCCCAGCAGCGTTTTCAGCGAGGTCGTCACCGTTCTCGACAGAGAATTGCGCTCAATACGGGTACGGACATCGTCCAAGGCGCGGCTGTTGCCGGTACCGTCACCGCCAAGCCGCATCTGCCCGGCATCCGCAAACAGCTTGCCGATGTCCTGCTCCGAAACCGACTTGTCAATGTCCGTCAGGTGGTTGAACAGACGTTCCACCTGCTGCTTCAGGGCATCGTTCAGGCGTGTCTCAAAGTCGCGGGAGCCGCCGGACAGCTTGGAGCCGTACACATAAATATCCGCTTCCGACAGTGCCTGCTTCAGAAACACCTTAACATTCTGACGGCGTTCTTCCACTTCTTCCTGCTTTGCCTCGCAGATAGCGCGATACTTCGTGATACGGCCTGCGGTGCCGCTGCGCAGATAGTTCTGAATTTGCAGCATCATGCGCAGCTCGTTGTTCAGGCGGGTATCGTCATGCAGCTGCACAAAAATGGTGTGGTCGCCGCTTTCGCCGGAGGACAGCATCTTCAGGCGGGATTCATCTGCATCATCGCCACGGGAGGTGATGATTTTGACTGTAATGCTGTTGTCTGGGCGGGAAAGGGCATCATAGCCATCGATTTTCCGATTGAAGCCGAAGGAATAACGGCCATTCAGATACGGATAACGGTACTTGTCCGCGCGGTAGTTTTCATCAAAGATCAGCGTTGCCAGTTCGCGGTTCATTTCGGAATCTTCCGGCCGACGGCTCGCAATTTCTCTGTTGACCTCCTGCTCCTCATTGGTCAGGAAGATGTAATTATCGCCTAGATTCTGTACCAACTGCTCCTGAACCAGCTTTTTCAGAGCCGTTTCCACCCGGTTTTCCAGCTGATAACGGTCCTCATCCGTCCGTGATGCCATCAGGGTAGCGATGTTTTGCACCGTAGGCTTATCAAACTCCCGCACATTCTTGATCATGAACAGGACTTTGAGTACCTCAACCTCAAAGCAGGTTTCTGCATGGTCGGGGTTCAGCGAATTGTTACGCTGTGCGTTGGTAATGGCAATGGCAGTTTCGTGGTCCACCAATGCGGACAGGCCCTGATAGAATGCATTGAACGGGACGAGGATGCCTTCTTCCTGATTCTGAAGGCTCTTGGCGGTGCTGAGATACATACTCAGCATGGAGCGTTCGCCATAGGAGCTGTTTTTGCCGGGACTGCTAAACAGACGGACAGCATCCAGCACCTTGCCCAGCAGATTGAACTGATAGGGAACAAAGGGGTACACCTCTGCGAAATCAGACGCATTCTCGTACAGTTTCATTTCAGGCATATCGCCAGAGAACTTGAGCAACGTATCAAGGGCATCTGACTTTCTGGGATAAAACGTTTCCAGTTCAGCCTGCGCTTCTGCATTCTTTTTCAGGATACGCTTCTTGACAACTTCCGCCACATCGCTGGACGACAGAGACAACCGGGTATCAAAGCGGCCCTGAATCTTGGAGAAGTCTACGTTATTGACGACCTGAATTTTATCAATGGCTTCCTGTGCGGTGACCAGAATCCACGCTTTGCCATGGCACTGAACTGCCAGATCATGCTCCAGCGTCTGAAGATCCAGCATCATATTGGAGTCATCGCCGATATACTGACCAACCTCATCCACGCAGAAAACCACATGATGATCGTTGCCCTTACTTTCAATATGTTTACGGACGAGCTTGGCAAAATCTTCTGTGCTGATGCTGTATTCTTCGCCCACACGGTCACACCAGCTGCGGGCAGACTCCTCACTCATCACGCCCTGCTCAACCAGTGCCTGCACAAACGAATCCTGTGCAAGGTCGATGCCAGCCACAGCATCATCCCAGCTGCTGCCTTCCAGTTCTTCGACACGGCCACGGAAATTTTGCAGCTTTCCATCTGCATCCAACTTCCGCTCCAGATCTGCCATGCGAGGATACTGGTAGGAATAACCCAGTTTCTCGTTGAATGCCCGCAGAAAAACCATGGTGATCACATCGCGTGCAGCGGCACTACTGGTGCGGCTCTTGGAGGCAATATCGAACAGGATCACGTCCGTGCTGACACTTTCTGCTGCGCGGATGTCTGCCAGAACCTTCGGGTCCGTAATCTTATCGTCCTCGATAAAATATTCCAATGCAGGCTTGCCTGCAACTTCTTTATCGCTGATTAGATAAGACAGCATCTTTAGAAAGTGAGATTTACCACTTCCAAAGAAGCCGGAAATCCAGACACCGATACGATCAGTATCTGCGCCAATGCCTCGACGGTAATTTGAAAAGAATGCAGCAAAATGTTTCTGAAGCTCCTGTGTCACAACATATTCCTGAAGTTCCAGCTTGACAGTTGCATCATCAACCTGACCGGGCTTGACCACCGGTTTGATTTCGCGGTTGATCGATTTTGCAAACATCTGACCAATATTCATGTCAGTTCCTCCTACACATCCATATCAGATAGGCTTCGCACGGTAATTATTGCCATCCTTCACATCACCGAACAAATACAGGTAGCCATCTTCGTATCGTCCCGGAAACATCATCAGAACAATCCCCTGTGCAAGCCGGTCATGCAAGTCGTTCAGAATTTTATGAGAACGCAAAAGTGGGTAGCATTTTCCAACACCGGTCAACAGGATAACAGCATTGTCCTGTGGGATGCGCTTCACAATGTAGTCCAGCATAAGGTCCATCGGTCGTCCGATCTGCAAAACACTGTTCGCCGCATTCACCACGCGTGTCATGCTGCCGGTCCGCATCTCTAGGTCTTCGTATTTTTGCAGGGGATGCTTTTCAATCAGCAGTTCCGCCATGATTTTATAAAGATCAAATTCTACGACCGGGCGATGTGCCTGCTGCAAAAGTTTGATTTCATCCTTTGTCCACTGCCGGACACGCATCTCATCCTTTGGGTCATAGCTGAACACATAGTACCCCGCTTCACCGCCAAGTCCTGCGTTTGGCTCTCTGGAAATGTCACGCAAAAATTCATCGAGTTTGCTCAGTTTTTGATCTGTGTTCATTCATCTGCTCCTGCGATTGCCATCAGATAGGCGTTCATGTCATGTGCCTTCAGGTACTGCTTTAATGCAGAGCTGGGCAGAGGCGGCACCATCTTGTCGCCAGCAAGAAGTCCTGCATCGTTCAGCAGTTTACGGTAGGTCTGTGTCAGCTTGCGAATGGTCGTATCTTTCCACTGAGCAATTTCCTCAGACTCGTTCTGCATCAAGCGAAAGAACGCAAGCACATCGCTCGACTCCAGAGATTCAGCTCCAACAATCAGCTTATCACGGTATACTCTGTACATGAAGGTGAAGAAAAGTTTGTCGTCTGCCATAATAGACAGCAGGACCATCATTCTCTGCACCATAATAGATTGCTGCCCGAAAAGTTCCTGCCACTCCTGATCGAACTGTGTCACCCGACGCGAAACACAATTAAGAATTTCCTTTACACGGTACTCCTTGGCTGCGGAAAACAGGTGCTTTTCAAAAGCACTGTTCCTGATTTCATCTGCCGATGAACCGTTCAAAAGTTCATTAACATAGGCTTTATACTCATAGAACCAGAAGGGCTTTGATACCAATCCGGCAGTATACTGATCCTGTCTCTTTTTGCTGCTCATAAAACACCATCACTTATATAATGTACAATTATATTTAAGTCTATCGTTTATACGAAGCTTTGTCAATTCATAAAGTAGCTAAATTATCCTCAATTGATAGACATTCTGCACAAAACAAATCTCGCAAAACTCAGCAAATCGTTTCAGATGTTCCGAAGTTCGTGGAGCAGCGAAGTTCTCAGTTATCCTCCCAAAACTCTTCTGCATCTTCCACGCTATCAAACTCATCTGCGTGTTTTTCTGCAAATTCCTCAGCGGAAGAACATTCCTGAACATCGTCAAACAGTACTTCCCGATTTGCCTTTGAGTCCCCAGTAGCTCCCGTACCAACGGGATTGAAAAAGCTCATGTAGCCGATAAAATCAAACAGACCTTTATTGAATTTCATTTGAACGACCTCCTTCAATTTTCTTCGTTCAGTCCCAGCACCTGTGCCACAACCTCGTCATGCCCAAGGAAGTAGTCCTCGATCAGGTCCCAGCGCTGTTTGGTGGTCAGATCGCTGGTCAGGAAAGCAGTCATCATTTCTTCTGCATCCGCATGACGGCGGTGGATCTCGGCCAATTGCTGGTTCTTGTAGCGGCGGTCCTCCGACAGGCTGCGGATCTTCTGCGGGTCATTGACACGGACGAAGATTTCCAGATTCTGTCCGCCGCGCACTTCGTAACTAGCCAGACCGAAAATCTCCAGCACGGCCAGCAGACGCATTACCGGGTTCTGCTTGCCGCCGATGGTCGCGGGCAGATAACCGAGGTACTCATTTTCTTCCCGGTTCGGGGCGCAGTTGACTAGGCGCTCATCCATCCAGTTGGTGCAGGAGAAATAGTTGCCGTTCATTACACGGTAGCTCATGCCAATCTTATTGCTGCCCTGCTGACGTGCCTGAATGAACTTCATCCGGTCGCTATCCCGTTTCGTAGGGTCGATTTTCACGTCCATCACAAACAGCTCCAGCAATGCTTTAGCAAAGTCACGGCCCAGAACTTCGCCTCCCAGTGCCTCCTGTGCATCGCGGCAGAATTCTTCCACCGTGAACATGTGGCTGGCCTTGCGGTAGCCGTCAAACACACGAGCGACGGCCTCCATGTACTGACGCAGCTTTGCACGGGTCGTCTCAAAATCCTGTGCATAGCGGATAGTAGTCTTGACACGGACGGAGATACGGTTGGTTCCGTCCTGTGCGAACAGCTCCCCATTGAAGAATTTGACCTTGAACATCCCGAAGGTCATATCGGAGAAATACTTTTCCCAGAGATCGCCCATGCGGATCTCGTAGATGCTGCCGCTGTTGCGGGTGATGACATCTGATGCACGCGGCGTATAGCTGCGGCTCACCGTGATGGTATCATCGTACAGGTTCTTGACGAAATCGCCGTACTTTTCCAGAAACTCCTGCTCGATCTCCGTCGGCACGTTGGCATAGCAGGTCGTGAACATCGCTTTCGGGCGTACCACCAGCACCGGGAATCCGTAAGCATTTTCCAGATCCTTTGCCAGCAGGAGCAGGCCGGTCTTGACGCGGTTCTCCACATCATCGGAATCAAACAGATAGCCGAACGCATCCGGGGAAACCAGCAGATTGCGGTGCTTTTTCTGGCTGTACATCCAGTAGAGCTTGTGCAGGATCTCCCGCAGCTGATACTGGCGCAGCTCGCCCATGCCATGCAGACGCTTGAGCTGAGAAAGATCACCCGACAGATATTCTTCGGTCGCTACACCAGTCATATTTTTATCGCGGGCGCAGCGTCCGATCTCCTGCACATAATCGGCCAGATTGCCTGTCGGCGCATAGTGGTAAACCTGTGCAATATCCGGCACATCCACGCCCATGCCGAAGGCTTTGGTGCTGATCATCGCAACGGCCTGCCCGGTGCGGAAAGCCTCCTGTGCAGCGTTCTTCTCCACACGGTTCAGACGGCCATAGTAACGGCGAACTTTATTCTTCACCAGCGGGGACACGGCATTGTAGATTTCCTCCACTGTAGAGGTAAATGGGCAGTAGACCAGCGTTTTGCGGCCTTCGGCCACAAACTTTTCGATCTGCTTTGCAACATGATCGACCTTAAATTCGTCCCGGCTCCCTTCAACGGTCTTTTCCAGCGGATGAATATCAAAGTTGATGTTGTCACGGCGTACACGACCCAGATACAGGATTGGGTTGTTCAGCTTCAGGGTGTCGATGGTATCCTGCACCACGTCATCCTGCCCGCCATACACAGCAGTAGCGGTCAGGCAAAGGACCGGGAAGTGTAGACCATTGCGGCGCTGACGCTCCAGATAATCGCCGAGGAACCAGTAATCCGCACGGAAGTCCTTGCCCCAGCTGGTGACGGTATGGGCTTCGTCCACAACGAACAAACCAAGGCGGCGATTCCCAAGCAGGGTCTCCAGCGAAGTGGTCAGCAGCATTTCGGGTGCAAGGTACAGGATGGACTTTTCGCCGTTATGGATGGCGTTCAGGCGCTCCTCACGCTCCTCGTGGGAAACATTGGAGTTCAGGAAGGTGGCGCAATGCACGCCGCGGGCTTCCAGCTGGGTGACCTGATCCTGCATCAAAGCAATCAGCGGCGAGACCACGATAGTGACAGCCTTGTGTACCTGCGCCAGATAGATACCGGATACCTGATAGAACACCGATTTGCCTGCGCCGGTGGGAGCGGTCAGGAACACATTGGTGTAGTCCTGATAGTCTCCCATGGCAAGCTCGCACTGCCTAACGATGGTGCTGATGATCTCGCCCTGACTGATCTGCTTTGTCTCCGTCCCAGCGGCAGGGTCTTTGTAGAAGTCCAGCATCCGGAAATCTGCATTCACGCCCCAATACTGCTTGAGGATGGCACGGTAGCGGTTGATGGTTTCCGGCTCGATTTTCTCCTGCTTCTCTGCACAGTTCAGGGCAAATGTCGTACCACACTGAGAAGCAAGGAAGGAGAGCACATCGTAAGTATTGTTTGCCGCATTCTGTACCCGCTCCACCGACACGACCACGCTGCCTTCCAGCCGACCGCTCAGGATGTCATCGGCCAGCACCATCGGGGAAACATCATGGGCAACCGTTGCCTCCGCATCCGTGAAAGCGGTCTGCTGCTTCTGATAGAAGGGCAGGCAGCGGATGTTTTCGCTCTTGTGCTTGTTGAACAGTGCCAGATAGTAATGCTCATCCAGAATGCGGACGCCGGCATAGTAACGGCTGAGAACCTCTGCCTCCGGCGCAAGATCGTTCTTTTCGCTTTCGTAAGCCTCGGCCAGTGCATCTGCGTCGGCCGCCGGGATGCAGCTGGGCACATACGCCGGGAAAGCGTTGTTGTCGATGACGATGAACTCCGCATCAAACATGGATTCCGGTTCCTGCACGGTCTGGAGGATCGCCAGCATCTCCTCATAGATGCCGACCGTCACACCATCCTGCATCATGAGGCTCTGCACCAGCTTGCGCTTTGCCGCGTCGATCTTGGCGATGCTCACAGTGCCGTCCGCATTCAGGATCTTTCCGGCAGGCAGGATGGCATCCTCCCGATGCGCTAACCAGCGGACATTTTCCGGCACAAAGCCCCGGAAAAACAAGGCAACGTTCTTGCCTGCATAGCGGGCAATGAGTTCTTCGGCGTGCTGCTCAAAATACTTCCGTGCGTTCATGATATTTTCTCCTGCTTAAACTTCTTCGCTGTTCTCATCGTCAGCGGTCTCATCGGTTCCTTCCTCGTCCCAGTCATCCCAGAAATTAACGATTTTGAAACCATCACCGTCTCGGTAGATGTCACCCACCTTGGTATCGTCTCCTTCGGGCAAGAGTTCCACGCTCTTGTAGTAAGACCCTTTATCGGGCAACTCCTGTGCCACTTCTAGGATGATGTGCCAGATGTCTTCGTAAATAAGGCGCAGCACTGTCGTAACAGACTCAATGCTCATCTGGGAGTACTTCTTACCGTCCATGGCTACACTGTCAATTGGAATCCAGTTGATAAATCCCCGGACGATGGGCATGTCCGAATGGGTATCCATGGTGAAGTATTTCCTCTTTTCATTGAGCTTCTGGAAAACCATTTCCCGGCAATCATTCCAGAAATACATCCCTCCGTCGCCAAAGAGTACGGTTTTTTCGTATTTCTTGCGAGTCGCCTTACAACAGTCATCCTCTCTCGGAATATACTGATGCGGATGCCCTTCGCAGCTGTTTCCAGTAGTGTATCCCTTGAGGTTAAACAAATAGGTCGCCTCCGCAATGTGGGTGTCGATCTCAAAAATCTCACCCACCGGGTCATCTGGATTCCGTATGTTCTTCTCTTTGTACATGACTTTGATCTTGCGAAATTCCTTTTCCCACAGATATTTTCTTTCCATCTCGATGGTTCCTTTCTTTCTCAGACCACCGCACACGGCTCCGGCTGGAGCAACGCGGCCAGTTTCATCATCACATCCAGCGGAAGTCCTCCCTGAATTTTCGGTGCTTCCTGATAGCAGGCATCCTGCGCATTGGCAAGATCGACTGCAAAATCCTCGGAGTAAGCGGTCTCCATCAGACGGACACTGTTGTAGGCATCCCAGGATGCATCGTGCAGGCTGCCTTCTGGTTTCAACCCAGCACGATGCAGAGCATTGCTGAGGGACAGGATGTGCGCTTCACCCAGCATCTGGCGGAAATCTTCCTGAAAATCGTGCCACTGTACGATCTCATCCAGAAAGATGCTGTCGATGCCTTTGAAACGGCACTCTTTTCGCAGCTGGGTCAGATCGCTGGTGCTCCATGCGTAGACCTCGCAGCCATCCGATCCACACCACGCTTCCAGAGCATCCAGTGCTTTGGTCAGGGACACTGCCTCGCTCACTGCTGCATTGCTGATACCGGTCAGCTTGTAGATCTTGCGCTCGATCACACCGTTGTACTGCGGCCGCACGAAAATGCGGAAGCGATCCATCGGATGAAACGCATCATCCATCCGCACTGCGCCGATCTCGATGATCTCATTCCGGAGATCTTTCTTATGCACGAGACGTGCATCGGTGGTGTTCATTTCCAGATCAATGAAGATGCTCATTTGCAATACCCCTTTTCGCTTCCCACAGTTTTCGGCTTATTTTCTGACATGATTCTACACTTTTATCTGTCCGATAAAACGTTCTTCTATAGACTGATCTCAGCTTTCCTCGGCAATTTCCTGCATCTGGGCAAACAGGTCATAGTATTTCGACCCTTTTGCCGTCTCCAGATCCTCGTACTCCTCCAAGACCTGCAGTTGTTCGTAATACTCTTGCGGCTTTGATTCGTCCGTCATGGAGCTGCGGTCCGTCACCACAAAACCTGCAAAATCTGCATCGCTGTAACACAGCCAGCGTGTGGGCTGCCCGGCCTCTGCAACTTCAAACTCCACTTCTGTCACATAGGTGCAGCACGCCAGAAAATCCTTCTTCTTTTTGGATAACACCTGAATCATAGCATTCTCTCCGTTCTCTTTCGTCCTCCGCAGGTGATCGGCTCTGCTGAGGAACGATTGCATTGATGTCAAAGGAAACAAAAAAAGACCTGCAAGACTTTTTGTCTTACAGGCCCAAGTTTGTACACCAATGAATCCACTTGTCCTGAAGACAACTGGATTCTACCACAAAAGGGTATACTTCGTCAATATACAATTTTCCATTATTAACTATTGAAATAATAACACATTTAATTACGCTTGTCAAGCTTTCTTTTTCAAAATTTTCGGTTAATAGCAATTTTCGCATCTCGTCGCACCATCGTTATTTATTAAAAATTCACTTAATGTCCCCACTATAAAGGAGATCTTGCTCCGTCATTTTATACAAAATTCAATCTACTCACGCTCCACGTAATTGTGCGAACAACCATTTTTTCTGTCCGTCGCACCGGCGCTGCGCAAAAAGCTACAGCTGTGCGTCATTTTGCGTTTTGGGGATATAATCTTAGAAAACTAAATTCTTCAGTCATCCGTTATCTGGTGAACTTCATGCAGGATTGTTTTCAGTTCTTTATATAACTGTTCGGCTCGCTCAGGCAACGAGCCATCAGTCAGTCTCAAAGAATCAACTTCTCTTTCTGCGTATCCTTGCCAATATGGACTAAGCAACCCTTTCTTTGCGTCCTCGATACAATCTTCAATTTCCGTGTAGCTTATTTCATTATAGTCGATCATTTTCCCCAGCCCTTCCAAAGCATCCAATCGGCTTGATAAATATTCTATCACGCATAGTTGATTATTTCAATTAAAAATTATAGATTCAACCACTCATTTTTGACTGTCCTCTAGACTACAATAGAGTAAAGAAGGATGGTGGTTGCTCATGTACGAAGAACAGTTTTCCAAGCGGCTCGCTGAACTGCGCACGAAAAAGGGAGTATCTGCGAGAGACATGAGTCTTTCCATTGGGCAAAATCCCGGATATATTCGTGCAATCGAATGTGGAACTACCTTTCCTACCATGTCGAACTTCTTTTATATATGTGAGTACCTCAACGTAACTCCACAGGAATTTTTCAATTTCAGTGAGGAACCTTCCAATGGAATGAATGCTCTTACCGATCAACTCCAGCAATTCGATTCCGAGCAGATAAATGCACTTGCTGCATTTATCAAAACCATCGTAAAAAAGTAATTTCATTCAGCTCTTGCGGTTGCATGATAAAATACAGCACAGCATTTGACTTCACCGTATAGAGCGGATGAAGCTAGAATGCTGTGCTTTTTTGTTGGAGGCATTATCATGTTGCAGTCTACATCGGAATACGAAGAACGCAATTTTGATGATATTCAGCGTGCGCTTGACATTGAACACACTGTGAAGGCTTTGGAATCTCAACTATGTTATGACCAACATTCGCCAGAAGAAGTTGCCCGACAGATTCTAAAGGCAGCGTGCAAATTCTACGATGCCGATTGGTGTGGTCTTATCCAAGTAGATTTGGACTTGAAAATCTGGACACCATTCTGGTGGTATAACGATAGTTCTGAAGATAAAACAACCATCTTAACGGAGGAGTTTGAATCTGCTGAATTTCTTGACCGATGGGTACAGGCCGTGCGCCATGGGAAACCGATGATTGTTCCTGATGCAGAAGAAGTAAAAAACACCTATCCTGCGGAGTATAATCTCTATCAGCGTCTGGGAATCCAATCTGTCCTTGGTGCTTCTCTGGAGCCGCGCCCTGTCGCTCTACTTGCGGTACGCAATCCCAAGCGGTACATTTCCGAAACGAGTATTCTGCGGCTGTTGGCGTATGTTCTTCTCGTTGCTTACAAAGACAAAAAGATGAATGACGGTCTGAACATGGCTTTCTCTCCAGAAAACATCGAGAGCAGCCATGATGTTTTTATCAGTCTCTTTGGCGAACTGAAGATTTACACCTCCCACGGCATCCTGCGAGAAGCCGATCTGAAATCCCCAAAAATCAGCCGCTTGCTAACCTATCTTTTGATTTCAGGTAAGAAAGCTCACTCATCGCTGGAAATTGCGCAAGCTCTTTGGCCTGATGATTCAACAAATCCTGCTAAGAATATGAGAAATCTGATTTATCGCCTCCGGCAAACATTTGGTCTTATTTCAGAAAAAGAACTTATTGTATCTACAGCTTCCGGTTATCAATTTAACCCCGATCTTCATATCATGACAGACTATCAGCAATTTGACGATCTTATCCAGTTGGCCTCGAAAGCATCTTCCGTTATCAACCGGGTAGAACTGTTAAAAAATGCAATCGACCTCTATTGTGGAAAAATTCTTTCTTCTGCTGACGGGGAGCATTGGCTTATTCAGTTTGCGGCAAAGTATCATATTGCTTATGTTGGCGCCGTGAATGAACTCCTGAAGCAACTGAATGCGCTGCATTCTTATGATTTGCTGAATCAGTATGCTGCAAGGTCTCTGGCAATCGTCCCTGAAAACTCCAGAGGATACTACTGGCTGATTCACTCCCTTAAAGTTCAAGGAATGGATGAATTGGCCTCAAACGAGTATCAATTAGCAAAGCAGCACCTCACCACCGAAGAATATAAAGAATTGTGTACTTCATTAGGTGATAGCTGCGAATAATTCTCATAAGACCTTCATGAGATGTTCAAGAGACTTTCATGTGACATAAAATTTCTCAGGAGATTCCCTAAATAGGATAAAAATGGCCCTATGTGACTTTTGTGAGATGTTCATAAGACTTTCGTAAGACCCTCGTGTGATATGCTTATACGGCACGAATCGCTGCCTTGTAAGCTACCACACGAGGTTTTTCTTTTTTGGCAATTTTCCAAGGCTTTCGATTCGTCCGAATAAAAACATATCGAAAGCCTGAGATGCATTAAAGGCCGAGGATACTTATACTGCTTTCCATTTTCGGATGGAAAGGTATCGGTAACCTTTTCTTTTAATGCGTCTTTTTTTCGCTGAGAAAAGTCCGTAAACTGTCCCACAGTGAAGTGTCCTCAACCTCCGCATCCGGCGGAAAGGACCTTCATTATGTTCAGTACGAAAGAATTTGGTCAGCGTGTCAGCAATCTTCGGAAAGTTCGCAATCTTACCCAAGATGAGCTTGCATATCGAGTAAATGTAAATAAAGGTCATATTAGCCGAATTGAGCGTGGCACAGTTGCTTGTTCCTTAGAACTTCTTATTGATCTTTCAAATGAGTTGCACACCAGCACGGACTTTCTTTTAACCGGTATTGGCCCTTCTAATGATTTTGCCAAAGAGGAAATCGACACTGCAATCAGCATTCTTTCTTCCATAAAGCAACTGCTGTAAATTCAAAGTTTGGAATTTTCTTCCAAAAATAGGCCTACTAAGCCTACAAGGTAGGCCTACGAGGCCCACGCATTTCACAATTTGAGCCGCTATACTATAAACAAGCCAGACAACATCCGGCATCCGTCCCTTGAAAATTGAGCACGCATTCTTCAGTCACGTTCCTGTGATGATGAGCCACGTCCGTAACAAATGCGATGATCTCCCACTGAGGGAATGAGCGGTAGGTTGACGGTAAATGGATGACAGCTTCTCCATAGCTACGATTCATCACAGAATAATGATACTTCTGCCTTCGGGCAGCTCGGTGAGAACCACGGAGAGGTGAGAACCCTATGGATTCGGTACGCTGCCGGACGGCTGAAAGATTTCCCACACGAAAACTGAGTTTTCGTTTTCCGGGGATGTCGGGGACAAATACGGAAAGGTATAGAACTATAAATCACAGCATTTTTGCTGTTTGAGATAGTAGGGTGGGCTGTGCGAGCAGCCCACTGTTACATATACGGATAGAGAGGAGAAATCTAAATTGGCAACACGAGGCAAAAAAGAGAAAGAGTATCCGCCTATGCCCGCAAACTGGATGTACAAGCGCGGGGATGTCTACATGATGGATCTGAATCCTTACAGCGGTTCCGAGCAAGGCGGCATCCGACCTGCCATTGTTGTCCAGAACGATGACGGTAATTTTTATTCCAATGTTCTTCTGGTCGTTCCGCTGACAACACAAATCAAAAAGCGAAATATGCCAACGCATTTTATTCTGCACAATCGTTTTTTGAGTGCGCCATCTATGGCGATTTGCGAAAGCCCGCGCCCCGCAGATAAATCCAGAGTGTTAAGCTACCTTGGGCACCTGTCCAAATATGAAATGCGGCAAGTGTCAGTGTGTCTGCAATACAGCTTTGGGTTCATTGGATACAAGTCATTCCGAAAATACCTTACGGCTCCTCCGCAGGAGGATGTTCTCGCCGCTGCAAAAGAGCTGCTCTCCCAGCAGTTTCAAAATCTTCGTGTGCTGAACAGTCAGCCCCCTGCTCTCGCCAAGCACACAAAAGGCGATTTACATAGCATTGAGCAGATATCGGAAAGGATGCTCTCCACCCCGACAGAATCTTCTGTTGAGTTCATGGTCGCAGAACTGGATGATGCGCTTCAATCGCTTATGTTCCGCTGGAATATCTGTTATG
>OGLS01000562.1_pt1 | contig 33383 bp, 31 predicted proteins | sample 1572881 | NCBI WGS metagenome assembly OGLS01 (sample SAMEA2582013, study PRJEB24529) | metagenome | biome: Human gut stool | place: China | collected 2011
TTTACGGCTTGGCTCTCCCTTCGGGAGAGCTGGCGCGGGAGCGCCTGAGAGGGCGTACTTGGCAGCGCCTGAGAGGGCGACAACGCTAAAGCAGCCAGACCGCCCGGGCGGGGCGGTCTGGCTGCGGGGTCTTATTCTACCGGCTTCATGCTGGCGGGATCCTCCACCGCGCCGGGCTGCCCGGCGGCGTCCGGCAGGCGCTTCATGCCGCCGGGATTGGGGGAACAGGTGGGCAGGGTGAACACAAAGCGGCACCACTCGCCCTGCTGGCTCTCCACGCGGATCTGCCCGCCGGCCAGATTGACCAGCACCTTGCAGATGTTCAGCCCAAGGCCGGAGCCGCGGGCGTGCAGGCCGCGGGAGCGGTCCTCTTTATAGAACCGCTCAAACACATAGGGCAGCGCCTCCGGGCTGATGCCCTGCCCGGAGTTCCAGATGGAGATCTCGGCCTCGGGGCCAAGCTTTTCCACGCTGAAGCGGATGGTGCCGCCCGCCGGGGTGAACTTGATGGCGTTGTCCAGCAGATTATACGCCACCTGATGGATCAGGTCGGGGTCGGCGTAGACCAGCACCTTTTCATCCATGGTCAGGCCTTCCAGCTCGATCATGCCGTCATTGATGCGCTGCTCTGCCGCAAGTGCCACGCCGGTCAGGGTCTCCCAGATATTGAACATCCGGGCGTTCACCTGATACTCGCCGCTTTCCAGCTTGGAGAGATCCAGCATATTCTGGATGAGTCGTGCCAGACGCCCGGTCTCCTCGCTGACCAGCTGCAAATAGTGGTTCTGCATCTCGGGCGGGATGGTGCCGTCCAGAATGCCGTCCACAAAGCCCTTGATGGTGGTCATGGGGGTGCGCAGCTCGTGGGCGATGTTGCCCATGAACTGTCCCCGGGAGTTATCGTTGGACTGGATATTCTCCGCCATCTGGTTGAAGGTGCGGGCAAGGTCTGCCACCTCGCCATCACCCTCCACGCCCTCCACGCGGACAGAGAGGTCGCCGCCGCCAAAGCGCTGGGCGGCATCGGTCACCTTCTGCAGCGGGTCGGTGAGCTGACGCATCAACAGGCGGGTCAGCACACTGGCGCACAGCAGCATCACGCAGGCGGACAGGAGGAAGTTAGACCAGAACTGCTGCTTGAAGTCGGTGAGCTGCGCACCGGAGGAGCACAAAAACAGCCAGCCGCTGAACAGGCTCTGGTCATCGATGGTCTGCACCGCCGCGATATAGCTTTTTTCGGTCAGTGCACCGCCCAAATCGCCGAAAGCGTGGTAGTGCTGGGCGTCCGGGTCTGCCACTGCATTGGCGCGCTGGCAGATATCCAGCGGCACAGTGTCGGTGGTAAGCTTTGCCGGGTCGGAGGCAATGAGCACATTGCCCTGCCGGTCGGTGAAAAACAGATAAGCCTCGGCGCTCTCACCGATGATCTCCAGTTTGGTGTTCAAAGCGTCCAGCTCTGCACCCTGCGGCATGGTCTCGCTGTTTACCAGATACTCTGCGGTGCGCTTGGCAACACTTACCACCTGATCCAGCGTTTCGTAGCGATCCTTCGCAAAATAATTTTTGAACAGCACCCACTCCGAGCAGCCCATCAGCACGATGCCCAGCACCATCAGGGTGGACACCATGGAGAAAAAGGCTGTGGAGATACTTTTACGCATTACTGACGCACCTCGAACTTATAGCCCACGCCCCAGACAGTTTTCAGCTCCCATTTATCGGAGGCACCGGCCAGCTTTTCGCGCAGGCGCTTGACGTGGACATCAATGGTGCGGCTGTCGCCGTAGTACTCAAAACCCCACACCTCGTCCAGCAGCTGGTCGCGGGTGTACACGCGGTTGGGGTGGGAGGCCAGACAGTTCAGCAGTTCCAGCTCCTTGGGGGGAGCCTCCACCACCTTGCCCTTGACCCGCAGCTCGTAGCTGTTCATATCCAGCCGCAGGTTGTCGAACTCAATAACGCCCTCGGTGCTCTCGGCGGCAGCGGAGGTAGTCTGGCAGCGGCGCAGCACCGCCTTGATGCGTGCCACCACCTCTTTTGCGTCAAAGGGCTTGACCATGTAATCGTCTGCGCCCAGCTCCAGGCCCAGCACCTTGTCAAAGGTCTCGCCCTTGGCGGTAAGCATCATCACCGGGGTGTTGCCCGCCTTGCGGATGCGGCGGCAGACCTCAAGACCGTCCATGCGGGGCATCATCACGTCCAGCAGCACCATGTCCGGCTTGACCGCGTTGAACTTTTCCAGTCCTTCTTCGCCATCGTTTGCCACCGTGACCTGATAGCCCTCCTTGGTCAGGTACAGCCGCAGCAGCTCGCAGATGTTGGCGTCGTCGTCCACCACAAGGATCTTTTCGTTTGCCATAAGTGTTTCCTCCCCTTTTATGCAGGTTTTTTCTATATCTTCAGCCCTTCCGGGCGTTTTGACAGGCTCTTTCCTTTCTATTATACGGGACAGTTATGACAAAATAAAGAAGGAAGTGTAGTTTTTTTCACATTTCTGCCCGCGCAGCGGCAAAAAGCCCCTTGGCGCTGCCGCGCCAAGGGGCTTTTGTTACGTTTCTTCCGCCGGGTCGGGGTCTACACGCCAAAGGCGTCGTCCAGCGCCTCCGGCAGGGGGTCGGGGTCAAGGTCAAGCGCAAGCTCCTCCATGGGGTCAAAGTTTGCGTGGTAGTGCAGGGTCAGGGCTTTCTTCGCCGCCGGGGCTAAGCTTGGCCCGGCGGCGGGGGTGGTGGAGCCGGTGGTGCCACTATTCCACCGGGCATAAAGCACTTTATCCGTAGAGTCTAGCCACGGAATATCCTTCAGCTGTGTGTCCCTAGAGTGATAAATCACTTCGCCCTGCGTTTCTTCTTTGTTCAAGCTCCAACCTATAGGGCTGGACGTACTACCGTCCTTTCGAAGATACATCACCGGGATGAACGAATCCGGGTCATATTGCACCTCTGTTTTCGTTTCGCCCTCTTGGTTTTTTCCACCATTGAAGTCAAAGGTCACCACGTCCTCCTTAAACACCACATAAATGGTATCGCCCTCGTAGGCAGTGGTATTGTCTTTAAAATGGCTGATATTGTAGTCCTTGCCGGTCAGTTTTTCACTGTAAGAGGGGCCAGACTTATCCACCGGAGCATTGGATTGTATCACCCGGAAGCCTACAAACCGATACCCGGCGTTTGCTTCAACATTGTTGATATGATACGAGCCGCCGTAGTTGCGCATATACTGGTAATAGGAGATTTTTCCTCCCAGCGTCTGCGGCTTACCGCAGGAATACAAATCAAATTTGCCGTATTGTTTTGCTGTCGCTATGTCACCAGCCGGAGTAATGGCATGGCCGTCGTCCAACAGCAGCGCAGGGATAACGTTCAGCAGATAGCGCTTGCGCTTGATTTGGATAGTCACCTCACCGTTCGCGGGCAATGTGGTAAACGTATATTTGTTTTTGAGCTGCCAGACAGCATTCGGCTGGGCAACACCGGCAATATCCTTGGTTTTTGCGTTTATCTTGGCTTGGAGTTCATCCCACACTGTCTTATTCTCGGTTTCGCTCAGCGTCAAGGACGTATTGCCGTAGGCGTAAGCCGTGCCAAGTGCTACGGCATCGTCAAATTTGTCGCCGTCCTGCTCAGACTCAGGGAACGTCTGGGACGTATCGTCCCAGTCTGTCCAGCCTATGTCACCGCCAAATTGCACCTTTACCGTGTAAGGTTTCTTCCAAATGGCGTAAAGGGTGCGGCATACGGTCTGGCCATCGCCTGTTGGCAAAGTATCGTTATTCGATATGGTCGGTCTGGTAGGCCATGTAACGCTGCTCACAGGATCATTGACAGCATAGAGCGTCTGACCGGCGGTATACTCCGGGGTGGTGCTCCAGCCTGCAAACACTTTTCCGTCAGGCGCAGTAAATTTACAGCCTGTAATTTCGTCGTTTAGGGGGGCTGCCAATGTCATACCGGCTGTATATTTAAAGGTCGTATGCGCGCCGTGGTAAAGGTTTGTATCCTCCCTGCCGCCGGTGCCGCCGTTGGCATAATAGGTTATGCCGTCCACAAAACACACGTTGTAGCAGTAGCGTGGGTAGCTGCCCGCAGCATGGGAGATGCCGCCCCCCTTTGTGTCGTACAGAGTTTCATCAACCGGTTCGCCTTTCAGCTTGCCTTGGTACACACGGTAGTGCGTCTTTCCATCGGGGCTTACAGCCGTGTCTTGGGTGTGTGTCAGCACACCGTTTGCATAGATGGCAACATTACCGTTGTCATCCGCATCGTACGCATAGCCGTCCTTCACGCGGTGCAGACCCAGCTGGAACTCTGTTCCGTAGGGGAAAGTGCCCCAGTAGTCATCACCACCGGGATACCAGAACCAGTCTGACCAATTTGTACCATCATCCACGGACACCTTAATATTCACAAAACTGGCAATCTTGCCGCCTTGGTTGCCGTCCGTTTCGCACTTTGTACAGGTGTCCTTGTCTGTAATGCTGTTCACATCCAGCCAGTACCACTTGCGCACAAGGTTCAGGTTGATGGTCTGGGTTTTATTGTTTGCATCAAAATCCGCTTTCGGGGTCAGGGTGCGCGACAAATCCTCCCAGCAGCGTTCATCTTCTCCGTTATCGTCCGCAGGTCGGGTGCGCGTCCATGTCTCAGAAGTAACAGCAGTTGCCAAAGGCGTTCCCCACGCATCTGCACAGCCGTACTCCAGAACATAGGTTTCCTTGGGCACAGAAGTTGTGTCTGTCACGTTTCCGTTTGCATCAACCACATTCACGGCTTGAACGTGCGTCCCGCTGTTTGTAAGCTCCAGCTTCTGCTCATATACATTGATGGTATAGGTAACGCTTTGTTTTGTGATGTTAAAGGTAAAGGTAAGCGTATCGGAGTAAGTACCGCTCATAGTGGCTTGGCTGGGGTTTGTCACGTTGACAGAAAGGGGGATGGTTGCTGTGTGAAAGTTCTCAACAGCGGATGTCGCATACATAATTTCATGCGTGTCTTCGTCATAATACCATATTGTATCGCGCGTGGACTCTCCACCATTTTCATTTTCATTTTTTAGCGTATAATCCACCTTCGGCGTATCCGCACCCGTTGCGCCGTCATACGCCAGCTTCCAGTTATTTTTCTTCGATTCAATGCCGATATTCAACGTGCGCCACTGCTTCAGCTGTGCCGTAACCTTCAGCTCACCCTTAGTCTCCCCGCTTTTCACATCCACGGTGGTGGGGATGGTGACCTGATAGCCCTCGGTCGCAAGCTTATCGATAATGTTAGTGCCCGCCGCCGTGGTAACATTCTGCTCGTAGGCAAGCACTTCCTGCTCCGGCGTTTCAGCAAGCGCAATTCCACCCACTGCAAGGCACAGAGCCAACGCAAACGCAAGGCCCAGCAGTTTTTTTGCACAATGCTTCATGGTGTATCCTCCTTGTGTGGGGTGGCTGTTTTTTGCCGCAAAACTCAAAAAAGGGGAGAGGGAACATCTCCCGTCTCCCCTTTGGGCTCAGGTATTATTCAGGTTTGGGTGCGGGGGTTAGACAATCTTACTAGAAAAAACGACGTGGCCTTCATAGGTGCCAGCCTTTTCAGCAGTATCAGAAGTGGTTGTCAAAGTAAACACCAACCCCTGATTAGCAGTGTTCGTACCAGAGGGAACCCTCAGGACCTCATTTTTAGTTTTGGTCAGCTCTGTCTTAGCCGTATCGTCCTTCTGAATCTTAAAGTAAAGCTTTTGAGTCTCAGTCGGCGTAACCCCGGGCTTCGTAGTCTCGGACGCCAGCACATAGAATTTATCAGTGTCTTTGTCAAGATAAGTAGTATCAAAGGTAATCTGCAATTCCTTACCGACACCAATAACATTCTTGGTGACCATAATCTTCGGTGCAGTGCCATTTATCGCGCCAGCCACCGTACCATTTCCAGTTTCCAATTTAGCCTCAACGACACGCGTCTGGGACTCAGGACCAGCATTTTCACCAAAGTCAATGGTAGCCGGAATAGACCACTGATAACTTTCCGTAACCTTGTAAAGGACCTTGGTGTCCCCGGTCCCAACACCAGGAATAGTAGTAGTATCGACAGGCTTCGACCCCATATCCTCAGCTGCAAACACCGGGGTCGCGCACACGGACACCGCCAGAGCGGCTGCGAGGAGCAGGGCGGCGGCCTTTTTTGTTAACTTCATAATCTTTGTTCGGCAATGGGGCCCGCGGCTGACGGTCAGCCTTGGATTTGCCTACTCCTTTCACACCTTATGGTAGTTTATCCCCAATTCAGTTTTTTATCGTCAACACTGCCGGTTTTGCCCGCTGTAGGGGGCTTAGCCCACGGTCAGTGTCAGCTTCACGATGCCGCTGTTGGTCTTGGTGGCGCGGTCCGAACGATAGGGCTGGCACACCACATAGGCCGGGTACTCGCCGGGGGCAAGGGCGCGGGTCATCTCCATCTTTTGCACATACAACCCGGGCGCTACAAGGCCGGACTGGAACAGCAGCTCGTCGCCGTCCTCTAAGTACAGCCCAAAGGCGATGTAGTAGCACTCCTCCTTGCCGGTCACGGTAAAGGTGTACTGCTTGCCGTCATCGGCCTGCACGGTCAGGGACTTTTCGCCCTTATAGCCCTTGATGGCCTCGATGGTGTACACGCCATCGTCGGTCTTTTGGATCTCAAAATAGGCGGGGTCGGCGTCCAGCACCTTTGTTACCTCGGCCTGAATGCCCGCCAAGCGCAGGTAATGGCTCAGTTCTGCGGTCTGGCCGCTGTCCACCACCAGCTTTTCCAGCTGGGTGCCGTCAAGGCTTACCCAGTCCTCGTACCAAAGGTTCTCGGCGGGGTTATGGAACTCGAACCCCTGCGTGATCTTTTTGGTCTTTGCGGGGATGGTAAAGCCGCCCCAGCCCGGCAGGGTGACGTTTTTGCTGCGGTCGATGGGGGTCTCCGGCTTGACGTACTGCGCCTGATAGGTCTCCATGGGCAGCGCGGCTGCTTCGGACGCGCCGGTGGCCGTGGCAGCGGACTTGCCGCCCCATGCCGCGCCGGACACTGCGATGTAGCCACCCAGCAGCACCACCAGTACCACCAGCACCCCGATGATCACTCTGCTTGTGTTTTTGTTCTCCATGGGCTCCACGCTCCCTTTCCGTTAGAACAATAAAAAAAGCCGCCCGACCTTGTGGGCAGCTTTGATGATACGAGCAAAATCCGGCGTGCCCTTAAAAAGAACACACCTGTGGTTTTGGACGATTCCGGTATGCAGAGTATTTCCGCAAAAAACCGAAAGCAACCGGCTGGCATCATCCGGGAAATGCCCCGAACCTTAGCCCCTATGGCTTTGCGTCCTTGCCTTTCGACAAGTTTGCCCAAAAATTGCCCAATATTTTTAAAGATCGAAAGATTAGTTTTGTCGACAATAGTGTAGCATACCCCCCCGGGTGTCAACCGGTTTTACCGGGATTTTGTTTATATTTTATGTTGTATATTTTAGTAATGTGGCCGAAAACGTTTACATTTTGATGCTCTCTTTGTTTCATTTCCTTTTTTTGTAAAGTCCGGAAGAAAGTGGCTGGGGATCCTTTTTCAGGCGCTGCACGCCGGATTTTCCGAGGGGAAAAGGCTCTTGTCCCGGTTCAAGCCGCAAAAATTGATTTCCGTGCCCCTCCCCCTTGCGCTGGCGGGGTTCATCGCGTATAATGGTAAATGTATCGTTATGCCAAAAAACGTGTAAGGAGCGTATTTTATATGAAGTTAGGTATTGTCGGCCTGCCCAACGTGGGCAAGTCCACTCTGTTCAACGCCATCACCTCCACCAAGAATGCGGAGGCTGCAAACTATCCTTTCTGCACCATCGAGCCGAACTCCGGCATCGTGGCGGTGCCGGACAAGCGGCTGGACAAGCTGGCCGAGATCTGGCAGACCAACAAAAAGACTCCCGCCATCGTGGAGTTCGTGGACATTGCGGGTCTGGTGAAGGGCGCAAGTCAGGGCGCAGGCCTTGGCAACAAGTTCCTTGGCCATATCCGCGAGTGCGACGCCATCGTGCATGTGGTGCGCTGCTTTGACGATGACAACATCATCCATGTGGTGGAGGACGTGACCAAGGCCGAGGCTGTGAACCCCATTGCCGATATTGAGGCCATCGACTACGAGCTGATCCTCTCCGACCTTGAGGTGGTGCAGAACCGCGCTGGCCGCATGGCAAAAGCTGCCAAGAGCGGCAACAACAAAGGCGCTGCCGCCGAGGCCGCTTGGCTGCAGCAGCTGGCCGACCATCTGAGCGCCGGTAAGCCCGCCCGCAGCTTCGATTTTGACCCCGCCGACACCGAGCAGCAGACCGTTCTGCACGAGATGGGTCTGCTGAGCGCAAAGCCGGTGCTGTACGCCTGCAACGTGGGCGAGGATGACCTGATGGAGGGCATCGAGAACAACAAGTACGTCCCGCTGGTGGCTGCCCGCGCCAAGGAAGAGGGCGCCCGCTACATTCCCATCTGTGCCAAGACCGAAGAGGACATCGCGGATTACAGCCCCGAGGAAAAGAAGGCATTTCTGGCCGAGATGGGCATCGAGGCCAGCGGTCTGGACAACCTGATCACCGCCAGCTACGACCTGCTGGGTCTGATCTCCTTCCTGACCGACGGCAAGAAGGAGTGCCGCGCATGGACCATCCGCAAGGGCACCAAGGCTCCGCAGGCTGCCGGTAAGATCCACAGCGACTTCGAGCGCGGCTTCATCCGCGCCAGCGTCATCGGCTACAACGATCTGGAAGCCAACAACTTCGACTACGCCGCCGTCAAGGCCAAGGGCCTGCAGCGCACCGAGGGCAAGGAGTATGTTGTGCACGATGGCGACGTCATTGAGTTCCTGTTTAATGTTTAAAGAAATTCGCCCTCTCAGGCGCTCCCGCGCCAGCTCCCCCAAAGGGGGAGCCAAGGTCTAAGGCTTGTTGCTAAAGTATTAGGTATAAAGAGAAAGTTTCCGGCAGTGCTCTTGCCTCTCCCTTTGGGAGAGGTGGCATCGCGCAGCGATGACGGAGAGGGCGAGGACGCTGAAAAAAGAAGCAATCCTACTATAAAAGGAGTCCACCATGATCTTTGGTATTATGGGCGCTATGCCCGATGAAGTAGACCAGCTGTGTGCAAAGCTGGAAAATGTCACCGTTGAGCCCTACGGCGGCGTGGAGTACCACAAGGGTACACTGGCCGGCAAGCAGGTGGTGGTGTGCTGCGCCGGTATGGGCAAGGCCAACGCCGCTGCCACCACGCAGGTGCTCATCACCAAGTTCGGCGCGGAGAAGATCATCTTCTCCGGCATTGCGGGCAACATGACCAGCAAGATCGGCATCGGGGATGTGGTCATTGGCAAAACGGTGCTGTACCACGACGCCCAGCTGGATATGATCTGCCAGAACCCGCCGTTCCTGAAGGAATACACCGGCGACCCGGAACTGATCGCCGCTGCCGAAGCCGCCTGCGCCGAAGCCGGGGTCAAGGCACTGGTGGGCAAGATCGCCACCGGCGATCTGTTCGTGGGCGACAGCGAGACGAAGGCCGCCATTGAAGCCAAGTGCGCCCCGGACTGCGTGGAGATGGAGGGCGCTGCGGTAAGCCAGATCGCCGCCAAGAACGGCGTGCCCTGCGTCATTCTGCGCGCCATGAGCGACAACGCCGACGAGGACGGCCACGAGGTACTGGTGGTGAAGAAGTTCTCCATCGGGGAGTATGTCGCCACCGCCACTAAGATCGTGGCAGCGATGGTGGAAAAGCTGTAAACTTCCCCAAAACAACAACAGCCAGACCGGCAGCGCCGGTCTGGCTGTTTTGTGTTTATGTCAGTTTTGGGTCAGGTCTTTGGTATACAGGGCGCGGGTGGCGTTGAGCACGGCAATGACCATCACGCCCACATCTGCAAAGATGGCTGCCCACATTCCGGCAATGCCCAGTGCGCCCAGCAGCAGGCACAGTGCCTTGATGCCCAGCGCGAATACGATGTTCTGGTGCACAATGCGCAGGGTGCGGCGGGCAATGCGCATGGCCAGCGCGATCTTGGCGGGGTCGTCATCCATCAGCACCACGTCTGCGGCCTCGATGGCAGCGTCCGAGCCCAGCGCACCCATGGCGATGCCCACGTCTGCGCGGGAAAGCACCGGTGCGTCGTTGATGCCGTCACCCACAAAGGCAAGGTTCTCCTTGGGCTGCTTTGCGGCAAGCAGCTTTTCGATCTGGTCTACCTTGTCGCCGGGCAAAAGACCGGCGTGGTACTCGTCCAGACCCAGTTGCTGCGCCACAGCCTGTGCCACCGGCTGCGCGTCGCCGGTCAGCATGACCGTCTTGCGCACGCCGGAGGCTTTCAGGGCGCGGATGGCATCGGCGCTGTGGGGCTTTACCACGTCCGAAATCAGCAGATAGCCCGCGTAGCTGCCCTCCACGGCAACGTGCACGATGGTGCCCACGCCGTCCACGGCGGGCACGGCAAGGCCAAGCTTTTCCATCAGGCGGGCGTTGCCGGCGGCAACGCTCTTGCCGTCCACCTTCGCGGTCACGCCATGACCGCCCAGCTCCTGCACGTCCGTGACCCGGGCAGCGTCAATGGGCTTGCCGTAGGCAGCTTTGATGCTCAGGGAGATGGGGTGCTTCGACCAGCTTTCTGCCAGCGCAGCGGCTTCCACCAGTGCGGCGTCGGTCACACCCTCGGCGGGGTGGATGCCGGTGACCTTAAAGGTGCCCTGCGTCAGGGTGCCGGTCTTATCGAACACCACAACGCCGGTGTTGGCAAGCTCTTCCAGATAGGTAGAGCCCTTGATGAGAATGCCGCAGGAAGAAGCGCCGCCGATGCCGCCGAAAAAGCTCAGCGGGATGGAGATGACCAGCGCACAGGGGCAGCTGATGACAAGGAAGGTCAGGGCGCGGTAGACCCAGTCGCCAAAGCGGGCGGGCTGTCCCATGAGCAGCAGCACCACCGGCGGCAGAAGCGCCAGCGCCAGTGCGCCGTAGCAGACAGCGGGGGTATACACCCGGGCAAAGCGGGTGATAAAGTTTTCTGCCCGGGCTTTTTTCATGCTGGAATTTTCCACAAGGTCGAGAATTTTAGAGACGGTGGACTCGCCAAATTCCTTGGTGGTGCGCACCTTCAGCAGGCCGGTCATATTCACGCAGCCGCTGATGACTTCGTCCCCGGCGTTCACGTCCCGGGGCAGGCTTTCGCCGGTCAGGGCGGCAGTGTTCAGGGCAGAAGCGCCCTCTACGATGACGCCGTCAATGGGCACCCGCTCGCCGGGCTGCACCACGATGACGGTGCCCACCTCGACCTCATCCGGGTCCACCTGTTCCAGCTTGCCGTCCTCGCCCTCGATGTTGGCGTAGTCCGGGCGAATGTCCATCAGGCTGGCAATGCTCTGGCGGCTCTTGCCCACGGCGACGCTCTGGAACAGCTCGCCGATCTGGTAGAAGATGATAACGGCGCAGCCCTCCACATAGTCGCCCAGCGCAAACGCACCCACGGTAGCAACTGCCATCAGGAAGCACTCGTCAAAGGGCTGGCGGTTCTTGATGCCCTTCAGCGCCTTGCGCAGCACGTCCCAGCCCACCACAAGGTAGGGGATGCAGTAGAGCGCCAGCTCCACCGGCATGGGCAAGGCGGGCAAAAGCTTGAGCACGATGACCAGTGCCACGGCGATCAGAATGCGCTCAAGGGTCTTTTTTTGTTTCTTGTTCATAAGCAACGCTCCTTGTTTTGCGGTGCAGTGGGTGAAAAATGGGTGGTTTTCCACAGGCTTTTCGGAAAAAAATGGGTATTCCACAGTTTTACCCGCGTTTTCCACACAGTTTTCCTGTAAAAAAGCGCTTTTCCACGCTTCTTTTTCGGTTTTTCCGCAAAGCTTGTTGAAAACCCTGTGGAAATTGTTGAAAAGTGGCGGATTTTTCCACAGAAAAACTCCCCCAGTCCGTACCGACCGGGAGAGCTTTGCCGCACATCAGATATCAAAGATCTCGCAGTCGTCCTCTACCTTCTTGCAGGCAGACAGCACGTTCTCCATGGTGGCGTGGGGGTCTGCACCCTCGGCAAACTCCACCTTCATCTTCTGGGTCATAAAGCTGACGGTCGCCTTTTCCACACCGGAAACGGTGTTGGCGGCATCCTCCATCTTCTGGGCGCAGTTGGCGCAGTCCACTTCGATCTTGTACGTCTTTTTCATAATAAGTACCAGCCTTTCTTTTCTGCGGGCGCGAGCCCGGTCATTCTTCGATATGATCCATCCCCATGGAAAGGATGCTGCGCACATGGTCATCGTCCAGTGCGTAGAAAACAGTTTTGCCCTCCCGCCGGAAGCGCACAAGCTTGGAGTCCTTGAGCACCCGCAGCTGGTGGCTGACGGCAGACTGGCTCAGCTGCACGGCGTCCGCGATATCCTGCACGCAAAGTTCGCTGTCATGTAAGGCGTACAAGATTTTGATGCGGGTGGAATCGCCGAACACGCGGAACAGGTCTGCCAGTTCGTACAGCACCTCATCGTCCGGCATCTCCACCGGCTGTTTTTCCTTTTCCGGTACGGCCTGTTCTAGCCCGGTCATGCTGTCCTCTCCCTTCGTTTCGATACATGAGCATCTGTTCATGTGTTCATGATAGCACGCAGACAGCCCCCTGTCAAGCAAAATCTGCAAAGTTTTTTACATTGCCGCAGAATTGCTGAAAATCGCCGTAAAACGCAAAAAAGATGCAAATTTAATTTGCAAATGGGGTGCGGGGTTACCCCTTCCGTCTTGCCGCTGCGCGGCAATCCACCTTCCCCAAGGGGACGGCTGGACTCCCTCAGTCAAAACCTGACGGTTTTGCCAGCTCCCTCTGGGCGGGAGCCTTTGGCATGGCGGGAAGGTTTCTTGTTGCGCTTGATACTTTAGCGCTGAGGGCAGCGGCGTGCGCCCTCTCAGTCAAAGCCTACGGCTTTGCCAGCTCTCCCAAAGGGAGAGCCAAGAGCACTGCCGGAAACCTTCTCTTTGTACCTAATGCTTTAGCATCGAGGTTAACGGCTTGGCTCTCCCTGAGAGGAAAGACTTCCCCCGCTCCGGGGGAAGATGTCACCGTAGGTGACAAAAGGGGGAATCTGGCGCGGGAGCGCCTGAGAGGGCGCTTCTCCTGAAAAAATATGCAAAAAATAGTGCATTCCGGCGCGTTTTGTGATATCTTATAAAGGTGTGTAACCACAAATAACACAACTGCGTCCATAGGACGCATAAGGAGGAACTGTATATGAAGCTGGAAACCGGGATCTGCGGCGAGCAGAGCGTGCGCGTGAGCGCAGAGAACACTGCAAAGACCATGGGCAGCGGCACGCTGGATGTGTTTGCCACCCCCGCACTGGTGGCACTGGCCGAAAAGACCTGCTGGCAGAGCGTTGCCCCTGCGCTGGAAGCGGGCAGCGGCACGGTGGGCACCAAGCTGGAGCTGGAGCACACCGCACCCACCCCTGTGGGCATGACCGTGACCTGCCACAGTGAGCTGGTGGCCGTAGAGGGCCGCAAGCTGACCTTTAAGGTGACGCTTGCGGACGAGAAAGGCCCTGTGGGCGGCGGCACCCACGAGCGCTTTGTCATCTTTGAGGAAAAGTTTGCCGCTAAGGCCGAGGCCAAAAAGGGCTAAGGATCGTCCGGTTCTGTTTCGTCCAACCGCAGCGGCGGCAAGTCTGCGGCCAGCAGCTGCTGCTCGGCGCGGGTCTGCGCGTCCTGTAAAAGCTGCACAGCCTGCACGCTGGCGCGGAACAGTTCAAAGTACATGGCCTTGTAATCCGGCACGGTGCACACCCCCTTTGCATTTCTGTGGGTAGTCTGCCCCGCAGCCTGCACCCCGATACGCCGGACGAACCCCGCAGACAATAACTGACACTTGATATGAGGAGCTTATGAAAAACAAAAATCTTTCTTGGGTGGGGGCGCTGTTCGTCTTTGCCCTGCTGCTGTGGTGCACGGCGGTGACCCCCGGCAAGGTGGCCGACCCTGCCACCTACACCTGTGCGGTGTACAGCACCTTCTTTTCCCTGCTGCCGCCGGTCATCGCCATCGTGCTGGCGCTGAACACCAAGGAGGTGTACACCTCGCTGCTGGTGGGCATTGCCTCCGGTGCGCTGCTGTACGCCAACGGCAACCTTGAGCTGGCGCTGAACACCCTGTTCTTCAACGAGGACGGCGGCATGATCACCAAGCTGTCGGACTCCAGCAACGTGGGCATTCTGGCCTTTCTGGTGATGCTGGGCATTCTGGTGGCACTGATGAACAAGGCGGGCGGTTCAGCAGCCTTCGGCCGCTGGGCGTCCACCCACATCCACAGCCGGGCGGGCGCACAGTTTGCCACCCTGCTGCTGGGCGTGATGATCTTTGTGGACGACTACTTCAACTGCCTGACCGTGGGTTCGGTGATGCGCCCGGTGACCGACCGGCAGAAGGTGTCCCGCGCAAAGCTGGCCTACCTGATCGATTCCACCGCCGCGCCCATCTGCATCATTGCGCCGGTGTCCAGCTGGGCGGCTGCCGTTACCTCCAGCGTGCCGGAGGGCTCCGGCATCAACGGCTTTACCATGTTCCTGCGCACCATTCCTTATAACTATTACGCTGTCCTGACCGTGGTGATGAGCCTGTTCCTCATCTTTACCGGGGCAGAGTTCGGCCCCATGAAGCTGAACGAGGACAACGCCAAAAACGGCGACCTGTTCACCACCGCCGACCGCCCCTACGGTGACGATGTGGACGACGGCTCGAACACGAACGGCCATGTCATCGACCTGCTTGCGCCGGTGCTGGTGCTGATCGCGGCCTGCATCTTCGGCATGATATACACCGGCGGCTTCTTTGAGGGCGTGGACTTCATCACCGCCTTTGCGGACTGCAACGCCTCGGCGGGTCTGGTGCTGGGCAGCAGCATTGCCCTGCTGTTCACCTTTGTATTTTACCGGGTGCGCAGCGTGATGACCTTTCAGGACTTTGCCGCCTGCATCCCCGAGGGCTTCAAGGCTATGGTCAGCCCCATGCTGATCTTGTCCCTTGCGTGGACGCTGTCCGGCATGACCGGCCTGCTGGGCGCAAAGTACTATGTGGCAAACCTGCTGGGCAGCTCTGCGGCGGCGCTGCAGTATCTGCTGCCGGTCATCATCTTCCTTGTGGCGGTGTTCCTGGCCTTTGCCACCGGCACCTCCTGGGGCACCTTTTCCATCCTGATCCCCATCGTCTGCCACGCCTTCCCGGACGGCGAGATGCTGGTGGTGTCCATTGCCGCCTGCCTGTCCGGCGCGGTGTGCGGCGACCACTGCTCCCCCATCTCGGATACCACCATCATGGCCTCGGCGGGCGCGCATTGCAGCCATGTGAACCACGTTTCCACCCAGCTGCCCTACGCCATTACGGCGGCAGCCTGCTCGGCGGTGTGCTACGTCATCACCGGCCTTGCACAGGCAGTGCTGGGCAGCCGCGCAAGCCTTGTCACCTCGCTGGTGCTGCTGGTGGTAGCCATCGTGCTGGAACTGGCGGTGCTCAGCGTCATCCGCGCCCGCACCCGGGCAAAAACTTCCGGGGATGCTGCGTAAAATTTCGCTATGCAGCGGGGCATTTTCGTGGTATACTGAACGTATAGTAAAAAAGTTGAACCATTGGAGGCGCATGACCCATGCTGGAAAAAGCTTTTCAGGACGTCTACACCAAATTCAAGCTGCATTTTTATCAGAACGTGTTCCAGCGTTTTGCCACCCGTGAGGCTACCCTGACCACGGTGGAGTCCTTCTGCATGGAGGGCATCATGGCCATGGGCGAGCCCACCATTGCGGAGTTTTCCCGCATGATGCAGATCTCCACCCCCAATGCGGCGTACAAGATCGGCAGTCTGGTGAAAAAGGGCTATGTGGAAAAGATCCAGTCCACCACCGACCGGCGGGAGTACCATCTGCGCCCCACCCAGAAGTATATCGACTACTACAATATCAGCTACTCCTATCTGCACACCGTAGTGGAGCGTGCCCGGCAGCGCTTTACCCCCGAGGACTGCGCAAAGCTGGAACAGATGCTTACCATCGTGAGCACCGAGCTGATGCCGGAACTGGACATACTGAAAAAAGGCGAGGACTAAAAACGATAAAACGGCTGCTGCACCAAAAACGTGCAGCAGCCGTTTTGCGTTGAACGTTTTAGAATGGCTTCCGCTACGCTCTAGCCATATTCAGCGGAAAAATTATTTTAAATTTCGGGGTTCAGAAACGCCTGCGGGCGTTTCTGAACCCCATTTTCACGGGAGGGGTCGTGGAGGAAAACTGCCGACCAACCGTTGCACCCCCTCCCCGTGAAAAAGTAAATCGGGAAAATCCGCAGATTTTCCCGATTTACATATAAAAATAAAATTCCGCTATTGATGCGCAGAGCAGCGCGGCGCGTATTTCCAATCGTTACAGCACCATAAACAGCGTACCGGCGGTGATGAGGGCACAGCCGATGAGGCTTTTGGCGGTAAAGGGCTCGTGCAGCACCACAAAGGCCAGCGTAAGAGTGATGACCACGCTGAGCTTATCAATGGGCACTACCTTGGACGCTGCACCCACCTGCAAAGCGTGGTAGTAGCACAGCCAGCTTGCGCCGGTGGCAAGGCCGGACAGCACCAGAAACAGCCAGCTGCGGCGGGAGATATCCGCAATGCCGGTCTGGGTGCCGGTAAGGAACACCATGCCCCAGCTCATCAGCAGCACCACCGCCGTGCGGATGGCGGTGGCAAGGGTGGAGTTGACCCCCTCGATGCCGATCTTTGCCAGAATCGAGGTAAGGGCAGCGAACACCGCAGACCCCAGCGCGTAAACGAACCACATGGCAAACGCCTCCTTTTTGCCCCAGTATACGCCTTTGTGCGGCGGAATACAAGGCTGCCGGGAGGAGGACGAACCCTCTCAGGCGCTCCCGCGCCAGCTCTCCCGAAGGGAGAGCCAAGCCGTAAAGCTCATTGCTAAAGTATTAAGTGCCATGAGAAAGCTCCCGGCAGTGGACTTGGCTCTCCCTTTGGGAGAGCTGTCAAAGCCGCAAGGCTTTGACTGAGAGGGCGTACACCGTTACGCCTGTGCCAACGTATCAGGTGCAATGAGAAAGTGCCCGCCGCCGCACAAAACCTCCCCCTTTCGGGGGAGGTGGCATCGCGCAGCGATGACGGAGAGGGTTCATCCCCGCTCTGTTTTTTCCTCCCATCACCTGTGCGTATGGTGTGGTGAAAAATTTTCGCCTTTCTGTACAAACGCACTGAAAAATTGTAGGATAAGAATGGAAAAGACGTCACTTTCACGCTTTACAACTTTACCTAGATAAAGTAAAATAAGAGCAGAAGCCTTTCATTCTATGGTGCGGAGGATGCCGCGCCGGATGTTTTTGTGTATAGAGACGCCGGAATTGTGCCGGCGCAGGGAAAGAAACAAGGGAAAAGAACCACGGGAAAGGAAACGAGGGAGCGAAATGGAGTTCAGTCTGGAGCATTTGCAGCCAAAGGAGCGCGCCTCCTTTGCGCTGCGCGGCCTGTACGAGACGGCAGGCTGCCGCAAGTACCACATGGGACGGTTCGAGGAGTACAGCCTGTATCAGGAGAACCGCAGCTTTCTGTCGTCGGAGCAGGTCATCACCTTTACCGATTTGGACGGCCGTCTGCTGGCGCTCAAGCCGGACGTGACCCTGTCCATCGCCAAGACGGCGCAGCCCGCCCCGGGCGAGACACTGCGGTACTACTACCACGAAAACGTCTACCGTCCCTCTGCCGAAAGCCACACCTTTAAAGAGATCTCCCAGATGGGTCTGGAGTTGCTGGGCGCTGTGGGCGAAGCTGAGGTGCAGCAGGCGGTATGTCTGGCGGCGCAGTCGCTGGCAACGCTGGGCGCAGAGTGGGTGCTGGAGGTCAGCCACATGGGCTACCTGTTCGGCCTGTTCGATGCGCTGGGCGTGCCGGAAGCCGCCCGGGCGCAGCTGCTGGAAAAGCTGCGGCAGAAGAACGCCCACGAGCTGCGCGCCGCCGCGCTTTCTGCGGGGCTTCCCGAAACGGCGGCAGACGCCTTGTGCGGGGTGCTGGAGCTTTCCGGCGGCTACGCGGCTACCCTTTCCAAGGCGGCAGCGCTCTGCCGCAACCCCGCCATGACCGCCGCCGTGGCAGAGCTGACCGCCTTAGCCCCCACGCTGGGACAGGCGGGCGGCAGCATCCGGTTAGACCTGACCTTAGCCGGTGAGATGGAATACTACAACGGCCTTGTGTTTCAGGGCTATCTCAAAGCCCTGCCCCGCCCGCTGCTGAAGGGCGGGCGGTACGATCTGCTGATGCAGAAGTTCACCCCCGGGGCGGGTGCCATCGGCTTTGCGGTGTATCTGGATGAGCTGGACCGGCTGAACGCGATGCCGCCGGTACAGCATCAGGACACCGGCAAGGTGATGCTGAACGTGGCGCTGCCCAAGGGGCGGCTGGGCGACAAGGTGTATAATCTGCTGGCGGGCATCGGCTACGGCTGCCCGGAGGACTACAACGCCACCCGCAAGCTGGTGGTGGAAAACCCGGCGGCGGGCATCCGGTATTTTCTGGTCAAGCCCAGCGACGTGGCCATCTATGTGGAGCACGGCGCTGCCGATGTGGGCATCGTGGGCAAAGATATCCTGACCGAGGCCGCCGCCGATGTGTACGAACTGCTGGATACCGGCCTTGGCCGCTGCCGGATGTGCGTAGCCGCCCCGGCGGGCTACCGGGACGACCCCAGCCGCCCGGTGCGGGTAGCCACCAAGTTCGTCAACATTGCAAAGCGCTACTACGCCTCCATGGGGCGGGATATCGATATCATCAAGCTGAACGGCTCCATCGAGCTGGCCCCCATCCTTGGGCTTTCGGATGTCATTGTGGACATCGTGGAGACCGGCACCACCCTGCGGGAGAACGGCCTGCAGGTGGTCACCGAGTTCATGCCCATCTCGGCGCGGTTCATCGCCAACAAGGCCAGCTACCAGTTCAAGCACCGGCAGATGGACACCATGCTGGAAAAGCTGCGCGACACCTTGCACAAGCAGGAGGAAGAGAAATGATCAAGCTGTATAATTTTGACGAGCTGAAACCGGAGGAAATTCTGAACCGGGACATCCGCGCCGAAAAGAACGTGGAGGACGTGGTGGACGCCATCATTGCGGACGTGCGCACCCGGGGCGACGACGCCCTGAAGGACTACGCCCTGAAATTTGACGGCGCAGCAATCGAAAATTTACAGGTGACGCAGGCCGAGATCGACGAAGCCTTTGCGGGCATGGACCCGTATTTCCTCGAGACCCTGCGGCAGGCGGCGGAGAACATCGAGCAGTTCCACCGCCAGCAGGTGCACAAGAATTTTGTGATGAACGACCGCCCCGGCATTGTACTGGGGCAGAAATACACCCCCATTGAAAAGGCCGGTGTCTATGTGCCCGGCGGCACGGCGGCGTACCCTTCCACCGTGCTCATGGACGTCATCCCCGCCAAGGTGGCAGGGGTGTCCGAGATCGTCATGACCACCCCCGCCGGAAAGGACGGCAAGGTGAACCCGGTCATTCTGGCCGCTGCCGCCACCGCCGGGGTGACCAAGATCTTCAAGACCGGCGGCGCACAGGCTGTGGCAGCGCTGGCCTACGGTACCCAGAGCATCCCGGCGGTGGATAAGATCGTAGGCCCCGGCAACATCTACGTTGCCACCGCCAAGCGCAAGGTGTTTGGCAAGGTGGGCATTGATATGATCGCAGGCCCCAGCGAAATTCTGGTGCTGGCAGATGGCAGCTGCGACCCCGCGTGGGTGGCGGCAGACCTGTTAAGTCAGGCCGAGCACGACAGGCTGGCAAGCCCGGTGCTGGTGACCGACAGCGCAGCCCTTGCCAAGGCGGTACAGGCGGAGCTGGAAGTACAAATTCCGCAGCTGCCCCGCGCCGCCATTGCCCGCGCCAGCGTGGACGACAACGGCAAAATCATCCTCTGCACCGACCTGCACAAGGCCATCGAGGCCTGCAACATCATCGCGCCGGAGCACTTGGAGGTCTGCGTGGAGGACCCCTTTGGGGTGCTGAACGAGATCCGCAACGCGGGCAGCATCTTCCTTGGGCGCAACGTGCCGGAGGCGCTGGGCGATTACTTTGCGGGCCCCAACCACACCCTGCCCACCAGCGGCACCGCACGCTTTTCCAGCCCGCTGGGCGTGGACGACTTCGTCAAGAAGTCCAGCTTCATCTACTACACCCGGGACGCGCTGGAAGCCGTTGCGCCCCGCATTGCAGACTTTGCCGAGCGCGAGGGTCTGCACGCCCACGCCCGCAGCGTGACCATCCGGTATGAGAAGTAAGAGGAAACCATTATGAGCCGTTTTCTTTCCCCTGCCCTGTCCGCTGTCACCCCCTACACGCCCGGGGAGCAGCCGCAGGATCAGCAGTACATCAAACTGAACACCAACGAAAGCCCCTACCTGCCGTCTCCCCGGGTGGTGGCAGCCGTGAGCGAAGCCGAGGTGGAAAAGCTGCGCCTTTACTCCGACCCCGCCTGTGCCCAGCTGCTGCGCACGGCGGCGGCGCATTTCGGCTTGCAGCCTTCCCAGGTCATGCCCGGCAACGGCAGCGACGAGAACCTGTTCTTTGCTCTGCGGGCTTTCTGTGACGAGAGCCACCCGCTGGCCTTTGCGGATATCACCTACGGCTGCTACGGCGTGTGGTGCAGTCTGCTGCACATCCCCACCCACATCATCCCCTTAAAAGAGGACTTCACCCTTGACCCCGCCGATTACCACGGCCTGCACAAGACCATCGTCATTGCAAACCCCAACGCCCCCACCGGGCTGTGCCTGCCCCGGGATGCCATCGAGGGCATTTTGCGATCAAACCCGGACAGCGTGGTCATTGTGGACGAAGCCTATGTGGACTTTGGCGGCGAGAGCTGCGTGCCCCTCATCGACCAATACGAAAACCTGCTGGTGGTGCAGACCTTCTCCAAATCCCGGCAGCTGGCGGGTGCGCGGCTGGGGCTTGCCATGGGCAACACGGCGCTGATCGCCGATTTGAACCGGGTCAAGTTCAGCCTGAACCCCTACAACATCAACCGCCTGACTTTGAAGGCCGGGCAGGCTGCGCTGGAGGATACTGCCTACTTTGAAAAGACCCGCACCGCCATTATGGACACCCGCGCATGGACGATGCAGCAGCTGACCGACCGGGGCTTTACCGTACTGGACAGCTGCGCAAACTTTGTATTTGCCAGCACAGAGCGGACAAACGGCGGCGTGCTATACAAAGAGTTAAAGAAAAATGGCATTCTGGTGCGGCATTTTGATGCGCCGCGCATTGAAAACTGGCTGCGCATCACCATCGGCACGCCGGAGCAGATGCAGGCACTGATGGACGCCGTAGACAAGATTTTGGAGGTGTGACCATGGCAGAACGCACAGTAACGCTGGAACGCAGCACCAACGAGACCCAGATCGAGCTGAACCTTGATCTGGACGGTACCGGCCGCTACGAGATCGACACCGGGTGCGGCTTTCTGAACCACATGCTGGAGCTGTTTGCCCGGCACGGACGGTTTGATCTGGTGCTCACCTGCCACGGCGATGTGCAGGTGGACTACCACCACACCACCGAGGACGTGGGCATTGCGCTGGGACAGGCCTTTGCCCGGGCACTGGGCGAGATGCGCGGCATCTGCCGCTACGGCAGCTTCTACCTGCCCATGGACGAAGCACTGGTGCTGTGCGCGGTAGATCTTTCCGGGCGCTGTACCCTGAACTGGGACATCCGCTGCCAGACCGAAAAGGTGGGCGATTTTGACGTAGAGTGCGCCAAGGAGTTCTGGTACGGCTTTGCCCGCAGCGTGCCCGCCACCGTCCACTTTGTGCAGTTTGCGGGCGAGAACACCCATCACATTCTGGAAGCCTGCTTCAAGGGCGCGGGCCACGCGCTGGCCGAAGCCGTGCGCATCGACGCGGCGCACCGGGACGAGATTCCCTCCACGAAAGGACTGCTGGTATGATCGCCATTCTTGATTACGGGGTGGGCAACCTGTTCAGCCTGCGTTCCAGCTTGCAGCAGCTGGGGCTGCAGGCGGTGGTCACCGCCGACGCCGATGCCATCCGCGCCGCCGACCGGCTTATCCTGCCGGGGGTGGGCGCATTCGGGGATGCCATGGCAAAGCTTACCGCCACCGGCCTTGTGCCGGTGCTGAAGGAGCAGGCGGAAGAAAAGCCGCTGCTGGGCATCTGCCTTGGGATGCAGCTGCTGTTTGAAAAAAGCTACGAATACGGCGAGCACGCCGGGCTGGGCTTTATCAAAGGCGAGGTCTGCCCGCTGGGGCCCGACCTCGCGGACAAAAGTCTGAAAGTACCGCAGATGGGCTGGAACGCTTTGCATATCGTAAAGGACGACTCCCTGTTCCGCTACATCCGCGAGGGCGAGTATGTGTACTACGTTCACAGCTACTACGGCAAAAACTGCGCCGAAAGCACCCTTGCCGTCAGTGATTATTCCATCCCGGTCACCGGCGCGGTGCGGGCGGGGCGGGTGTACGGCACCCAGTTCCACCCGGAAAAGAGCGGCGACACCGGTCTCAGAATTCTGAAGGCGTTCAGCGAATTGTGAGCGGGCACGCCCTCTCAGGCGCTCCCGCGCCAGCTCCCCCAAAGGGGGAGCCAAGCCGTTAAGTTCGTTGCTAAAGTATTAGGTATAACGAGGAGGTTTCCGGCAGTGCTCTTGCCTCTCCCTTTGGGAGAGGTGGATTTGCGAAGCAAAGACGGAGAGGGCGCAAGCCGTTGACTTCAGCACTAAAGTATTAAGCGCTATGAGAAAGCTATCGGGAGCGCCTGAGAGGGTTCGTTTCTAAAGGAGAAACAACTATGCAGCTATTTCCAGCCATTGACCTGCGCGGCGGGCAGGTGGTGCGCCTGACACAGGGCGATTACGACCGCATGACCGTTTACGGGCAGGACCCCTGCGCACAGGCACGCAGCTTTGTGGCCGCCGGGGCAAAAAATCTTCATGTGGTGGACTTGGACGGTGCCAAGGACGGCACCCTTTCCAACTACGACACCATTGCCGCGCTGGCAAAGCAGGGCGGTTTGTACATCGAGGTAGGCGGCGGCATCCGCACCGAGGAGCGCATTGAAAAATACCTTTCCCTCGGGGTGGGGCGCTGCATTCTGGGCAGCGTGGCGGTGACGGATTTTGCCTTTACCGCCCGGATGCTGCAAAAATACGGCGATAAAATTGCCGTGGGCGTGGATGCAAAAGACGGCTATGTTGCCATCCACGGCTGGAAGGAGGTCAGCGCCGAGCCGGGCGTGGCCTTCTGCAAGCGGCTGGCAGAGGCCGGCTGCACCGCCATCATCTACACCGACATTGCCTGTGACGGCGCGATGCAGGGCACAAACCTGAGCCTTTACCGTCAGCTGGCGGCGGAGGTGCCCGGGGTGGCCTTTACCGCCAGCGGCGGCATCTCCTCCGAGGCAGAGCTGCTGGAATTGCAGCAGATGGGCACAGCAGCGGCGATTCTGGGCAAAAGCCTGTACACCGGCGCACTGGACCTTGCCCGCTGCGTGCAGCTGGTGCAGGACTGAGAAAGAGGGAGCTTTATGATAACCAAACGCATCATCCCCTGTCTGGACGTGCGCGACGGCCGGGTGGTCAAGGGCACAAACTTTGAGGGCATCAAGGACGTGGCCGACCCGGTGGAGATGGCACGGCTGTACAACGCCGCCGGGGCGGACGAGCTGGTGTTTTACGATATCACCGCCAGCTTTGAGGGACGCGCCCTCTTTACCGACATCCTGACCCGGGTGGCGGGAGAGATTTTTATCCCCCTGACCGTGGGCGGCGGCATCAACACACTGGAGGATTTTGACCGGGTGCTGAAATGCGGCGCGGATAAGGTAAGCGTCAACTCCGGTGCGCTGAAGGACCCTGGGCTCATCCCTGCCGCCGCGCAGCGGTACGGCGACCAGTGCGTGGTGCTTTCCGCAGATGTGAAGCGGGTGAACGGCCAGTTCCGGGTGTTCGCCAAGGGCGGGCGCGAGGATACCGGCCGGGATGCGCTGGACTGGATCAGCTGGTGCGCCGCCCACGGCGCGGGCGAAATATGCCTGAACAGCATCGACACCGACGGCGTGCGCAACGGCTTCGACCTTGAAATGCTGGACGCAGTGGCCGCCCGGGTGAACATCCCCATCATTGCCAGCGGCGGCGCGGGCAAAAAAGAGGATTTTCTGGAGCTGTTCCACCACAAGGGCATCGACGCCGGGCTGGCGGCGGGCATCTTCCACCAGAAGCTGCTGGGCATCCGGGAGCTGAAGGAATACCTGAACGCCAACGGCGTGGAGATGCGGCTGTAAAAACGCATAAAACCCTTGCATTTTTATCTTGAATACGATAAAATACACAATATCCCCATCCGGGGAGGGAGAACCGTCATGGAACTGAAATTTGATGAAAAAGGCCTGATTCCCGCCATCGTGCAGGATCACTACACAAAGCAGGTGCTCACCCTTGCCTACATGAACGCCGAAACGCTGGCGCTGACCATCGCCGAGGGACGCACCGTGTTCTGGAGCCGCAGCCGTCAGGAAATCTGGCGCAAGGGCGAGACCAGCGGCAATGTGCAGCGGGTGGTGTCCATTACCGCCGACTGCGATGCCGACGCACTGGTGGTAGAGGTGGTAAAGGACGGCCCCGCCTGTCACACCGGAGCGGAAAGCTGCTTTTTCAATGAAGTATACGTCTCCCCGGAGCTGAAGCAGTTCAGCTGGCAGGGGCTGTATAACCTCATCAAGGGCCGCAAGGATACCCCCACGGAGGGCAGCTACACCACCTACCTGTTTGAAAAGGGCAAGGAAAAGATCCTGAAAAAGGTGGGCGAAGAGTGCACCGAGGTCATCATTGCGGGCGAAAAAGAGGACAAGGCCGAGACGGTCTACGAGATCAGCGACCTTGCCTATCATGTGCTGGTGCTGATGGTCAGTGCGGGCATTACCGTAGAGGATGTGACCCGGGAGCTGGAAAAGCGCCACGTCATCGACCACAAGGTCAAGCAGGAAAGGATGCAGTGAGAAGCCTATGGCAGATTACAGAAAATCCAGCGTACATTGCCACTCTACCCTGTGTGACGGCAAGAACACCCTGCAGGAGATGGCGGGTGCCGCCTGTGCGCAGGGGGTGACCACCCTTGGGTTCAGCGGCCACAGCTACACAAAGCCCGACCGCGAATACTGCATGACCCCCGGCCGCACCGCGCAGTACCGCGCCACCATTGCCAAGCTGAAAAACGAGTACCGGGGCAAAGTAGATATCCTGTGCGGCATCGAGTGGGATCTGCTGAGCGAGGGCACGCCCAAGGGCTTTGATTACTGGATCGGCAGCGCACACCACCTGTACGGCAAGAACACTGAGAAATACTACGAGATCGATTTCCGCCCCGAGGATCTGCGGGACTGCATCAATAACGATTTTGACGGCGACCCGCTGGCAGCGGTGGAAGCCTATTTTGCCGAGGTGGAGAAGATCGCCGCCAAAAAGCCGGATATTCTGGGACATATCGACCTTGTCAAAAAGCTGAACGCAGACGGCAGCTTTTTTGACGAGGAATCCCCCCGCTACAAGGCAGCGGCGCTCAAGGCGCTGCAAGCCGCCCGGGAGAACGACTGCATTCTGGAAGTGAACACCGGCGGCGTATACCGGGGCTACCGCAAGGACTTCTACCCCGGCGCATGGCTGCTGGGCGAGTGGAACAAGCTGGGCGGCAGGGTGATCATCACCGCCGACGCCCACGACACCGCCGCGCTGACCTTCGGCTTTGACGAAGCCGCCGCCGCCATCAAGGCCGCAGGCTTTACCGCCCTGACCGTGCTGACCGTCAACGGGTTTGAGCAGCAGGAGTTATAAATAACCCTCTCAGGCGCTCCCGCGCCAGCTCTCCCGAAGGGAGAGCCAAGGGCTAAAGCTTCTTGCTAAAGTATTATGTATAACGAGAAAGTTTCCGGCAGTGCTCTTGCCTCTCCCTTTGGGAGAGGTGGCATCGCGTAGCGATGACGGAGAGGGCGCAGGTCGGCGGATGTTTTCTCCGCCACGACCTTTTTCGTGAATAAAAAAGCAGTTTCGAAACTACAAATAAAATTTTATAAATCGTTTTACCGCAAAAGAGGCCACTGCACAGTTTTTGTGTAACGGCCTCCTTTTTGCGCGAAGAAAGGAACCCTATGACCCAGACGCGACCCCTGAAAACAAACCTCTTTAACCGGAATGCAGACCTGCTGCACGGGCCTATTTTCAAGAATCTTTTTCTGTTCATGCTGCCCATTCTGGTGTCCAATTTATTCCAGCAGCTGTATAATACCGTGGATACCATGATCGTGGGCAATGTGCTGGGCGATACCGCACTGGCTGCCATCGGCTCCTGCGGGTCCATCTACGAGCTGCTGGTGGGCTTTGGCATCGGCATCGGCAACGGGCTTTCCATCGTGGCTGCGCGCTCCTACGGGGCACAGGACGAGGATCTGCTCAAAAGGACGGTGGCCGGTTCGCTGGTCATTGGGCTTTGCGCAAGCTTTGTGATCACCACGGCGGGCTTTTTCGGCCTGCGGCCGCTGTTGCAGCTGCTGGACACCCCCGCCGAAATTTTAGAGGACGCCTACCGGTATATCATCGTAATAGATTTGGGCGTGCTGGTGATGTTCCTTTATAACCTGTGCGCCGGGCTGCTGCGCGCCATCGGCAACAGCGTGATGCCGCTGGTGTTTTTGCTTATCAGCTCCGGGCTGAACGTTGCGCTGGATCTGTGGTTCATTGCCGGGCTGGGCATGGGCGTGCAGGGTGCGGCAGTGGCTACCGTCATTGCGCAGGGCATCTCGGTGGTGCTGTGCATTCTGTATGTGATGCGCCGCGTGCCGCTGCTACTGCCCGCCCGCAAGCACTGGGCGGTGGGACAGCATTTGTACTGGGAGCTGTTCAGCCAGAGCATCTCCATGGGGCTGATGAGCAGCATCGTGTCGGCAGGGTCGGTGGTGCTGCAATACGGCATCAACGGGCTGGGCACACTGACCATTGCGGGGCACACCGCCGCGCGCAAGCTGTTCTCCTTTACCAGTATGCCGCTGATCTCCATGGCAAACGCCGGCTCCACCTTTGTCTCCCAGAACCGGGGTGCAGCCCAGCCGGAGCGGGTGCGTAAGGGAATGCGCACCATGTACCTGTGCTCGGTGGTCATCATGGCGGCTGAGGTGGTGCTGATGCAGCTTTTTGCCCGGCAGCTGGTGCAGCTGATCTCCGGTTCCTCCGCGCCCCTCGTGCTGGAAAACGGCGCACGGTATCTGATGTGGAACGCACCGTTCTACGCGGTGCTGGGAGTGCTGCTGTGCACCCGGTACGCCTTGCAGAGCCTTGGGCAGAAGGTGCTGCCGCTGTTTTCCAGCGTTATTGAGCTAGTGGGCAAGGTGGTCTTTGTGCTGGTGTTCATCCCACGCTACGCCTACAACGCCGTCATCCTGTGCGAGCCCATCATCTGGTGCTTCATGGCGGCATATCTCGTGGCAGTGTACCGCCGCGACGCCTTTGTGTATCCGAGGAAGAAAACGATCTGAATGCGCTCCGCGTTCGCTTTGCGCATATTCAGCGGAAAATATATTTTGAATTTTGGGGTTCTGAAAAGTCTGCGGACTTTTCAGAACCCCTTTTTCACAGAAGGGGTTTGGAACGAACCCTCTCAGGCGCTCTCGCGCCAGATTCCCCCTTTTGTCACCTACGGTGACATCTTCCCCCGGAGCGGGGGAAGTCTTTCCTCTCAGGGGGAGCCAAGCCGTTAGCCCTGTCGCTAAAGTTTCAGATACAATAAGAAACCTTCCCGCCACGCAAAAAGCTCCCCCTTTCGGGGGAGCTGGCATCGAGCAAAGCGAGATGTCTGAGAGGGTTTTTACTGTACTTTTACCATGCGGAAGGTCTTTCCGCGCTTAATGCAGTCCAGCAGCAGGTCGTATTCCGCGGGCACTTCACCGATGACGTTCACCTTTTCGTCTGCGGGTAAATCAGCGCGCACAAGCTGGATCTCGCCGGAGTAGCGCCCGTAGCCGATGTTATCCATGGTCACGCAGCGGCGGCGGCGCTCTGTGCAGTTGTCCGGCTGCACGGTGCTGCCAAAGCAGGAGTAGAGCCGGGATTCCTGATACCGCACAAGCCCTTTGGGCGAATCCGGGCGGCAGGTAAAGGTGCGGTCGTACAGCGTCTCATAGCCGGGGCGCAGGGCGACCGGCAGGCAGAGCTCGCCGGTGGTGCAGAAGTGGCGGATGTACTCCTGCTCCCGGGTGCTGACCTCCGGGTCTCCCGCAAAAATGCCGTCCAGCCCGTAGTTCAGCGCCAAGTCCGCAAAGGCCGCCGAGGGGGCAGCGGTGCGGTGGGCTTCCAGCGTGGGCAGACCCGCGTACAGCGGCCCACGCAGCAGGGCGTCGCCGGGGATAAAGCCGTACACCTGCAAGCCCTCTGCCTGCAAAGCTGCGGTACTCTCGCGCAGAAATTCCGGGTCAAGACCGGTCTCCGGGCGGGGGTAGAAGTTGTGCATGGCGATGACCGTTCCGCCGCCCGCCGCCAGCTGCCGTGCCACCTCCGGGGTGGTGGTAGAAGCGTTGACGGCAACGGGCAGCTGCTGCGCAAGGGCGCACATCTCCCCCAGCGAGAAGCCGTAGTCCAGCCGCAGACCCCACAGGTGCAGCCGCTTTGCCAGCGCGGTCAGGTCGGCACAGCCGAACTGCCGGATGGTCTTTTCCGACACATCTGCCAGAATGTGCCAGCCCTGTGCGGAGAGAAAGTCGCACATTTCCTGCACGCGGACGCAGTAAGCGGCATCAAATTCTTCGCTGATATGCAGTGAGATAAAAACAGGCGCGCCGCCTGCCGCAAAAGCGGAAAGCGACGCACGCTGTTCCTCAAACTGCGTCAGATACACTGACCGTCCGAGTGTTTTAAGCATTGGCAACGTCCTCAACAGAGACCATTGCGTTGGTCACGATAAAGCCCATGATGTAGCAGATGACCAGACCCACTGCGTAGCAGCCAACGGAAGCAGCCACACCGTGAGGGCCGGCGGTCATGACGAACAGAGCCAGCAGACCGGAGGGGCCCCAAGCAGTAGCAGCCACCTGCATGGCCATGACGAAGGCACCGCCGAAGCCAGCGCCCAGACCGGCGCTGATGAAGGGCTTGCCCATGGGCAGGGTGACACCGTAGATCAGCGGCTCGCCGATGCCCAGCAGACCTGCGGGCAGTGCGCCGGTGATAACGTTCTTCAGACGGGTGTTGCCGCACTTCTTAGCCTTGAAGTAGATGGCAACAGCAGCGCCAACCTGACCTGCACCGGCCATAGCCAGAGCGGGGTACAGGGTAACGTAGCCAAAGCTCTCCAGCTGCACGGAGTACAGGGCGACCAGACCGTGGTGCATGCCCATAGCGACCATGGGCAGGAACAGTGCGGTGGAAACATAACCGGCAATGATGCGCACGATCAGGATATCACTCATGCACAGCTTTTCAACCACCCAGCACAGTGCGGTGGAAACATAACCGGTAGCGGGCATGATGAGCAGGATATAGGGCACGAGGCACAGGATCATGGTGATCAGCGGGGTGAACACGATGTCCAGAGATTCGGGCATCCACTTGCGCACCCAGCGCTCGATCTTGACAAGGCACCATGCGCCCAGCACAACGGCCAGCACGCCGCCGCGGCCTGCACGCAGGATGGAATCCAGCGGCACAGCCTCGTTGAAGAGACCCAGAATGGAAGAGATCTTGTTGATGCCTTCCAGACCGGTGATCATGCCCAGCATACCGCCCAGAATGGGGGTGCCGCCGAACTTTTCGGCTGCGCGGTAGCCGACCCATGCGGTCAGATAACCAAGGAAGCAGGTGTTCATCAGACCCAGCAGGGTGCTGATAAGAGCCAGTGCGGGGATGTCGGCGTAGTTCGGCACCACCTGACCGATCAGGGAGTTGATGCCGGCGCACAGACCGGAAGCCACAACGCCCGGGATCAGGGGGATAAAGATATCGCCGAAGGTCTTGAACAGCTCCTTGACCTTGCTCTGCTTCTGGCCGGCCTTGACTGCGGCCTTGTTGGTCTGCCAGTCGTTGGCGGTGGAAGCGGCGGCGTCCGCCGGGATGCCCATGTCGCGGCAGATATCTGCGCACTTGCGGCACTTGCCGGGGCCGACCACGATCTCTACATAGCCGGTACGGTCATGCACGATGCCCATCACGCCCTCGATGGCCTTCAGGCCATCATCGTCGATCTTGGCGTCATCTTTAACGCGCACCCGCAGGCGGGTCATGCAGTTGGTTGCGGTGAGAACGTTGCTCTTTCCGCCGACCTTCTCCAGCGCCGCGCGGACCAGTTCTTCATTCGTCATAAGTGGGTCCTCCTTTAAAACAGGTGTATATCCGATGCGGCCTGTGCCGCTAAGGAACTTAGAGATATCTTACAGCACTTCCAGCCGGATGGCCTCCCGCACATGGCCGCGGGCCTTTTCCAGCCGCCGGGCGGCTTCTGCGGCATCGCAGTCTGCCAACAGCATGGTGATGGCAGTCTTTACGCTGCCGCCCGCTGCATCAATGGCGGCGCGGGCCTTCTCCCGCTCCACGCCGGTGGCGTCGATGACGATGTTCTCGGCGCGGGTGTGCAGCTTTTCGTTGGTCTGCTGCACGTCCACCATCAGGTTCTGGTAGGCCTTGCCGGTGCGCACCATAGAGCCGGTGGAGATCATGTTCAAAATCAGCTTCTGTGCTGTGCCGGACTTGAGCCGGGTGGAGCCGGTCAGTACCTCGGGGCCGCAGTTCACCTCGATGGCAAGCTCTGCGGCCTTGCCGATGGCGCTGCCGATATTGCAGGCAATGGCGGCAGTGTGGCAGCCCACGCTTTTGGCGTAGTCCAGACCGCCCAGCACATAGGGCGTGCGGCCGGAAGCGGCAATGCCCACCACAAAATCGTCTGCGGTCAGGCCGTGGGCTTTCAGGTCCTCAACAGCCAGCTCCCGGCTGTCCTCTGCGCCCTCCACGGCCTCGATAAAGGCTTTTTCGCCGCCGGCGATGAGCCCTACCACCATCTCCTTCGGCACACCGAAGGTGGGCGGGCACTCGGCGGCATCCAGCACGCCTAGGCGGCCGGAGGTACCGGCGCCCATATAGAACAGCCGTCCGCCTTTTTCAAAGGATTCTGCCGCCCATGTCACCGCCTGCGCGATCTGCGGCAGGCACTTGGCAATGGCCAGCGGTACCCGGGCGTCCTCCTCGTTCATGACAGTCACGATCTCCAGCGGGGACATCTGGTCCAGCTGCATCGTGCGCGGGTTGCGGGTCTCGGTGGTCATCCCACTCAGATTCAATCCCATTTCCTGCACCTCAACTTTCCGCCGCACCCCTTGCGGCGTGATTGTGACTAAAGTATAAACTTTTTCAAACAAAATGTCCACAAAAAGACTATTTTGTGGTACAATGTTTTATGCAAGCATTATTTTTGAAATTTTTGCTTACAAGTACGACTTTTTTGTGCAGCTTGTTCAATCCATCCTGAAATACAACAGAGGTATCTATATGCAGAACGTTCTTTTACGCCTGCGGGAGGTGCAGCCCTCCCTCAGCAGCACCGAGCGGCAGATCGCGCAGTTCATTCTGGACAACCCGGACGAGACCACCACCCTCACCATCCGGGATCTGGCGCGGCGCTCCTTCTCCTCCCCTTCCAGCGTGGTGCGCATCTGCCGGGTCATCGGCTTTCAGGGCTACAAGGAACTGCGCCACGCCCTTACGCTGGAGCTTGCCACCCTTGGGGAGAATGGCAGCCACCGGGAAAAGGATATCACCCCGCAGGACAGCCTGCAGGAGATCGTAGACAAGGTGACCCACAAGAACATCCAGAGCCTGCTGGACACCCAGCGGCTGCTTTTGCTGGATGAGCTGGAGCAGTGCGTGGAGCTGATCGCCAATGCCCGCACGGTGCTGCTGTTCGGCATCGGTTCCTCGCTGTGCGTGGCAAAGGACACCTACCTGAAATTTTTGCGGCTGGACAAGCCCTGCGTGGTCAACGAGGACTCCCACTCGCAGCTTTTGCAGGCGCGCAACGCCACTGCGCAGGATGTGGGCATCGTGTTCTCCTACTCCGGGCAGACCATGGAGATGATCCAGTGCATCAAGGAGATGAAGGCGGGCGGCGCACCGGTCATCGCAGTGACCCGCTACTACCCCTCCGAGGTGGCACAGCTGGCCGACCATGTGCTGTATGTGGCCGCCAACGAGAGCCTGTTCCGCAACGGTGCCATGTCCTCCCGCCTTTCCCAGCTGAACGTGATGGATATCCTGTACACCGCCTACGCCAGCCGCAACCACGAGGACACCATGCGCCGCCTGACCAAGACCCATATCTATAAGCCCGGCGAACCGGATGTGCTCACCCAGCCGTAAAAGAACAAAAACAGGGTGCGCCCTGCGGACGCACCCTGCCATCGCAATTCACGATTTGATTCGTTGGCAACAACCGTGAATTGCATATCGCAAACAAGTTGTTAGCAGTTGTTTCTGTTTTATGCATATCACAACTGCGCAAGCAAATACGCTTATTCCGCCTTCCCTTCCAGCCTGCTTTTATATCCTTCGCCCCATGTCCACATGGCATCCAGAATCGGTTTCAGACTATACCCCAATTCCGTCAGCGTATATTCCACCCGGGGCGGCACTTCAGCGTAGACCTTCCGGGTCAGCAACCCGCTTTCCTCCATCTGCCGCAGCTGCGCAGTCAAAACCTTCTGGGTCACATGGCCGATGGACTTTTTCAGTTCTCCAAAACGCTTTGTGCCCGGCATCAGATCCCGGAGGATCAGCACCTTCCATTTATCGCTGATGAGGGTCAGGGTGGTCTCCACCGGGCAGGCCGGGAGTTCTTTGAGGATTTCCTTTTCCATAATTACCTCCAAGGGAATTTCAAGTGGTCATCGTGCCGGATGCACGGATACCACAAACCGCTTTATGGCATCATTATAGCTTTCAACAGCAAAAAAAGCAAGCAGCATCGCAATGGTATCTTTTGGGCAACTACACCACAATATTGTGTGTACTTCCATAATCGACACAGGCGTGGTTTCATGCAATCACAGGTGGGATGTGATGGAGACCATCGCAGACCAGTCCACTTGGCAAAATCAGAACGGCAAGTTCTGATGGTTACCGGCAGGTAACTATGCCACAATATTGTGCGTACTTCACAAGCCGCACAAAGCGCATTACAATAAAGCTGTCAAGAAAAACCATGTATGGAGGTACATCTCATGAATAAAGTCGTAGAATTTCTGAACGCAAACCCGGTGCAGTATCTGGCCACCGTAGGCCGTGACGGCAAGGCCAAGTGCCG
>OGLS01000568.1_pt1 | contig 33141 bp, 31 predicted proteins | sample 1572881 | NCBI WGS metagenome assembly OGLS01 (sample SAMEA2582013, study PRJEB24529) | metagenome | biome: Human gut stool | place: China | collected 2011
CATTAAATCTGGAATTCTTTGCTGTATTCGGAGTAGTATTCGTCAAAGCTGTGCGAGTGCATGGCCATGACGCTGTTGATATATTCGTGGGTGTCGAACGAGTCGGACTCGAGCTCGATCATGGCGACGGCGATGTTCGAGCAGTGGTCGGACACGCGCTCGCAGTTGGTGAGCAGGTCGTTGAACGCGAAGCCGTGGTTGAGCGTGCACTCGCCGGTCTGCAGGCGGTCGATGTGGTGCAGCTTCATCTCGTCGCAGAGGTTGTCGATGAGCTCCTCGAGCGGCTCGACGCGGTAGGCCGCGGCGACGTCGTTGTCGAGGAAGGCGTTGATCGTAATCTCGAGGATGCGCGTCACGGCCGCGAGCATGACCTTGAGCTCGCGCGCGCCGGTGGGCGAAAAGACGATCTTCTTCGTGTAGAGTTCCTGCGCCGTCTCGCCGATGTTGAGCGAGTGGTCGCTAATGCGCTCGAGGTCGCTGATCGTGTGCAGGTACTTCGACACGTCGGCCGTCTGGCGCGGCGTGAGCTCCTTGCTCGTGATCTTGATGAGGTAGGTGCCGAGCTTGTCCTCGTAGTGGTCGATGGCTTCCTCGTTTTCCTGCAGGGCGGCGAACTGCTCGTCACTGAACTTGCCGAGCAGGGAGAACGCGGACAGGATGTTGTCCTGCGCTTGACGGGCCATGGAGTCGATGGCCAGGCGGCTCTGCTCGATGGCCAGCGCCGGGTGCGCGAGAAAGCGCTCCTCGAGCCGGTCGATGTCGGCGAGCGCGCCGGTGGACGCTTTGTCCGGGAACAGGAACGAGACGAGCTTTTCCAGCAGGGGGATCATCGGCGTGAGCAGCAGCACGGTCGCAAAGCGGAAGATCGTGTTGAGCAAGGCGATGCTCACGGTGGTCATGGTCGTGTCCGTAAACGGGAAGTGCACGGCTGCATTGACCGCATAGAACACGACGCCCCAGACGACCGCGCCGATGACGTCGATGAGCAGGTAGACATAGGCGGTGCGCTTGCCCTTGACGCTCGCGCCGAGGGAGGACAGCAGCACCGGCACGGCCGCGCCGATGGCGATGCCGAGCGTGATGGGGAAGGCCACGGAGAACGTGATCGTGCCCGTGATGGCCAGCGCCTGCAGAATGCCGACGGCGGCCGACGCGCTCTGCAGGATGCAGGTGAACACCGTGCCGACGAGCACACCGAGCAGCGGGTTGGAAAAGCGGGTCAGCAGCTGGATGAACGCGGCGCTGTCCTTGAGCGGGGCCACGGCGCCGCTCATGGAGGACATGCCGTACATGAGCACGGCGAAGCCGAGCAGAATGTCGCCGATGTGGTGTTTGGTCAGATCCTTGCAGAACATGCGCAGCACGATGCCGACCACGGCGACGACGCCCGTGAGCGTCGCGGTGCTCAGCAGCGACACCCAGCCGGAGCCGCTGATGTCCGACAGGCAGAGAATCCAGCCCGTGATGCTCGTGCCGAGGATGGAGCCGAGCACGATGCCGATGGCCTGGCGCACCTGCATCATGCCGGAGTTGACGAAGCCGACGACCATGACGGACGTGGCCGAGGACGACTGGATCACGGCGGTGACGCCCGTGCCGAGCAGGACGCCCTTGAGCGGGGTGCTCGTGAGTTTATAGAGTATGATCTCGAGCTTGTTGCCGGCCACTTTCTTCAGCCCGTCGCCCATGAGCGTCATGCCGAACAGGAACAGGGCCACGCCGCCAAGCAGAGAGATCACATTGTTGATCCCCAAAATGCTTCACGCTCCCTCTGTGATATTTTTGCGCTTATCTCTCACTATATCAGAAAGCGATACAAAGATAAATGCTGGAATTGCATTTGCACGTGACGAAATTTGACGAAAAAACAGGGCGTTTTTTGTGCAGAATATGGCCTTTTCCACAAACGAACGGCCGTCGCAATCTTGACAATGTGCCGTCTGTCGTGCTATATTCCTATTATAATAATGTGTGTATATCTGCGCGCGGCTATGCGCGCGGGGAATGGAGGCACTTATGGCGGAAGAGAAGAAAAAGATCCTGATCCACACGGCGGACGGCGACCACGTGGTCTCCGTTGGGGAGCACAAGCCGAAGCAGACCTTCGGCGCCATGCCGGTCAAGGACTATGTGGCTGCGGTGGCAGATCCGGACGGCCTGCCGCAGGCGGGCAGTGTCGGCGCGGTCGTGTCGGCGCTGGCGGCGGCGATGGGGTCGCTGGCCGTGCGCGCGCTGCGCTCGGACGATGCGCAGATGCAGAAAACGGCCGAGGAGCTGCGCCAGATGACGGACTACATGGTCTTTCAGATCGACGAGGAGCTGCGCGCGCGCGAGCCGCTTGACCGGCGCAGAGTCGAGGAGAACGTCACGCGCACCGATCTCGACAGCGCGCTGCGCGTTGCGAGCGACATTCCGAACGAGATCGTGTACATCATGTGCCGCTGCATCGAGCTCATGAAGGAGGTCGTGGACAAGGGCGACGACCTGACCGCGTGCAGCGCGCTCGCGGCCGTGCATCTGAGCATGGCGGCCATCCGCTGTATGCAGGCGGAGCTGCTGTCGTATGCCAAGATCATGGACGACGACGTGTTCGGCTACACGATCGTGCGCGAGGCCGAGCTGAACCTGGCCGACCATCAGGAGCTGGTGGACGGGCTGGTCGAAGAGCTCACGCGCCGCCTGGCACGCGAGAAAAAGTAAGACATAAGGCAGAAAAGGACGCCCACCCGGGCGTCCTTTTTCCGGTTGCAAAGTCGTGCCGCGTGTGCTATGATGCACACGGAAATCTGAGCAATGCATTGGACAGAGTAGGAACAGCGCGTCAAGTGCGCCGGGATGGGAAGTTGTCCGGCGACGAAGGGGCTGCGCGCCCCGCGGTGCTGTTGCCGCTTCCGCTGCCACCAAGGGAAGACCCCCGCCGTGGCAACTGTCACGAAAGGAGTCTTGCAAATGCATACGAAATGGACCGCCCGCCGCCTCGCGGCGGACGCAATGTTTGCCGCCATGGTCACGGTGCTGGGGCTGGTGTCGATCAGCACCGGCAACCTGAAGATCACCGTCGAGGCGCTGCCGGTGTTTCTCGGTGCGCTGCTGCTCGGCCCGGTCGACGGGCTGGCCATCGGCGGGGTGGGTACGCTGCTGTACCAGCTGCTGCGCTTCGGCGTGAGCGCCACGACCGCGCTCTGGATCGCGCCGTATGTGCTGCTGGGGCTGTGCGTGGGCGCGGTGTCGGCGCGGCACGGTTACGATTGCACGCCGCGGCAGCTCGCGCTGCTGGCCGTGCTCGGTGAGCTGGGCATCACGGTGCTCAACACCGGGTCGCTGTATCTCGACAGCCTCATCTACGGGTACTATTCGCCGGTGTTCGTGTTCGGCACGCTGCCGCTGCGGCTGGCCATCTGCGCGGGAAAAGGCATCGTGCTCGCGCTGCTGCTGCCGACGCTGCTGCGCGTCACGCGCCGCGCGCTGCAGCCGCATACCAACTGAAGACCAGAAAACCGCCGCCCCGGCCGGGGCGGCGGTTTTTGAGACTGTCAAAAAGTATTACTTTTTGACAAGGGGGGTTGCAGTCTGTTGCGCACAAATTCCACACTTGCAGCCTGAGAAGTATTTTCTTCGCCGCACATGTCGCCGAAGAAAATGATTGGACTTTCTTTGCGCCCGCAGGCGCAAACTCTACGAGGTCCCTTGACAGTCTGGCCGCCGCTCAACATGAGCGGCGGTTTTTTTGCGCGGCGGCATGAAAAAGCAGCCCGGCAGGTATCTGCCGGGCTGCTCCATCCCTTGGGGCGGCGGGCCGCCCCGTTTCTCCCCCCCTGCTGCACAAACGATCTACGCAGCAGCATTGGCACTTGGCCGGTGATCCGGCGGTGGGCATCCAAACCGCCGCCGGTTGATGACAAAAGATCAGTCGAATTTCGGCTGCTCGAGATAGTCGGTGTACTCGCGCAGGAACTTCTTTTCCTCCGGCTTGAGGTCCAGGCCGATCGTGCCGCCCGGATTCATGTTGTAGTCGGGGTCAAAGTAGTCCTTGAGCACGCGGAACACGCCGTACTCCTTCTCGCCGATGTAGCCCTCGAGCCAGGGCGCGAACATCTTGCCGATGCCGTGGTGGTGGCTCACGGCCGCGCCGGAGCGCTGGATCGCGTCGAGGATCGTGGTGTGGTAGGCTTTGAAGGCGTCCTCATCCTGCATGCGGGTGAGGAAGATGAAGTACAGGTTCGCACCCTGCGGATAGCAGTGCGACATGTGCGTCGTGACGACGGTGTTCGGCAGCGCGTGGCAGATCTTGCGCACGTCGGCGTGCACCTGCTCCATGTTCGACCAGTTGACCGTGCACTCGAGCGTGTCGGTCGTGATGCCGAAGTCCATGAGCGTGTCGCGCAGGTAGGGGTCGTTGAAGCGGCCCTTCTCCCAGCTGCGGGTGACGTAGCCGGTGAGCGGCATGCCGCCGTGACGGAGCGCGATCTTTGCAATGTTGCGCGCGACGTTGCGGCTGTAGCCCTTCTCGCCGTCGGTAAAGCCGAGGAAGAGGCAGCGCTCCATGTCCTTGTAGCCGAACTTGTCGAGCAGCGGCTGCAGCGGCGTCTCATCGACGTTGTAGAGCTTGAGCATGAGGTTGGTCTCCTCCGGGTCGGACAGACGGAACACGGACGAGTAGCCGCATTCGCACTGCATCATCTCGCGGGCGGCCTTCATGGCCTCGTCCCACGTCTTGAAGATGTAGGAGAAGCGCTTGCGGTTTTGCGGCATCCAGCGGAAGATGCGCAGCGTGACCTCCGTCAGCACGCCGAACGTGCCCTCGGAGCCCATCATGATCTGGTTCAGGTTCGGGCCGGTGGCCTCGCGGGAGTAGTGGCTGGTCTGGATCGTGCCGATGGGCGTAGCGTACTTCTGGCTGAGGACGATGTCGGCGATCGTGCCGTAATACGTGCTGTTCTGGCCCGCGCCGCGCGTGACCGTCCAGCCGCCGACGCTCGAATACTCGAACGACTGCGGGAAGTGGCCGCAGGTGTACTGCCGCTTGGCGTCGAAGAGCTCCGGCGCGCTCTGGAGCGTCTTTTCCAGATCCGGGCCGGACATACCGGCCTGCACGGTGATGGTCTGGTCGATCTCGTTGAAGCTGATGACCTTGTTGAAGTTGCGGCGCATATCCAGCGAGATGCCGCCCTTGACCGGCTCGACGCCGCGGGTGACGCTGCTGCCGCCGCCGTAGACGTACAGCGGGATGTGGTGCTCGGTGGAGTAGGCCACGATCTGCTCAACCTGCCCGGTCGTCTCGGGGTAGAGCACGACGTCCGGCACGCTGTCAACGCGCTTGTGGCGCAGACGCAGGATATCGTAGGCCGTGAAGCCGTAGGCCACGCTCAGGCGGTCATAGTCCGTGGTGGAGACATTGCGCTCGCCGACGATCTTCTTGAGTGACTCGATGTGCTCCGGCGCGAGCTGCACCGGGTGGTCGGAGAGGTCGACGGGGTCAAAGCCGATGTCGTCGGAATACTCCTTGAAATCGTCGTCCGTCATTTTGAACGTCTCTTTCATGAGCGTGTACAGAGACTCTTTCGGATATTTGAAGAAGTTCGGGTCGCCCCAGCGGAAAATGGAGCGGTAGCTGTCCGCCGGCGCGGGGGTGAGCACCCACTTCGGCTCGAATCCTTTGTACGGTTTGTTGCTCATTGTGCAATCCTCCTCTTGACTTGGATGAGTTTCTGATAGATCGGGCGCAGGCGCGGGTAGATCTTGCGGTAGGCCTGCTCGTAAATGTCGTTATATACCTCGTGATTGCGCTCGTTGGGCTGGAACGTATCCTTGACGTGGACCATGGCTTTGGCCGCGGCGTCGAAATCGGCGAACACGCCCTTGGCCACGAACGCGACCATGGACGAACCGATGGAGCACGCCTCGTGCGTCTGCGAGCGCACGACCGGCAGGCCGAACACGTCTGCCGCGATCTGGCAGACCACGTCGCTCTTCGCGCCGCCGCCGCCGATGCGGATCTCGTGAATGGTCAGGCCCGAGCGGTCCTCCATGATGCGCAGCGCCATGTACAGTTCCAGGCACAGGCCCTCGATGATGGCGCGGTAGAAGTGGTAGCGCGTGTGGTAGTCGGAAAAGCCGATGACCGCGCCGAGCGAGTCCGGGTGCAGGATGCCGGCCGTCCAGTACGGCTGCAGGAGCAGACCGTCGCTGCCGGCGGGCAGGTCGCGGATGCGCTCGTCGAGCAGGGCCTCGGGCGCCATGCCTTTTTCCTTGGCATCGATGGCGTCGGCCGTGCCGAATTCCTTGACGAACCACGACAGCAGCCACAGACCGCGGTAGATCTCGATCTCGGGATTGTAGTGGTCGTTGAGCACGCCGGGGTAGGCGGGCAGAAACTGCTGCGGCTCGACGTACTCGGTCGTGCTGAACTGGATGGTGGCCGTCGTGCCCAGCGAGATGGACGCCTTGTCGGAATCGACGACGGCGAGGCCGAGCGTCTCGCAGCCCTTGTCAGAGCCGGTCGAGATCAGCGGCAGGCCGGCGGGGATGCCGGTCAGGGCGCAGACCTCGTCCGTGACCGTGCCGATGACCGTGCCGGAGGGCACGAGGTCGCACAGCTTTTCGTTCGGCACGTCGCAGAAGCAGCGCGTGAGGCTGCCGGGCTTCATCCAGCGGCGGTTTTTGTAGTCGAACGGGATGTGGCCGATCTGGTTCGAGGCCGAGTCGATGAGGTTGCCCGTGAGCTTGTAGTTCAGGTACGTGGGCAGCATGACGTATTTGGCGGTCCTGGCCCAGATCTCCGGCTCGTGGCGCATGATCCAGTTGCCGACGGAGGCGGCGTAGACCACCTTCGCCGTCGGCTCCATGCCGGCGACCTTGAAGAGCATCATGTTTTTGGCAGGCATGGCGCCGTTCGGGTCAACGGTGCGCTTGTCCAGCCAGAGAATGATGTCGCGCAGGGGCTCGTTGTTCGCGTCCAGACACACGACCGTGTCGCGGATGACGGTGATCGTCATGGCGATCACGTCCGGCAGCAGGGCGTTGCTGCGCGCGCACAGCTCGCGGCAGCACTCGCACAGGCGGTCGAAGTAGAAGTTCGGCTTCTGCTCGGCCCAGCCGGGCTCTTTGGAGAAGTAGGGCTCGGCATACTTGCTCTGCACGACGTCTACGATCCGGCCGTCCGGGTCGACGAGCAGGGCGCGTGCGCTCTGTGTGCCGATGTCGCACGTCAGCACCAGCGGTTTGCTCAAGATGATTCCCTCCTAAGTTTTATTTTTGCTCTCTATACAAAATATTCATTCAGATCTGTGCCTGAGGAGGCTGCTCGTGGCGATGACATCCACGCCGAGGCCGAGCACGTCCGGGATCACGACATCGCCGCGGCCGATACGCTCTGATACGGTGACGGTTTTGAGCGCGTCCATGAAGATGCGGTCTTTCGGAATGTCGGCCGACACGCGCACCGGCAGCACCGGCGCGTCCGGGAAGGCCGTGCGCACGGTCGAGCAGATGGTGCGCTTGGGCGCGGTCATCTCCGAAATGGCAAACTCCCGGCCGCGGGGGCAGGTGTTGCCGGTGACGGACCAGCCGTCGCCGTCGCGTTCGATTTTCAAGGTGCAGCCGCGCGGGCAGCCGATACAGGTGAGTTCTTTCATGCCTCTGCCACCTCGATCGTAAAGTGGACATCGCGCGCGTGGGCGATGCCGAGCTTGTCAAAGTCCAGTGTGAGCTGCTGCATCTCGGGCGGGCGCAGGAAGGGGTAGCGCCGCGACCAGGTTTCCTTGCCGTCGATGGGCAGCGCCACGCGGCACGGGCCGAGCACCGCCGCGCTGCGGAAATACAGCGTGACGCTGCTGTTGTCCTCCGTGCGGTCGAGCCGCTGGGGGACGAGATAGCCGAAATCGTCCGAGATCGTGAGCGCGATCTCGTCGCGCGTGTGCGCGGCAAAGTGCGCCGCGCTCTTGCCCGCCAGCTCGCCGGAGGCGGACACATAGTCCACGAGGTCGTTGACGTGCAGCGCGTTGCCGCACGAGAAGATGCCGGGCACTTCCGTCATGAGCTGCCCATCGCACACAGGGCCGCGGGTGTGCCCGTCGAGCGGGACGCCGAGCGACTCCGCCAGCTCGTTTTCCGGGATGAGGCCGACGGACACGATCAGCGCGTCGCAGTCGATGTGCTGCTCCGTGCCGGGGATGGGGCGCATGGCCTCGTCGACCTCCGCGACCTCCACGCCCGTGAGCCGGTCTGCGCCGAACACGCGCGTGACCGTGTGGCTCAGGTGCAGCGGGATGCTGTAGTCATGCAGGCACTGGTGGATGTTGCGCGTCAGGCCGGAGGGGGTGGGCTTGGCCTCGTACACGCCGAGTACCTCCGCGCCCTCGAGCGTCAGGCGGCGGGCCATGATGAGCCCGATGTCGCCGCTGCCGAGGATGACGCAGCGCCGGGTCGGCAGCTCACCGAGCAGGTTCGTAAAATGCTGCGCGGTGCCGGCCGTGAACACGCCCGCCGGGCGCGTGCCGTGGATGAAGACCTGTTTTGCCGTGCGCTCACGGCAGCCGGTGGCCAGCACGAGCGTGCGGGTGTCATAGCGCGCGACGCCGTCGCGGCTGACGGTGACGACCGCGAAGCCGGCGGGCGTTTTCTCCACGCGCGTGACGAACGTCTGTGTGTGCGCCTCAATGCCCAGCTCCTCGAGCCGATCGATGAAGCGCTCGACATATTCCGGCCCGGCCAGCCGCTCGCCGAAGCGGGCGAGGCCAAAGCCGTCGTGAATGCACTGTTTGAGCATGCCGCCCAGGCGCGCCTCGCGCTCGATGAGCAGCACGTGCGCACCGTTTTCGTGCGCGGAGATGGCGGCCGCGAGCCCGCCGGGGCCGCCGCCGATGACGATGACGTCGTACATCATGCCTGCACCTCCCCGGATTTCGTCGGGCCGAACGTGATGGGCGCGTCGGCCGAGGACTTGCGCACCGCGCTGAGCGGCACGCCGAGATACTCCGCGATGATGCGCACCACCTGCGGTGAGCAGAACCCGCCCTGGCAGCGGCCCATGCCGGGACGCACGCGCTTTTTCACGCCGTCGACCGTCGGCACGCACACATTTGAGCGCAGCGCGTCGAGGATCTCGCCGCGGCTGATCTCCTCGCAGCGGCAGACGATGGCGCCATAGTCGGGGTTTTTCGCAATGTACGCCGCGCGCGTGGCGTCGTCCATCTCCCGCAGGACGGGGATGCCCGGGCGGTGGGGGTCAAAGTCCGGATTGATGGCCACGGGGCGCTCGCGCGCGAGGATGCGCACGGCCATGTCCGCCACGTCGACCGCGATGGCGGGCGCCGTCGTCAGGCCGGGGGACTGGATGCCCGCGACGTGGATGAGGTTGTGCGTGCGGCGGCCGCGCTCGATGATGAAATCCTCCTCGAACGTAGGCGCGCGCACACCGGTGAAATAGGTGATGATGTCGCGCTCGGTCAGCGCGGGCATCGTGATCTTCTGCTTTTCGAATACGTGCGCGATGCTCTCGGGATACGTCGCCGTGTTCTCTTTTTCATAGGTCTCCACCGCGTCGGGCCCGATGAGCAGGTTGTCGTGCACGGTGTGCAGGATGCCGCCGCCCTTCGAGTGCGTTTTCGACACCATGTCGCTGCCCTTCACGGACGCGATCGAATGCATGAACGCGCCGGCCTTGCGGTCGAGGATGCTGTTCGTGCCGCGGCGGGGGTGGATGGAGAAAAAGCGGTCATCCGCCATGCGCGCCACGTCCTCGGCGAACACGCCGGCCGCGTTGATGACGAGCGCGGGGCGCAGCGTGCCGCGGTTGGTGTGCACGGCGGTGATCTGCCCGTCCGCGACGTCCATGCCCAGCACGGCGGTGTTGAGCGCGATGCGCGCGCCGTTTTGCACGGCGTTTTCCGCGTAGGCGATCGTCAGCCCGTAGGGACAGACGCAGCCGGAGTCCGGATTCGAGATGGCAAAGCGGGTCTTTTTGTTGAAGTTCGGCTCGCGGCGCAGCAGCTCCCTGCCGGAGATGAGCTCGGTGTCGGCGATGCCGTCGTGATATTTGCGCCACATGCAGTAGCCCCACACGGCGGGACGCAGCCAGCCGTGCTGGAAGCAGACATATTGCCCCACGCGGTGAAACGGCACGTCGAGCTCCTTGCAGACCTGATCGTACATGGCGTTGCCGCGGCGGATGTATTTGTGCTTGATGCTGCCGCGACCGAGGTCGATGCCCGGGTGCACCTCGCCGTCGTTGCGCCCGGAGGCGCCGAGCGCGAGGTCACATTCCTTATCCACGACGAGAATGTCGAGCTTCTGGCGCGCAAGCTCGCGCGCGATCGACACGCCCGAGATGCCGCCGCCGATGATGAGCACGTCGGGCGTCTGCCCGTCGAGCGCATCGTCATGCAGCGCGGGCACGCGCATGGGCGCGTCCTTGCCGCCGGTGAACGTGATGTCATTGACGACATGGCACGTGGAATATTTCGTTGCGGCCATCTGGCCGGCGCGCACCACGTCGTCCCAGCGATCAAGTTCGCCGCGCAGGACGATGCAGCCGTCGGCCAGCGCCGCCGTGACGCGGCCGCCGAAGGCGCGGTGCAGTTTTCGGTTCAATGCGGAGATCTTCATGAAAGATAGGCCTCCCGGAAGATGAGTCGGCCAAGCGGCCGACTGGATGTCACAAATATACCCTTTTTCGACCGGGAAGTCAAGGATTCGCCCTGGGTCAAATCTGCTGAAATTTCCCTGCCAGACTGGACAAATCGCCCAAAATCGCGTACAATAAGACACGATTTATCTCATAAGATCAGAAATGAGGAAAGCAAATGGCCGCTCCGCGCAACGACAATGTCAAGGAGAAGATCCTCGACGCCGCGACCGGCCTGTTGGACACGCAGACGTTTGCCGATATCTCGCTGGCCGAGATCGCCGCGGCGGCCGGCGTGTCCAAGGGGACGCTCTATTACTATTATAAAAATAAAACGGATATCCTTTTCGACCTCACCAACCGCTATCTCGACCGCCAGTGGGATGAGCTGATCGCCTGGACGGAGAATAAGGACAAGGACACGTCCGTGCACCGGCTGGTGAAGTACGTCGTCGAGCGCAACACCGCCTCCGCCGGCATGCGCCTGCACCTGATCCACGCCGCCATGCTCGGCGACGAGGCGCTGCGCGCCAAGCTCATCGACCGCTACGCCGCGTTCGAGCGGCTCATCGCCGAGAAGATCGCCGAGCGCACCGACGTCGTCTCCGCCGACTATCTCACGCAGCTGATCCTGCTCGCGTCCGACGGCATGATCGTGCAGGAGGCGCTGCGCAACGACAACTTTGACGCTGCCGCCTTCGTGCGCCAGAGCGAGGCGTATCTGCGCGTTTTGCGCCCCGCCGACCGGATTTGAGTGTCATTTCTCAACAAATGTGTCGAAAGTCGCCCTCTTGTCCGGATTTGTGAAAGAATTAGCGTGTAACCGGTTGACACCGCATGGAACACGTGATATTTTTGTTATGACCAGGTGGTAGAGCAAGCGCCTGCTCGTTCCGCCGCGGCCAGGGGACGCCGCAAAGGCTTTTTTTCGTATGTCGAAGGCGCCGGAATGCACCCGCATCCCGACGCTTTTTTACATAGCTGCAATGGGAATTATTTTGAAAGAAGGGACAATATGAAAGACCTGAAACATCTGATTTTCTTCGAAAATCTCCTGCAGGACGCGCAGAATGAGCTCGTCACGCAGGCGGTCAACGACGGGAAAATCGCCCTCGGGTACAACTGTTATTACATCCCCGAGGTTCTGCTCAACCTGCCGGGCTGCTTCTCGAGCCGCCTGCGCGCGCCGCGCTGCGAGTCTACCGACGTTGCGACCTACTACATGACCAGCCGTGTCTGCCCGTATGTCCGCTCCATCCTCGAGCGTGCCATTGAGGGCGGCTACAACTACCTCAACGCGCTCTTCGGCGCCGAGTGCTGCGCGTCCATGGAGCGTATGGAAGAGCATTTTTTCCTCATCAATCCCGTGAAGAACGACCGCTTCTTCGTCACGCAGATCGATCCCCCGCTCAAGGGCGATAAGACCAGCTATGACTACTACAAGGGCCAGCTCAAGCTCAAGGTCGTCGACCAGCTCGCCGAGCGCTACGGCGTGGACACCTCCGATGCCGCCATGCGCGCGACCATCGAGAAGTTCAACGAGCTGTGCGATGTCATCACCGAGATCGGCAACTTCCGCAAGCTGCCCAACCCGCCCATTACCGGCTATGAGTTCCACGTCATCCAGCTCGTGAGCGAGGTCTGCCCGCACGACCTGATCCTCCCGTACCTGAAGGAGACGCTTGCCGAGATCAAAAAGCGCAAGCCCGAGCCGGAATTCCCCTTCCGCGCGCGCGTCGTGGTCGCCGGCTCCGAGATCGACGATCCCGAGTTTACGAAGCTCCTCTAGACCTGCGGCGCCATGGTCGTGGCCGACCGCTACTGCTTCGGCAGCTTCCCGAGCCGCGAGCGCATCGAGATCCAGGACGGCGAGACCGCGTTTGACGCCATCTGCCGCCACTACCTGCACTGGAACCAGTGCGCCCGCTTCATGGAGGGTGCGAAGATCGACCAGCGCCATGCTGAGGTCAAGCGCCTTGTCGACGAGTTCCATGCTGACGGCGTGATCTACGAGAACATGAAGTTCTGCGAGTTCTGGAGCTATGAGAAGGTGCTCGCCTCCCATATCCTGACCGAGGAGATGGGCGTGCCGTGCTGCACGATTGAGAAGGAATACGCGCTCGGCTCCATCGGCCAGCTCCGTACCCGTTTCCAGGCCTTCGTCGAGAGCCTGGAAATCAAGAAAATCAATTCTTGACACAGGAGGGGAATGAAAACTATGAATTGCCCTGTTACAAAATTTATTGACTCCAAGATGCAGAGATTCGACCCCCTCTGGCAGGCTCAGAACGGTGTCGGCGGTCTCCGCAGCCGTTACTATGATAAGACCGGCGTCGCCAAGTACCGTGAGTGGCGTGGTCTGCACGACACCATGGTCGACTACCGCGCATGGCTCAAAAACGTCATGTCCATGGCTGCCATGGTCGCCTCCGCGCCGATCCCGTGCCTGAAGGGCTTCTGGGAATATCGCTGGATGGGCTCCTACCTCGGCACGTTCATGTTCATCGACCGTCTGTTTGAGGGCTACCGCGGCCCCGAGCTCGTGATCGCGCACATGAATATGCACGCCATCGTGCAGAGCCTGACCAAGAAGATCGCCCTTGTGCTGTCTCACGACCTGCGCATCGGCGGCAAGGACAGCGATAAGATCATCCCTGTGGACGAGGTCATGCCGCCGCTGTTCCTGACCGGCTTCAAAGACCTGATCCCCATCCCGCTGCAGACGCTGCCGGAGTTCATCATCTGCGATGTTGACCAGCAGCTCGAGCCGTACTACATCGACGTAGCCGAGTCCTTCGGTCTGCCGGCAGACGTCTGCTCCCGCTGCGCGGCGGAGACCGGCGTTGCCCTCAACGACGACTTCCCGCTCTTCGGCAAGGCCATGCTCTCCACGAACATGCCCTGCAACGCCTCCGAGGCGACGTCCATGTTCCAGCGCCGCCGCATCGGCCTGCCGGACTTCCAGATCACCATGGCCATGATCCACAACGAGCCGGCCGCCCACCCGTACTCCGCGCAGGTCCTGCGCGACTGCATCGAATTCGTCGAAAAGGAATACGGCGTTGAGTATGACTGGAACGCCCTGTTCAAGCGCGCCAAGCACATGAACGAGCAAAACGAGATCGAGCTCGAGAAGTGGGATTACTTCAAGACTCCCTACTGCCCGCTGACCGGCATCAGCGAGACCCTGTACCGTCTGTACGCCTGGGCCTCCGCCAACGGCCAGGAGGACTACTTCACCAAGAACGACCGCAAGGTCATCAAGATCCTGCGCAAGTGCTACAAGAATAAGTACGTCCCGTATGGCGGCACCACGCGTCACCGTGCGTTCCTGTGGGGACCGTCCGCCGTGTACTACACCGACTTCCCGACCTGGACGCAGAACTGCTGGGGCATCAACATCGTCCTGAACATGGACTCCACCATGGGTCACAACATGATCAGCACGACCGACCCCGATCAGGCGCTCATGGATCTGGCGCTGTTCAGCGAAAAGGGCGTTATGCGTCACATGGCTGTCGGCGGCTGGGACAACGTCAACTCCGTCTGGGAGTGGGCCACGAACTTCAACTGCGACATGGTGCTCATGAACGACAACATCGCCTGCAAGGGCATGCTCGGCGTGCACGCCATGATGGAGGAGCAGGCACGCGACCTCGGCTTCCACTTCATCTTCATCGAGCACGACCTCGAGGACTGCCGCACCGTGCCGCGCCGCGATATGCGTAAGTGCGTCAACGAGTATATGTCCATCGTGCTCAACGAGCAGCCGCTCGACCCGACGCTGGTCGACTTCGACGACTCCGCGGCGTACTAAGAAAGGCAGGTACCGACTATGAATATGAAACTCGCTGCAAAGATCATGGGCAAGGTCGGCCTGGTCGGCTTTATCGGCTTCGTTGCGACCTTCACGATCTATATGTTCAACCTCGAGAACAAGCTCATCTACTATGTGCTGCGTCCCTTCCTGAACAAGCACTATGATTCTCAGGTGCGCGACAAGCGTATCGTCTGAGCGTTTCGCAAATCGCATAAATCGAAACCCCGCTGCTTCTGCAGCGGGGTTTTTGCGTGTGCCTGCGGCACACGCTCCACAGAGGACCGCTTCGCTGGGTCCTCTGTGGAAGAGATCGCAGCTCGCTGCAGCGCACGCATTGTACACCAAAGGCGCCCAATGCGCACGTTTGCGAGCCGAGCGGTATTTTCTCCGACGTACACGCCGCCGGAAAACACGATTTGACCCTCTTCCGCCGTCTGCGGACGGCGGAACTCTGCGAGGCTCTTGCAGCATAAATCGAAGAAATATACTTTATCGACAGTCTGAGAGAACTCCCGTGTGGATACCACACGGGAGTTCTCCCAGCGTGTCGAAAAACTTCGACACGCTTCTCAAAAATGCAAGCATTTTTTCGAGGGGATGCAGGCCGCTGCGCGCACTCGCTAGCGCTCGCACACTTGCGGCCTGAGAAGTGTAAATTGTCACGCACATGGAAATCGGCGAAGCGCCGCCGATGGCGGATGAAGCGAGCCGGTTTCGAGGAAGTGGCACGATTGGCGCGCCCGAAAGGGCGCGGGAATCGTAATGCCACGACGGTGACGTCAGAAAAAACGATTCAAATTTATTTCGCGTCTGCGGACGCGAAAGTCTGCGACGCTTTTTGCCGCTTGCGGGCGGCGGGGGTTGAATTTTTGGGCAGGGAATGCGAGAGCGTTCCCTGCCTTTTTGTATTTGCGGAAAACTTTGGGCGATGGCAGGGAGGACATTCCGTTTTTTCAGTTGACGGGGAGAGAGCAATATGATACTTTATCGGTAGACGATATATCGGTTACCGTTATAACGGGAGACGAAAGGAGAGACGCGACATGGGAACGACGGCGCTGACCGAAGCGGTCTTTTACATTTTGCTTTCGCTGGATACGCCGCTGCACGGCTACGGCATCATGCAGAACGTAGAGCATTTGAGCGGCGGGCGTGTGCGGCTCGCCGCAGGCACGCTCTACGGCGCGCTCGCAACGCTGACCGAGCGCGGCTGGATCGTCTCGCTCGGCGACGAGAGCGAGGGACGCAAAAAGGAGTACCAGATCACGCCCGAGGGCCGCGAGGCTGTGCGCGCGGAGCTGAGAAGACTGCATGAGCTGACGCAAAACGGCGACAAGCTGACAAGCGAATGGAACTGAGAGGAGGTCGCACAATGCTGAAACAAAAATTCTGCCTCTGGTGGATCTGGTATCTGCTGTTTGACAACGCGCATTTTCAGCGCTGGCTCGCATGGCACCGCAGGCGCGGGTGGGAACTGGCGCACGTCGGCGGGCTGTTTTTCCACTTTACGCGCGGCGACGGCACGGATTACCGCTACTATGTGCAGGTGATGAAGGACTCCCCGTGGACGGAGCAGGGCAGGGCCTATATTGCGGGCGTGGAGGAGCTGGGCGTCACCTATCTTGGCTGCTTTCTGCACCGCGCGTACTTCCGCTGGGTGGATGACGGCAGGCCGGAGGAGATGTTTTCCGACCTTGCGTCGCAGGCGCAGGAGGCAAGGTGCGTGCGCAGTGCGCAGATTTTTGCGGCGGCGCTGTGTGCGCTCGGCGCGGCGATGCAATTTTATACTGCGTGGGAATATCTGTACGCGGCGCAAATTTATGAAGAGCTCTATGCCGAGCTGATCGCCGCGGGCGGGCCGAGCGTTGTGGCGGCCTGGATGCCGCGGATCGCGCTGGAGGCAGTGCTCGGCCTTTCGTGGCTCGCCCTCGCCGTATGGGGCGCGAGCGCAGCCGTGCGCACGCACAAAAAGTGGAAGAAGATCAAAGACGAGCAGTGTATCTGCGAATGAAAGGAGAGCAGAAATGGCAGAGACGATGACGAAGAAGTGGAACAGAGCGCCGTTTGGCCCCGAGCGGGTGGAAGAGATGGAGCGCTATCTCAACGAGATGTCCCACGAGGGCTGGCAGTGCTGTGAGATCGTGCGCGATGAGCTGCGCTTTGTGCGCGGGGAGCAGGACGAATACACCTACCGCGTACAATACTTTTACGAATCGCGCGACGGCGAGAAGGACGACTATCTGCGCACGCTCGGCGAGACGGGCGCGGCGCTGGTGGGCGAGTACGGCGAGGTGCTGATCCTGCGCAAAAAGACGGCGGACGGCGCGTTTGAGCTGTACTCTGACTTGGACTCCAAGATCGCGGCGCTGGAAAAGCGGCGCTCGCATTACCGCAGCGGGATGCTCGGCGCGCTGGTGCTGGTGCTGTTAAGCGGGAGACATGCTTACAAAGCGATCTCGCAGTACGGCTTTTCAAGCTGGCTGGACACACAGCTTGATTCACCTGTGTATATGGTGCTGACTGTCCTGATCGTGGCGGGACTGCTGGCGGGTGGTATTGCCGGTATGATTTCCGTGCGGCGCGAGGGGAAAAGATCAAAGAGCTGAAGCGCAGACGCATGATCGAGGAATAAGCCCCGCTTGCAAATCCCGTCTATCCGTTGTAGAATAGCCCTGCTATCAAACAGACAAGCGGGAGGAAAGCCGACATGATCCAGGATATCGAGCCGAAACATCTTTACAACGAGTGGAAGAAAAACGCCGTGCCGAAAAAGAGCAGCGCCGTGGTGCAGTTCCGTGGGCAGGACCTTTTGTGCCGTATCGACGACAACGGCCTCAAGTTCCCGTCGCGCGCGCAGTTTACCGAGCCCGACGAGGCGTTCACCTATCTTTTTGAGCTCGACGGGCGGGAGTATTACCTGCTTTTTGACGAAAATGAGCGCGCGCTCGACGGCTATTCCTACCGCAATATCAGCCTTTTCCGCACGGAAAAGCCCAAGGAGCTCGCCTATGCGGCGGTCAGCGCGTGGCACCTTTGCTCGTGGTACCGCGACGCGCGCTACTGCGGCCGCTGCGGGGAAAAGCTCGTCCACGATGGGAACGAGCGCATGATGCGCTGCCCCAAGTGCGGCAACATGATCTTCCCGCGCATCAACCCGTCGGTCATCGTGGCGGTGACGCATGGGGACTACCTGCTTTTGACCAAGTACGCCAACCGTCCCGGCGCGCAGCGCACGGCGCTTGTCGCGGGCTTCACCGAGTTTGCCGAGAGCTTTGAGCAGACCGTACACCGCGAGGTGATGGAGGAGGTCGGATTAAAGGTCAAGGACCTGCGCTATTACCGCTGCCAGCCCTGGGGCATCAGCGGCAACATCATGATGGGCTACTGGTGCAGGCTCGACGGCGACGACGATACCATCCATCTCGACAACTTTGAGCTGGCGGACGGCGCGTGGGTCAGCCGCGAGGAGCTGCGAGAGAACTATACGGGCAACAGCATCGCCCTTACCTCGGAGATGATCGCCGAATTCGCCGCGGGCAGAGATCCCTACAGCCTGGAAGCGAAAAGCTAAAACAAAAAACGTCTGTCTCGGCCGAGACAGACGTTTTTTCATATGGATTTCAGATGGGGCCGATCGACAGCAGGCGCATGTTGTCCCACTGCGCGAGCTCGCGGAGCTCTCCGCCCTCGTACTCGTACAGCGTGCACGGATCCCACCAGTTGACGTTGAGCTTAACAAAGGCAAAGTAGCGCTGGCCGTTCACGACGATGATCTGAAAATCGAAGATCGCATGGTCGATCTGGTCTGCGGCGGCGTGCATCATGGCGATCATCGTCTCGTCGGGTTCAACGACATTGCCGACAGAATCATAGAGCGTGGTGGCGACAAGTGTGTTGACCCTGTGCGAGCGAAGCGCGGAGGTGTCAAAGTCTGCGTAGTCGGCGGTGTAAAAGACGCAGGTGTCGGGCATGAAGGCGTCGCAGGCGCGGCTTTTGCCGCTTGCATAGACCGTTTCATAGACGTAAGCGGCGTCCTGCTCGCCGGCTGGTTTCAGCGCGACGTGCAGGATCGGTTCATCGGGCTCGCTTCGGATGAAGAGTAGCAGCGCGAGACACAGTGCGAAGCTGAGCAGCGAGGCAAGTATGCGTTTCATCGTAAGCCTCCTTGCACTCCGGCGCTCAGAAGAGCGCGGGGACATAGTCGACCGCGTCGGTGATGCCGCCCGCCTGACCGGCGAGCGACAGCTCGAAGCGGTAGACCGGTTGATAGAAGCCCTTGGAATCGGAGAGGTAGTCGAGCGTGCAGGAGCGCACCTCAATTTGCTGGACGCTTTGCGCGAACCACGCACCCTCGAAGCTCTTGCCCGATTGCAGCGCGGCGAGCGCCTGCGCGGGGGAGAGAATAGACTCTTCGCGCACGGGCGCGAGCGTGGTGATGCGGTTTTCGAGCTGCGAGAGCGTCGATTGACCGTCGCCTTGTGTTCTCAGATCACAAGTGAGCGTGCCGTGGAGGAAGCCTCCCTCCGCAGGGAGAAGATCGGCGGAGAACACCGCGCGGTAAGAGGTCTCGCCATACGGCGAGAGCGTGAACGCGGCGCCGGCGGGGATGGAAAAGCCAAACTTGTCGAGCTCTTCGCGCAGCATGTCCTCTGTGACACCAGACGCGGGCGCATCGAAAACGGGCGTGTGATCGCGCCCAAAGCTGTATTCCCACGTGCCGTCGTGCAGGGTGACGTCGAGGAAGTCGCCGGAAGAGTGGTTGGCGTAGATCACAAGGTCATCGTAGTAGTACGCATCCGGAAATTCGACGCCGTGCGCGGCGGCAAATTCCGCGGCGAAGCGGTCGGCGCCCGCGTTGTCGAGCGCCTGTGCCTGATAGACCCAGGAGGTTTTGCTGTCTTCGTCGAGCGCAAAGTCGACCGACCAGCGGACGCCGCTCAGGTCCGCCGTCGTGACGGAGGCGTCGCGCAGGTTGCCGTAGGGCTGCGCGGCGTAGGAAATGAAAATGGCGGATAGTGCGAGTGCGAACGCGGCGGGCAGCGCGCAGTAGCGCGGCCACGTCCTGCTCTTTTGATGCAGCGCGAGCACGAGCATTGCTGCACACCAGCCGAGCATCGCGCCGAGCGTATTGGTGAAGAGGTCGTCCACATCGCACATGCCGCGCGCCGTCAAAAGCTGCGTCAGCTCGATCAGGAGCGAAACACCGAAGCCCGCGCCCAGCGCGGCATACCACTTGCGAAACGGTTTCCACAAGAGCGGCAGCAGCACGCCGAGCGGGACGAAGAGCGCGATGTTGAGCAGCACGTTGAGCCAGATTTGCAGTGTGAAGCGCTGATACGCCTCGCGCCAGGCGCGGAAAAGCTGCAAATTGCACTGCCGCGCGGCAAATTCATTCGGCTCGCTGCGCAGCAGCGTGACGAAGACCGTGACCGCCGCCCAGCCGACAAGCAGCACTGCGCAGACCGCCTTTCCCCACGGGAAGCGGCGGCCCTGCCTGCGGCAGACGGCATAGCAGACGGCCAGAATAAGGCCGCAGACGAGCGCGGCGGGCACGGCAAAGCGCATGCCGCGCTGCAAAAGATAAAAAAGATAGGAAACAAAGTCGTGCATGAACTCCCTCCCGATTTGATTTATCAGCTGGTTTCACCGCTCGCGGTTTTGTCCTCTTCGATGCGCGCGCTCACATTCTGCCGGAAGGCGAGCCACGCATCTTCATTTTCCACATAGTATTTGGGGCAGATCTTGCCCGTCACGTCGTAGTGTCGAATGACGTCCGCGTCGGGGTCAAGAGAAAACGTCTCGCACAGCCACGCGACGAGCGCTTCAAGGCTCTCCATCGTCGCGTCATCAAACTTGCCTGTGTCGTCGGGGTGGCAGACCTCGATGGACACGGTGTAGTCGTTCGCCGTGTTCGAGCAGTAGGCGATCTCCGTCAGCGGCACGCACTGCAAAATCTCGCCGTCGAGCCCGACGACAAAGTGCGCGCTCGCGTAGGTCTCGTGCGTCAAGGCGAGGTTGGCGAAAAAGCTGCGGTTCGCCGCGGCGGTCGTGCCGGGATTGCCGACATAGTGCACCACCACGCCGGAGATCTCCCTGAGCGGCGTGCCGGGACGGGAATATTCGTTGAGGGGGAGATAGTCGACCGTGACAAAGTCCGGCGCGCTGACATTCGAACCGGGGAGCCCTCGGTGGGCGAGCGCATAGCGCAGCTTCACGCCGCCGAGAACGAGCAAAACGAGCGCGAGCAGGACGAGAAAAGCTTTCTTGTTCCCGGTGCGGCGGCGCCTGCGCCGCCGCTTTGCGTTTTCTGCCATGTCAGTTCACACTTTCCTCGGTGGAAACGTCCTCTGTGGCGGGGAGGGTGTGAATGCCGTCGTCGCTGGGCGGCGTTACGATGTTGGATTTCAGCTCGGGCAGCAGCTCACTGAGTACTTGCAGGGTGTTGGGCGTCGAGCCATTCACATGGGGGCTGAGCGTATACACCTCCGGGCGGCCTTTTTCATTGGTGGACTCAAAGTACAGCTCGAGCCAGAAGGAGGGGGGATCGTACTGGTATTCCTGCACGGCGAAGATGTCGCTGCCGCCATTATCGGAATCCTGAACGTCCTGCATCAGCGCGGCGTAGACCTGTTCAGCCTGCGCGGCGGTGAGGGCATAGTCCTTTGTGTTGGAGTTCTCATCGTAATAGTAGCAGTAGCTGTCGAGGAAGCGCGGCGTGTCGCCGAGGTGATCGCAGCCGTAGCCGAGGACACGGCGGAGCACGGACTCTCTGCACATATAGAGCGCGTTCACGCGCGCCGTGGCGGACGAGGGCACGGTGAGGTCACTTCTCCGCAGGTAGAGCGAATAGGAGCGCGAGAGCTGCGAGCCGTCCTTGAGGTAGTAGGTCAGGCGCAGGGAGAAGTGTTCGATGTCGTCATGATCGCTCTGGGAGAGCGTATCCGCGTCCCATGCGTCTGCGATGCGCGCCTGCTCGTTCCGGTTTTTGACGATGGCCTGGTGTGCCGCGGTGAGACGGCGGATGGTGTCGGCATCGTCGGTCGTGACGTTCGTCATGCCGGAGAAGGTGTAGTAAACGGATTCGATCTCGCTCTCGTCCGGCACGTGCTTTTCATAGCCCGTGAGGTCGAAGCTCATGCCGATACCGAGCAGCACGAGGACGCCTGCGACGATCGCCGCGCCCTTCGCGCCTGCACGAAAGACGCGAAAGCTCTTTTTGATGAGCATCTCGGCGGCAAAGTAGCCCACAAGCCCCGCCGCCGCCATGCAGAGGATCGTGCCGGGCAGGGAATCGCTGCCGCTCGAGCGGTACTGGCCGAAGAGGAAATAGTAGAGGAACTGGCCGAGCGAAACGGCGGTGCAGAACGCCACGCCGTACTTGAAGATGGGCGTCGCCCACGGGAAGGCGACCGTCGAGCCGGTCATCTCGCTCTTACGCGTGCGGTAGAGAAGCAGCGCGATGAGGGCGATGACAAGTCCCGCGAGCGCGTAGGCGGCGAGGATCATGAAAGAACGGTGCTCAAGCGCGTAGGCAGTCACATAGTACGAGCCGCTCTCGCAGGTCTCGATCGAGGCGATGTCCACCTCGGGGTACATATAGAGGGGCGGGGAGAGGAAACCGAGCGCAACGTCGGTGTGCCCACTGTAGCCGTAGAGGAAATTGCCCGCAAAGTTGCGCAGCAGATATTCCATTCCCGGGACGAGGATATTGCCGACGAAATAGAAGACGGGCGCGGCGAGGATCTGCCCCGTCATCATCATGCACAGCGCGGCGAAGGAGTAGAAAAAGACGGCTTCGAGCATGGCGCTGCCCATGGCCGCGCCAGTGACACTCCAGAAGCTTAAGTGCAGCGGGGCTGAGACCGCCGCGCCGAGCAGGAACGTGACGAGAATGGTGGAAAGCTGGCAGAACAGTCCCGTGAGGTAGGCGGTCATAAAAATCGTCTCGCGCCGCACGGGGAGCGCGTGGAAGCCGTTCGTCGCGCGGCTTTGCGTCAGGTGCGAGAAGGAAAGCATCGCAAAGAAAAGGCCGAAGAAGAAGGAAATGAAGATGCCGCCGCGCACGCCGGTATTGAGCAGCAGGTAGGATGCATCCGCTGCGCTGTAACCGCCCTGATAGGCGGAAAGCTCTGAAAAGAGCATGACCGGCACGAGGAAGAGCCACAAGGCAGTGTAGCCGAGCCAGAGCGGCCAGGTGTGTTTGAGCTGGCTGCGGAATAGGGTCTTATCAAAGAACGATGTCGCGGATCGCATAGTCCTCACCTCCCAGTTCATAGATGAAAATTTCTTCAAGTGACAGCGGCACCGCGTCGATAAAGATCGGGTGCAGCGCGGCGAGCTGCTGTTCCAGTTCCTCTGCACTGCCGCGGCAGATGAGCGTGTGGACGCGCCCGGTCTGCGCATGGTGCAGCACCTTGATCTCCTGCGGCAGGGCGGGCAGCTCCGCGCCCTCGAAGGCGAGCTGGAGCTTGACGGTATAGTCCTGCAATTCGCTCAGCGAATGTTCGAGCAGGAGCTTGCCGCGGCTCATCACGCCCACGTGGTCGCACACGTCCTCCAATTCGCGCAGGTTGTGCGACGAGACAAGCACTGTCGTGCCGCGCTCGGCAACGTCCTGCAAAATGAGGCTCCACACCTGACGGCGCATCACGGGGTCAAGGCCGTCTACCGGCTCGTCGAGAATGAGGTAGTCCGGCATCGTGCACATGGCGAGCCAGAAGGCCGCCTGTTTCTGCTGGCCCTTGCTCATGCGGCGCAGCGGCCGCGTTTCGTCCAGCGCAAAGACCTCTTTGAGCTTTTCGTAGCGCTCTAAATTGAAATTCGGGTAGAACCCGCGGTAAAAGCGCATCATATCGCGCAGCCCCGCCTGCATAAAGTAGAACCAGTCATCGGGGATGGAGGCGATGCGCGCCTTCACGTCCGCGTTTTCCCAGACCTCCTCGCCGTCAAAGCGCACGCTGCCCTCATCCTGACGGTAAACGCCCGTCAGGTGGCGCAGCAGCGTTGTCTTGCCCGCGCCGTTCGGCCCGACAAGGCCGTAGACCGCGCCGCGCGGCACGCTCAGATCCGCGCCGTCGAGCGCGGCAAAGCCGTCAAAGGTCTTTTTAAGACCGCGTACTTCGATCATTTCTCTTCTCCCTCCCTGCACAATGCTTGAATGTCTTCTTCGCTCACGCCCATGGCGCGCAGCTCCTGCAAAAGCTCTTTGAGCTGCTGCTCAAGCGATAAGCGGCGCGCGTCGTCCTGCGCGCGGTAGGTGTGCACGGCAAAGCAGCCCTTGCCGGGCACGGAGCAGCAGTAGCCGCTCGTTTCCAACTCGTTGTAGGCGCGCTGGATGGTATTGGGGTTGATGGCAAGCTGCGTCGCCAGCGCGCGCACCGAGGGGAGCTTATCCCCGTCGGCGATCGCGCCCGAGACGATCAGCCGCCGCAGTCCGTCGCACACCTGCTCGTAGATCGGGCGCGCGTCGCGGTAATTTAAGGTGATCATGGCATTCCTCCTGCATTCATCGGCTGCACAGCACGGCGAGCAGCAAAATGCCGAGCAGCAGTACAACAAGAACCGGGATCAGAAATATCAAGTGGAACATAGGCGCCTCCTGCTGTATTAAGTGTGTTAGTACAGTTAGGATAGCATGGCGGACACCGGTTGTCAAGCGGGGAATGCAAAAATTTTCCACCGTTTTGCTGTGCAAATCACTAAATGCAGGTAAAGAATGCATTAAAATATATGCAGAATGTATGATTTGCCATGCGCGCACGACAAAAAACGACACTTGCCCCGTTGACAGCGGGCGGCCGATTTGGTATTCTCTGAGATATGAAAGAAATTCATCAAACGTTTTACGGAATGTGATTTTTGGGAAGGAGAAGTGTATGGAACAGTTTATGAAGATCAACACTGCGGTCAACGGCTTCGTCTGGGGGCCGGTGATGCTGGTGCTGCTCGTCGGCACGGGCGTCTACCTGAGCATCGCTGTGGGCTTTATCCAGTTCACCAAGATCGGCTACTGGTGGAAAAACACCATCGGAAAGATCTTTAAGAAGGGCGAGGCCGGCGACGGCGAGATCACGCCGATGCAGGCGGTGTCCACGGCCCTTGCCTCCACCGTCGGCACGGGCAACATCGCGGGCGTCACGGGCGCGATCATTTTAGGCGGCCCCGGCGCCGTGTTCTGGATGTGGGTGTCGGCGCTTTTCGGCATGGTGACCAAGTTCTCTGAGGTCACGCTCGCCGTCAAATACCGCGAGCGCAACGAAAAGGGCGACTGGTGCGGCGGACCCATGTACTACATCAAAAACGGCCTTGGCCCCAAGTGGAAGTGGCTCGGCACCGTGTTCGCCGTCCTCGGCGCGATCGCGGCCTTCGGTATCGGCAACATCGCACAGGTGCACTCCATCGCGGATTCCGTCAAGTCCGTTGCCGTCGCGTTCAATGAAAACGCGGCGAGCAGGGAGACGATGATCTGCCTCATCACCGGCATTTGCGTCGCCATCTTCGTGGCGCTGGTGCTGCTCGGCGGCGTCAAGCGCATCGGTCAGGTCACGGAAAAGCTCGTGCCCGGCATGGCCGTCATTTACATCGTCTGCGCGCTTATCGTCGTGTTTGCGAATGTCAGCGCCGTTCCCGGCGTGTTTGCCTCCATCTTTAAGGGCGCTTTTAACCCCGCTGCCGTCACCGGCGGCGCGGCGGGCATTTCCATCAAGCTTGCGATGACCAAGGGCGTCGGCCGCGGCGTCTTCTCCAACGAGGCGGGCCTCGGCTCCGCGCCCATCGCGCACGCCGCCACCTCGGAAAAGAACCCCGTCAAGCAGGGCCTTTACGGCATCTTTGAGGTCTTTATGGATACCATCGTCATCTGCACGCTCACGTCCCTTGTTGTCCTCTGCTCCGGCGCGGCGGACGGCAATTACGGCAACGCGGCAGCTGCGGGCGTTCCCACGGCGGTCGCGGGCTTCTCGAGCGTGTTCGGCGACAAGGTCGGTTCGCTGATCTTGGCCGTTGGCCTGCTGCTGTTTGCCACATCCACCATCCTCGGCTGGGCGCTCTATGGCACGCGCTGCGCGGAGTTCCTCTTTGGCAGCAAGATCATCCGCCCCTATCAGATCATCTTCTGCCTCGTCGTTGTGGCCGGCGCGGTCGCGGACCTGACGCTCGTGTGGGATATCTCCGACACGCTCAACGGCCTCATGTCCATCCCGAACCTCATCGCGCTGCTGCTGCTGAGCCCCGTGGTCATCAAGGTGACGAAGGAGCATTTCGCGGGACTGAGAAAATAATCGAAACAGCGGCGAGGCCACTTTTTCGACGGTCTCAAAGAGACGGCCTTGGCTGTCTCTTTTTTCTCCTGTTTTGCCGCGAGGGACGGGAAAAAGCAAAAAAGCGGTATCATTTCACAGGTTTTGCTTTACAATAGGAAAAAGCTGTGCTATCATAATTCAGCACGCTTATCGTGCGCATTCCCGCACTTAGGACGTGGAGGATTCACCGACCCGCCGCTCAGTGTTGGGAGAATTTATGAAAGGTGGATATCACACTATGATGCTCAAAGACCAGAAGACGGCTATCATCGAAGCCAACCGCACCCACGAAAGCGACACCGGTTCTCCGGAGGTTCAGGTCGCTATCCTCACCGAGCGCATCACTCAGCTCACCGAGCACCTCAAGCAGCACCCGCAGGACAACCACTCCCGCCGCGGCCTGTACAAGATGATCGGTAAGCGCCGCAGCCTGCTCGATTATCTCATGAAGAAGGACATCGAGCGCTATCGTACCCTGATCGCCAAGCTGGGTATCCGTAAGTAAGTTTGAAAACAGGGTGGTGTGCATGCGCACCACCCTTCTTTCACACTTTCGCCCTTGGCACTTTCCCCGCGCGTATGAGAGCCTGCTATGCTTTAGCAGTTGAAAAAGCGGCGGCGTGACCGACGTTTTTTCAAGTGCTAAACGGTCGGCTCCCATACGGAATTTTACAAAAAAGGAGATCGACAAATGTCTACCATCATCACCCACAGACAGTTCCCCAACTACCACAAGTACGAGATGGAGCTCGCTGGCCGTCCCCTCACGCTTGAGGTCGGCAAGCTTGCTGAACTCGCCAACGCCGCCGTCATGGTCGGCTACGGCGACACCCGCGTGCTCGTCTGCGCCACGGCTTCCGCCCGCCCGCGCGACGGCATCGACTTCTTTCCCCTCTCCGTTGACTTTGAGGAGAAGCTCTACTCCGTCGGCCGCATCCCCGGTTCTTTCAACCGCCGCGAGGGCCGTCCCGGCGAAAAGGGCATCCTGACCAGCCGCGTCATCGACCGCCCCATCCGCCCGCTCTTCCCCTCCGACTTCCGCAACGACGTCTCCATCATGGCGACGGTCATGAGCGTCGACCATGACTGCTCTCCCGAGATCGCGGCTCTGATCGGCACCTCCGCCGCGCTCGCCATCTCCGATATCCCCTGGAACGGCCCTGTCGGCGCGCTCAAGGTCGGCCTTGTGAACGGCGAACTCGTGCTCAACCCCAACTCCGAGCAGCGCAAGGTCAGCGATCTCGACGTCACGGTCGTCTCGACCGGCAAGAAGGTCGTCATGATCGAGGCCGGTGCGAACGAAGTCGACAACGACACCATGTACAAGGCCATCGAGCTTGCCCACAACGAGAACCAGAAGCAGGTCGAGCTCATCAACCGCATGGTCGCCGAGATCGGCAAGCCCAAGTTCGACTACCCGCACGCGAGCTTCAATCAGGAGCTGTTCGACAAGATCGTCGAAAACTTCATGGACGAGGCCAAGGCCGCGATGGATACCGACGACAAGAACGTCCGCGAGGCCCGCTGGAACGAGATGATCGAGCACTGGCACGAGAAGTTCCTCGAGGAGTATCCCGATATGGATCAGTTCCTCGACGAGATCACCTATAAGTTCCAGAAGAAGATCGTCAAGGCGTGGCTGCTCGAAGGCCACCGCGTCGACGGCCGCCAGAAGAACGAGATCCGTCCTCTCGCTGCCGAAGTCGGCGTCCTGCCCCGCGTCCACGGCTCGGGCCTGTTCACCCGCGGCCAGACGCAGGTGCTCTCCGTTTGTACGCTTGACACGCTTTCCGCCGCCCAGAAGCTCGACACCATCTGGGAAGAGACCGAAAAGCGCTATATGCACCACTATAACTTCCCCGGCTACTCCGTCGGCGAGGCCAAGCCCTCCCGCAGCCCCGGCCGCCGCGAGATCGGCCACGGCGCTCTCGCTGAGCGCGCGCTGCTGCCGGTCATCCCGTCTGTCGACGAGTTCCCGTATGCCATCCGCGTCGTGAGCGAGGTCGTCTCCTCCAACGGCTCGACCTCTCAGGGCTCCATCTGCGGCTCCACGCTCGCGCTGATGGACGCAGGCGTTCCCATCAAGGCGCCCGTCGCCGGTATCTCCTGCGGCCTCATTCAGGACGGCGACGACTTCACCACGTTCATCGACATTCAGGGCGTTGAGGACTTCCACGGCGAAATGGACTTCAAGGTTGCCGGTACCAAGAAGGGCATCACCGCCATCCAGATGGACCTCAAGAACGACGGTCTGACGATGGCCATCATCAAGAACGCCCTTGAGATCACCTATGACGCGCGCGTGCAGATCCTCGACCAGATCATGCTGCCCTGCATCTCCGAGCCGCGCGCCGAGGTCAGCCAGTATGCGCCCAAGATGATCACCATGCACATCGACCCCGAGCGCATCCGCGAGGTCATCGGTAAGGGCGGCAGCGTCATCCAGAAGATCGTTGCCGATACCGGCACCAAGGTCGACATCGACGACGACGGCACCATCCACATCGCCTCCGCCAACGCCGCCGCGTGCGACGCTGCGAAGAAGTGCATCGACGATATCGTCTTCGTGCCCGAGGTCGGCAAGCTCTACTATGGCCGCGTCGTGCGCCTGATGCAGTTCGGCGCGTTCGTCGAGATCGCCCCGGGCAAGGACGGCCTCGTCCACATCTCCAAGCTCGACCGCAAGCGCGTCGAGAAGGTCGAGGATGTCGTCACCGTCGGCGATATGATCTGGGTCAAGTTCATGGAGATCGACGAAAAGGGCCGCTGGAACCTCTCCCGCAAGGATGCCCTCATCGAGATCGAAGCCCAGCAGGCCGCCGCAAAGGCCGCCGAGCAGCAGTAATTCAAATTCCCAAAAGAATCAAAAAGCAGCGCCGTAAGACGCTGCTTTTTTTGTGCTTGCGGCGAAATCGGCGGCATGGTATGCTGGATGTGGAAAAGTTGAAAGCGTTACGGGGAGGAAACTTGCCCTATGAGAAGCGATAGTATGTTTGTCGAGGCGGCCAAAGAGGATGTGCCGGAGATCATTGCCCTGCGGCATCAAATTTGGGGCACTACTTACAGAGGAATCTACCCCGATGATATGATCGACAACTTTGATTGGGCGTGGCATCAGGAGAAAGAACTGCTGCGGATCAATGATCCGGCGTATTCTGTGTATCTGCTCCAAAAAGACGATCAAAATATCGGCTATTTGACGATAAGCAGAACCGACGGGATCGTCTTGCAGTCACTGTATATTCTCTCTGAATATCAGCGGCAGGGGATCGGTCGGGCGGCATTTGATTTTATCAAGGCGTATTGCAGGGAACACGGGGCGAAGTTTTTTACCTGCCACTGTGTTCCCGAGAATCTGAATGCCCGAGCATTTTATGAGAAGATGGGCGGCGAGGTGATCAGGACGGACTTGGCAAACGAGGAGCCATGGCAGAACTCGGTCACCTATCGGTTTGCGGCGGCGTAAGCGAATCTGAAAGATCGACAGCTGTCGGGCTGAGAAGTAAGGGGCGGCGCCCGCAGGGTGCGGAGAATTTATGAAATATCCGGGAGGCTCTTTCGATGGACTATATCCGAATCACCGATGATAATATTGAGAAAGAGCACATCTGCTGTGCGATGTCCGGCAAGCAGGGCGTCATCAAAAAGGAGTGGCTCAAGCAGCGCTTTAAAGAGGGGCTGGTCTTCTGCCGGAGCGCGGAGCGCGGCAAGTGCTTTATTGAGTATATTCCGGCGGAAAACGCGTGGGTGCCTATTCAGGCGGACGGGTATTTTTATATTGATTGTCTGTGGGTCTCCGGCTCGCTGAAAGGGCACGGATATTCCAACGATCTGCTGGAAGAGTGCATCCGGGACGCAAAGGAGCAGGGACGAAAGGGGCTGTGCATTCTCTCGTCCGAGGGGCGAAAGCGGGAGTTCCTCTCCGACCCGAAGTATCTGGCATATAAGGGATTTGCCGTTGCCGATACATCGGAATGCGGGATCAATTTGATGTATCTGCCGCTTGCACAGGATGCAGAGCCGCCGAGGTTCAAGGCCTGTGCCAAGCACCCTGCGGTGGAAGAGAGCGGCTTTGTCCTCTATTATACCGACCAGTGCCCGTTTACTTACTACTGGGTGCCGCGCGTGGAAGAGGCCGCGAGAGCGTACAGTGTTCCTTTGAAGGTCATTCATATCACCAGCAGGGAGCAGGCACAGAGCGTACCCGCCCCGGTGACGACCTACGCGCTGTTCAAGGACGGCAAGTTCCTGACTCAGAGCATTCAAACGGACAAAAAATTTCTGAAGCTTGCGGGAATACAGGCGGAGCAGTGCTCGGATACAAAATAAAAGCACGGTAGGGGGCGCGGCATGGCCGCGCCCCTTTGCAAATTCCATGCGGCTATGCCGAAGCGGAAGGGAAAATAAATTTCACGGCATATTTACAGGCTGTGGGGGAATTTGGTATAATATGGCATCCGACAGGATACAAAAGACAAAAACGTGATTTTCTTCCCTGAAAGGAGAAGTGCTGTAATGCGTGATTATATCATTATGACCGATAGCTGCTGCGATTTGAGCCAGCAGGAGGTCGAAGAGCTCGAGTTGACGGTCCTGCCGCTCTCGTTCACCATCGAGGGCAAGACGCTTTTGAATACTCCTGACCACGCGGACATGTCGCCCGAGGAATTTTTCGCCAAGATCGCCGCGGGCGCGGACTGCACGACCGCCGCGGCCAACGTCGGCCAGTTCACCGACGCGATGGAAAAGGTCTTGCAGGAGGGCAAGGACATCCTCTGCGTCTGCTTTTCGAGCGCGCTGTCCACAACGTATCAGTCCGCCTGCATCGCGGCGGAAGACCTGCGCGAAAAGTACACCGAGGCGAAGATCTTAGTCATTGACTCGCTGTCCGCCTCGCGCGGGCAGGGCATGCTGCTCTATCGCGCCGTGCGCGAGCGCCGCGAGAAGAATTTGACCATCGACGAGCTGGATGCCTACGTCCGCTCCATCATCCAGAGCCAGTGCCACTGGTTCATCGTCGACGATCTGAACCACTTAAAGCGCGGCGGCCGCGTGAGCTCCACGGCGGCGCTGGTCGGCACGATGCTCGGCATCAAGCCCGTCATGCACACGGACAGCGAGGGCCGCTTGACCCCCGTGAGCAAGGCCCGCGGCACGAAGGCGGCGCTGCGCGCGCTTGTCGACAAGGTTGGCGAGATCGGCGTCGAGCCGGAGAGAAACCAGCCCATGCTCATCTGCCACGCCAATTGCCCGGAGTCCGTCGAGTACGTCAAGGGGCTACTCAAGGAGCGCTTCGGCGTGACGGACGTGCGCGATGAGTTCATCGGCCCCGTCATCGGCGCGCACACCGGCTGCGGTACGTTGGGCCTGTTCTTTGTGGGGACTGAGCGATGAAGTGGCTGGAATTACACCTTGACACGCAGCCCGCGGGCATCGAACCCGCGACGGAGCTTTTGAGCGAGTACGGCATCGACAGCCTGATGATCGACGAGGAGGGCGACTTCAAGGACTTCCTCGAAAATAACCACCAGTACTGGGACTATGTCGACGACGAGCTGATGGAGCAGATGCACGGCAAGAGCCGCATCACGTTTTATTTGGAGGACAGCGCCGGGGGCTACAACACCCTCGCGCAGTTCCGTATCGGTCTGTCGGCCTTTAAAAAGCAGCATCCCGAGTACGCGCCGCTGATCCTCAGCATGGAAAATGTCGAAGACGCGGACTGGGAGAACAACTGGAAGCAGTTCTACAAGCCCATGGAGATCGGCGAGCGGCTGCTCGTCGTGCCGGAATGGGAGCAGGCGCAGGAGGACGGGCGCGTCAAGCTTGTCTTAAATCCCGGATTGACGTTCGGCACCGGCAGCCACGCCACGACGCGGCTGTGCTTACAGGCGCTTGAGCAGCATATCCACGGCGGGGAAAAGGTTTTAGACCTTGGCTGCGGCAGCGGCATTCTATCCATCGCCGCGCTGCTGCTCGGCGCGAAGGACGCCTTTGCCTGCGATATCGACGACAAGTGTGTCGGCGTCGCGTATGAAAACGCCGCACTCAACGGCGTCGGCAAGGAGCATTACACCGTCCGCGCGGGAGACGTGCTCAGCGATAAAAGGCTCCAGAAGGAGTTCGGCGGCGACTATGACGTGATCGTTGCAAACATCGTCGCGGACGTCATCATTGCGCTCGCCCCGCAGGTGGGGAAGCTCCTCAAAAAGGGCGGTATTTTCCTCTGCTCGGGCATTATTGATGACCGCGCAGAGGAGGTGCGCGAGAAGCTCGTCGAAGCGGGATGGCAGATCGAAGAAACTCGCAGCAGCGAGGGGTGGTTTTCTTATCTTTGCAGATAAGAGGAGGCTTTTCACGCTGCGCGTGGATGGGGAATAGCAGTGCCGATGGCACTGCACGGATAAAGGGGAAAAGGGGGATACTCTCTTTCAAAAGAGAGTATCCCCCTTTCAATCCCCCGAGAGAAATTTTGCATTGGCAGATTGTAGCTTGAAGAGCTGCGCGGCCTGCGGAATTGGGTGCGGTGTACATGGCTTCGCCATGAATCCCTGCGAGTCGCGACCGGTCGCAACCGCGCCTTACTTCGTGAGGCGCGAGTGACAGCAGCATGGCGACAGACTGCTTGCGGAATGCGGCATTGCTGGCGCTCGCCGCGGATGAAATAGTGAAAGCGCTCCCGTAGGGAGCGCTTTAATCGTCTAATAGGGATTCGTAGGAAACGTTGAAGACCTTGGCGAGGGCTTTGACTTCGTAGTCGGGGACGAAGCGGTCGCCTTTTTCGATGCGGAGGATGGTGAGGTCGGAGCATTCGCAGCCGAGCAGCTGCACTTTTGTCGCCAAATCGTGCTGCGACCATTTCTTTTCCAATCGCAGCGCGCGGACTTTTGCGCCGATTATATTTTTCGAGTCGCCCGACCAGTAAATTTTCATCACGCACCGCCAGCTTCATAAGATGAAGTTTCTTATCTTGATTTTAACGGTGACGAATGATAATATACTTCTAAAGATGAAGTATAAGGAGTGTAATTTTATGCTGACATACAAAAATCTGTACTGTGCACTGGTGCGCAGCATGAGCGAAGCCATCGACCTGTACGATGAAGGAAAAGGCATTCTTGCCCGCGAAACGTTGCACAAAGCTCTTCTGGACGCAGAAGACCAAGTCATCTCCCACGACATCATTCCCGACGAACCCATCAGCAGTGCCGTCTCAGCTGAAAACTAAAAAGCGCGGCGAGCGCAGCAATGCCGCGCCCACAGGCAGTCTGCCGCCGTGCTGCCGTCACACGCGCCTCACGATAGTAAGGCGCGGTTGCAACCGGTAACAACTCGCAGGGACTCATGGCGAAGCCATGTACACCGCACCTGATTACCCGCAAGGGGTATGCCACATC
>OGLS01000578.1_pt1 | contig 32743 bp, 20 predicted proteins | sample 1572881 | NCBI WGS metagenome assembly OGLS01 (sample SAMEA2582013, study PRJEB24529) | metagenome | biome: Human gut stool | place: China | collected 2011
CTTCAACATAAATAATCACCATCTCAACACCTCACCACTTCAACATAAATAATCACCATCTCAACACCTCACCACTTCAACATAAATAATCACCATCTCAACACCTCACCACTTCAACATAAATAATCACCATCTCAACACCTCACCACTTCAACATAAATAATCACCATCTCAACACCTCACCACTTCAACATAAATAATCACCATCTCAACACCTCACCACTTCAACATAAATAATCAATAAGAATTGCTGCATTGTACGCCCAGAGCCACACGGCGAGCGCCGCTACGAGCACCCTTGAAACCATGCTGTTGCTGCGGCGCAGTATGTATCCGGCGGCGATGGGGATGATGAACGCCCAGTGGGCTGTCATGATGTACACCTCGTTGAGTCCGAAGCCGAAGCCCATGTGCATGAGCATGTCGAAGCCGAACCACGCGAGCACCATTAGGAAGAACTTCTCGCGGCGTGCCATCCATGCACCGACGGCGAGAAGCACGACGAGCAACGCCTCCACAACGTAGTTGAGCGCGGAGCGATACTGCACGAAGACGGGGCGCGTCTGCTGCACGTCCTCAAGCAGATAGTCGCGGTGGAGCTGCAGCGACTCGCCGAACAGATTGTCCACTGCCGACTGCCAGCGGTCGGTTGTTATGTTGCTCCACTCAAGCAGCGGCACGTTCTCGGTCAGAGCCTCGCCGTTCTGTTGCTTCACGAAGTCGTTATGCTCCTTCAGCTTCGCTATGCGTGCAGGGTCTTTCTTTGCCACTGCCGCCTCAATGCGCTTTATCTTACGCTCCTGCGGAGCCACGATAGACTCCTGCTGCCAGACATATATGGCACCGAGCAGCAGTGTCGGTACTACGAATGCTGCGATGCTGCGCCACGCGAACACCTTACGTCCGCCTGCGAACCAAGCCGCAAGTGCCACCTTAACGCCGTTGGTGAGCGTTACGCCAGCCGTGAGAAAGAAGAGCAGCGCGCTCTGCCATAGCTTCATCGGCTTGCCCTCCTTCAGCTTCCGCCCTGCTATGAGCAGCGTGAGCAGCAGCAGGGGCAGCGAGAGAGCGAAATGGTCGGGCACCATGGTGGCTATCATCACGTGTGCGAAGCCGTAGAACAACGCCGTGAGCAGAGCGGCATCCACGCGGCGCACCTCCACTACGTCGCGCAGCAGACGGTGCATCAGCACCGCTCCCCATACGTCGGCAGCCACAAGCAGTGCAGCCATGAGCAGCACCGCAGCGTTGAACTCCGTCGGCGGCATTATCAGGCGGTTCAGCCAAAACAGCGGAAACAGCAAGACGACGAACAACGGATGGCGCAGCGTGTTCCAATGTAGGCGCATACACGAGATGAATATCAGCGAGAAGATGTCGTAGCCCGACATGTTCAGGTGGTTGTAGAACACCGACCAGAAACCCACGTGCGCACCACGTGTGAACGACTGCCAGTGGTTGGCGATGAGCAGGGCGTTGAGCGCAGCGAACACTACGAGCGCAGCGACGGCTATGGGGCGTTCTTCTTTGCGAAGTATTTGCATGTTATGTTTCTACGATATGTTGTTAGAAGAAGAGATACTGCACGATGAGCGATACGTTCCATATCCACAGATACGCAGCCAGCGCAGCTATCAGCCCTTTCAGCGCGAGAGCCTTGCGGCGTTTCTGCGTAGCCTTCAGCAGGAATGCCGCGGCTATCGGTATGATATATATCCAGTGAGCCGACATGATGTACACCTCGTTGATGCCGAAGCCCAGACCCACGTGCAGCACCATGTCGAGGGCGAAGTAGGACATGGCGAGCCAGAAGAAGCGCGAGCGTCTGCCTGCCCAGATGCCGAGCACGAAGAGCAGTGCGATGATGCCCTCGATGATATAGTTGAACGCGTAGCGGTAGTGCACCATCATCGGGCGTGTGCGCAGCACGTCGCCCAGCAGATAGTCCTGGTGCAGCTGTATCGACTCGCCGAAGAGGTTCTCTACAATCGACTCCGAACGCGAGGTCGTCACGTCGGTCCAGCTGATGAACTCGCCGTTGGCTATCGGCTTGCCGTTCTTGCGCACGCGCTTTTTCTTCTTCGCCTGCGCAGCCGCCTTCGCCTTGTTTATGGAGTCGCGCTTAGCCTTGGCAGCTATGGCAGAGTCTTGCTGCGCAGTGGTGAACGCAGCGAAAGCGATGGAGTCGCGGCGTGCCTGCTCCGCCTGTTCCGCCTTCCGCTTAGCCTCCTTCTCCGCCTTCGCCTTCTCGCGGGCAGCCTTTGCCGCCACGTCGCGCGGCCAGACGATGTGGTCGTAGCTCATTCGTGCCACGCCCCATGTGAGGGCAGCCGGCAGCAGGATGCAGCCGAAGAGGAACTTCGGACGCAGTATGCGCCAACCGTTGACGAAGAGTTCGGAGAGGTATATCTTCAGACCGTTGTTGAGCGATGTGCCGGCGGTGATGAAGAAGTATGTCACCGCCTGCCATCCGCTCAGCTTCTTGCCCTTCAGTATCAGCTTGCCCGACACGTAGAGAGCCAGGAGCAACAGCATCATCGAGATGACGAAGTGGTCGGGCGCCATCGTCGAGAGCATCACGAAGGCGAAGCCGAAGTAGAAGACGGTGAGCAGTGTGGAGTCGGTGCGGCTCACGCCCACCACCTCGCGGCAGATGCGGTAGAGGAAGAGCATCGAGTAGAACGCCGCGAACAGTTGTATCGCCGACACGATGAAGATGGCGCAGTTGATGCCCGTGAGCCACATCAGTCCCTGATTGATGAGGTAGGGCACGTACATGAAGAACGCCAGCAGCGGATGGCGGTAGACGTTATAGCCCGCCGTCCAGTTGCTCACCACGCTGTACGTGATGGGGTCGAAGCCCGAGATGTGGAACTTCGAGATGAACAGATGCCAGTAGTAGGTGGTCTGCGGTGTGAACACGTCGTAGTACTTGCAGATGACGAGGGCGTCGAGCGCAAGGAACACCAGGAGCATCACCGTCGCCAACGGACGTTCTTCGCGCTTCACGCGGAAGAGGCGGAACGCACTGAGGAGAGAGTTGGTATTCATATTGTTTTGTTGTTTTCTTTCTTCTTTGTTTAAGCCGAACTAAGCCTTCTTAGGCCTTTCTAAGCCTGTCTAAGGCGGCGTTTAAGCCGAACTAAGCCTCTTTAGGCCTTTCTAAGCCTTTGCCTGAACTTTGCTAATTAAGCCCTCCCCGACGGGGAGGGTTGGGAGGGGCTGTTTTAGCCTTTGTGGAGTTTTCTAAGCCCTCCCCGACGGGGAGGGTTGGGAGGGGCTCTTTAAAAAGAATCTCACGAGCACGAAGTTCACGGGCACGCAGATACAGAACATCGGGATAGGTGCCCACTGCTTCGGCACGCCCAGCCATAGGAACAGATTGAGCGTGAGCATCTGCAGCACATAGTTGACAGCGTGCGAGAAGGCGAAGCCTGCACCACGCTTTGCCGATGCCTTCACGCGGAACGTGTAGCGTGTGGATGCCACGAAGTTGAACGCGAAGCTGATGAGGTAGCCGATGGTCATCGCCACGCTCGGGTTGAGCCAGCGTATGAGCAGCCAGTAGATGGCGTACTGCAGTATGGTTGCCAACACGCCGACGATGCCGAAGCGTATCACTTCGCCAAGTTTCTGTTTGTCTATCATGCTTATATGTCGTTGCTTATTTAAAGTAGTAGTGTTTTATTGTTTTACTTTGGTGTCGCGCATCGGTCGGCGCAGACATCCGCATCGGTCGGCGCAGATGTCCGCATCGGTCGGCGCAGATGTCCGCATCGGTCGACGCGGATGGCTACAGACTAAGTACGAGTACGCCCTTCGGCTGCAGTTTCACGTCCTTCGTGAGGTCAATCTTTCTGCCCGTGAGCACGTTTGTTGCCTCCGTGCGGTTGCCGATTATCTCTGCGTAGCGTGCTACGGACATTGTAGTCGTCTTTGATGTGCCGTTGAGTACCGTCATCACCGCCTTGTTGCCGAGCGTGCGTGCCACTACGTACACACCCTTGAACGGTATGAACTGCGTCTGCTTGCCCTTCGTTATCACTTCGTTGTTCTGTCGCCAGTGGAGCAGACGACTTGTGAAGCTGAACATAGCCTGCTCCTCCTTCGTGCGCTCCGCCTTGTTGAAGGCGTTGCGTGTGTCGCCGGCGAAACCTCCGGGGAAGTCGCGGCGCACATGTCCGTCGGTAGTGCTCTTCGTGCCGTTCATCAGTATCTCCGTGCCGTAGTAGAGCTGCGGAATACGGTTGACGGTGAGCAGCAGAGCCAGTGCCTGCTTCAGTGCTAATGTGTCCTGACCCTCGCCGAGGAAGCGGTCGGTGTCGTGGTTCTCGATGAACGCCATCACGTGCGACGGGTCTACGTACAGATAGTCGTAGCAGAGCGAGTTGTATATGCGGTTGAAGCCCTTCCACCAGTCGTCGGTCTCCTCGTTCTTCGCCTGGTTAAGACGGTCGAAGAATGCGAAGTCCATAACCGTTTTCAGGTTCGAGTTCACTTCAGCCAGCGGCGAGTCCTTCTGCCATGCTGCGGTGTATGCAGGCTCGGTCACCCAAGTCTCGCCCACGGTGTTGAAGTTGGGATACTCCGTGTTCAGCACCTCCATCCAGTGTGCCATGCCCTTACGGTCGGCATACGGATAAGTGTCCATGCGTATGCCGTCGATGCCAACGGTCTCAATCCACCACTCTGAGTTCTGTATGAGGTAGGTCATCACGTGCTCGTTGCGCTGGTTGAGGTCGGGCATTGAGGGCACGAACCAACCGTCCACCGTCTCGCGCAGGTCTACCTTCGACGCATACGGGTCGAGCACTGGTGTCAGCTTGTAGCTTGTCTGCAGATACTTGTCGTTAGTCATCTGGTCGCCGTCCACGGTCTTCGTCTTCACAGCCTTCGCCTGATTTTCAGGAGCAAGCCATTCGGGCGTGTTGAACCAGTCCTTTGTCGGCATGTCCTTCACCCACGGATGCTCGAAACCGCAGTGGTTGAAAATCATGTCCATCACCACCTTCAGTCCCTTCTTGTGCGCATCAGAAACAAGCTGTCGGTAGTCGTCGTTTGTGCCGAAGCGCGGGTCTACGCGGTAGTAGTCGGTCGTAGCGTATCCGTGATACGTACTGCTCTTGCCGTGGTCGGGCGAGTTGTTCTCAAGCACCGGCGTGAACCACAATGCCGTTACGCCCAGCTCGTTGAAGTAGTCGAGGTGCTGGCGTATGCCTTCGAGGTCGCCGCCATGACGCAGCGACGGCTCCTTGCGGTTCACGCTGTAAGCGTTCAGTCCCTTCACGTTGAGATACTTTCCGCTCGACGCAAAGCGGTCGGGCATGAGCATGTAGAGCACGTCGGCGTTGGTAAAGCCCATGCGTTCCTCACCCTTCATGTCGCGTGCCTTCAGCTCGTACTTCACGCTCGTCTTGCTCTTGCCGGCGCGGAACAGCAGGTTCATCGTGCCCGGTTGGGCATCCCCTACGTTCAGGTACACTAACAGATAGTTGGGCGAGTCGAGACGCACGAGCGAGTCGATGCGCACGCCCGGATAGTCGGTAGACACCTCGGCAGCGCGCACGTCCTTGCCGTAGACCATCAGCTGCACTTGTGGGTTCTTCATACCTACGAACCAGTTTGTAGGCTCGATGCGGTCAATCTTCTGTGCTGCGTTCATAGCAATAGTCGAAGAAAAGAAAAGGGCGAGTAGAAGTATCACCCTCTTACGTAGTATGTGTTTGATATTCATAAATTATAATGTTATTAGTCGTGTACTATCAATGCCGACTGCGGAGCAACCGTCAGAGTAGAGCCGCTGATGAGTCCGAGCCCGTCGGCGTTCACCTTACCGTTTGCCACCACCGTGGTGTAGCTGCCCTCAGCCACCTTCACGTTCTGCGGAGTCTTCTGCGAGTTGAGCACCACGTAGATGTTTCTCCATGCGTCGCCGCCGGCATTGTCCTTCAGTCGGAACGCCACCACACCCTTCGGTGCATCGACAAACTCGAGATGCTTGCGCACCTCCTCCGCCTTGCCCATGCGGAACGCAGGATGCGCCTTGCGCAGCGCGATGAGACCGGCGTAGTAGTCGAACACCTGCGGATAGCGCTTCAAGTTGTTCCAGTCGAGACGGTTGATGGAGTCGGGCGAGCGATATGAGTTGTGCACGCTCTTCTTGTCGCGCAGCATCTCCTCGCCCGAGAGTATGAACGGCACGCCCTGCGATGTGAGCACGGCGGTCTGTGCGAGCAGGTCGAGGCGTATCAGCTCGTCGTCGGTGATGTACGGCACCGTAGCGCGCAGGCGGTCGGTCAGGCACATGTCATCGTGGCAACTCACGTAAGCCACCATCTGCGACGGTTCGTTTGTCCACGCCTCACGCGAGTAGTTCACCTTTGTCATATCTATCTGCGGATGCGCAATGGCACCCACGATGCCGAACTTGATGCTCTCCTCTTGGTCAGGCTCGCCGATGAGGAAGCCGCCCTTATGGTCGTCGGAGAACGGACCGCGCAGCGCGTCGCGCATGTCGTCGCAGAACGCACCGATACCGTTGAGCTGTTTGGTGTTAGCTTTCATGGCGAGCTTCTCCTGCGGATAAGCGCAAGAACCTGCGCTCCAGCCCTCACCATAGATGTATATCGACGGGTCAATCTGGTCCACCATAGCACGTATCTCGTTCATCGTCTCGATGTCGTGAACGCCCATGAGGTCGAAGCGGAAGCCGTCGATGTGATATTCCTTTATCCAGTACTCCACGCTCTCCTTCATAAACTCGCGCATGAGCGGTTTCTCGCTCGCCGTCTCGTTGCCGCAGCCCGAGCCGTCGGAGTACTTGCCCTCAGCGGTCTTGCGATAGAAGTAGTCGGGATAAGTCTTCTGGAAGTTGGATCCGTTGATGTCGAACGTGTGGTTGTACACCACGTCAAGTATGACGCGGATGCCTGCCCGGTGCAGTGCCTGCACCATCTGCTTGAACTCGCGTATGCGTGTTGTAGGCGTAGCCGCATCGGTAGAGTAGGAGCCCTCGGGCACGTTATAGTTGAGCGGATCGTAGCCCCAATTGTACTGTGGCACGTCGGGCTTCGACTCATCCACAGAAGCGTAGTCGAACGACGGCAGAATGTGTACGGCGTTCACGCCGAGACGCAGCAGGTGCTCGATAGCCTTCGGCTCTGTGAGTGCGAGATACTTGCCCTTGTGCTTCAGTCCCGACGAGATGTCGACGGAGAAGTCGCGGTGGTGCATCTCGTAGATGACGAGGTCGCACGGGTTGCTGAGAGCCGGACGCACATCGTCAGCCCAGCCCTCCGGGTCGGTGTCGCGCAGGTCGACGATGGCACCGCGCTTGCCGTTCACGCCCACCGCCTTGGCGAAGATGCCGGGTGTGTTGTCGGGCTGCGCGCTGTTGTACACGCTGAAGAGGTAGTACTTGCCTTTGAGGTCGCTCCTCACGGTGAGCTTCCACTTACCTGCGCCCACACGCTTCATCTGCTTTGTGAGCTGCTCTGTGGGGTTGTCGCTGTCTGTGTCCGATAGCAGTACGTTCACTTTCTTTACGTCGGGCGACGTAGTGATATGGAATGTCGTTGCCTTGGGCGAATACTCCACTCCGCCCAACGTCTGTGCTACGGCACTATGCGCCGTGCAGGTGGTAAGGAAGGAAAGGAGAAGGGTCTTTAGGGTCATATTTGTTTATTTTGCTTATAATTCGTGATGGTTGATTTATAGGAGGTCAGAAGCCGTTAAAAAAAGAAGTCGGACTATCTGTAGGAGGGTATGGCAGGGATGCCATACCCTCCTATAATTATTTTCTTCCTGCTTCGTCAATCAGTTCCTTCACCTGCTCGTTGTAATCGCGGTCGGCGAGGAGCTGCTCGATGTTCATGTGCATACGATAGCGCCAGTAGTGCTTCGGGTTAGCCGGAATATTGATGCGCTCGGCATCGGCATCTGCAAGGCGAATGCGCTCGTCGATGGCGAACCAGTCATGCAGCGAGAGTATGCAGAGCATAGACGGCGAGGTGAGCTGCTGCGAAACGATGTCGCGAGCGAGCCAGCCTGGCAGCGGATGCGGTGCAGCACCGCCACGGTAGAGCATCGAGTTGTAGAACTCCTGCGTGCGTGCCCAGTCTTCGTCCCACCACTGGCGCAGCGTAGGCATGTCGTGTGTGGAGAGTGTGCATACAGAGCGGTACGGATTGCGCGATAGATAGCCGAACTTAACGCTCGAATCCTTCGGCATCGACTGCAGTTCGAGGCTCAGGATGCGCAGCTCCTTCATAACCCACTGCACGCAGTCGGGCACCATGCCTAAGTCCTCTGCGCATACAAGCATACGGGTGGCTTGCACCAGAATCGGCAACTTCTTCATCGCCTCGCCATACCAGAAGTTGTTGTTGCGGCGATAATAGTAGTCGTTGTACAGGCGGTTGAACGCAGCCTTGTCGCCGTCCCACAGTGCCTCGTACATGAAGTTGAGCTGCGCCGTGATGCGCGGATGGAAGAGGTTGGGGTTCTTGCTGTCGCGCACGAAGAGCACGTCGTCAACCAGCGCGTAGAGTCCGTCGCGCAGCCATACGTCCTTTTCCGTTGTCTTGCCCTCGAACGCTGCCTCAATCTTGCGCTCCGTGTCGTATTCGGGCTTGAGCGAGTAGATGTCGTCGTGCTCGTGGTTGAGATAAGTCTTGATAACCTCCTCGGTGTGTTCGCGGAATACGCGCTCCACTACCCAGTGGGCTATGAACGGCGTTGTGAACAGATGCTCCTGGAAGTTGAGACCGTAGCTCTGTATCTCTTCGCGCGTCATGGCGAGTGCCGGCTGGAACTGTCCGAGCAGTCCGCCCACGCAGTCGGTGGGGATAGCCCAGATGCGGAAGAAGCCGAGTACGTGGTCGATGCGGTAAGCGTCGAAGTACTTCGCCATGTTCTGGAAGCGGCGCACCCACCACTGGCATCCGTCGGCAATCATGCGGTCCCAGTTGTACGTAGGGAAGCCCCAGTTCTGTCCGTTCACGGAAAAAGCGTCTGGCGGAGCACCTGCCTGCGAGTCGAGGTGGAAGTATTCGGGTTCGTGCCATACGTCGCAGCCGTTGCGGTTCACGCCGATAGGTATGTCGCCCTTGAGGATGACGCCGCGGGCACGGGCATACTCGTGAGCAGAGTGCATCTGCTGGTCGAGCACGAACTGCACGTAGTAGTAGTACGCCACCTTATTATATAGTTCGCTCTTCTGATTGCTGAGTGCCTTACGGTCTGCCTCGTTCCACTGCTTGTGGTCAGCCCACTCCGAGAAGACACACGTGCCGTAGAGGTCGCGCAGGTAGCAGTAGTAGGCGTAAGGCACGAGCCAGTGCTCGCAGTCGGCGAAGAACGCCTTGAACTCCTTGGACGCAAGCACCTTCTTGCCTTCCTGCTCGAACAGCAGGCGGAGATACTTCAGCTTGGCGTTGTTCACGCGCTCGTAGTCGATCTGCGGCAGAGCGTTCAGCTCCTCGCGCAGCACCTCGAAGCGGTCTGCCTCCAGCTTGTCGTTCAGAGCCGGCAGCTGGCGCAGGTCGGCATACTGCGGATGCAGAGCGAAGATTGATATACATGAATAGGGATATGAATCGGTCCACGTGTGTGTGGATGTAGAGTCGTTGATAGGCAGCACCTGCAGGAGACGCTGGTGGGTCTTAGCCACCCAGTCGATCATCAGTTTTAGGTCGCCGAAGTCGCCCACGCCGAAACTGCCTTCGGAGCGGAGTGAGAAGACGGGGACGAGTGTGCCCGCTACCTTCTCGTCGCATAGCGCGTAGAACGACTGGTCAAGTGCCACTACGCGCACTTCGTTCTGCTCCAAAGGCTTGAGAGTGAGTGTGCGGTTCTCGCACGTCTCCCACATCTCATCGCCTTTGTCGCTGAACGCCACGAACTTGAATTCCAGTTCGTGAACTAACTTACTACAAATCTTATTATTGTTACCTAAACCTACTTCTTTATCGTTTGCATCGAGTGCGTCGCCGTCGATGTCCACAATCCATTCGTTGTGGTTGTGCTCGGTCATGTGCAGAGCCTTTTTCAAGTCCCAGTTGCCTAAGACTGCGCCTTTGCCCGTGAGGGCGAGACGTGCGCCCGAATGTAGCTGCGGAGCGCGCACCACGAGGCGCAGTGCCTTGTCGTATGCCAGTGGCTTCACGCTGCCCTCGGCGCGGCGGTTCACGCAGTCGGTGAAAGCCGAGCTATATAAATATGTGTCGCATGGTATCTCGTGCCAGCAGTCCTCAACGATGATGTGCTGCGAAGCCTTTGTGTTGAGGTCGAGACGATGCGTGATAGTCTTCCACTCGCTGCACTTTATGCCGCAGCAGTTGCGCACGCTGTAGAAATAGTCCACACGCTTGTCGCTCTTCTTCGCCTCTATCTGGCATGTCCAAGTCAAACCGTCAGCGGTAGACATTGCTATGGTGCGGTCGCCAGCCTCTCCGCTGGCGATGTTCAGCAGCAATTCTTCGCCGAATACTGTCTTGTACTGGATATTAAAAGTAATTTGCATAGTATTGTTTAGTCGTTATTAGATTTCAATTTATTGATGTTGCAAAATTAAACATTTGTGTGTTTTTGTGCAAAGTTATGTATGTTTTTCTTCCAAACGCCAAGGTAAACGTTTGCGCAATGGTTAACGATTACTAACAAGTATATGTTATTTCTCACAAAATACTTACTTTTGTATCCATTAGGGGGCTTTGTAGGGGGTGCACTTGTCTCAAGTGCACCAACCTATTTGCAGATATAGTCTCAGAAGACCAACCTATTTGCAGATGTAGTCTCAGAAGACCAACTTCTATGTTGGTGCACTTGAGACAAGTGCACCCCCTGAAAGCTCCCCTGAAGCCCCCTTAGTGAGAATATTAATAAACATTATAGTATATGAAAGTAAAATCAATCATCCTCGCTTGTTCGCTGCTGGCTACAATGTCGGCAAGCGCACAGACCTCAAAGGGTATCGACCTCGCCAACATGAACACGGCGGTGAAGCCCGGACAAGACTTCTATGAGTATGCTATCGGTGGCTGGCGCAAGGCGCATCCGCTCGACGCAGAACACGCACGCAACGGTTCGTTCACCGACCTCGACGAGATGAACCAGAAGCGCATCCTCGCCCTTATCGAGGAGTACTCGTCAAAGCCACAGCCTAAGGGCACACTCGGACAGAAGATAGGTTCGCTCTACAACCTCGCCATGGACAGCGTGCGCCGCAACCGTGAGGGCGCAGAACCGCTGAAGCCGCTTCTGAAGAAGATCAACGACATCGCCGACCGTCGCGAGTACCAGCTCGTGACAGCGCAGCTCGACGCACGTGGTCTCGACTGTCTGATGTTCGGAGCCGGCGTAGGTGCCGACATGAAGGACGCTGCCAACAACCTCGTAGGCATCGGTCAGGGCGGACTCGGACTTGGTGAGCGCGACTACTACCTCTCTGACGACGCTCAGGTGGTTGCAGTGCGCAAGGCTTATGCCGAATACCTCAAGAAGATGCTCGTGCTCGCAGGCAACGACGAGGCTACAGCGCAGCGCAAGGCGGACGCTACAATGCGCATCGAGACACGCATCGCTAAGGCAAGCAAGAGCCAGGTGGAGCTGCGCGACGTGCAGGCCAACTACCACAAGATGACATACAACGCCCTCGTGAAGGACTTCCCGGGCATCGATTGGGGCAACTTCTTCCTCGCGCAGGGCTTCCCTCCGTTCTCGCACATCGACGTGGGTCAGCTTGAGCCTATCCACGAGGTGGAGAAGATACTGGCAGAGGAGTCGCTCGACGACCTGAAGGCATACGCTGAGTCGCACGCCGTCAGCTCGGCAGCCGGCTACCTCGACGACAACTTCCGTGCCGTAGAGTTCGAACTGGGCAAGGTGATGTCGGGCGTACAGCAGGACCGTCCGCGCTGGAAGCGTGCCACAGCTCTCGTGAGCGGCGTGCTCGGCGAGGCTATCGGCAAGCTCTACGTAGAGAAGTACTTCCCCGAGTCGTCTAAGCAGCAGATGCTTCAGCTCGTGCGCAACCTGCAGAAGGCTCTCTCGCAGCGCATCGACGAGGCAACATGGATGTCGCCGGCTACAAAGGCGCAGGCTCAGGACAAGCTCGCCAACTTCATCGTGAAGGTGGGCTACCCCGACACATGGAAGGACTACACCAACCTGCACGTCGACGAGCAGCTTTCGCTCTTCGAGAACATGCAGAACATCCGCGCCTTCCTCTCGCAGGACTACATCTCGCGCAAGGTGAACAAACCGGTGGACAAGGCAGAGTGGCAAATGACTCCGCAGACCGTCAACGCTTACTATAACCCGACCACCAACGAGATCTGCTTCCCTGCAGCCATCCTCCAGCCGCCGTTCTTCGACCCGAACGTTGATGAGGCTGTGAACTACGGCGGTATCGGCGGCGTAATCGGTCACGAGATGTCGCACGGCTTCGACGACCAGGGCTCGCAGTTCGACAAGTACGGCAACCAGAACGACTGGTGGACAGCAGCCGACAAGAAGAACTTCGAGGCTCGCACAAAGGTGCTTGTAGACTACTTCAGTTCTATCGAGGCTCTGCCCGGCAAGAAAATCAACGGCAAGCTCACCCTCGGCGAGAACATCGGCGACAACGGCGGTCTGAACATCTCGTTCCGCGCTCTGCAGAACGTGCTCAAGGAGAACCCGGCTCTGAACAAGTCGATCGACGGCTTCACACCCGAGCAGCGCTTCTTCCTCTCATGGGCTACAGTATGGGCTGGCAATGCTCGTCCGGAGTTCATCGACCGTCAGATAAAGACCGACCCGCACTCACCGGCAGAGGCTCGTGTGAATGCTGCTCTTCCGCAGATCGACGCTTGGTACAAGGCGTTCAATGTGAAGAAGTCGGACAAGCTCTTCGTGCCGCAGAAGAAGCGTGCACAGATATGGTAATCTTAGGAGGGTATGGCATCTTGCCATACCCACGCATCCTGTCATACCCACGCGCCCTGCGTTCGGCAAAACCGGACGCAGGGCGCTTCACTTTTTGTAATCTACTTAACAATCTTCTTTCCTCTTACAACGTACACACCACTTGCAAGACCATCAAGGTTCTTTGCATTGTGTTTTACGCAAACACCTTCTAAAGTGTACACATTGAAGGTTGTTTCCTCCGTTATTCTGCCACCGTTGATAGCCGTAGACGGAGTTACCGTTAGCCAGCCATTGTTGTAAAACAACTCGTAGTTGTCTGCCTCGCCACCACTTACTATGATTTCGTACTTACCGGCTTGCGATGTGGCATCTGCTATGCACGAAGCAACCGGCTTGGTAGTCAGTACGTCTGCCGTCTCTTCATGCTTAAATCCGTCATAGGTGATGTTGAACACGGGGTTCGCCACACCAGTCTCACGAGTAGCGTCCTCAACGGTTACGTAAAGCGGAGCTTGTGTCACAACGAGATAGCCGTCTTCAAAATCAACCGCCTCATCAGTGATAGTTCCCCGCTCTATATGAATAGTGTAGCGACCACACTTACTCTCTGTAGTAGCCTCGCAGCTAAGCACGGGTTTGCCTTCTACCTTGTCACCAATAATGGTGAAGGTGAGTTGTGGATTTTCGTCGCCATATTCGCGAGCCTGATTACGAGCCTTAATCGTAGTGCCAAACTCAACAATGTTAGCAAAGTCGTTCCATTGTGCAGTGTTCAGGAAACGCATCTTTGAGCCGGCACGCACCGTGAGTAGGCAACTCTCAACGTTGGCTCCTTTGAAAACGTTAGTGCCATTGAGCTGCGGCATATTCTTAGAGAAGACCTTGAACTCTGTAAGAGACCAACAGTTGGCAAATGCTTCCTTACCTATCGTCTTTACATCGCTACTGAGCGAAACACGTGACATAAGGTTACAACCTGCAAAAGCATAGTCGGCCACATCGATAACCCCATGCTTTATATCCACACCATTCGGCTGAAATGGTAAGGCAGCAATAAGAGTAGTCTTGTTGCTATTGTACACTATCCCGTCTTCGTATAGAAAGTTGGCATCGGCAGAGGCAGTCAGCACCACTTCCTTTAGCTTGCTTGCATATGCCCACACTCCCTTGCCAAAACTGCTGATGCCGGTCTTTGGGAACACAATCTTCTCCAATCGCGTCTTTGAGAACACCTTGTCGGGCAGACTTGCATCTCTTTCTACAATAAGCTTCTTGCCGTTTTCCATCATGTAATAGTCGGAGCCGGCAACGATACGAGCTTCACTAAGGTCGAGAACGCGCAGATGTCCGCGGGTGCGGTTGCCTTCGGCGTCACGTCCTGCCATGCTACGCAGCGTGCGCAGGTCGGCAGCGTTGATGTTTCCACTCACTGTTAGCGTGTCGTAGTTGTAAAACTTGTCGGCCTCTATTTGTGCAGCAAGCGTTCCTGCGGCTTCAAGAGCAATGCTGCCCTTTAAGGTTGATGATGTCTTGTCTGGCGTGATGTTTATCACAGCTTCTTGATTGCTTGAGAATTTGTATGCCTGTGGGTCGAGGATGTTTATATCGTAATAGCCGTCGTAGTTGCCATCCCATCCCCAGTTGACATGCACCTTACCTTCTGCGTCATATCCGTCGAGAACGAATGAGTGGCCACCCATTGACTTATCGAATCCGCCATACACAAGAGGCTGCTTGTTGTTAATCTGTTCGTAAATGATGCGCATCCACTCATTGTCAGAATAATCCTTCCTCACGATATATTTGGCATCCTCGATGCCATAGTAGCGTTGCAAGCCTTTAGCCACATTCTCGTGCAGAGCACCGCTACCACCATCGGCTTCGCTGCCATACTCCATACCAACCGCCACACCCAGGTCGCGCATTATGAGTGCCACGGCGTCGCCTTCTTCTAAGGAGTACTTAGAATCGTAGGTCTCGAGCATTGCGTTCCAGTCGTACTTGCTCTTTTCGAAGTCTGCACTTATCTTTGTGCCCGACATATTGTTGGCAGGATAGTAGATGGTGCGGCTGCCGATGCCATGCTCCGGTGCACGATGATAGCGAAGCACCTGAGCTGTCGACGTAGCAGCGCATCCCGTCAGTGTGCGTGTGCCGTTGGTGGCAGTAGGGCAGAGGTTGTTGTATGGCTTGTTCTGTCCCCAGCGAGTCTCGCAAAGAGCTGCTACCGACTCGGCATAACCATACCCACTCGGCATCTTGTTCACAAGAGCCACTTTAGACACCTTTGCGCGTGAGACCACCGCCTCGTTCACCATAGAAAGCCACCACTCAAAGTTGGGGTTGGTTGACTTCGGCTCGAACTTCGTGTCGCTATATCCTAATATGGCTGGTGAAGTGTCGTCGGTTGCTATAACTGCAAACCCATTGCCTTCAGAACCATATACCACATAGCCCTCTGACACTTTCAGCTCCTTTATTGCTTTTGTGTCGATTGAGAACGATCCTCTTGCCGCTGCCTTCATTCTTGCGCCACCTAATAGCTTTATTGCCACGGCTTTCATCTGTGTCTTGGAGCGCGGCGCTGCAGAAGCGCCGGCTACAAGAAACATGAGGGCAAGAGGAACGAATGTGTATCTTTTATTAATGTTCATATCGTCTACTTGTCTACTTAACTGAACTTGCTAAAGTTCAATCTACTTAACTATAACTTTCTTACCGTTTACGATGTACACTCCCTTCTTGAGCATTGAGAAGTTGCTTACGTTTGTAGCAACACGTATGCCGTCGATGGTATACACATCGAAAGTCTTCTCGGCATTGAATACGCCGTTGATGCCGGTTGTGGTGTCTGTAGCAATGGTAGCCTCCGACTCGCCGTCGAAATAAACCGCTGTTACACCGTATACGTATTTAGTGTTGCTATCGGCCGTTTTGTCAACAAACGTTGTCTGGTCTGACGGTACTGTGCCCACGAGGGTTCCATCACGATATATGCGATACAGTATCACAGTACCCGGACCGTAGGTGTAAGTAATGTCGTCAATCATGAATACGAAAGAGTTAGCTGCCACTGTATTATGGTTGATGGCAAAATACTTGCTGCCTGCTGGCAACTCTACGCTTACTTCCTCCCATTCGCCCTTCGATGTGGTGTGCGTCTCACCAATCTTTGTGAACGAAGCCTGCTTGCTGTCTGTAGTAGAGTAGAGCACGTCGAAGGTCTCCGGATAATTAATCTTCTGGTCGGTATCGTTCTCGTTTTTCACCCAGAACGATATTGTCTGCTGCTCGCCAGACAATTCGGGCGAGAAGAGCCAGTTGTTCTGCGTCATGTCATTGCCTCCATTGTCGGCACGGTGGAAAGCGGCAAGATACTTACTGCCGGTGTGTGCCTTGAAGCCCGGAACCTGCTCGAGTTGCTCTTTAGAGAGCCATCTGTCGAGTGGGTCGGCAAGGGTGAATGCAAACGATGTGCCCTGTGACGGATACTTCATATTGAACGGACCGCCCGTCGTTCCCGCATTGTTTGCCACCGACTTCCAGTCGCCAAACAAATCGGTGCTCCATGACGTGTACGACTCGAAACTCTCTGTTGCAGTCTTCGATTCGGAATCAACCGCTGTCCATGCTACCTCCACTCCGTTCTCTGTCTTTGTGAATGTAGCCGAGTCGGGGTGCGGCTTGGTTGATATCTCAAACTTAGTGGATGCTGATACCTCATTGTCGTCGGTGTTCAGGTCGTTGCTGTATACCACGACGGCCTTTAGCTCTACACCCTCCTTGTCCTCAAGGATGCTGATAGGATACTCAAAATTGAATGTCTTGAAATAGTAGGCCTTCAACGGTTCGGCAGGTGTCTCAGAGGCAATAAGTTTGTTGTTGGCATATAGCTCTACCTTATAGCCGCGCGCATCCTTCGAGCCGAAGTTGTTCACCGTGACCTTCACATTCTCCGTGTCGCCCTTTCTTGCTGTCTCCGGGGCTTCTATCTCTGCACTCAAATCGTAGGTGTATGTATCGCGTATGAACATACGGTCGATGTACACTACATTGCCGGTGTTTGCCTGCGCCACAAAATTGACAGACACGAAATCCTTATCTACATAGTCGGCAAGCGAAACGGCAGAAGCGGTCCACTTTCCTTCGTCCTTGGCTGCGTCAATATTTGCTACCTCTTCGGTCGTACCATCGGGCAACTCTACTTCAATCTTTATCTTGGCATTGCTGCCGGTTTCTGCCTTGTGGTAGAAGATGAGTTTCGGTTCGGCAGCGCCGGCGAGTGCTATCTTTCCGGTTCCGAGATAAGCCCAGTCGGTATCGGCCTCCGAAATCATGTGGAAGGCTCCGCCATCGTTGTCAACACAGTCGGGATATTTTTCGTCAATGGTCCAGAAATCTGACTTGCCCGTGCCGTACGTAGTCCACAAACGTCCGTGTAGAAGATTCTTAGCCACGCTCTCAGAGAACGGAAGATCGTAGGGTTTGCCGAGCATGATAGAAGGCAACGCCTTGTATGAGCTCTGTCCGTAATCGTTTTTCGCCGAAATCCAGAGCGTTTTAAGAACCTGTGCACCGGTGTTCGTAACCATTGGTATGTCTATTGTTGTTTGACCCTTAACCGATGCCACTTCTGTGTAGGTGGGGTAATAGTCGGAACCGCCACGCTCTGCAATGACATAGGTCACGTCTGAGAGGTCTACATATCCGTCGTAATTGCCGACACTTGACTCCTCCCATGTGAATGTTACCTTGTCGGGATGCTCGGCTGTGCGACGATTGTCGGGTTCCAGCGGCGATGTCTGTCCTACATATATAGCTACCGGCTTACAGTAGAAGCCCGAACCCTGCTCGTTCACAGCTGCCACACTATAGATATTGATGCCGTTTGTTGCGGTGTTGTCAGTGAATGTCACTATCGCACCAGGTTCGGCTGATGGTGCCTCTGCCACTACCTTGCCCGAACGGCGGATGAGAAACTTGGTTATATTCTCGAGCTTGCTGCCGCTGTAATTCTTTTCTGGTGCCTTGAATGAGAGAGTGGCTTGTAGTGCTCCCTTCTCAGCGGCTACAACAGAAAGATTACTAACGCTGTCGGGAGCGTTTAGCGAGATGCCCTCGCCAATAGTGATGTCGTCGATTTTCAGACCTTGCTGTCCCTTACTGCTGATGTCGTGGAAGCCGATATACAACTCTTCGTCTTCTGTGGGTGTGAAGGTGGCTTTGCGCACTTCATAGTCGGAAAGCTCTATAGTCTCCTCGGCAAGCAGTGTCTCTGTCATGCCGGCAGCCGTTGCGCTTTTGCCATACTTCACCTCAAACTTCTGCGGATACCATTTTGAGGTGCCCTTGACACGGAACGATAAATTGTATACGCTACCTGCTTTCACCTTCAGAGCCGGCAGTATAAGCCACTCGTCGGCATCTGCGTTCTCCGATTTTGCAGTAGTTGCACATGCGTCCTTGTCGTTTGACCAGTTAGGCTCGTCCCAAGCCCATGTTACACCGTCGCCGTTGCCGTCGATTATTTCGTAGAGTGCCATCTCCGAAGCATCGTCAAACGTACCATAGAAAGGCGGTGTGATGGCGTTGCCGAAAGCCACATAGTTGCTCACAACCTCATCGCCCTTCACTCCGCCGTTGACGGGCGTGATGCCATAGCCGTACACGGCTTTGTCGGCATCGGAAGGAAGCGTCTCTGTATAGGATGTGCCGGCGTATCCTTCCTGCACAATCTTTCCTTCAGGGTATCTCACGATGTTATATTTGATGTCGCCCATGTAACCTCCGTAGAGTCCTTCGGTTGGTGCGCTCCACGTGATGTCCACCTTACCGTTCTGGTCGATGGTGGTAGTTACGTTCTGAGCCGATTTCGGCTTGTCCATACCGACATACTTGCTGCCAAGAAGGCGTGGGCTCGGTCCTGCTTCATTGGTCAGAGTGATGATGAAGTTCACGTTGCCATTGTCTTTCAGCGTCACGCTCTGACGTACCTTGCTGCCTGCTGCTGCCTTACCCTCGGCAAGGGTGTCGGTGCCGTCGGTGATGGTATAGGTGACATCGCCGTTGAGTTCGTCGCCGGCGAACGTCTTTGTGGGCACGTCAAAACAAACATCGCCCGTGAGCGAGCCGTTCTTGAAGTCGAATGTAAGATTCTCGGCAATGGCAGGTGCTCCGTCCTCGGCTGCAGGCTTCGGGATAGAGAGCATTGTTATCATATTCTGGCCCTCGAAATCGCCAACAAGCGACAGACTTGCGTCGGTGAGGTCTACAGTGTAGAGCGTCGACTTCTTGTCTGCCTCTACACACGCCCAATAGAAGGTGTTGGTCTTTTGGTCTATCTCACCACTCTGGTAGTAGAAGCTACCATCGCTCAGCTTCAGTTGCTTGCCCGTTGAGCCTATATAGGTCTCTGCTGCTGTGTTGGTGTCTATCTTGTAGAGGTTGCCGTCGGTAGCTACACCATAAAGCACGCCCTGCTTGGTCACACCCATTGCTACATACGAGTGGCGCAAGTCGCCAATCTTGGTGCGCGTCATCTTCTCGTAGTCGACAATGCAAAGCTCGTCGCCGTTTCCTTCCGAATTGAGGAAGTCGCCATATACCGTCTGACCGTCGGGTGCAATAGCCGTTTCGTTGGCTATGAACGATTTGTTGTCAATCGACTTTTCTGCAAGTTTCTCCCACGTGTCTGTGTTATACTTATAATAGTATATCATATCAACACCCCAGAAGTTCTGATACATGATGAAGTAGAGATTGTTGCCAATCCATGCTCCACTGCCCGTAGCACGGAAGAAGTCTTCAACATATAGCTGCTTAACCTTTACGGGGTCTTTAGCCATAAATTCATACCATCCGTAAGCGTAATAGTCTTGGCTGATACTGGCCCATCTGTTGTCGAAGAGCACATTGCCCCAAAGCTTCCGACCATCTTCGGATGCCACACGCATAATTGTGTTGCTAATGCTTGGGGCAGACTGCTGCGTAGCTCTGACCTGAGCATTTGCACCACCGAATGCGTAGCTCGCTAACAGTGCAACTGCCCCGATCCTTGATAAAGTGTACTTTTTTCTCATATTTTTTAATTGGTTATAATAATGTGTACAAAGAATTGTAAAAAAAGAAATTCTATGCAAAGATACATTATTAAGATTTAGGAATAAAAGGTTTGGCAGCCTTTCTTACAAAATGACATACAAAATACCTACAACTTGTTAGTCGGTTTGTGCTCAAATGAGCAAAATGTACACAAATGGGTATCGTATCGTGCAATGTGTTTGTTGGAGTTTTCGGCTCTTTAGTGTCTGCATATCGGTTGTTTGTAGTGGGAGCGTGCCACCGCTCGCGTCCGCCGTCCGGTCAGATTGCGTCCGCCGTCCGGTCAGTTTGCGTCCGCCGTCCGGTCAGATTGCGTTCGCCGTCCAATTAGATTGCGTCCGCTGTCCAATCAGATTGCGTTCGGTTCGCGATGACAAAATATCAACAACTACTGCGTTAACGCTGGGGTTATTGTTTGCGAACACACAACTTTTACTGTCTAAAAGAAAGTGAAAAAGCAGAAAAACTCTTGGTTTTATTTGGTCGGTACGCCGAAAAAATCTATATTTGCGCAGTCTTAGTTACATAACGCCATTGACGTTAGACTGACGAAAGACAAACCATTTAAAAACGAAAGAATCTATTATCAACTAAAAAACCTTTTATACTATGAACGTAGAGAAAATCATGCATGATCTCGAGGCTAAGCACCCGGGAGAAGCCGAGTATTTGCAGGCAGTACGCGAAGTTCTTATCTCAATTGAGGACGTTTACAACCAGCATCCAGAGTTCGAGAAAGCAAAGCTTATCGAGCGTCTTGTAGAGCCGGAGCGTATCATCACATTCCGTGTTCCTTGGACAGACGACAACGGCGAAGTACATGTAAATATCGGCTATCGCGTTCAGTTCAACGGTGCCATTGGTCCGTACAAAGGCGGCTTGCGCTTCCATCCATCAGTGAACCTCTCTATCCTGAAGTTCCTCGGCTTCGAGCAGACATTCAAGAACGCACTCACAACATTGCCTATGGGCGGTGGCAAGGGCGGTTCCGACTTCTCTATCCGCGGCCGTTCTGACGCAGAGGTAATGCGCTTCTGCCAGGCATTTATGACCGAACTCTATCGCCACATCGGTCCTGATGAGGACGTTCCGGCAGGCGATATCGGCGTAGGCGGCAGAGAGATTGGCTATCTCTTCGGCATGTATAAGAAGCTCACACATCAGTATCAGGGCGTGCTCACAGGCAAGGGCTTGGAGTTCGGCGGCTCACGCATCCGTCCTGAGGCTACCGGTTACGGCGCACTCTACTTCGTACAGCAGATGCTCGCTACACGCGGTCTCGACCTCAAGGGCAAGACAATCGCTATCTCAGGCTTCGGCAACGTGGCTTGGGGTGCTGCGAAGAAGGCTACAGAGCTCGGCGGTAAGGTTATCACCATCTCTGGTCCTGACGGATACATCTACGACGAAGCAGGCATCGCAGGCGACAAGATCGACTACATGCTCGAGCTCCGCTCTTCAGGCAACGATATCTGCCAGCCTTACGAGGACGAGTTCCCTGGCTCTAAGTTCGTTGCAGGCAAGAAGCCTTGGGAGGTTAAGGCAGACATCTACCTCACATGCGCTACACAGAACGAGCTGAACGGTGCCGATGCCGACATGATTCTTGCTCAGAAGCCGTTGTGCGTTGCTGAGGTGTCTAACATGGGTTGCACGGCTGAGGCTGTTGACAAGTTCGTAGCTGCCGAGCAGCTCTTCGCTCCTGGTAAGGCAGTCAACGCTGGTGGCGTGGCTACATCAGGCTTGGAGATGACACAGAACTCAATACGTCTGAGCTGGAGCGAGAAGGAAGTTGACGAGAAGTTGCACTACATCATGCACTCTATCCACGAGCAGTGCGTGAAGTACGGCAAGCGTGCTGATGGCTACATCGACTACGTTCGCGGTGCAAACATCGCTGGCTTCATGAAGGTTGCTAATGCTATGATGGCTCAGGGCATAGTATAACGTCAAGAGTCAGAAGTATAAACATCTGAATTATAAGTGAAAAAAAGAAATACAATATTAGTAATTCTTGCAACAATAAGCCTTGCCTTTGTCTGCGCTCAAACGCAGACAGGCAAGGCTTCGTTCTATTCTAAACGTGCCACGGGCTCGCGCACAAGTAGCGGCGAGCGCCTACATCACGACAGTCTCACCTGCGCCCATCGCACCTATCCCTTCGGCACACTGCTGCGCGTCACCAACGAGCGCAACGGCAAACAAGTCATCGTGCGTGTCACCGATCGCGGTCCGCACGGACGCGGACGCATCATCGACCTCTCTTATCGCGCAGCACGGGAGCTCGGCATCCTTGCGCAAGGTGTAGCAGTAGTAAAGGTGGAGCGCGTGCATACCTCCAAAATACCATTCAAGCCCGAGAAGGAAACCCTTCCCGAGCTCGACTTTGAAGTGACGGAGTACACGCTGCCCGAAGACGGCGTGTTCCATTTCAATGAAACAAAATAATGGATATATGGTGTTCAAATTTCAAATGACATAACAACAAATGCGTATGAAAAAAATCTTAGTATTTGTACTTTGGGCTTTTGTTAGTATAGCATACGCTCAAGAATATAAGCCAATGCTTACAGATGGTAAAGAATGGCTTTGTATGTTGGAAATAGAAGGTTCGCCTGATGGCGCAGACGGAAAGTGGCCATACTATATAACTGTGTGTGGAGAGTCTGTAGAGGAAGGTAGAATATTTAAGAAACTCAAAAAGGAATACACTGATTCGGTACCTAAAAATGAGCAAAAAATCTCTTATTTTGTGGCTTATGAAGAAAACGGACAGGTTTTCAGAAAATATGATTTTGATGTTGAGGGCGAAAATATACTTTTAATTTTAGACTTCAATTTGAAAAAAGGCGATGTTGCCACTCGTGTAGGCGAGGTGGTTACAGACGTAGATTATGTGGAAGCTTATGGCGTGCGTCGTAAACGATTAAAAATAGGAAAATATTTTTATTGGGTAGAAGGAATAGGCTGTGACGATGACAATGGATTGGCTCCGAGAATTCCTATACCTACTTTTAGAATATGTTCACGTATATTGAAGTGTTACGAGGGAGGTGAACTTGTATTTACAGACAAGGATTTCCTGACAAATACAACATCTATCGGACGTGTTGCCGACGATATTATCCAAACAGAGTATTTGTACAACCTGCAAGGTGAAAGAGTCTTTAGACCAAGTAAGGGAATTTATATTAAGGGCAGCCGTAAGGTTGTTATACGATAAAGAAGATGTAGGTGGGTCCTAAAAATTAGTCTCAAAACTGTAGTACTAATTTGTAGGACCCATTATCAGTTTTTGCCATTCTTCAAGCAAAAGCCCTGCTATGTAACTTTGCCGTTTTCTTATGGTTGGTGCGCTTTTGTTTTCTTGGCTTTCAGTTAGCGTAACACAAAAACCTTTGTCTCGTGCGCAGCCACCGTGCCCTTCCATTTGTTGGCACGCTGTGCTATGTCGCGGTGCTGCCAGACGTCGCGCACGGTGTACTTGCCGTTGAGTCCGACGGTTGAGAAGTTGAGGCTCACGCGCTGTGCTGCGTCCGACGGATTGAGTATAGCCACGGCGTGCGAACCGTCAGCGAGCGGTTTCACGAACACCTGCTGCGTCGGCTCGTTCACGATGCGCTCCGCAGCCTTGCCGAGAGCATCCTGATTGATGGCGATGACTTCCTTGTTGAGCAATATGCGGCGGTCGTCGTCAGACACGTTGCGCAGGTCGTTGGTCATGGCGAGCACCGACGAGAGCATACACCACATGCTCATCTGTGTCTGGTATTCGGTCTGAGTGCAGCCCACACCGCCGAGGTCGCTCGACGGTCCGCCCGTTCCGCGCAGACCAACCACGAGCATATCCATGTCAGGCCATTGTCCCGGACGTGCGTGCTTGGCGAGCGGTGCTGTGATGTTCACGATGTCGAGGATGCCCATGCCTCCCTCCTTCACGATGTCTTTCCACATGTCGCGCACGTCGTACGAAGTGCGCCAGAGTTGTCCGCCCACTTCCTCGCACCATTCCTCACACTGGCGCTGTCCCCATTCGCAGATGCCGAGCACGATGTCGCGGCCCGACTTCTGCAGTGCGTCAGCCATTGTGCGGTAGCGTTGGCGTGCCGTTGCGCTGTCTTCAGGCGCGTTGCAGTAGTCGTACTTCAGATAGTCGATGCCCCATGAGGCGAAGGTGCGTGCGTCCTGCTCCTCAAAGCCCAAGCTTGCTGTCCATCCGCCACAAGTGAGTTGCGCCGCATCCGAGTAGATGCCGAGCTTCAGTCCCTTAGAGTGAACATAGTCGGCGAGTGCCTTTATGCCCGACGGGAACTTCTCAGGGTCGGGTATGATGTTGTTCTGACGGTCGCGTCCGCCCTGCCAGAGGTCGTCGATGAAGATATATTCGTAGCCGGCATCGCGAAATCCGCCTTCGACCATAGCGTCGGCTGTCTCGCGGATAAGCTGTTCGTTGATGTTTCCCTGAAAGAGGTTCCATGTCATCCAACCCATTGGCGGTTTCGGTGCAAGTTGCTTGCGTGGAGTGGGGGCTTCTTCTGCCGAAGCGAAGAACGACGAGAGGCAGAGAACTGCCGAGAGAATAAAAGATTTGTTCATAATGATTTGTTTGTTATAGATGTTGTGATGTTGAGGTGTTGAGGAGTTGTGGTGTTGAGGTGTTGAGATGGTGAGTTGTGAGATTTGCATTGCTAATGTCAACATCTCACCATCTCACCACAACAACTTCAGTTGATATAATGCACAAAGTTAGCAATTATTTTCGTTTGCTATGTATAATGTCTGCGTTTTTCTTTGCCCATTGAAACATTAGCATTACTTTTGCATCCTTAGGAGGGTATGGCATCCCTGCCATACCCACGCAGCCCTAAGCACCCCACGCACCCTCCTAAGGGGGTGCAGCAGTCTCTGCTGCACCGACCAAGTTATCCACGCCCTCCTATGGATGCAGGTATGGTTGCCTGAGTATGGCAGGGATGCCATACCCTCCTAAGGGGGTGCAGCAGTCTCCGCTGCACCAACCAAGCTAACCCTCCTATTAGATAATTATGAAAGAGAAATATAGATTTGAAGTCTGCGCCAACGGCGTAGAGAGTTGTCTGGCAGCGCAGGAAGGCGGTGCCGACCGTGTAGAACTGTGTGCCGGCATCCCCGAGGGCGGCACAACGCCGTCGTATGGCGAGATAAAGGTGGCGCGCCGCGTGCTCACCACTACGCGCCTCCATGTCATCATCCGTCCGCGTGGCGGCGATTTCCTCTACACTCCGCTCGAAGTGGAGCGCATGGTGGAGGATATAAAGATGTGTAAGGCGTTGGGCGTCGACGGCGTGGTGATAGGCTGTCTGTGTGCCGACGGAACGCTCGACATGGAAGCCAACCGCCTGCTGGTGGAGGCTGCCCAGGGCATGTCCGTCACGTTCCACCGCGCCTTTGACCGCTGCAACGATCCGCGCCGTGCACTCGCGCAGCTCATCGAGCTCGGCGTCGACCGCGTCCTTACCTCGGGTCAGCAGCCCACAGCACTCGAAGGTGTGCCACTGCTGAAAGAGCTGAACGCATTGGCAGCCGACCGTATTATTATCCTCGCTGGCTGCGGTGTTACGGAGACGAACATCAAGCATATTGCCGATGCTACGGGCGTTTGCGAGTTCCACTTCTCGGCGCGTGTGCCGGTGAAGAGCCGCATGGAGTATATGAACCCCGACGTGTATATGGGCGCGAAGGATGCCGACGAGGGCACGCTGATGTACACCTCGGCAGAGCGCGTCAGCAATACTATTGGGCAGCTATGCTGAAACAGCAGCATGACTTTGATAATATATATATGACGGTGTGTTCTTCAAGCGTTTTTGAAGGACACACCATTATTTATAGTAGATTTGTTGGTGGTTATAAATTTTATTGCTATATTTGCAGACAAAACAACAAATTAATAGAACTAAGCTATGAGTAGATACTTTGTAATGCTATTACTTCTCTTGTTTGCCGAGAGTACATTCGCAAAATTACCCCCCCGATTTTAAATGACAACCAATCGGTAACGTCAGCGTATGACGATTTCCGTCGTTTGCGTGAGCAGCAGGGTGAGAGCGTGGCATCGTACGAAGCCTTGTATTCCGCTTACAAACAGTGTGAGACCTTTATAAATAGTATCGACTCAACATCGTCGCATTTTGCCTCTTGCAAAAAGATGCTGTTGAACCTTTACCCGTGTCTTGAGGATGCAGTTTATTTCTATGCTGGGCGCAACAACCAAGCAGAGACGGTGAGGTTTGCTCAGGCATACGTCGACCTATCGCTCATTTATGCATTCTCAAACGATAACATCACCAATCGCGAGAACTATCCGCTGATAACAATTTTTGTTGCTACGAAGCTTTTCAATCAGAAAAACTATCGCGATGCTATTTCTTATTACCGTGCATACCTCTCTACGTCAGACACACAACATCGTAAGGAGGCCTTCGTAAATCTTGCTTTTTCGTGCTATTCTTTGAAGAATTACACCGACGCCATGTATATAGCCCAGAAGGCTTTGGCTGAGAATCCGGACGACTGGACGCTGATAGCTACAGGCTTGCAGTCGGCAGGCATTATGAAGGACGACACCAATCTTCAGCGTTTTCTTGACAAAGCCTTCCGTGTGCGTCCTAATGATGAGACCCTATGGCTCAACCAGGCACGTCTGTATCAGCGTCAGCATAAGTATGAGGATGCTGCGAAGGCTTATGCACGCCTCTACGCTACGCATCCTAATGACATAGACGTGGCATGTGGTTTGGCGTTCTGCAATTATAATGCAGGTGTGGTGCTTGTGAAGAAAGCGTCAGCAGTAGGCAAAAAGGGCGCAGGCGATGAGCTCCGTTTAGCTGCGCGCAAGTATTTCGTGGCGGCTGCACCAATCCTGGAAGACCTGCTTGAGGCTAACCCCTATGCCGCCAACATCGCCAAGGCGCGTGCTTATTGCTACAGTATGCTTGGCGACAACAATAGACTCCAGCAAGCCAACTCCACCCTCGCCGCCATGAAGAGCACGACGGTGCAGAAAGGAGCCGTGCCCGTGTTAGAGACCTATTTCAAGCCGACTACCGAGGTGAGTCGCGTGGAGACTGCCGAGGTGGAGGACGTGTTTGTGTCGGACATAGACATAGACGTGCCAGTAAGCAATCGTAACAATACGAATACCTACGCCGTGGTGTTTGGCAACGAGGAGTACGACAACTTCTCTAATGTAGACTACGCCATCAACGATGCTACTTCGTTCGCCAACTATTGTAACAAGGTGTTGGGCGTGCCAGAGGACAATATACGTGTGCGTAAGAATGCAACGTTCTCGCAGATGAAGGAACAATCAACTACCTCACGAAGAAGGCAAATCTCAATCCCGATAAGCTCGAAGTGCTGGTCTATTATGCCGGTCATGGCATACCTGATGTGTCTACCAACGAGGCGTATCTGCTGCCGTGCGACGCTTCGGGCACCGACTTTGAGTTCTGCTATCAGCTCAGCAATCTGTATGCCCAGCTCGACGCTATGCCGATAAAACGTGCGGTGGTCTTCCTCGACGCTTGTTTCAGTGGCGGAACGGGTAGGGGCGACATGCTTTTCAAGGAGCGTTATGTGTATGTAAAGCCAAAGGATGCACCCACAAAGAAGAAGACAATCGTGTTCAGTGCAGCCTCGGGTGACCAGACTGCCATGCAATATGCCGAGCAGCATCATGGCTATTTCACCTATTTTCTGTTGAAGAACCTTAAGGAGACGCGCGGCAACATCAACTTCCTCGACCTTTCGGAGAAGATAACCCAGCAGGTGTCGAACATGGCACTCGACAAGAATAACAAGGTGCAAACGCCACGCATACAGTTCCCTGCCACGCTGGGCGACACTTGGAAGACCATGACATTGGTTAAGTAAACACAAAGATAGTGCAAGTTGAGAGCAGAATATCAAGCTCGCTTGAATATTATGCCGAAGCGCCGCCTATCTTATTCAAAGACAAATCAAAATGTATTTATTTATGAAACGTTTGTTGTTATTGTTGCTCTCTGTGCTATGTTGTTGCTGCATCTATGCGCAACGCACCGCGGTTGTCACAGCCACTGCCACCTATGAGGCTCCACTGAACATGTCGCCCATAGAAGCGGAATACGAGGCGGTGCGCCATGCCCAAATCAACGCTATTGCGCGTGAGTTTGGCACTATCGTGACCAGCGAGAGCCATAACTATATGCGCGAGAACAGCAACACGTCTTCGGACGACTTCTTCTCGTATGGCGAGATGGACGTGCGTGGCGAGTGGCTTGAAACCATCGGCGACACGATATGGCAGCCCGCACGTCGCGAGGGCGGAATGGTTGTTTACGATGTGAAGCTGAAGGGAAGGATACGCGAGATAGTGTCGACACCGCCCGATGTGCACTACACGTTCATGTACAACGGCACCGACCCCAAGCTCAACCGTATGCGCAACAGTACGTTTTACGACGGCGACCAGTTGTACTTCAACTTTAGTTCGCCGGTTGACGGCTACCTCGCCTTGTATCTTGTCGACCATAATAACAGCATGACCACGCAGCGTCTGCTGCCGTATCCCGTACAGTCGGACGGTGCCTACTTCATAAAAGCCGACACGACGTACACGTTCTTTTCAGAACCGGATGCTGAGCCGTTTGTGAAAGACAGTATGATAGAACTGTTGTTAGGTTGCGAGTCGGACCACGACTTCAACCAGTTCTACATCATCTTCTCGCCAAACCGGTTCACCCGTGCCAACGACCATAAGACGGCAGACATCGACTGTCGACAGTTGCCACCCTCCACCGACTATGCTTCGTTCCAGAAGTGGTTGTCGCGCAATAGACGTCGTGATAAGGATATGTTTGTGGAGAAGATAGTGGTCGCTGTTGTAAAACCGTAAATTCCGAATGGAACATAACACTTAAACGATATGGCTAAATACAACTTTTCAATTCTTTTTGCAGCCTTGCTGACATGCGCAGGCAGTCATGCGCAGAATGTTGTTGAGGTGAGCAAGAACCTTAACTATCGTCAGTCCGTCACTCCGCAGAAAATGGATAACTATCTGTTCTCTACATATTATAGTAACGGAAAGACGGCATACAATCTAAAAGGTTTTGAGCTTGCTACGGCTTCAAGTAAGGTGGTGAGTCTGAAGGTAAATCCTGCAGGTGCATCGTATGCCTTGCTGAGTAGCAACGACGATTCATGGTCGTTGAATATTTACGATATTAATGTTCAGCGTAAGCGTCTTTATACATTCGATAAAGAACTTAATGCCCGTGCTGTCTGCTATTCTGCTGACAGCAGACTCTTGCTTGTGGCTGATGCCGACGGTCTGGTGCGTTATTATGATACGCAGGGCTATACGGTTATGGGCGAAATGGCTCTCGGCTTTGTACCATCGGACATGGTGTCAAGCAGTAATGGTTATTTCGTGGCTGCGATTGGTAACAACGAAGTGGCGATTATCAATCAGGAACAAAAGACAATACGCACACGTATTCCTGCCACAGACGCTGTTAAGGCTGTGGCGTTCTCAAGTGATGCCTCCTCTATCGGCATTCTCTCCGGCAATACTATAAGCATATACAATACTTTTGATTTTAAGTTAGAAACGACGATTGCAGATGTCGACGATGCTACTTCTTTCTCGTTTCATCCCGATGGCAAGTATATGTGCGTGGCGTGTCGAGACAACACCATTGTGTTCTGCAACATTTATGATCCATCCGATCGTGGCACCATCGTTGAACCGCGTGGCAAGGTGTCCACAGTGAAGTTCGTGAGCGATGCCAAGCATCAGGTGTATCTATCGTATAATACAGACAAGGCGTTGTGTTATAAGATACTGAAAGGCTTGAAGCCAAACTACACCCGACTAATGCGCGACGAACTGAATGCGCGTATGATGGAGTGGTGCAAGCGTGGAGCGGACGAGACCGACGAGCAGTATAACGAGCGTGTGAACGAAGAGACAAAGAAACGGCAGAAGCGTGTCTTTGCTAACGAGATATCTACGAGCTTGGCTGGTGATATTATCTCGCACACTACAGTTTCTCTGGGCAGATACAACACCGTAAACCAAAGCCTTGAGCTCAAGCTCGACAATATGCAGTCGGTGTACATTGATGTGCCACAGAACGAATTGCCCGACTTCGCCGATGCTGGCAATTTAGAGTTCTGCGATGTACAATACGGCATCACCAAGAACGACTCTTTCGAGGTGATATTCGCTAAGGTGCGCAACAAAGCCACAGGTAAGGAGTACGTCTTCGACAATCTCGAACAGCAATCGCTCGACTTCCTCGCTACCGACGACAACTTCGTGTCGCTCGAACTCATACAGCAGGCTAATCGTGAGGATATTGTATTGCAGCGCATCAAGAAGGATGTCGTAGAAGAAGCAAAGAACAAACAACTCATCTCCGACCATACCAATATTAATGTGAATACCCGTGTCGTGTCGGATGTCAACGCTGCTGGCGAACGCATCAACAACTATTGCGTGGAGTTCGACTATTCGGTTTCGGCACAATACTCCGCACGTGAGGATTTCGCACCTGGAAAGTACCGCATAGAAGAGTCGAATGCCGCGAAGTCTACGCTCGATATTATCACAAAGGCGTTCAGCGGAGATTTTGCACAATATATAGTGCCCGGAAAGAAGTTGGTGGTAAGCATCACTGGCTCGGCTGACGCTATACCTATTGTTGGCACCATAGCTTACGATGGACGCTATGGCGAGTTCACAAAAGAACCCTATTGGCTTGATGCCAACCTCAGCAATATCACCGTCACCAAGGCAAGCGGCATACGCACCAACGAGCAGCTCGCCTTTATGCGTGCGCAGGCTGTTGGCGCTTACCTCAAAGCGAACATGACATCGCTCTCTGCTATGCAGGTTGAGCCACGTTACAATATAGTCGTTGCCGACGGCAAGGGTGGTGAGTATCGTCGCATCAAGGTTAGCTTCGTGTTTGTCGACGCTATGAGGTAGATATTTAATTGGAGTACTAAATGATTTAAATAACTAATTAAAAACAACTATGAGAAAGATTTTCTTAATGCTTGCCCTCGTATTGGCTTCGACGGCAGCAATGGCACAGAGTACACGCATCATAAAGGGTGCGGTTGTTGATAAGAATGGCAATCCGCTGCCCGGTGCAACGGTTGAGGCTACTAACGGTGCGGAGAGCACAACGGTTGATGCGGACGGAACATTCAGTCTTGAGGTGTCGCGTTGGCTGAACACCGCAACGGCAAGATATGCAGGTATGCGCAAAAAGACGTTGAAGGTGCAGGATGGAGATATGGTGTTCCGCCTGTCGCCTGATGTGCAGAACTGTTGGTTTGTAAATGCAGTGGGCGGTCTTGCTATCTTGGACAGTGGTGGAGATTATTACGATTTGATAGACGATTATACCTATACTATAGGTGTAATGGGTGGCTATCTTGGTAAATGGGGCGGTTATGCCAAATTGTTGTGGACACCCGATAGTGAAACAGCTGTGCCGGTAGTGACGGTCGGTGCCACAAAGAGAGTGTTCCCGTTCATGCACGCCTATGCCGGTGCTGGATATGCCAATGTGACGTGGAAGGCTGATTATAAAGAGGTCATTACATATAATGACAATGCTGCGGCATTCGATTTAGGTGCTATACTCCTTATTGGAAATCATTTCACAGCTAATGTCGGAATGAGTTGGGTTTCTGACTTCTCGTCTAATAACTATTTCTTTCAAGCTGGAATCGGTTACGCTTTCTAACTTTGTGTCGGTTTGAATAAGCAATTTGTATAAATGTATATCATTAGTGTTTTGTTAAAACGAAGCACTAATATAACCAATCAAAAACAAAAACAACTATGAAAAAGGTTTTCTTTATGCTTGCCCTCGCATTGACTTCGACGGCAGCAATGGCACAGAGTACACGCATCATTAAGGGTGCGGTTGTTGATAAGAATGGCAATCCGTTGCCCGGTGCAACGGTTGAGGCTACTAACGGCGCGGAGAGCACAACGGTTGATGCGGACGGAACATTCAGTCTTGAGGTGTCGCGTTGGCTGAACACTGCAACAGCAAGATATGCAGGTATGCGCAAAAAGACATTGGAGGTGCAGGATGGAGATATGGTATTCCGCCTGTCGCCTAAGTATGAAATGGATTGGTTTTTGAATGTTGTTTCTGGAGTTGTAACTATGGAAAGGTATGCTCGCAATACGAATGTACCTAATACGACTTATTCTTTAGGTCTTATGGGCGGTTTTCTCGGTAAGAACTGGGGTGGTTATACTAAGTTATTGTGGACCCCAAATAGTTCTTTTGCTTCGGAACCAGCCGTGCCTACTGTGACGATTGGTGCCACGAAGCGTGTATTTTCGTTTATGCATGCTTATGCTGGTGCTGGATATGGTAAGGTGAATGTAGTATATGGGGAAACTCTTAAAATTCCTTCGAGTGATGAAGAACTTAGCTATTACGATTCATGGAATAAAGATGCAATGGCATTTGATTTGGGTGCTATATTCCGTGTAAAGAAGCATATATCAGCTAATGTTGGAATAAGCTGTGTTACCGATTTTGATCAGACGAACTTCTATTTTTCGGCAGGCGTAGGTTACGTTTTCTGATGTCGCGTCGGTCGTTACGAGCATCTGCATCGGTCGGTGCGGATGTCTGCGTCGGTCGATACGGATGTCTGCGTCGGTCGGTGC
>OGLS01000581.1_pt1 | contig 32613 bp, 26 predicted proteins | sample 1572881 | NCBI WGS metagenome assembly OGLS01 (sample SAMEA2582013, study PRJEB24529) | metagenome | biome: Human gut stool | place: China | collected 2011
GGAAGAGGAAGCCGTCGTAGGTGGCGCAGGCCAGCACGATCTTACCGCAGCGGAAGGCCTCGGTGACAGCGTAGGAGACATCGGTGCGGGTCAGGTCCATCTCCACCACCTTTGCGCCCTGTGCGCGCAGCTTTTCAGCCATGGTGTGGGCGGCGGCGCGGGTGTGGCCGTGGATGGAGGCGCTGGCTACCAGAATCTTTTCCGGCTCCTCTGCCTTGTAGCTGGACCAGAGATCGTAGTAGTTCAGGTACTTGCTCAGATCACCGGTAAGCACCGGGCCGTGCAGCGGGCAGATCGTCTTGATGTCCAGTGCAGCAGCCTTTTTGAGCAATGCCTGCACCTGCGGGCCGTACTTTCCCACAATGTTCAGGTAGTAGCGGCGGGCTTCGCTGGCCCAGTCGGCATTTTCGTCAAACTTTGCCACGGCGCCAAAGCGGCCAAAGCCATCGGCAGAGAACAGCACCTTCTCGCTGCTCTCGTAGCTGACCATGACCTCCGGCCAGTGCACCATGGGGGCAAACACAAAGATGAGGGTGTGGGTGCCAAGGCTCAGGCTCTCGCCATCTTTCACCACCACGCGGCGCTCCGGGGCAATGGCATCTGTACCAAAGAACTGCTCCATATACTGGAAGGTCTTGGCGTTGCCTACCACCTGCATCTCCGGGTAGAGGGCTGCCAGCTTTGCCACGTTGGCACCGTGGTCCGGCTCCATGTGGGAGACCACCAGATAGGCGGGCTTGCGGCCGCCCAGTGCCTCGGCAAGGTTTTCCAGCCAAGGCTCGGTAGCGCGGGCGTCCACCGTGTCCAGAATGGTGGTCTTTTCGTCCAGAATGACATAGGAATTATAGCTGACCCCGGTGGGCACCGGATACTGGCTCTCGAACAGGTCGATGGTGGTATCGTCCACGCCCACACCAAGGATGGCTTCGCTGATTTTTTTCATGCTCATACCGTTCAGACTCCTTTTGGGTTTATCTTGTGCCGTAAATTGGCAAATATTTCTGAGAACAATTCCTATTGTAGCACATCGTCAGAAATTTCGCAAGGGATAATGCGGGGAGCTTCTGCGCATCAAAGCTCTTCCCCGCTCTCCGGCAGACGTGCCGTTACCGGTCTGCCCGGCTCGGTGTCCAGTTCCAGCAGGGTGGCGGCGGTGTTTTCGTCCAGCGTCTGCACCGCACGCAGCTTGCGGCTGATGGCGCGGCTGCGCACCCCGATGAGGTTGTCCAGTTCTTCGTCCGTCTGGCGCAGGCGCTGCTGCATCTTGGAAAGCCCCTGCCCGAACTTATCGAACTCGGTCTTGACTGCCCCCAGCAGCTGCCACACCTCGCCGGAGCGCTTCTGGATGGCAAGGGTCTTGAAGCCCATTTGCAGGCTGTTGAGCAGCGCCGCCATGGTGCTGGGGCCGGCCACGTTCACCTGATAATCCCGCTGCAAAACTTCCAGCAGTCCGGCGTTCACCACCTCGGCGTACAGCCCCTCAAAGGGCAGAAATAGAATGCCGAAGGCCGTGGTATAGGGCGGCTCCACATATTTTTCCCGGATATCCTTTGCCTCACTGCGCAGCACCAGTTCCAGCGCGTGGCGGGCGTTTTCCACTGCCTGTGCATCGCCGGAAGCCTGTGCGTCCTGCAGGTGTGCGTAGGTATCGCCGGGGAATTTAGAGTCGATGGGCAGCCAAACGCTGTTGCCATCCACGCCGGGCATCCGGATGGCGTACTCCACCCGCTGGGTGCTGCCGGGAATGGTGGCCACATTGGTGTCGTACTGCTCCGGTGCAAGAATTTCCTCCAGAATCGCGCCCAGCTGGATCTCGCCCAGAATGCCGCGGGTCTTGACACCGGAGAGCACCTGTTTCAGCCCGCCCACATCGGCGGCAAGGCTCTGCATTTCGCCCAAGCCCTTGTACACCTGCTCCAGCTGGTCGTTGACCGCCTTAAAGCTTTCGGTCACCCGCTTTTGCAGTGCGTCCTGCAATTGCTCGTCCACGGTGTGGCGGATCTCGTCCAGCTTTTGGGCGTTCTGTGCCTGCATAGCGGCAAGGCCGTCTGCCAGCGCTTTGCGCATCTCTTCCAGCTTGCGGGCGTTGGAGGCCTCCAGCCCCTGCAAACGCTGCTCCATGGTCTGCTGCTGGGTGTTCTGCCCTGCCGTCAGGGTGCTGCTCATGCCCTGCACTGCGGTTTGCAGGGTATCGCTGATATGCGCCATCGCGGCCAGATTCTGCTGTGCCTGCTGCGCCTGCTTTTCTTCCAGCACCCGCGCCTGCGCTTCCAGCTGCTGGCGCAGCCACTCCTTCAGGGCTTCGTCATCCTGCCGGGCGGCGGGCTTGCCGGTGCGGTACAGCAAAAGCGCCTGCAGCAGACAGATGGCCACCAGCAGAAGCGTGTACAGTCCTGCCAAAAATTCCATAGACATTCTCCTTTTAACTCAAAAATCCGGGTCTTGCGGTAATGGCAGACCCGGATATGCTTATACTTCCTGATGCTTTACGATCTCCTGCTTGGTCTCTACCTGCTGGCCGTACAGACCCACACCGTCTACCTCCATCTCGCCTACCTGATTATCACAGGGGTCGGCGCGGAAGGAGCACATGGGCGGGTCGAAAGGCGCGCAGATGTCGCTGTTGGCCACCATGCGGTCGGTGTCCAGATTGCCGAAGTAGTGCAGGCGCATCTTCTCGTTGCCCGCACGCGCCATGGACGCACCGGCGGAGCAATCGGCGTACATCCAGCCCTTGGGGGCAATATAGAACATTGCCCAGTCGTGGCAGCCGGCTGTCTCCGGCCGTGCCACCATGCCGCTCTGCCACTTTGCCGGGATGCCTGCAATGCGGCAAAGGGTGATAAAGGTAGCGGCCATCACGCCGCAGTCACCCCGGCGGCTGCGGGCACAGTTATCGGTGATGTTCTCGTGTACAAAATACATAGGCTGGAAGTGGTAGTGCACGTTCAGGGTGACAAAATCATAAATGCGCTTTGCCTTCTGCACCGGGTCGGTGATCCCCTCAGTCAGCTGCGCAGCCAGTGCCTTCATATAAGGGGTAAAGGCGATGTGGGGCAGCTGCTCGGCGGTGTCAAAATCCGGCTGCACCGGGTCGGCCTGCATTTCCAGCGGGGCGGCGTAGTGTGCGGTGCTGCGGTAGCTGTACTGTGCCCCAAAGCGGCAGTTCTCGGCAAGGTCTGCCTCCCAGTACGCGGTGCGCTGGGGTGCAGTCTCCGGCGCAATATAAGTGGGCTGGGCGGTAAAGCTGTCCAGCGTGATATTGCGCTGTGCCGGGCAGGCAGCGGGCAGCGGCAGCCATACCTTGACGTGCACGGTGTTTCTGCCCTTGGCCTTTGCGGCGGCAAGAGCGTGGGCAAAGGTCTCGTCAGTCATGCCGATACTGGTGCGCAGGGTGATGTCTGCACTGGCTGCGCCGGTGCGCACCATCTGGTCGTGCTGGGGCTCAAAACGATCCCAGCTGCGTTCCGGGACGGGCGGGTCCAGCTGACGGGCGGCAAGGTCGGGATGGGTAGCCACCAGCGTTTCGGCGGCGCGGTAGATGTAGCGCTTCTGCCCCTCCACAAAGCGCCAATCCATCTGCCCGGCAGCGTCCAGTGCGGCGAACTCCTCTGCGGTAAAGTCCCGCAGGGTGGCCTGCAGCTTGTTCAGCAGCTGGTCGGCGGTCAAGGTGTAATCCTGCGGCAGACGGCGCAAAATTTCTCGATGTGCCAATAAACCCTGCCGCCATGCGTCCACGCCGTGGGGGGTGGGGTTTACCGGCAGCGCGCCCTGCGGGTGCAGGGGCTGGTTCTGGCTGGCAGTCCAGTCCTCGGCCAGACAGGCATCAATGCGCGCAATGGCGGCATCATAGTAGCCCGCCTCCTTCAGGCGGCGGATATCGTCCGGCAGCTCCATGTTCAGGTATGCAAAACAAGTATTCTGATCCATCATGCTCTACTCCTTTTTTATTTATGGTCAGGCAGCGGTCTGCTGCTCCCAGAAAGCTACTGCATCTGTCAGCCAGCCCTCGGCATCGGTGGTATAGCCCACCCCGATGCTATGCGGCGCAGACTCAAACACCTTCATAACATAAGGCACCCTGTGGGCTTCCAGCGCCGCTTGCAGCGCCGGGCCCTGCACCTGATTGATCATCCAGGGCAGCACCTTGTCGTCCTTTCCGTACCAGAAAAATACCGGCGGATAATCGTCCGTGACAAGATCTGCCACACTGGAGCAGTAATAGTGCCACCCATAGTTGCCGGTATCCATAAGCGCCTGATACGCGATCTTTACCTCTGAAAAGTTCACTACCGGATAAGCCAACAGCAGTGCACCGGGTTTTGCAGCGCCGTAATGGCCGTAGCCGCGCTCCTTATTTGCGAACACGCCCACAAGCTGGCCGCCAGAGGAGTAGCCCACCAGCGCATAGCCCTGTGTATGGATGGAAAGCTCCTCGTCAAGGCTTGTCACCAGCTGCACCGCCCTTGCCAGATCCTCCAGCGGGGCGTTATTGCCCAGATCCAAAAAGGTGCGGTAGCGCAACACGAACACGGCATAGCCTCGGTTATGCAGCTCATAGGCCGTGGAGCCGCCCTCACCCATCTCCGAGGTTACGGTCAAGGCGTTGCCGGGCACTACGATAGCGGTTTTGGCGTTGGGGGTCTCGGCCGGATAATAAAACAGCTGCACACAGCCCAGACTGGAATTGTGTTCGATCTCCTCAGGAGTGTAGACCTGATAGGTGACCTTGACGCCCTTATTATAGTTATCGATGATAAGGTTCAGCGCAGCAATGCCGGATTCCCGGTCGGTGTCGCCAAAATAATCGTGCAAGGTCTTGTTTTTCCAGCGTTCCACCATCAGCGGCGTCATCTCACGGCAATATGTATAATAGCCGGTTCCCTGGATCGCCGGGTTTGCGCGCAGCTGAGCCATTGTAGTTTCTGCCGTGACATGGGGTGCACTCTCTGCGCCAAAGGCAGGCAGCGCCGCGCAAAGCATAAGCCAAACCATACACAGCAGTGCCCAGACAGTTTTTCTCATACATCCTCCATGGGAGACGGCGCATCCCCCGCGCCGCATTCTTGTTCCCTTATTGTATCACAAACAGGTGGGATGTCAAAGCAATTTCTGTGCAGTCCGCTTCTTGTACCGCGCGGCAAATTCTGCTATACTGAAATTTATCCGGGAGTGGAAAGAGAATGCGGGCAATTTTCGGCCCGCCGAGGATGAAAGTATGGATAAGATCATCATCCGGCCTATGACGCCGGAGGACTGGGGCGCGGTCTCCAGAATTTATGTTGAGGGCATTGCCACGGAATACGCCACCTTCCAGACCGAATGCCCGCCTTATACCGCGTGGGACGCTTCCCACACAAAGGAGTGCCGTCTGGTCATCCTTTCCGGCGGGGTGCTGACAGGGTGGTGTGCTTTGCACCGGGTAGACCCCCGGTGGTGTTACCGGGGCGTGGCCGAGGTAAGCATCTATGTAGGCGAGCAGTTCCGGGGGCACGGGCTAGGCTTCCGGCTTTTGAGCGCCCTGTGCGCCGCTGCCGAAAAAGCCGGGTACTGGACGCTGCAATCCACCGTTTTACAGGATAACGCTGCCAGCCGCGCCCTGCACGCCAAGTGCGGCTTCCGGCTGGTGGGGCGCCGGGAGCGCATTGCGCGGGACTGCCGTGGCCACTGGCTGGACACCTATCTGATGGAGCGCCGCGCCGCCGCAGACGAACCGGAGGGGTTCAAAAAGCTGTAACCAGCCCCACCGGACGCAGAATTATTTTTATTTGCAGAGCGGAAAAATCCGCAGATTTTCCCGGTCTGCCCTTTCACAGAGTAGAAGCAGAAGGAGCCGCTGCACTTTTTGGGTGCAGCGGCTCCTGTTATTTGTGATGATTCAGTTTTACCACTCGTCGTATTCGCCGTTGGCGTTTTTGGCGGCAGCCACACGGCTGTGCTTGAACATACTTTCCACCACAGCGCAGTACTTATCGGCAAGGCAGACGATGATAGCTTCGCGGCAGCTGGGCACATGACGGAAGGTCAGCGGCCACATGTGGCTGGAAATGATGCTCTGTTCCTTTTTGGTGATATGGAACACCTTTTCTGCATTGACGCAGGCGCGGCTCGGGTGGGAGAAGCCGTGCATCTCGAACAGGCGGCGGATGCCGTGGAAGGTACCCTTTTTGTGCCAGTCGTACAGGTAAAAATCGTGCAGGAAAGCACCGACAGCCAGCGAAGTCTCGTCTGCACCCAGATGCAGGCGATGGTTCAGCCAGCAGCTGACCAGTACCACGTTCTTGCAGTGCTGATAGGTGGTAACGTCCCCATGCTGGATGAACTCCCGCATCTGCTGCACCTTGGGGTTTTGATCGTATTTTTCCAGAATGGCATAAAGCTGTTCGCGTTCCGTAACAGAAAGCTGCATGAGCAAAATTTCCTTTCAACTCAATACGTTAACGTTTGTTTCAGGAGCGGAGCTGCACCGGGTTGGAATTGCCAAAGTTTTCGGCATCGGACGGGTTTGTCCGCTTGAGGGACAGATCCACCAGATACTGCTTGCCATCGCCCAGCTCTTCCAGCTGGGCAAGCTTTGCATTGGCAGAAGCCTCGTCCGGGTACCACTGGATCAGGAAGAAGTTTTCCGCTTCCACTCCGTAGTACAGCCAGAAGCCGTCTGCCCGCAGCAGATCGTCCAGATGATCCACCTCTTCGCCGTCCGGCAGGCCAAGACCCTCCTCTGCATAGAGGTTTTCCGGCTCTACCTGAAGCATCTCAATGACCTGAATAGAGCTTTGCAGGTACTCGTCCTGCGAGGTACTCTTATCCGAGCGCTCCCAGCCGGTGAGAAATGCCTGCATGAGCAGATCGCGCACCTTGATGCGCGGCAGTGTGGGATCCATAACCATTTTTGTTTCCTTCTTTCGTGGTTTTATCCCCGTTGGACAGTATACGGCATACGCCTGTGCAAGTCAACGGTTTATTTGTGAATTTTTTGTAGGTACGGCCAAAATTTACAAACGCTTTTCCTGTTTCAGTCGGTTATCTCAGGCATGGAAGGAAAAGGTATCGTTCAGCCACTCCACCGCAAGCTTGACCCAGCAGTGACGGTGGGCACTGTCGGCATCCACCTCCGGGGTGGAGATACTGGTGCCGTGGCGTCCCTTTTCAAACAGGTGCGCTTCGCACGGCACGCCCGCCTTGTGCAGAGCGTTCAGTAACAGCAGGGTGTTTTCCACCGGGACGGTCTCGTCCTCCATGGTATGCCAGACAAACACCGGCGGTGTGGCCGGGGTGATCTTATCCTCCAGCGTAAAGCGCTGGTGGGCGGCAACATCCTGCGTGCCTGTCAGCTGCACAAAGCTGTCCCGGTGGGCATATTCACCGGCGGTGACCACCGGGTAGGCCAGCAGCAGGGCGTTGGGGCGCGGCTGGTTTTCCATGCCGGGGATGTTCCACACTGCACCGGACAGTGCCAGATGCCCGCCCGCCGAAAAGCCGCACAGGGCGATCTGATCCGGCAGAATACTCCACTGCGCCGCGTGCTGCCGCACGAGGCCGATGGCCTGTGCCAGCTGCCGCATGGGCAGTGCATCCCGGGCGCTGTCCCCTACTGCGTAGTGCAGTACCGCCGTGTGGTAGCCCGCCGCCGCAAATTGCAGCGCTACGGGGTCGCCCTCCCGGGGGCTGACGTGGTTATAGCCGCCGCCGGGCACCACCAGCACCAGCGGGCGCTGCCGGAAGTGCGGCATGGCCTCCACGCTCTCCCGCAGGTAGAGCGTCAGCGTACCGCCGCCGGTCAGTTCCAGTTGCTCAAGCTGCATTTACGCATCCTCCTTATAAAAGCCATGCCGTCCCTCCGGATGCGCCGCAATAAATTCTGCGCACAGGTCGGCGCAAATGCGGCACAGCTCCGGGCAGGGGCGCTTTTTATAATAGTCTGCGGTGCGTTCCTCTGCCGCCGTGCCCCCGGCAGGGGCAGCTCCTGCCTTTGCCAGCAGCTCCCGGCAGATAATGCTGCCGCCGTTGCGGGTGCGGTACTGCTCTGCCGCCTGCTGTACCAGCGCGTACATCCGGGATTTATCCTTGGGGTCGGTGGGGTCGGCATAGACCATGCTCAGCACGGTCACCACGCCGCAGAACGCCCCGCACACCTCCCGCATCCGGCCAATGCCTGCGCCAAACCCTGCGGAAAGGCGCAGAGCCATCTCCTCGGTCAGGCCAAGCTGCGGTGCAAACGCCGCCACCACGCTCTGGCTGCAATTATAACCCTTTAAAAACCATGCGTAAGCGGCATCGCCCTGTTTTGACATTTTCTCACATCCTCCTGGCATACTCGTTCCATTATAGCACAGTCCGCGCAAAAGTGGGAAAGACTTTGCAAGAAATTTTATTTTCCATATAAGAAACGAATCCGGAGCGCCGCTTCGCGCACAGGAGAACAAATTTTAATTTTTTTAACTTTTTATGAAAAGCCTTGATTTTCCCTTCAAGTCGTTGTATATTAGCACTCGGAAGTTATGAGTGCTAAGCATTCTGGCGGTTTGCCGGATACGGCGCACCAAATATGTGATAAAAGAGGTTTTGTATTATGGCCAAGAAAGAATTTCAGGCAGAGAGCAAAAAGCTGATGGACATGATGATCAACTCCATCTATACCAATAAAGAGATCTTCCTGCGGGAACTGATCTCCAATGCTTCGGACGCCATTGATAAGCTGTACTATAAGAGCCTGACCGACACCTCCGTGGGCATGAACAAGAGCGATTTCCGCATCCTCATCACCCGCGATAAGGAAAACCGCATCCTGACCGTGGAGGATAACGGCATTGGTATGACCAAGGAAGAGCTGGAGCAGAATCTGGGCACCATTGCCCACTCCGGTTCTCTGGATTTCAAGAAGGACAACAAGGACGAGAACATTGATATCATCGGTCAGTTCGGTGTGGGCTTCTACTCTGCCTTTATGGTGGCCGATAAGCTGACCGTCATCTCCAAGGCTTATGGCTCGGACGAGGCATGGCAGTGGGAGTCCTCCGGTGTGGACGGCTACGAGATGACCCCCGCCCAGAAGGACACCGTTGGCACCCAGATCATTCTGCACATCAAGCCGGATACCGACACTGAGAAATACGACAACTTCCTGGACGAATACGGCATCGTGGCTATCGTGAAGAAGTACAGCGACTATGTGCGCTACCCCATCCAGATGGAGCGCGAAAAGAGCCGTCAGAAGCCCGAACCGGACCCCAAGCCCGAGGACTACAAGCCCGAGTGGGAGACCTACACCGAGCTGGAGACCCTGAACAGCATGATCCCCATCTGGAAGAAGCAGAAGAGCGAAGTGACGGACGAGGAGTACAACAGCTTCTACAAGGATAAGTTCGGTGATTACGCCGACCCTGCCCGGGTCATCGTGAGCCGCACCGAGGGTACCGCCAACTACAATGCCCTGCTGTTCGTGCCCAGCCACCGTCCCTACGACTTCTACACCAAGGACTACGAGAAGGGTCTGGCACTGTACGCCTCCGGTGTGCTGATTATGGAAAAGTGCGCCGACCTGCTGCCGGATTACTTCAGCTTTGTAAAGGGCATTGTGGACAGTCAGGATCTGAGCCTGAATATCAGCCGTGAGATGCTGCAGAAGGACAGCCAGCTGAAGCTGATCCATAACGCACTGGAAAAGAAGATCAAGAACGAGCTGCACGCCATGCTGAACAACGACCGTGCGAAGTACGAGGAGTTCTGGAAGGAGTTCGGCCGTCAGATCAAGTTTGGTGCTTACTCTGACTACGGTATGCACGCCGAACTGCTGCGCGACCTGCTGCTGTTCTGGTCTGCCAAGGAGCAGAAGATGGTCACCCTGCAGGAGTACATCGACAAGATGCCCGCAGAGCAGAAGTACATCTACTTTGCTGCAGGCGATTCCACCGACCGTCTGGCAAAGCTGCCCTCCGCAGAACTGGTGCTGGACAAGGGCTTTGACGTGCTGCTGCTGACCGAGGATGTGGATGAGTTCTGCCTGCAGATCCTGCACAGCTACCCCCGCAAGGATGCCGAGGGCAAGGACAGCACCGTGGAGTTCAAGAACGTGAACAGCGGTGATCTGGGTCTGGAATCCGAAGAGGAGAAGAAGGCCGCCGAGGATGCCACTGCCGAAAACAAGGCTCTGTTTGACGCCATGAAGGACGCTCTGAACGGCAAGGTGAAGGAGGTCAAGGTCTCCACTCGCCTGAAGGATCACCCTGTCTGCCTGAGCTCTGACGGCCCGCTGTCCATTGAGATGGAGAAGGTGCTGTCCAAGCAGCCCGGCAGCGAGGGCGTGAAGAGCGACAAGGTGCTGGAGCTGAACGTGAATCACCCCGTGTTTGCTGCCCTGAAAGCCGCACAGGAGGCCGGCGACACCGAGAAGCTGAACAAGTACAGCGCCCTGCTGTACGCACAGGCACAGCTGATCGAGGGTCTGCCCGTGGATGACCCCGCCGCTTATGCCGAGGCCGTTTGCAGCCTGATGAAGTAAACTTTTATGGAGAGGCCGCTGTGTTTTGCGCAGCGGCTTCTTTTGTTGCTGATGATTTTTAATTTTGCACTTGTCGCGGTCTGTGGATCGCTCCAAGCGCATTTTCACAAGAACAGAAATACCCTCTTAACAAAAAGGCCGCGCTCCGCTATAATAGAGTGGAACGCGGTCTTATTTTTATCTTTCTGTGAAAGGAATTCTGTTTCATGGAGCCGAGAAAACATTATTTTGCAAAGATTCCCACCATTGCCATCTTTATCGTCATGGCGATGTCCGGGCCGTTGGGGGTGCTGCTGTTCATCCTGAAGGGCATCGACCAGAAGGTGCAGAAGGAAGAGCAGGAAGCCGCCCGCGCCCGGGGCGACTACCGCGCCGACCTTGGGCCGGAGCCCGACCGGAAGAGTGAGCCTGTTTACGGACACGATGTGCCTACCGAGGCGCAGAAAAGCGCCAAGCAATGGCACAAGAATATTGCCACCCTCTGCACCATCATGGGTGCGGTCTTTCTGCTTGCCGGCGTGACGAATGCGGTGGACGTCCTGGAGATCTGGCGGTTTTACCCGGGCTTCAGCGGCCTGTTCTCGAATATCGCCATGGTCATTGGCGGCGGCGGTGCGCTGCTGACCGGTCTGCGGATGAACAGCACCCACAAGCTGGAGCGGCTGCTGGATAAAGTGGTGGGCGAGCGGAATAACATTCCTCTGCCGGAGCTGTTTGCTGCCGCCGGGGTGGATGCTGCCCGGGGACGTGCTGCCGTGAAAAGCGCCATCGAGCACGGTTATTTCGGTGCGGATGCCTACATTGACAACCGCACCGACACGCTGGTGGTGCGGGGTGCGGCACCACAGCCGAAAAAGCCTGCGCAAGCCCCGACACCTAAAGCTCAGCCCGCCGCAGCGGACGAGTACGCCGCCCTGCTGCGCCAGCTGCGAGAGGTAAACGATGCCATCCCAGACCCGGTGATGAGCCAGAAGATCTCCCGCCTAGAAGAAGTCAGCGGGCGTATCTTTGCGCTGGCGCAGAAGGACCCGGACAAAAAAGCACAGCTGCAAAAATTTATGAACTACTATCTGCCCACTGCGCTCAAGCTGCTGAACACCTACGCCAGCCTTTCCGGGCAGGCGGTGGAGGGCACGAACATCACCGAGGCCAAGCACAGCATCGAGCGCAGCATGGACCTGCTGGTGACCGCCTTTGAAAACCAGCTGGACAAGCTGTTCCAAGCCGACGCGCTGGACGTGAACGCCGACATTGCCGCTCTGGAAGGAATGCTGAACCTCGACGGCCTGACCGGCAGCGAATTTACCCGCTGAACCACACTCCCGCACCCGATGGCTGCATCGGTGCGGGGGTATTTTTTGTGCAAAGTGCAATTTTCCATTCCGTCTTTTTTGGGCGCTGCGCTCAAAAATCCGGGATTTGTGTGCACTTATGCCAAGCATTTTGATTTGCCCGAAAAACTTTTATTTTATTTGTTTGACAACAATCGATTGGGCTGCACAGGCGCTTTTTGCAACTTTTCATCGAGATGCAACAATAACACATGGTTTTTTGCGCTGCGTTTGACTATTATAGAAGCAGCTACGGCAGCTGTGAACGGCTGTATCGACTTTTCCGATCATAATAGTAGGAGGAAATTTCCATGATGAAGTCCATTTCCACCTGGAAGCAGGAGCTGACCGAGGGCGCACACGCTGCGCGTCTGGCTGCGCTGTACTGCTGCACCCCCGACAAGACCCCTGCACAGGCAGCCCGTTATACGGCTGTTCTGGACGGGCTGGAGACCACCTTTGGCGCACACACCGAGGCCGGTCTGTATAGTGCCCCCGGCCGCACCGAGATCGGCGGCAACCACACCGACCACCAGCATGGCCGTGTGCTGGCAGGCAGCGTAAACATTGATATGATCGCTGCTGCCGCCCCCAACAGCCTGAACCTGCTGCGCGTGCAGAGCGAGGGCTACGACCTGTGCGTCATCGACCTCAATGACCTGACCGCCCGCAAGGAGGAGGAAAACACCACTGCTTCCCTGCTGCGCGGCGAGTGCGAAGCCTTCCGTCAACGCGGCGCAAAGCTGTCCGGTCTGGACGTGTACATTTCCTCTAACGTGCCCAAGGGCAGCGGCGTTTCTTCCTCTGCCGCCTTTGAGGTGCTGGTCGGTGTGATTCTGAACGACTGCTTCATGGCCGAAAAGGTCTCCCCCATTGCCATTGCGCAGATCGGCCAGTGGGCAGAGAACGTCTACTTTGGTAAGCCCTGTGGCCTGATGGATCAGATGGCCTCCAGCGTGGGCAACATTATCACCATCGACTTTGCCGACAAGGCAAACCCCGACGTGGAGCCGGTGCAGGTGGACTTTTCCAAGGCCGGTCTGGCGCTGTGCATTCTGGACTCCGGTGCAGACCATGCCGACCTGACCGACGAGTACGCCGCCATCCCCAACGAGTGCCGCGCTGTGGCCGCTGTGTGCGGCGGCGAGGTGCTGCGGGACGTGCCCTTTGAGACCTTCCTTGCAAATATTCCGGCCTGCCGCAAGCAGTGCGGCGACCGCGCTGTGCTGCGCGCCTTCCACTTCTACGCCGATAATGACCGTGTGCCCCAACAGGTGGCTGCCCTGCGCGAGGGCGATTTTGATGCCTTTTTGCAGATGGTGACTGCCTCCGGCGACAGTAGCTGGGAGTATTTGCAGAACGTCATCCCTGCCGGTTACAAGGAGCATCAGGAGGTGGCTGTGACCATCGCCGCTGCTAAGCATTATCTGGGCGGCAAGGGCGCTGTGCGCGTGCACGGCGGCGGTTTTGCCGGTACGGTGCAGGCCTTTGTGCCGGTGGAGATGCTGGCAGACTTTAAGACCAACATGGAAAAGATCCTCGGCGCTGGCCGCTGCCATGTGCTGAGCATCCGTCCCGAGGGAGGTGCTGTGCTGTGATTTCCACCACCATCCAGCAGCTCGTGAACTACGGGCTGGACACCGGGCTGATCTTGCCCGATGACGAGATCTATATCCGCAACCAGCTGCTGATGACCATGCAGCTGGACGACTTTACCGCCCCGGAGGGCGAGGTGTGCTATACCGATCTGGAAAGCATCCTCAAGACCCTTGTGGACGATGCCGTTGCCCGCGGCGTGTGCGAGGATAACTCCACCGCACGCGATCTGTTCGACACCAAGCTGATGGGCGTGCTTACCCCGCGCCCCAGCATTGTGCGCGCAAACTTTGAGGAGCGGTACGAAAACGAGAGCCCGCAGGCCGCTACCGACTGGTTCTACAAGTTCAGTCAGGACACCGACTACATCCGCCGCTACCGTATCAAGCGCGATCTGAAGTGGGTCACCAAGACCGAGTACGGCGACTTGGATATCACCATCAACCTGTCCAAGCCGGAAAAAGACCCCAAGGCCATTGCCGCCGCAAAGCTTGCACCCCAGAGCGCTTACCCCAAGTGCCAGCTGTGCGTGGAGAACGAGGGCTACGCCGGCCGCATGAACCACCCTGCGCGCGAAAATCACCGCATCATCCCGCTGACCATCAACGACAGCGCGTGGAATTTGCAGTACAGCCCCTACGTTTACTACAATGAGCACTGCATCGTGTTCAATAACCAGCACACCCCTATGAAGATCGAGCGGGCAACCTTCCGCAAGCTGCTGGATTTTGTGGGTCTGTTCCCCCACTATTTTGTGGGCAGCAACGCTGACCTGCCCATCGTGGGCGGCAGCATCCTGAGCCACGACCACTTCCAGGGCGGTCATTATGAGTTTGCCATGGCCAAAGCTCCCATTGAAAAGACTTGGGTGTTCCCCGGCTTTGAGGACGTGGAGGCCGGTATCGTGCACTGGCCCATGAGTTGCATCCGTCTGACCTGTGCAGATGACACACGCCTTGTGGAGCTGGCCGATAAGCTGCTGGCTGCTTGGCGCGGCTACACCGATGAAAGCTGCTTTATCTTTGCCGAGACCGACGGCGAGCCCCACAACACCATCACCCCCATTGCCCGGATGCGGGACGGCAAGTATCAGCTGGACTTGGTGCTGCGTAACAACATCACCACCCCGGAGCATCCGCTGGGCGTGTACCATCCCCATGCTAAACTGCACCACATCAAAAAGGAGAACATCGGCCTGATCGAGGTGATGGGTCTGGCCGTGCTGCCCAGCCGCCTGAAGCAGGAGCTGTTCGACCTTGCTGACGTGCTGGTGGCGCACCTGCCCACCGCAGAGTACCCCGAAGCCCTGCAAAAGCACGCCGAGTGGGCAGAGGAGGTCCTTGCAAAGCACCCGGAGCTGAACGCCGATAACGTCCACACCATCCTGCAGGACGAGGTGGGCCATGTGTTCGCACAGGTGCTGGCCGATGCCGGTGTGTACAAGCTGGATGAAGCAGGCCGCGCCGGTTTTGTCCGCTTCCTTGAAAGCGTAAAATAAACCATAACTCCCCGAGGCTGTTGCACATATCATGGCGCAACAGCCTTTTTTAGAGCACAGCATCGAACAAAAGCACTTTTCCTTTGCTCTTCCCCTGTGAAAAAATCAATGGGAAAATCCGCAGATTTTCCCATTGATAAATTAAAATATTCATTCCGCTGAAAATGACCAAAGCAACGCGGCGGCCATTCAAAATCGTTTTTTGTAGATGGAGGTATCGCTATGCACTGCACTTTGGAAGTTTGCGTAGACAGCACCGCCAGCGCACTGGCGGCAAAACGCGGCGGCGCTGACCGGCTGGAACTGTGCGCCGACCTGATTATTGGCGGCACCACCCCTTCCCCTGCCCTGCTGCGTCAGGTCAAGGCCAAGACCGGTCTGCCGGTGCGGGCGCTTATCCGTCCCCGCTTTGGCGATTTCTGCTACGACCGTTACGAGCTGGCACAGATGGCCGAGTGCGCCGCCGAACTGGTGGCTGCTGGTGCGGACGGCATCGTGACCGGTGTGCTGACCCCGGCGGGCGCGCTGGACACCGATGCCCTGCGCCCCATCTACGCCGCCGCCCGGCAGGCGGCAGAAAAGGCACACCGCACCGTGGACTGCACCCTGCACCGCGCTTTTGATGTCTGCTGCGACCCCTTTGCCGCACTGGAAACCGCAAAGCAGCTGGGGCTTGCCACCATCCTGACCAGCGGACAGGCAGCAAGTGCCCCACAGGGCGCTGCCCTGCTGCAGCAGCTGGTGGAAGCTGCCGGGCAGGAAGTGGAAATATTGGTAGGCGCAGGCGTATCTGCCGCCAACATCCCCGCTCTTGCCGCCCAGACTGGTGCCCGGGCGTTCCACCTTTCCGGCAAGCAGGTGCTGGACAGCCGCATGACCTTCCGGCGAGAGGGCGTGCCTATGGGTCTGCCGGGCTTTTCCGAGTTTGAGATTTGGCAGACCAGCGAAGCAAATATCCGCGCCGCCCGCACCGTACTGGATGCGCTGTAACTGCAAAAAACATCGTTCTTCCCGCAGTGCCTGTTTCCGTTACATCCCTCCCGTGAAAATGCAAAATCGGGCAGCCCGCAGGCTGCCCGATTTTGCTCTATTCAAATGATTTTTCCGCTGAATATGCCCAAAGCAAAGCGGAGGGCATTCCAAATCGTCCCACTTCAGTGCAGGGCGGCAAACCGGGCTGCGCCGCGGGTGCACAGCCAGCTGTGCAGCAGTAAATCCAGCCCCAGCAGCACAGCCAGACAAACAGTCTGTGCGGCCAGCGGCGGCACGGCATAATCCAGTAAGGTCAGGGGCAAAAACAGCACCCCGCCCGCCAGCAGCCACCCGCCGAACATCGCCAGCATACTGGCGGCGCTCCGCTTGACCACGGCGGCTTCGCTGACCCAGTGGAGGTTGGGCAGGCACAACCCCAAGGCAAGGCCCATTTGCGCTGTCAGCCACACAAAAGCTGCCAGCACCGCCAGCACCAGCAACCCCTGCCCTGCCGAAATGCGCAGCACCGCCATGGCGCACCCGGCGCAAAACCACGCCCCCGGCAGCGTGAGCAGCAATTGCAGCTCCACCTTTACCCGCAGAACCTGCTGCGGGGCAACCGGCAGGCTTTGCAGCAACCAGAGGGTGCCGCCCTCCAGCGACACCGACGGTGCTGTGATAAAGTTCATGGCGGCTATGGTGCACACCATCCCGCACACCAGCATGGGCAGGCTCTCCGGCAGGTAAGCAGCAGTAAAGGCGCGCAGGTCTGCGGCCTTCCACAGCGTTGCTGCACCCAGCACCGGCAGCAGCAGACTGCTCAAGGCGCAGTTGAGCAGCCACATGGGGCAAGCGCCCAAATGCAGCAGTTCCCGCCGCAGCAATGCCCGGCGCGGGGGCTGCTTTTTTTGCGTCTTTGCGCGGTATTCCACTTTGGCTCTGCCCGGTTCAAGGGTCAAAAGCCGCAGATAGGGCTTTGCCAGCGCCTTACCGCACAGCGCCATACAGGCCGCAGCCAGCGCTAGAAACAGCAGCAGCGCCGGGACGTTGCCCACTGCCGCCAGACCCAGCAGACGCAGCGGTGCAGCAGCACGACCGGCTGCTGCGCCCGCCTGTACGGCATCCACCGCAAGGGCGTCCACTGCGTTGCTCACCCAGCAGAACGCTGCATAGTAGACCGCCAGAAAGAGCAGCGTGCCCACAATGGTGACAAGGCTTTTGTGCCGGGCGCGGCGGTTGAGCAGCGCCACCGCCCAGCCCAGCAGAACGGCCAGCACCATGGAAACTCCCGCCAGCGCCAGTGCTACCGGCAGCGCCGCCAGCAGTGCACCGCCGGGGCGGGGTGCCGCCAGCGCATAACAGACCACCGAGGGCACCCACGCCAGCAGCAGATAAATCAGCCCGGTCAGGTACACCCCGCCGCAGCGCACCGCAAAAATAGCACCCGGCGGGATGGGCAGTGCCAGTAGCTGCTGGTTATCCCGGCAGCGGAACAAATGCCCGTAGCTGGTAAAGGCGCTTGCCAGCACGCTGACCGTAAGCGCCGAAAGCTCCATCAGCACAAAATAGAGCCAGTCCAGCCCCTGCGGCACTAGCGTTACCGCCAGCGGCAGCGCCATAGAGCCAAAGTTGAGCATGACCAGCAGCATCAGCACTGTAAACAGCAGCGCGTAGCCAAATGCTCCTGCCCGGGAGCGCCGCCTGCCAGTTTTGCTGCTGCGCACAAAGGCCGCACCCAGTTCCAGCAGCTGTTTTTTGAGCAATGCACGGATCATAGCGCTTCCCCCGTATCCTCCAGTTCCAGAAAGACCTCTTCCAGCGTGTCGTCGCCGCGCACCTCTTCCATAGCACCCTCGCGCACCAGCTGACCTTTACGCAGAATAGCTACCCGGTCACAGAGCTTTTCGGCCACCTCCAGCACATGGGTGGAGAAAAAAATCGCCCCGCCCTGCGCACAAAAGGCCTTCATCTGGGTCTTGAGCTGATGGGAGGCCAGCGGGTCCAGCCCGACAAAAGGCTCGTCCATTAAAATCAGCTTCGGCTCGTGCAGCAGCGCCGCAATGATGGCAAGTTTCTGCTTCATGCCGTGGGAGTATGCCCCGATGGACTGCGCCAAGTCCTGCGTCAGGCCAAAGGCATCGCCGTACTGCCGGATGCGCTGCGTCCGCTGTGCGGCGCTTACGCCGAAGATATCTGCGATAAAATCAAGGTACTGGATGCCGGTCATATAATCGTACAGCTGCGGGTCGTCCGGCAGATAGGCCAGACGGCGCTTGCATTCCAGCGGGTTCTCCCGCACGGAAATGCCGTCCACATAAATTTCTCCGGCATCAAATTGCTGGATACCGCAGCAGCATTTTAAGGTAGTGGTCTTGCCCGCGCCGTTATGGCCGATAAAGGCGCACAGCTCCCCCGGGCGGATGTGCAGACAAAGGTCCTGCACGGCGGGCTTGCCGCCGTAGGTTTTGGTCAGATGCTCGATCTTTAACATGGGCTGCCTCCTTGCTTTCCGTTTCGAGCCAAGTATACACCTTCCGGCAGGGGGAAGGTCAAGCATTTCTCCGTTTTTTCTTGCGTTTTGTATAGGGCTGTGCTATACTTTTTGACGAACTGAACAGAAAACAGCAGGTGCGTTCCGTCACTTTGCCCCACCGGGCGGCGGCAGGAACGTTAAAAGGGAAGCGGGTGCAGATCCCGCACGATCTCGTCACTGTGATAAGGGAGTCCACTGTCAGGGTGCTTTTGCACCGGTCACTGAGCCATCCGGCTTGGGAAGGCGGCAGCGGGCGTTGAGCTTTCAGTCAGGAAACCTGCCCGCTGTTGGTACCGGGGCTTTGCCGCCCCAGATCACGAGGAATTGGTTGTACCAAAAAGCCTGTAAGATACGGGGTCTTTTTGCTTTGCCATTTCGCAAGCGGAAGACCCCGTTTTTTTACAGGTTCTCTTTCCTGTACCCTTCTGTTCGGTGCCGTATTTCACCCACATCAGGAAAGGAAAACAAGATGAAAAAACGCAACATCCGCAAAACGGCGGCCGCTCTGACTGCTCTGGCTCTGTGCGCCGGTGTACTGACCGGCTGCGGCGGGGCTGCCTCCGGCACTGCTTCCTCTGTTGCTGCCAGTTCTGCCGCCAGCAGCGAGGCTTCCGGCGCAGACGCTGACGAGCTTGCCGCACAGAACGTGGCCGATCTGATCGACGCCATCTATGTGCAGCAGCGCACTGACGACACCGACGCCCAGTGCGAAGCCGCAAAGGCTGCATGGGACGCTTTGACCGATGCCCAGAAGGAGCTGGTGGAGGGCGAAAATGCCGACCCCGACTACTTTGGCCGCGACACCGGCGATGCCTCCAAGGACGATGCCCGCAACGCCGATGAGATCGGTGAGAACGAGCTGCTGGTGGTGTCCTTCGGCACCTCCTTCAACGACAGCCGCGCTGCCGACATCAAGGGCATTGAGGACGCTTTGCAGGCCGCATACCCCGACTGGAGCGTGCGCCGCGCCTTTACCGCACAGATCATCATCAACCATGTGCAGGCACGCGATGGTGAGAAGATCGACAACATGCAGCAGGCGCTGGACCGCGCTGTGGCAAACGGCGTGAAGAACCTGATCGTGCAGCCCACCCATCTGATGCACGGTGCAGAGTACGACGAGATGAACGAGATGCTGGACCAGTACCGCGACAAGTTTGAGAGCGTTGCTGTGGCAGAGCCCCTGCTGGGCGAGGTGGGCGCAGATGCTTCTGTCATCAATGCAGATAAGGAAGCTGTTGCCAAGGCTGTTACCGCTGCCGCTGTGAAGGAAGCCGGTTACGAGAGCGCCGCTTCTGCCGCTGCCGATAAGACCGCTTTCGTCTTTATGGGTCACGGCACCTCTCACACCGCCAAGGTGAGTTACAGCCAGATGCAGACCACCATGCAGACGCTGGGCTACGACAACGTGTTCATCGGCACGGTGGAGGGCGAGCCTGAGGACACCTCCTGCGAGGCTGTCATCGAGGCTGTAAAGGCTGCCGGTTACACCAAGGTCATCCTGCGCCCGCTGATGGTGGTGGCAGGCGACCACGCCAACAACGACATGGCCGGTGAGGATGCCGACAGCTGGCTGAGCCAGTTTACCGCCGCAGGCTGCTTTGAGAGTGTGGACTGCCAGATCTCCGGTCTGGGCCGCATTGCGGATGTCCAGCAGCTGTACATTGCACATACCAAGGCCGCTATGGATCTTCTGAACGGCTAATGGATTCAGAAGCCCTCTCCGGCGCTGCCAAGCATACGGAGAGGGCTTCTTTTATGGGCGCATTCCCCGCACGAGGAGAACGTGCCCCCTACCCCGGCAGCTTAGACGCCGGGCAAAAATTTAGGATACTGAGGTATTTATTTATGCGCTGCAAACAGTTTATCATCGTTTCTCTGGCCGGTGTGGTGCTGGCTGCTTCTCTGGCAGGCTGCGGCGGGGCTGCCCCCGCCTCCTCTGCTGCAGCAAGCTCTGTGGCAGTTTCCTCCGTGGTAGTTTCCTCTGCCGCTGCTGAGACTGCCCTGCCGGACGGCGTATATACCGCTGATTTCGAGACCGACAGCAGTATGTTCCACACAAGCGAAGCCTGCAACGGCAAGGGCACCCTGACCGTGGAAAACGGCATGATGACCTTCCACGTCAGTCTGGCTTCCAAAAAGATCGTGAATCTCTACCCCGGCCTTGCCGCCGACGCCGAGGCCAACAAGACCTCATGGCTCATCCCCACCGTGGACACGGTTACCTACGCGGACGGCACCACCGAGGAAGTGTACGGCTACGACATCCCGGTAGAAGCACTGGACACCGACTTCCAGCTGGCGTTGCTTGGCACCAAGGGCAAGTGGTACGACCACACCGTCAGCGTGCGCAACGCTGAACCCAAGACCGAACAGGCCGCCGAGACCCCCGCAGACGGCGCATACACCGCTGCCGTAGTGCTGGAGGGCGGCTCCGGCCGTGCCACCGTGGAAAGCCCCGCCGCCCTGACCGTGGCCGAGGGCAAGATGAACGCTACCATCGTGTGGAGCAGCCCCAACTACGACTACATGATCGTGGATGGTGAGAAGTATCTGCCCACCAACACCGAGGGCAACTCCACCTTTGAAATTCCTGTGGCTGCACTGGGCACTCCGCTGACTGTTACCGCCGACACTGTTGCCATGAGCAAGCCCCACGAGATTGAATACACCCTGACCTTTACTTTGGAGTAATCTTCCATGAAGCTGACCCGCGCTCAATTTTTAAAGGCTCTGCCCGCCGCCGCGCTGGTGCTTGCCGGCTGCACGGCCGCACCCACCGCACCCGCCGATACGGACGAGCTGGTTTTTGACCACGCCTACCCGCTGGACTACGCCACCCAGTTTACCGTCGACTGCTATGCAGACGGCTCTACCCTGCTGACCATCCCGGACGCACAGGCAAAGTTCCTTGTCCGGCCGGAGGGCGCTGCCACTCTGCGCACCGTGCCTGCCGGGGTTACCGTGCTGCAGCAGCCGGTGCAGAATATCTATCTGGTGTCCACCTCTGCCATGGACTTGTTCCTCCATCTGGACGCGCTGGACAGCATTGCCCTTTCCGGCACCCGCGCCGAGGGCTGGTATCTGGACGAGGCAAAGCAGGCCATGCAGGCTGGGCGCATCGCCTACGCAGGCAAGTACAGCGCCCCGGACTACGAACGCATCCTGACCGCAGAATGCGGCCTTGCGGTGGAAAATACCATGATCTACCACACCCCGGAAGTGAAGGAACAATTAGAACGGTTCGGCATTCCGGTGCTGGTGGAGCGCTCCAGCTACGAGAGCAGCCCGCTGGCGCGGATGGAATGGATCAAGCTGTACGGTATCCTGCTGGGGAAGGAAGCCCTTGCCGAGGAGGTTTTTGCGCAGCAGGCGCAGCGCATTGCACCGCTGCTGGAGCAGCCCTCCACCGGCAAACGCTGCGCGTTCTTCTCCATTACTTCCAGCGGCCTTGCCACTGTGCGCAAAAGCGGAGACTATGTGGCGCAGATGATCGGCATGGCCGGGGGCGAATATGTTTTTACGGCCCTTACCGACAGCGGCAACAGCCTTTCCACCATGAATATCCCGCTGGAGGACCTTTACGCCGGGGTCAAGGATGCCGATGTGCTCATTTATAACGGCACCATCGAGGGCACCATCTCCACAAAAGAAGAACTGCTTGCCCGCTGCGCGCTGCTGGCAGAGTGCAAGGCGGTGCAAAGCGGGAATATCTGGTGCACAACACCCAGCTTTTTCCAGCAGAGCATGGCACTGGCAGATTTTATGCTGGACCTCCACGCTGTTTTTACCGGGGAAACTGCCGACCTCGACACCCTGCATTTTTTGACCAAGATCACCTGAGGAGCCGCTTATGACCAGCCGCAAACGCCTTGTTTTCTCCTATTGCAGCCTTGCCCTGCTGCTGGCAGTGCTGTTTGCCGTGAGCCTGTTCTGGGGCAGCGTTGCGCTTACCCCACAGGCCGTGCTTGCAGCCCTGACCGGACGCGGACAGGACGCGCTGAGCGTAGGCATTATCACACAGTTGCGCCTGCCCCGCGCGGTGATGGCCGCGTTGCTGGGCGCTGCGCTCTCGGCAGCGGGCTACCTGTTGCAGACCTTTTTTGCAAACCCCATTGCCGGCCCCTTTGTAATGGGCATTTCCAGCGGGGCAAAGCTGGCGGTGGCGCTGGTAATGGTGTTATTTTTGAACTACGGCCTGCTGACAAGCTCTGCTGTGCTCATTCTTGCGGCCTTTGCGGGCGCTATGGCGGCTATGGCCTTTGTGCTGGCCGCTGCCCGCCGGGTGCAGCGCATGAGCATCCTTGTAATCTGCGGCGTGATGATCGGCTACATCTGCTCTGCCATCACCGAGTTTGTGGTGGCTTTTGCGCAGGACAGCAGCATCGTCAACCTGCACAACTGGTCGCAGGGCAGCTTTTCCGGCATGACGTGGGGCAACGTGCGCACGGCGGCGCTGGTGGTGCTACCCGCACTGGTAGCAGCCTTCTGCCTTGCAAAGCCCATGGCCGCTTACCAGATGGGCGAAGCCTACGCCCGCAGTGTGGGCGTGGATGTGCGGCGGTTTTCCCGGCTGCTGGTGCTGCTTTCCAGCCTGCTGGCCGCCTGCGTTACCGCCTTTGCGGGGCCCATCTCCTTTGTGGGCATCGCGGTGCCGCACCTTGTCAAGCAGCTGCTGGGCAGTGCCCGCCCGCTGTATGTGCTGCCCGGGTGTTGTCTGGGCGGGGCAGCGTTCTGCCTGCTGTGTGATTTAATTGCCCGCAGCCTGTTTGCGCCCATGGAGCTTTCCATCAGCGCGGTCACCGCTGTATTCGGCGCGCCGGTGGTCATTGGGCTGCTGCTGCGCCGCAACCGGGAGGATGTGCGATGAAGTACTCTGTTGAAGCCAACGCCCTTGCCATCGGCTACGGCAAAGCTGCCCTTGCGCGGGATATCGCGCTGGGCGCTGCCAAAGGGCAGGTGCTGGCACTCATTGGCCCGAACGGCGCGGGCAAATCCACCTTGCTCAAAACCTTGTCCGGGCAGCTTGCCCCTTTGGGCGGCGCGGTGCTGCTGGACGGGCAGGAGCTTGCCCGCATTCCCGGCAACGCCCGGGCGCAAAAGCTGGCACTGATGCTGCCCCACACCCGCCGCACCGAGCTGACTACTTGCTTTGAGTTTGCAGCGGCAGGACGCATCCCCTACACCGGGCGGTTGGGCATCCTTTCCGCTGAGGACAAAAAGCAGGTACAGAACGCGCTGGAGCTGGTGGGCGCGGCGCATCTGGCCGACCGGGACTTTAACTGCGTCAGCGATGGGCAGCGGCAGCGCATTTTACTGGCGCGGGCAGTCTGTCAGCAGCCGCAGGTGCTTCTGCTGGACGAGCCAACGTCATTTTTAGATGTAAAAGGCAAGATAGAGCTGCTGACCATTTTGCAAAAACTAGCGCATGAGCAGCAGCTTGCGGTCATCGTGACCCTGCACGAGCTGGACATGGCGCAGAAGATCGCGGACGCGGTGGTATGTGTTTCGCCGCATGGCGTCTCTGCCCCCCTGCCACCGGCACAGGCCTTTGCCCGGAAAAATATCAAAGCGCTCTACAGCCTGACCGAGGAACAGTACAGCGCTGTTTTTGGCCCACCAAAGCCGGAAAAGCCTCAATTTGAGCACTATGTGCGCAGCGGGCAAAAGCTGCTGCGCTGCGGCTACACCACCGGCACCTGTGCGGCGCTGGCCGCTGCCGGGGCCGCTCGTCTGCTGCTGACCGACACTGCACCGGAAACTGTCGCTCTGCGCACGCCGAAAGGCATTGTGGTGGAGGTTGCCCCCCTGTTCTGCCGCGCTGCTGCCGAGGGCGCGGAATGCGCCATTGAAAAGGACGGCGGCGACGATGTGGACGTGACCACCGGTCTGCCGGTGACCGCCACGGTGACGCTGCTGCCCGGCACGCCCGAGATATGTATTGCCGGCGGCGCGGGAGTGGGCCGGGTGACAAAGCCCGGGCTGGACCAGCCGGTCGGGCAGGCCGCCATCAACCATGTGCCCCGGCAGATGATCACCGAGGCGCTGCGCCGGGAGGCGGAAGCCGCCTGTTATCCCGGCGGCTTTGCCGTGACTATCTCCATCCCCGGCGGCGAGGAGGTGGCCCGGCGCACCTTCAACCCCCATATCGGGGTGGAGGGCGGGCTGTCGGTGCTGGGCACCAGCGGTATCGTAGAGCCCATGAGCCAGCAAGCCATTCTGGATACAATCCAGCTGGAGATGAATCAGGCGGCGCTGCGGACAAACGACCACCGGCGGCTCATCCTTGCCCCGGGCAATTACGGGTTGGACTATCTGCACGAAACGTATCCGCAGTTTGCTGATATCCCGGTGGTCAAGACGTCCAACTTTATCGGAGATACGCTGGATATGGCAGCGGCGGCGCACTTTGAACAGGTACTGCTGGTGGGGCATATCGGCAAGCTGTGCAAGCTGGCGGGCGGCATTATGAACACCCACTCCCACACGGCAGACTGCCGCACGGAGCTGTTTTGCACCCATGCTGCCCTGTGCGGTGCTGACCGGGAAGTGTGCACTGCGCTGTACAATGCAGCCACCACGGATGCCTGTCTGGAGATTCTGGACACTGCCGGACTGCGGGAGCTGGTGCTGCAAAGCCTGCTTGCCGCCATCCAGCTGCATCTTGACCGCCGCACAGGCGGGGCGTTCCGGGTGGGCGCGGTGCTGTTTTCAAACCAGCACGGCCCGCTGGGACAGACCGAGACTGCCGCCCGCCTGTTAGACGAATGGAAGGAGTAATGCACATGGTACATTTTGTGGGCGCAGGCCCCGGCGCGCCGGATCTGATCACCCAGCGCGGCGCAGCATTTTTACAGGCCGCAGACTGCATTATTTACGCAGGCAGTCTGGTCAATCCGGCGCTGCTGGGACTGGCAAAGCCGGGCTGTGCTATCTATAACAGCGCCGAAATGACGCTGGAGCAGGTGCTGGACGTGATGCATCGGATGGAGAACGCCGGCAAGACCACCGTGCGTCTGCACACCGGTGACCCCTGCCTGTACGGTGCCATCCGGGAGCAGATGGATGCACTGGACGCAGACGGCATTTGTTACGATGATACCCCCGGTGTTTCCAGCTTTTGCGGCGCTGCCGCTGCGCTGAACGCCGAGTATACTTTACCCACGGTCAGCCAGACCGTCATCATCACCCGCATGGAAGGGCGCACCCCCGTGCCGGAGAGGGAAAGACTGGCAAGCCTTGCCGCACACGGCGCGACCATGGTGATCTTCCTGTCTATCGGGCTGATCGATAAGGTGCAGGCGGCACTTTTACAGGGCGCATACACACCGGAAACGCCCGCCGCCGTGGTGTACAAAGCCAGCTGGCCGGAAGAAAAAATCGTGCGGTGCACAGTTGGTTCTTTGGCTGAGAGCACCCGTCGGGCGGGCATTACCAAGACGGCACTTATCGTAGTGGGAGATTTTCTCGGCACGCAGTACGAGCGCAGCAAGCTGTACGACCCCGCCTTTACCACCGAATTCCGCAAAGGAGAACCGGTATGACCCGCGCGTACCTTGCCTTTACGGATACCGGCCTTGCGCTAGCAAAGCGTCTTTCCGCTGCCTTGCCCGGCAGTGTTGCCCGGTGCGGGCGGGATGGCGATTCTCTTGCAGAATGGACAAGCGCACAGTTTGTGCATTCGGATGCGCTGATATTTGTAGGGGCTGCGGGTATTGCAGTGCGGGCCATCGCGCCCCACTGCAAGAGCAAGACCGCTGACCCGGCCGTGGTGGTGGTGGATGAATGCGGGCGGTTTGCCGTGCCCATTCTGTCCGGGCATCTGGGCGGTGCAAACGATCTGGCGCGGGCCATTGCCGCGGTATGCGGAGCCGTGCCGGTGATCACCACCGCCACCGATGCCCACGGCATTTTTGCAGTGGACGAGTGGGCAAAGCACCAAAACTGCACGGTACTGGAGCCGGAACGCATCAAGCTGGTCAGCGGCAAATTACTGGCCGGACAGCCGGTATTTTACCGGGCTGATTTCCCGGTAACAGGCACCGTGCCCACAGGGTTATTCCCCGCTGATACCCCGGAAAAAGCCGACTTTGCACTCACCCTTTGCCCCACCGGACAGGCACTGCATCTTGTGCCGCGCATCGGGGTGCTGGGCATCGGCTGCAAGCGGGGTACAAGCGCTGAAACGCTGGAAGCTGCTTTTGCCGCTTTCTGCGCCCGGTACGGCTTTGCTGCGCAGGCAGTTACCGCCGCTGCAAGCATCGACCTGAAGCAAAACGAGCCGGGCTTGCTGGCCTTTTGTCAGTCGCGTGGCTGGCCGGCGCGGTTTTACTCTGCCGCGCAGCTGCGCAGTTTGCCCGGGCAGTTCACCCCCTCCCCTTTTGTACAACGCGTGACCGGGGTAGACAATGTCTGCGAGCGGGCGGCTGTGCTGGACGCAGACGGCAGCCTGTTTTACCCGAAATTTGCCTGCAACGGCGTGACCTTTGCGCTGGCGTGCAGGCCCTTTGCCCCGGACTGGAGGTGGCAGAATGATTGACGTGATGGAAATTGACATTGACCGTCCCGAGAAGGTGGTCTATGTCGTGGGGCTTGGCCCCGGCGAGCCTTTTTATATGACCCAGCAGGCCGCGAACACGCTGGAAAGCGTTGACGCCATCTGCGGGTATAAGGTCTATCTTGACCTCATCCGCGATGAATTCCCCTGTGAGGAATACTATTCCACCGGCATGACGCAGGAGATCGACCGCTGCCGCTGGGCGCTGGAAAAGGCACACACCGGCAAACGGGTGGCGCTGGTCTGCTCCGGCGATGCCGGGGTGTACGGCATGGCAAGTCCCCTGCTGGAACTTGCCCCGGACTACCCGGACGTTGCCGTGGACATCGTGCCCGGACTGACCGCTGCCCTCAGCGGCGGGGCAGTGCTGGGTGCACCGCTGGCGCACGATTTTTGCGTCATTTCCCTTTCCGACCGGCTGACCCCGTGGCAGGTCATTGAGAAACGGCTGACCTGCGCTGCTATGGGGGATTTCTGCGTTGCGCTGTACAATCCATCCTCCAAGGGCAGACCGGACTATTTGGCAAAGGCGGTGTGCATCCTGCTGGAAAACGGCAAAAGTGCCGATACCGTCTGCGGCATCGTGCGCAACATTGGCCGGGAGGGACAGACCGCCCGCATTCTGACCCTCGCGCAGCTGGAAAGCACCACGGTGGATATGTTTACCACCGTGTACATCGGCAACGCCGCCACAAAACAGCTGGGCAGCAGAATGGTCACCCCACGGGGGTACCGCAGATGAAGGCAGTGGTTTTCAGCGGCACTACCGAGGGGCGGGTGTTCTCCCGGCAGCTAGCGGCGCTGGGAGCGGAGGTGCTGGTCAGTGTTGCCACCCCGCTGGGTGCAGAGGAACAGGGCAAAGCAGACGGCATCTCCGTGCACTGCGGTCGACTGACTACCGAGGAAATGACCACCCTTTTACAGGGCGCTGCCCTGTGCGTGGATGCCACCCACCCCTATGCGGTGGACGCCACAAAAAACATCCGGACGGCGTGTGCCGCTGCTGGGGTGGAGTACCACCGGCTGCTGCGGGAAGAAAGCCCCTTGCCTGCCGGGAGCATGGTGTTTTCCACCGCCGCCCACGCGGCTGTATTTCTGGCCGGGTGCAGCGGCAATGTGCTGCTGGCCACTGGTGCAAAAGAACTTGCCGCTTTTGCGGCGCTCAGCCCGGAGCGGCTGTTCCCCCGGGTGCTGCCCACGCGGGAGGGCATTGCCGCCTGCGAGGCCGCCGGTATCCCGCATAAGAACATCATTGCCATGCAGGGGCCATTCAGCTATGCGCTGAACTGCGCTTTGATTGAACAATTCTCCATCCGGTATCTGGTCACCAAGGACGGCGGTGCTGTGGGCGGTTTTGCCGAAAAAGCACAGGCCGCACAGGATACCGGTGCACAGCTGATCGTGGTGCGCCGCCCGGCTGAAAACGGACAAACTGCCGCACAAATTCTGGCTCGCTGCAAGGAGGTTCTGGTATGATCTCTCTGATTGGAATGGGCTCCGGCTGCCCGGAAAGCCTGACCGCGCAAGGACTGGCTGCACTGCAAGGCGCAGGGCTCATCCTTGGGGCAAAGCGCCTGTTGGAGCATTTACCGGCGGGGTGCACTGACAACTGCAAAGCCGTGTATAAGCCGGAGGAAATCCTTGCGTGTCTTGCCGCACAGCCGGATACAGACACCGCTGTTTTGTACAGCGGCGACACCGGGTTTTACTCCGGCGCGGCAAAGCTGCTGCCCCTGCTGCGGGCTATGGGTTACTCTGTCCGGGTGCTGCCCGGGCTTTCCAGCGTGCAGCTTTTAGCCGCAGCAGTGGGACGCCCTTGGCAGGACTGGAAACTGGTGTCGGCCCATGGCCGCGCCTGCGACCCAGTAGCAGAGGTTTTAACGCATCCACAGGTGTTTTTCCTCACCGGCGGCGGGGATACCCCTGCCACCCTTTGCGCTAAACTGACCGCCGCCGGGCTGGGCGCTGCTCACGCCCTTGTGGGCGAAAACCTTGGCACCCCGGCAGAAGCCATCCGCTTTGGCCTTGCCCGGGAACTGGCAGAGCAAACCTTTGCACCGCTGAGCGTATTGCTCATCGAACGGGAGGCTTTGCCGTCCCGCCGCACCCCCGGCCTGCCGGACGATGCTTTTATCCGGGGCGCTGTGCCCATGACAAAGCAGGAGGTGCGCGCCGCCGCGCTGGCAAAGCTGGCGGTCGCCCCCACGGACACCCTATGGGACGTGGGCGCAGGCACCGGCAGCGTGAGCGTGGAGCTGGCGCTTGCCGCCCCTGCCGGGCAGGTATATGCCGTAGAGTGTGACCCGGAAGCCTGTAAACTTATCCAGAAAAACCGGGAGAAATTCGCAGCTTATAATCTAACCCTGATCGAGGGCAAAGCCCCTGAAGCTTTGGACACGCTGCCCGCCCCGGATGCTGTATTCATCGGCGGTACAAAGGGCAATATGGACGCTGTTGTAGACGCCGCACTACACAAAAATCCAGCCGCCCGGCTATGCATTACCGCTATTGCGTTGGAAACGCTCAGCGCTGCCGTGACTGCTCTGACTGCACATGGGCTTTCTGCCGAGGTAACGCAAATCGCCGTCAGCCGCACAAAAACGGCAGGCAGTCTGCATTTGCTGATGGCTAACAACCCTGTGTTTCTCATTACGGGGGCACGGACATGATGCAGTTTCTCATCGCTGCGCCGCGCTCGGGCAGCGGCAAGACCACCGTTACCTGTGCCGTGCTGACCGCCTTGCAGCGGCGCGGGACTGACCCTTGCGCCTTCAAATGCGGGCCGGATTATATCGACCCCATGTTCCACCGCAGTGCACTTGGGGTGGAAAGCCATAATTTAGACCTCTACCTCTCTGCCCCGGATACGGTGTGCACGCTTTACGCCCGGTATGCCGCCGGGCACGGCGCTGCCGTATGCGAGGGCGCCATGGGCTTTTACGACGGGCAGGGACTGACAACCCGTGCAAGCGCTTGGGAGCTGGCCGATACGCTGGCGCTGCCGGTGCTGCTAGTAGTGCAGCCAAAAGGGGTAAGCATCACCCTTGCCGCCGAGCTGCGGGGGCTTTTGCAGTTCCGCACGCCCAGCCATATCGTGGGCATTCTGCTCAATGATTGCTCTGAGTCCTTATACAAAACGCTGCGCCCGATGCTGGAAGCCGAGACCGGTCTGCCGGTGGTGGGGTATCTGCCCCATCTACCGGGGTGCGCTATTGAGAGCCGCCACCTCGGGCTGAAAACCGCTGGAGAGATATCGGACTTACAGCAAAAGCTGGGCAAGCTTGCCGATGCCCTTGTGCTGGACTGGGCACAGCTGGCAGTGTTGACCGACCGCCCTGCCCCGGCTGCGCCGCCGCTTGCCGCGCCGTGCGCACCCGCCGTGCGCATTGCCGTGGCGCGGGACGAAGCCTTCTGCTTTGCCTACGCTGAAACGCTGGACGCCTTGCGGGATGCAGGTGCGGAACTTGTGTTTTTCAGCCCGCTGCGGAACGCCGCCCTGCCGGAAAATATCGGCGGGCTGTACCTGCCCGGGGGTTACCCGGAACTGTACGCCCGTCAGCTGAGTGAGAACATCGCCCTACGTGCTGCTATCCGGGAGGCTGTTCAGAAGGGGCTGCCCACCGCTGCCGAGTGCGGCGGCTTTCTGTACTTAGGGCAGGCGCTGGAGGGTACGGACGGAAAAACTTACCCCATGGCAGGTGTGCTGCCGGGCAGCGGGCACAACACCGGGCGGCTGGTGCGCTTTGGCTATGCCGTCATGACGGCAAAGGCTGGCAGTATGCTTTTCCACGCCGGAGAAGCACTGCCCGTCCACGAATTTCACCACTGGGATTCCTCCGAGAATGGTGCAGACTTTTCTGTGCGCAAAACCGAAAAAAGGCAGTGGGAATGCGGCTTTGCAAACGCGCATTTGTATGCCGGTTTCCCGCATCTTTACTGGGCAGGCACTGCCCTGCCCCGCCGCTTTGTGCAGGCGGCGCAGCACTTTTTGAAACACAAAGGATGACGAAAATGACCGAAGCTGAACTGATGCAGCTGCTTGCTGCCATCACCCCGCCGGACGAAACCGCCCGCGCCGCCGCCCATACCCACTGGGCCAGCCTTGCCAAGCCCTTGGGCGGGCTGGGCGCGCTGGAGACGATGCTGGAGGATGCCGCCGCACTGACCGGCACGGCGCAGTTTGATTTTTCCCGCCGGGCGGTGGCGGTGCTCTGTGCGGACAACGGCGTGGTGGCGCAGGGCATAAGCCAGACCGACCAGAGCGTGACCCGCGCCGTAGCCGAAAACCTTGCTGCGCGGCGCACCAGCGTATGCAGGATGGCACAGGCGGCGCACTGCGATGTGTTGCCGGTAGATATGGGCATCGCCGGTGCGCCCGTACCCGGCGTGCGGGACTGCCGCATTGCTGCCGGGACTGCGGACTTTACCAAAGGTCCTGCCATGACCCGCGCCGAGGCAGTGGAGGCCATTGGCCGGGGCATCGCCCTGACCCGGCAGCTTGCCGCCGAGGGTTACGGGCTGGTGGCTACCGGCGAGATGGGCATTGGCAACACCACCACCTCCAGCGCCGTAGCCGCCGTGCTGCTGGCACAGCCGGTGCAGACCATGACCGGGCGCGGTGCAGGGCTTTCCGACGCAGGGCTTGCCCGCAAGGTGGACACCATCCGGCGGGGCATTGCCTGCAATGTCCCCAACCCCGACGATGTATTGGACGTACTGGGCAAACTGGGCGGCTTTGATATCGCCGGGCTGTGCGGGATGTTTCTGGGCGGGGCGCTGGCGGGTGTGCCCGTGCTGATGGATGGCTTTATCAGCGGAGTGGCGGCTTTGTGCGCTGTGCGGCTGTGCCCGGCAACGGCCAAGGCCGTGTTTGCCAGCCACTGCTCCACCGAGCCTGCCGCCCGGCTGGTACTGGAAGCATTAGGCAAAATGCCCCTGCTCACTGCCGGGCTGCATCTGGGCGAGGGCACCGGCGCAGTGGCCAGTATCCCACTGTGGGACATGGCGCTGGCGGTGTACGATGGGTGCTATTCCTTTGCGGAGGGCGGCATTGCGCCGTATACGCCCCAATGCTGACGCTGGTGCTGGGCGGCGCTGCCAGCGGCAAAAGCGAATACGCCGAAGCCCTTGTGCTGCGCAGTGCTTTGCCACGGTACTATCTGGCCACCATGCAGGTGTGGGATGCCGAGTGCGCCGCCCGGGTGGAAAAGCACCGCAAAATGCGCGCTGCGAAGCAGTTTGAGACCCTCGAATGCCCGCTGCATTTAGAGACGGTGTGTCTGCCCTGCAGGGGCACGGTGCTGCTGGAGGACTTAGGCAATCTGACCGCCAACGAGCTGTACGACCCCGCCGGTGCAGGCGATGCCGCTGCCGAGCACATTTTGCAGGGGCTGGATAGCCTTGCCGCACAGTGTGAAAACTTGATCGTTGTTTCCAACGAGGTTTTCAGCGGCGGTGCGGACTATGCCGGGGACACGGACCGCTATCTTCTGGCGCTGGCACAGGTAAACAACGCCCTTGCCGCCCGGGCTGATGCCGTGGTGCGGGTGGTGTGCGGCATCCCCGTCTATTATAAAGGAGTGGAAAAATGATCGTTTTGCAGACCATTGCGGTGGCCTTTGCCAT
>OGLS01000608.1_pt1 | contig 31415 bp, 30 predicted proteins | sample 1572881 | NCBI WGS metagenome assembly OGLS01 (sample SAMEA2582013, study PRJEB24529) | metagenome | biome: Human gut stool | place: China | collected 2011
AGCGCTATGCTCAAAGAAAAGTTTGGATGTTTTTTGGAATTTGCTCATTCATAGTTATTTGGAATTCTATTGTATGGGTGTCCCTTGCCTGTTCCCGGCTAGAAACCTTGTTTGGCTCACAGTCAGTCCTGAAGAAGCGCTTGCTTCCGGGGAAGGTGCTTGCTAGGGGGACGCGGGGGTAACCGGAAGGTCATGGCGGTATATCGGGCAAAGGGCTTCGGGATGGGTTGTCAAGGTTCTGTGTTCTGTGGAACGCAGACAGTATACCTGACAAACCCCATGCTTTGGCCTATGTCCGAAACGATGGAAAACCCGCAAAAACCCCTGTCTTTCCACGCTTATGGAAATGTGGTATGATAGGGTTGAAACTGGTTATGGAGGCTGGAAAATGTACGTTCAACTGACAATGGCCGAGCGTCTGAAGGACCTTCGTGTGATCGATAAGAAGCTGACGCTGGAACAGCTGGCGGAGCAGACCGGCTTATCGAAGTCTGCACTTGGCAAATATGAGAGCGAGGATTGCGGCGACATCAATCACTACGCCATTCAGAAGCTGGCAAAGTTCTATGGCGTATCCACCGATTATCTCCTGGGCTTGACAGAACAAAAAAATCACTCAGATGTGGACGTGGCGTCCCTGCATCTGAGTGATGAAGTATTGGAGCTGCTGCGCAGCGGGAAGATCAATAACCGCTTGCTCTGTGAAATGATGACGCACCCCAGATTCCGCCAGCTGATGGCAGACACCGAGATCGTCGTAGATCGCATCGCGGATATGCGAATTCAGGATATGAACACGGTACTGGAAGCGGCGCGCCAGAAGGTCATGAAGGAATATGCGCCTGATGAGATGGATGTTTATATGCGCACGCTTGAGGTGGCGCAAATCAATGAGACGGATTACTTTTCGCATATCATTCATGAGGATATGGATGATGCAAAGAAAGCCGAGTTTTGAGACGGCATGCATCCTCAATGAACGGATGGAGCCTGCAACCTTGCATATCGGGGATAAACAGTAGGAATGTCACCATCATAGTCTCCTGATATTTCTTAATAAAACCAAACCGCCAGTCTCTAAATTGATTCTTCAGACAATCTTCAAACACCGTACAACCCAACTCCAAAGCGCAGAGGTATACTCGGTGTATCCCCGATGAAAGGGGAAAAAGGAGGTTGTACGATGAAAAAAGTGTTTTGTGTGTCTCTGCTTGCTTTGATGCTGGTGTGCCTGCTTTGTGCATCTGCGCTGGCGCAGACGACCGGCATCGCCATGGACGGCAAGGTGTACACGTTCACGGGTGGCGAGGGAACCTATCAGGCCGATGGAAAGACGTTCATCATCGGCGCGGAGTCCGTCGTCGTTCAGGAGCCGGGGTTCCCGGACCGCACGCTGGAGCTTGCTCGGACGCAAGACACAGCAATCTTGCTGGATGGACGGGATGGGCATCCTGCCGCTGCCGGGCAGGAAACGGACGATTCCACAGTCATCTGCGAAGGTACAGCAGCATACGAGGCTGCGGAGGCCATTGCGGTGTATACGCAATACTCCTATTCGTATCCAGAGAATGATGAAGCCTGGGCCAGGCGCTTTGAGCCGTATGCGGAATACGGATTAAGCTGCGACCCGGAAAGCCGGACGCTCATGTATCAGGGGCAGCGGGTGCACTCCTTCACGGACGCCTACTCGGTGAGCGGCGGCGTGTGCACGATCATCGAATTTACGGACGAGCAGGGAACCATCGACCTGCGAACCGAGCGCGACCAGACCCGGCTGATTCGCCATGCGGACGGCTCGCTCAGCCCGGAAGGCCTGCTCACAGGAATCCGTGCGCTGACCGGGGAGGAATCCGCCGCGCGAAGCCAAGGCGGGAGCACATTCCAAACGACCGCCACCTCAGAGGGCGAAATGACTGCTGCCGAAAAGCAGGTCTTCTTCGCGCCCTACGCGGCATTTGGCCTGTGCTACGATGCGGCGAGCGATGAGATGGTCTTTCAGGGACAGCGTGTGCGCCGGTTTCTGGACATTCGCCAGAGCAATGGCGAACCGCTTGACAGCGGACGCTTCCATGGCAGCATGACGAGCATGGTCTGCTGCGATGACGATCAGGGAGAGGTCGATGTTGAGGTCATTCGGGATTATGCCAAACCGGACGCAAACGGCGATGGCGCTTTGATCGGCATGATGGCAGAAAGAGTGCGATAAATGCGAAACCTGCGAAGGGGCAATGGCTCTTTCGCAGGTTTGTGAATATTTCGGGAAATTCAGAAGAAATCCAAAAAGGTATGCTATACTGTCCTGTATAAGGAGGCGCAGGACATGTACCGTATTCTCATCGTTGAAGATGATTTTGATATTTCGGAGCTGCTTCAATCCTGGCTGACCGAAGCCGGGTATCAGACCGCTGAGGCGGAGGATGGACTGAAAGCGCTGGAGGTTTTTGAAAGCGGGCAATTTGACTTGGTGCTGCTCGACCTGATGCTGCCGAGGCTCGACGGCTTTGGCGTATGCGAATGGATTCGCAAAAGATCGGATGTCCCCATCGTGATGCTGACCGCGCTGGACGGCGAGGACGAGCAGCTTCGCGGCTACGATCTGCGGATTGACGATTACGTCACCAAGCCGTTCTCCATGCCCGTGCTGCTGCGTAAAATCGGTGCGATTCTCCGGCGATGCCGGGACGAGGATCGCCCGGACGCCAATCTGCTGCGCTACCGCGACCTGACGCTCGATCTGGACGCCTATACCGTCATGCGCGGCGACCGGATGCTGGAGCTGACCAACCGCGAGTTTGAATGCCTGCGGGAGCTGCTGCAAAATCAGGGGCGCGTGATGACCTACCAGATGCTTGTCAGCCGCATCTGGAATTACGACTATCTGGGCGACGATCGCGTGATTTACAGCCATATCAAGAATCTGCGCCGCAAACTGGGCGCGGATTACATCCGGACGGTCAGAGGGGTGGGCTATCGTGTGGACAAGGATTAAGCACAGCCTGACGCTTCGCATCTTTCTGATGACCTGCGGCCTGCTGATCGCCGTCTGCGCTGCCACCTATGGTGCGATTGCGTATCTGACGCCGCTCACCTATACGAGCATTTTGCAGGAGGAACTCGGCCAAAAGACCGAAGCGCTCCTGACTGCGCTGTCCGGGCGGGAGCCGTCTGCGTGCGACGAGCTGCTTTCCGCCTTTTGCAGGGAGACGGGCGCAGCGCTCCGTCTGTCAGACGAATATGGGCGAACTCTGTACGATACAATTTCGTCTGAGGCTTATCTCGTGGAAGACACCGCCGGGCGTGCGGCGATCACCACGGAAGACAGTGAAACGCTTGAACAGGATGCGGTTATGCAGGCCACGGAGACCGGAAATGCGATTGGTACGGCGGAAAATGCAATCGCTGAGAACATCATCAATCAGATCACCGTCACCGATGCGTACCTGCCCGCCGATGAAGCACGGACTTTTTTCTTCCGGGATGGAACGATGGGGTATTTGCTGGTCGTCGGCGGAAAAAGGGCTGTCAATCAAGCGTCGGAGGCCATGAAAAAGACGCTGCCGTTTCTCGCGCTGCTGATCCTTGGTGTCTCGCTGCTGACCTCGTTCTTCTACGCCAGATGGATTACCCGGCCCATTGTGGACATCAGCCATATCGCCGCAAGCATCGCCGCGCTTAATTTCAGCTCCCGCTGGGCACAGCATCGCACGGATGAAATCGGAGCTCTGGGCGACAGCCTGAACACGCTTTCCGACAACCTTTCCGACGCGCTGACGGAGCTGAAAACCGCCAATGAACGCCTGCAGCAGGATATGGAGCGCGAACGGGACATGGAGCGTCAGCGCTCCGCGTTCTTTTCAGCGGCTTCGCACGAGCTGAAAACACCGGTGACGATCCTCAAGGGGCAGCTGAGCGGTATGCTGGCGCAAATCGGCGTATACCGGGATCGGGACAAGTACCTGGCACGGGCGCTTCAGGTGACCGGCAGGATGGAAAGCCTCATCAAGGAAATTCTGATCATCAGCCGAATCGAAGCCGGAAGCTTTGGCCTCAAAACGGATACGGTCAATCTGAGCGAGCTAATCGAGCGGCAGCTGGAGCTGGATGAAGAGCTGCTTGCGCAAAAGGCGCTGCACATTGAAAAGCACATGGCTTCGGACGTGACAATCCGGGGGAACCAGGATCTCCTGACCAACGCGCTGGATAATGTTCTGATGAACGCCATCCTCTACTCCCCGCAGGGTGCTAGCATCCGCATTTTGCTGGATGCGCATACGATGACGATTGAAAACACGGGTGTCTCCATCCCGGAAGAAGCTCTGCCTCAGCTCTTCACGCCGTTTTACCGCGTGGAGCAGTCCCGCAACCGTCAGTCTGGCGGGAGCGGACTGGGGCTGTATCTGGTCAGGCTGATTCTCGAGCTGCACAATGCCTCCTGTGACATGAGGAATTCGGAAGAGGGCGTCGTGTTTTCGGCGCGGTTTACTTGATTTCCGACAGGAATTGTATGAACTGCATGGCCGCTGCTTTCCAATAATTAGTGCGAAGAATGTGTGGTTGCCTTTACAATGTGTTCATAAAGCTCTTTTTAGCAGCCTATTGGCGTGATCAAAGCCAATAGGCTGCGGTCTTGTCCAGATACTGCTTCCGTTCCTTCCAGTCCGGCATCAGCATCGTGAGAAAGGCATAAAACTGCCTGGAGTGGTTGGGGTGAACCAGATGGCAAAGCTCGTGCATGACGACATATTCAATGCAGTGCCTTGGTGCTTCGAGGAGACGCTTGTTCAGTGTGATGATTCCCTTCTTCGCCAGACAGGAGCCCCAGCGCGTTTCCATGTCCCGGATTCTCAGAGAAGGCTTCTGCACGCCGTATTTTTGGAACAAAGGATAAAGCCCATCCATCACGTCGCCAAATACCATTCTGCACTGCTGGTCGAGAAATTTGTTGACGATACGCCGCTTCTGTTCTGTATCAGAGAGATCCCGAACGCCCAAATGAATATAGACGCCGTCCGCTGAAATGGAATCCGTTGCGTCCTGCGTGACCTGCAGGCGCAGACCCCGCCCCAGAATGGTGAATGTTTCGCCGCTGACATACTGCTTCGGTTGAGGTCTGTATTGGGCCATCTCATGGAAGTGGTTAAGGGCCTTCAGAATATACGGGGCCTTGCTGGCAACAAAAGTGTCGATTTCTCCGCAGGGGACGTCCGCATTGGCTGAAACCCACACGCTGCCATCCTTGCGCACCCGCAAATTGAGGTTTCTGACCTGCTTTCTTTCAAGACTGTATAGGATTTCGCGCCCATCGGCGGTTATGGTTCGTTGGCAGGTGATGTCCATCGCTCAGAACCTCCGCAGGGCAACAGTCTTGACGTTGTCGATGATCTTGTCGATGAGATCGAAGGAGAGCTTCAGGCCGCGCTCTTTTTCGTATTTATAGAACAGATCGTCGATGTCCTGTGAAATGCGGTCGTGGATGGTCTTGTTGTTCGTCCAGTCCACCTGACTGTGGGAAGCGACGATTTTTGTGATTTCTTCGGAAACCTCCGCAACGAAATCGGGCGTGATCCGTTCGTCCTCTACCTCGTCAAACAGCGCGGTCAGCACGCCGTAAAAGGCCTGTGCGTGAACATTATTCTTGATGCGCTCCGGATAGCTGACGGTGCTCCTGCCGGCATGATAATCCTCCATAATGGTGCGCATCTTGGCAAGGTATTCGGCTTCGGAGATGACCTTCTCCTTGTAGAGCGCAAGGGCGTCCCTGATCCGCTTGGAGAAGCTGTCGTAGTATGCTGGATTCTCGTCGCGCTTTTCACTGATGCTTTTGGTCATCCGGCTGGCAATTGCATCAGCTTTTGACCGCAGCGAGCCCAGCTCCTCAAGCTCCTTTTCAAAGTCGTCCTTGTTCAGAATGTCGATGGGGCTTGTGATCTTCTTCAGCCCGGCGACAGACAGGTGCGTGTCGAGCAGATTCTGCATCAGCGGTTCATACTCTGCGTTGTCGATGGCGTCGCAGTACTGGAGCTTGACGCTGCGGCGAACCTTTGAAAAGAAGATGAACGTGTCCTGATACTTCTGCCGTTCCTCCTTGCTCAGCGCGTTGTATGCCTGCTCCGCATTCAGCACCAAATGCAGCGCCCGGCCGAAGGCACAGAGCAGAGTATAGAAATCCTGACGCATCTTGTCATCGGCGAGGAACACCTCGACGGCTTCCGCATCGCTGATGCTGCCCACCGGGGCAAAGAGCTCTACCAGCTGCGTATAGGCGCTGCGGAGATTCCCGATGGCAGACATCACATCGACCACGACGCCCTTCAGATCGCCGCCGTCGAAGTTCTCCAGACCAGCGCCACTGTACATGTCCATGGCGGTGTCGAGCTTTTCAATCAGGCCGCGGTAATCGACAATCAGGCCGTAGTCCTTGCCCTCGTGCAGGCGGTTTGTCCTCGCGATGGCCTGCAAAAGGCCGTGCTCCTTGAGCTCCTTGTCGATGTAGAGCACCTGACACAGCGGCGCGTCGAAGCCGGTGAGCAGCTTGCTGCACACGATCAGAATGTCGATTTCACCATCGCAGAACCTGTTCTTGATGGCTTCCTCGTAGCGGTCGGCATCCCCGTACTGCTGCATCATCTTGTTCCAGAAGGAGACGACTAGATCGTCCGCACCCTCGTCGACGTCATCGACGCCTTCGCGCATGTCGGGCGGCGAGATGACGACGGCGCAGCTCAGGTCACCGAACTGCTCAAAGCACTGCAGATAGCGGATTGCGTCGCGCTTGTAGTTGGTCGCGAGCATGGCCTTGAAGCCGGTATCCTTGTAGCCCTCAATGAAGTGCTCGCTGATGTCCAGCGCGATGCGCTTGATGCGTGCGTCGGTGGAGGTTAGGCGACGAATGCTGCTCCACTTCCTGCGCAGATCCTCCCGCTGCGCCTCCGTCAGGCGGCGGGTGGTTTGCTTAAACCAGAGGTCGATATTTTCTTCGTCCACCTTTTGCTCGACAAAGCGCCCCTCATAGATCAGGGGGACGATCGCGCCATCCTCCACGCCGTCCCGGATGGTGTACTTGTGAATCAGCCTGCCGAACCGGGCCATGGTGTTCTTTTCGCTTTTCATCAGCGGCGTGCCGGTGAAGCCGATGTAGCAGGCGTTGGGGAATACGCTGCGCATCCGGGTCGCCATGAGGCCGTAGTTGGAGCGGTGGCTCTCATCCACGAGCACGAAGATGTCGCGGGAGGGGTTTTTGACCTCCTGCCGCTCGACGGTGTTGAACTTGTTGATGATACTGGTGATGACGTCCGCTCTGGCGCTGTTCACCAATTCCACCAGATGGCGTCCGCTCGTCGCGCGGGCGGGGGTTAGCCGCGTATGCGCGAAGGTGGCGGCAATCTGCGCGTCCAGCTCCTTGCGGTCCGTGACGATGACCACGCGGGGATGGCAGCCCTTCAGCTCCATCAGGATATACTTCGCCAGCATGACCATGGTCAGGCTCTTGCCGCTGCCCTGCGTATGCCAAATGACGCCGCTCTGGCGGTTGCCGTGCTCGTCGCTTTCGGCGATGGTCTTCATGATTTCCCGGACGGCGAAGAACTGCTGATAGCGGCAGACTTTTTTCACGTTGGCGTCAAAGAGAATGAAGTAACGAATCAGCTCGAATACGCGCTCGGAGCTGAACAGGGAGACGATATTTCTGTCCTGTTCAGTGGGTATTCGATCCGGGACGAGCGCTTTCAGCCGGGTTTGCAGCCATTCGGCATCCTGCTCCTTCCATACGCTCCAGAACTTTTTGGGCGTGCCGGCTGTCGCGTATTTGACGGCGTTCTTGTTGGTCGCCACGACGAGCTGCGCAAATTTGAAGAGCTGCGGGATATACGCCGCCTGCTGGTTGCGGATCATCTGCCCGACGGCCTCTTCCACGGGGATATGCGGGGCCTTGCACTCGATGACGGCAAAGGGAATGCCATTGATGAACAGCACGATGTCCGGGCGGGCGTTGTGCTGCCTGTCCCGGCTGTCCACGGCGAACTCCTCCGTGACGTGGAACACGTTGTTCTGCGGGTTGTCCCAGTCGATATACTTGAGGTTGAAGCTGAGCATTTTTCCGTCGCCGATGGTCTCCGGGTAGCTCTTGCCCAGCAGCAGCGCGTCATAAATCTTCTCGCTGGTGCGCACGAGGCCATCCGTCAGCGGCTCGTCCAGATCCTCCATGGCGCGCTCGATGTTGGCGGCGGAGAACTCGTTTTCTGCGCCTGCATAGACATAGCGGTTGAGCCTGCGGAGCTGACCGCGAAGGATGTCCCGGAGCAGCACGTGATACCGGCTGCCGCGCTGCTTGTCGCAATCCGCCGGAGAAATGTAGGTGTAGCCCATGGCCTCAAACAGCGCAAGGGCGGGGCGCTGGCTTGCGTTGATTTCCAGATAGGCGTCTTTGTCCATGGAGAGACCTCCTTTCGCAAAGGGGGTATATGCAGGAATAGCGGGGCAGGGGGCTGCCTCGCTTTTCCGAATCGTTACTTTTCCTTTCGTACACCCTTGAATGGTGTACCGTCCTGCTTGACATCCATGAAGCGGCCGGTATTGGTGTCTCTCTTGACCCACTGTTCCGTCTTGGGATTATAGGTCTGAGAGCGTTTCCGCACCATTCCGTTGCGATGTCCATCGCCCTTGGGGGGATTCGTTGCCATGGCTTTCACCTCCTTTCACAGCATTCCAGTCATTGCACTCTTCATCATCTCTGAAATCACAGCAGAAGCGATTTCCTTGACCACATCCAGTGTCATGGGAAGCGCCTTGTTTTTGATCAGGCCTTTTGTCTTGTTCCAGATGGTATCCTCGCGAATTTTATCAAGAAAGTCATGGCCTTCCCATGTCAACGAGCCGACACCAAAGCCAATAATATGATTGCTTGCAAAGAGCGCTTTGTAGTTGGTGATAAGCCCGGCTTCTTTCAGTATCTTACAGTGATAGGCAACTTGTTCCATTGTGTATTCTGGAATTTGAAGGTTATGCAATGCCGTATCTACATACTGTTCTTCAATAGCAAAGAGAATTGCTCTGCATAAATCCATATCTCTTTTCATGCCTTTACCCTCACAATCCCCGTCAGCAGAAGCTGCATCAGGGCTTTTTTCTGTCTTTTCATTTCTTCCAGCTTACGCTGATGAAGGGTGATGAGGTTATCGAGTGTCGTAAAGTATGTACCAATAGCAGCCTGCTCACTAATTTTTGACGGGATGGAGAACACAGTCTTGGACACCAATTTCCAATCTGCCCTCGGCATTTTCGTCCCGGTCGATTGATTAGCTACTTCATCGAATTGCCGGCTCTGAATCAATCGATATAGGAAGCTGCTATCAGCATTTTGAGGCTGTAATACCCAAAAATCGCCCACAGCAAGCCCATCAAATGTGGGTAAAAGCCAGTTTCGCAAGTATGGACGGAGTTTTCCGTAAAGGACATCACCTTGATGAAATGCAATGCCTGATTTGCTACTTTGCTTGGCATAGATGTCTTTGTTGAGCCGACCTGCCCCTGACACTATATCCTCATATTCAACTCTTGGAATGTTAGCATCGGAGCATATTACCGATGAGCGCACAGCGATTTCTTCAAACTTACGCTGTTCCCAATTGTCCGTAAATCCGGGGAATCTCTTTTCAGGAACCTTCTGCCCTTTCCGCGGGAACATCTTTTCCAGACAGCCCTTTTTGAACCTTTTCAGCTCCTCGATTTTGCGCGCTTGCAGTTCGATGGCCTTGTCCTGCGTGGAGAGAATGGCGGCAATCTTTTTGCGTTCCTCTAACGTAGGTAATGCAAGAGAAAACTCTAGGAAATCAGAAAAATGAACGCGCTGCTTTTCAACCAACGAACCTGTTGAGACTTTGTTGTAGTAGGTAATCATCGGGCCATAGGTCAAGAAGCTATCCATGAAAACAAGGTCACTTTCATGGACGGTAGTGAAAATGTCATAATAACCGGATACAGCTACGGGAATATCTCCTTTGTGACGTGCAACTGCTCCAAACCGGATGTTCATAGGGTTATACGCATAGTCGTTGGGACGAACCACCTTGTAGGAATTCTCCTTCTTTACAAGGTGGCTACGCTCATATCGCTCTGTCTTTGCGGTTATTCCATCCTCAATGGTCAGGCTGTATAGAGGATATTGTTTCAAATCATCGGTATATTCACTCGTACTGGTAAAAAGGGTTGAAAAAGGAACCTCATTCCATTTGATAGGCACGATTCCTATCTTACCCTTCTTATACCCCTCCGGCACAATCCCTTGACGGATTTGTTCGATTCGTTTTTTAACTTCGGGTGTCATACGTTCACCTCATTCAGGCTCATTTGCCGTTGATGCGCTTCTTCTGCTCACTCTCAATCTGCCTGATGCTCTTTTTCGGCGTCGGCAGGTCTTCCGGCATGGTGCCGCCCAGCTCGGCGATGGTTTGCCTGACCTTCCTGCCAACCTCGTAGTGGGTTTGATTGGCCTTTTCCTTGCCTCGAATATTTTCGCGGCGCAGCTTTTCGTCTGTCTGCGTAGCGCGGAACAGGTTAGCAGCCAGCTCGGTGCTGCCCATGTGATCGAGGATTTTCTCGTTCTTCTTCAGGCCCTTGCGCTCGTGGATTTCCTTGACGCCAAGCCCTCCGTACAGCCCCTGATATCCTTTGTTCTGGAAAATGGCGAAATCCTGCCCTGCCTCGACACCAGCCATCTGCGCGGATTCAATCTCATTGCTCATAACCCCAGCTCCTTCATATACTTCGCCATCTGCGCCTGCACCTGCGAAAGCTCCGCCTCGATGCTTTCAATATTTCGCTTCACCTCGTCAATGTCCACCAGCTCCTCCTCCTCAAAGGTATCCACATACCGGGGGATGTTCAGGTTGTAGTCGTTCTCGCGGATTTCAGCGCGGGAGGCGCGGTAGCTGTACTTGTCCACCTTGGCCTCGCGCGCCTCGTAGGTGCTGACGATGCGGGCAATATCGCTGTCCCGCAGGAGGTTCTGGTTCTTGCCCTTTTCGTAATTGCCCTCGCCGGAGGCGTCGATGAACAAGACGTCGTCGCGGGTGCGGCCCTTTTTGAACACCAGAATGCAGGCGGGGATACCCGTGCCGTAGAACAGGTTCGCGGGCAGGCCGATGACCGCGTCCAGCAGGTTCATTTCAATCAGCTGCTTGCGAATCTTGCCCTCGCTGGCACCGCGGAAGAGCACGCCGTGGGGCAGGACGACGGCCATGCGCCCGTTCTCCGCATCCAGACTGTGCAGCATGTGGAGCACAAAGGCATAGTCGCCCTTGGAGGAGGGCGGAACGCCCCAATCAAACCGATGGTGCTCGTCCAGAGAGGCGGTCATTTTCTCCGGCTTCTTTCCTTTTTCATCCGGACCGGCCTTCGAGAGGAAGCCGCTGTCCCATTTGTCCAGGCTGAACGGAGGGTTGGCGACCACCACCTGGAACTTCATGAGCTTGTCGTCCTCGAGGTTCTGCGGATTGGAGAGCGTGTCGCCCTGCCAGATGCGGGCGTCATCCACGCCGTGGAGGAACATGTTCATCGTGCAGAGCGCCCAAGTCTGGGCGTTCAGCTCCTGACCGTAGACGGCAACCTTGCCGCTGGGCACCTTTTTGTAAGCTTTGAGCAGCAGACCGCCGCTTCCGCAGGTGGGGTCGTAAATGCGGTCATTTTCCCGCGGCTTGACGAGCGAGGCCACCAGCTCGGAAACCTGACTCGGCGTGAAGAACTCGCCGCCCTTTTTTCCTGCATCGGAGGCAAAGTTGGCGATCATATACTCATAGGAGTCCCCGATGATGTCTGCGGAGCCGAGCTGACCGGGACGAAGATCGAGGTCGTGGAAGTCTTCCAGCAGATTGCGGAGCGTTGCGTTTTTTTCCTTGACGTCGCCGAAGTCAACCTGGGAGTTGAAGTCGATGGCGCGGAACACGTTGCGCAGCTTTCCGCTGTTGTGATCCTCGATGTGGGAAAGGGCGACGTTGATCTTCTGGCCGATCTCTGTATCCGTGCGGTTTTCGTACAGATAATCGAAGGTGGATTCCCTGTCGAGGGAGAACCGCTCCCGGCTCATGGCGCGCTCGACGCGCCGTTCGTCACCGTCGTACTGCTCCATGTACAAGGCGCGCCTTTCGAGGGTGACATCGCTCAGGTATTTCACGAACAGCATGGACAGGATGTAGTCCTTGTAGCGGGAACTGTCGATCTTGCCCCGGAAGCTGTCACAGGCCTTCCAGAGGACACGTTCGATATCATTGCGGGTTGTCATGGTGCATACCTCATTTCATGGTCGAATGTACATTGCGGATCAGCAGATCGTAGTAGCGCTCCTTTTCTTCTGACAAACGGCGGAGCAGTGCCGTCTCCTTTTTCGCCAGCAGAAACAGCTCGGAGATTTTCTGCTGCTGGAGGATGGAAAGCGGGGGAATTTCAAATTCGGAAAAGAATCTGGCGTTGATGGCGCCCAGCATGTTGCTGCTGGTGTTTTCATAAATGGCTTTCCTGATCTTCGGCGTGTTGATCAGCCAGACCAGATATCCGGGCAGGAGCCTGCTTCGATCAACACGGATGATGACGAAGTTTGATGAAACGACCATGCCGGCGGATGCTTCGTCTATGAGAACAGCGGTGTACGGCGAGGTCAGGCGGATGATGACGTCGCCGATCTGTGTCAGGTACTCCGGTGATAACTGCTCCGCAGCGTCAAAACCATCCAGCTGTTCCATGTCGATGTATCCGTTTGGGTGGATGGCGCGAAAGCTCAGTAGGGGATACCGCATCTTGACGGGGGCGCCTTTGCGCGCCTGTTTTCTGGATAAAACCAGCCCGCTTCGGACGGTTGCCAGTTCGCCTAACTTCATGGGTTCACCTCGATTTGTCATGGGCGATAAATAACAGGTATGGACCTTTAGAATCCTTTTCGCTGATGGCAGTATAACATGAAATTTCCATTTCGTCAACAAGAAATTTGTCACGACGAAAAAATAACATAGAACGACGTCCTATCAATCCATCGGATTCGTTTCTGGCTCAGATTTACATCGGTTCAATTTATTAAACCGGATCGAGCGGGTAGTATTCCCCGACCGATCCGGTTTGAAATCTTTACGCAATCATCCCAAAGAACCTCAGTGCATCTTCAATCGCCTTTTCCTTATCCGGCGGGCAGATCAGCATCTTTGCGCTCTCGGATTTTGCCTTGTTGTAGCACTCGCGCTCGATAATCCCATGCTTCCGTTTTACCTGTGCGATGTATAGCGGCGTGACGTTCAAGCCGGTCTGTTCCTTGACGCGCGTCTGTATCTCGCCGTAGGTCGCTTTGCTCTCGGCCTTGGTAACGGCGAGCTCGTCCGCGTCGATGCCAACCTTGACGATATCATCCGGATTTTGTTGGACCAATGACATAACAGTCTCCACATGTTCCGTCCCCGGAAACATATCCACCGGCGTTGCCCATTCCGCCTGATACCCGCCGTCCACCAGCACGCGCAAGTCCCTTGCGAGGGTCTCCGGGTTGCAGGAAACGTACACAACCCGCTTTGGTTTCAGCATCAGCAGACTTTGCAGGAACTTCTGGTCGCTGCCGGCGCGGGGCGGATCCATCATCACCACGTCGGGCGCGTTTCCCTCCTTGGCGAGCTTCTGCATGAAGCGCCCTGCGTCATCGCAGAGGAAGCGCGCGTTCTCCACGCCGTTGCGGCGGGCGTTCTCCTTCGCATCGCGGATGGCGTCGGCGTTCAGCTCCACGCCGATGAGCTGCTTGCAGCCATCCGACGCGCACAAGCCAATCGTACCCGTACCGCAGTAGGCGTCCAGCAGGGTTTCTGCGCCTGTCAGCTGCGCCGCGTCAATCGCCGTTTGGTAGAGGACTTCGCATTGCTTCGCGTTCACCTGATAAAAGCTCTGCGGACTGATGCGGAAGCGTTTGCCGCACAGCTCGTCCTCCATGTATCCCTCGCCATAGAGGGTAATTTCCTTCGTGCCCAGCACCATGCTGGTTTCGCGCTGGTTGCAGTTCAGCACGACGGTCGTGATTTCCGGGTGGCGCTGAATCAGCTCCTGCACAAATGCCTTTTTGCCCGGAAATTCAAGGCTCGTTGCCACCAGCACGACCATAATCTGCCCCGTCACATGCCCCGTGCGGATGAGGATATGGCGCAGGAAGCCGCGGTGCGTGTACTCGTTGTAGATGCGCAGCTTGTAGGCAGGCAGCATCGCGACGATGGTCTGGATGATGCGGTCAGCGCGGCGATCCTCAATCAGGCAGTGCCGCACGGGCACGACGCGGTGCGTCCCCATGGCGTAGACGCCGCTGATGGGCTTACCCGCCTTGTCCACTGACAGCACGGCATGAACCTTGTTGCGGTAGTGGAATGGGTCGTCCATGCCCAGAATCGGGCGGACTTCGCAAATTCCGTCCAGCAGTTCCGCCACGCGCTGCTGCTTCCATTGCAGCTGCTCCGCGTAGGACAGGCGGGTCAGCTGGCATCCGCCGCATTTCGCCGCGACGGGACAGTTCCAGCGGATTTCGCGCGCCGGACGCTGCGCTTTCGCCTGTTCCTTCGGCGGATTCGGACGCGTTTCCTGCATTCGGCGGGTGGTCAGGTGCTTCGGTCGGCGGAAATTGCTCATCGTGTATGTACTCCTTCATTCTCTGTGGGTTCGCTCCATTATAGCACGTCTCTCCCTGCCGCTTCAAGTCTTGTTTTTCCATCTTTTCATTTTCGCGCGACTATGCTACAATAGAAGAAACAATCTTCCGTGAGGCGATTTCGATGCTGTTTTCTTCCTCCCCCATCCGTCGTCGGACGTTCTCCTGTATGCGCGGCGATTTGACCATCCGCGGCACAGAGTACCGTCCGAATGGCGAAGAGCTCCCGATTGCCATTGTCTGCCACGGCTTTATGGCGAATCAGCAAACCGTCCGGCAGTACGCGCGGGTGCTGGCGAAAATTGGTTACTGTGCGTACTGTTTCGACTTCTGCGGCGGCAGCGTTCCGCCCTTGGGGCGGAGTGACGGCGCGACGACGGACATGTCGGTGCTGACCGAGGTGCAGGATTTGGAAGCCGTCATTCGCTATGCGCAGTCGCTTCCCTATACCAGCGATACGCTGCTGCTGATGGGCTGTTCGCAGGGCGGGATGGTGTCCGCGCTGACCGCTGCGAAGCATCCGGATGCAGTGGACAGGCTCGTGCTGTTCTACCCGGCCTTCTGCATCCCCGACGACGCGCGCGCGGGGCACATGATGATGGCGCACTTCGACCCTCAAAACCTGCCGGAGAAGATTCACTGCGGGCCGATGCCGCTGGGGCGCTGCTATCCCGAAGCCGTCATACACATGGACGTTTTCCGCGAAATCACGCCGTACACCGGGCGGGTGCTGATTGTCCACGGCACGGCGGACGGCATCGTCAAGCCGGATTATGCGAAAAAGGCGGCGGAAGCGTATGCGAACGCAGAACTGCACTTGATTGACGGCGGAGCGCATGGGTTTAACCGCCGCCATGACGCGGAGGCGATTCGCTATTTGACCGCATTTGCCGCTTTGTGAGGGGGATTTTATGACCACCGTCGAAATCTGGGGCGCACGCGCCGGGCAGACGCAGTCCCGCCTGTTTGAAGAAATCCGCCAATGCCGTGAAGCTGGTCAGCGTGTCCTGCTGCTTGTACCGGAGCAGTACACGCTGCAAGCCGAGCGGGAACTGGTGGAGCAGCTTCATCTGCCGGGGCTGCTGGATTTGGATGTACTGTCGCCGCGCAGGCTGGGGCGGCGTATCCGAGAGAGCGCTGGCCATTCGCCCAAAGCCGCGCTGGACGAAAGCGGGCGACGGATGGCACTGGCGCAGGCGCTTTCCCTGAAGCAGGAGGAACTGCACTATTATCGCCGCGTCGCGCTGTCATCCGGGCTGCCGGAGAAGCTGTCCACGCTGCTGATGGACTTCCAGCGCACGGGGCTGTCAAGCGAAGAATTTGCCGCCTATGCGGAGGAGCTGCCATCCGGCGCACTGAAGGCAAAGGCGCATGATTTGCTGCTGCTTTGGCAGACGTATGACGCGCTGATTGCCGAGCGCTTTCAGGATGAGCCGACGCAGCAGTTTGAGCTGGTGGAACGGCTGCCGGAAAGCGGGCTGATGCGCGATGCCGCCGTGTTTGTCTACCAGTTTGACATGCTGCCAACGCCGCTGTGCGTCCTGCTGGCGACCGCTGCGCCGGAATGCACCCGCATGGTCGTTGCGTTCACGATGGACAAGGACACTGCAAGCGACGGGCACGTTTTCGCCTCCCAGCGCAGGAGTGCGGCGGAGCTGACCGGATGGCTGCGTCAGCGCGGCATTCCCGTGCAGTGGAAGTGGCTGTCAAGCGAACCCGACGGGCGCGACGAAGCCCTCCGCCACCTCGAAGCGCACCTGTTCGCCCGTGACGGCGCGGTGTACCCCGGCGACGCTTCCGCCCTGACGCTCCATGCCGCCGCAAACCCGTATGCCGAAGCCGCTTTCGCCGCGCAGACGCTGCAAAGCTGGCACGAGCGCGGCATTCCGTGGCAGTATATGGCGGTCGCGCTGGCGGATGCGCAGAGTATGGCCGGCATCCTCGCCGTCACGCTGCAAAGCGCGGGGATTCCCTGCTATCAGGCGCGGAAGGACAGTGCGGCGCGGCACGGCTTGAGTCGGATGCTCGTCGGCGCACTGCGTTGCATCTCCGGCGGATTTCTCCGCGCGGATGTGCTGCAAGTGGCAAAAAGCGGCTTTTCTTCCCTGACCCGCGACGAAGCCGATTCGCTGGAGAACTACGCCATCACGCACGGCATCAACCGCGGCAAGTGGCTGCGTCCGTTCCCTTATGGCGACGACGTGGCGGATATGGACGAACTGCGCGTCCGGCTGATTTCGCCTGTGGAGGCCCTTCGGGATGCGCTCCGCCGCGCAAAAACAGCGGGGAATTCCGTCGAGGCAATTTTCCGCTTCTTGGAGGATACCAATGCGTATGACCGCCTGATGGCGCGCGAGGAAGCGCTGCTTTCGCGCGGGATGGCGGCGGAAGCAACGCAGAATCGGCAGGTATGGACAATCCTGATGACGCTGCTTGATCAGCTGTATGCGCTGCTGAGCACGCAAAAGGCAAATCAGCGGGATTTGGCACGGTTCGTGGAATCAGGTTTGACAGGCGCGTCGATTTCGTCCCTGCCGCCGCAGCCGGACACGGTGATGATCGGCGAAGCGGGACATTTGATGACCGGGCGGATTGATGCGCTGCTCGTCATGGGAATGCAGGACGGCGCGCTGGGCAGTACGGCGGATTCGCTCCTGTCCGAGACGGAGCGGCGCACGCTGTGCGACTTGGCGCAGCGCGCGATTGGCCTGACGCAGCAGGAGACGTGCGCCCTGCGGCAGTCGGACTTCTACCGTACACTATCCCTCCCCCGGCGCTTTCTGACCGTCACCTGTTCGCAGGGCGGGCAAGACGGCACGGCTTTTCGTCCGGCGGGGCTGCTGGAGGACATGACGCAGCTGTTCCCACATATGGTGGTATCCGGCGGCGTGCTGGCAAACGACGTCGCACCGCTCTCCCCCGCCATGGCGCTGGATGCACTGCCGCACCACCTGCGACAAGCTGTCGACACAGACACGCCGCTTCCGGAGCAATGGGCGAACGTCCTGCGCTGGCTGTATTTCGACCCGGAGTGGCACAGCCGCTGTCAGGCAGTGCTGGATGCGCTGAACCGCCACGGCACGGCAATTTTCCTCTCCCGCGACCATACGCGGCGGCTCTTCACGCAGGACAAGGTGTCCATCAGCCGCTTGGAGGGCTTCGCGCAGTGCCCGTATCGGCACTTTGTGAACTACGGCTTGAAGCCCGTCATCCGCCGCGAGTACGAGTTCGACCCGGCGGATGTGGGCGATTTCTACCATGCCGCGATGGAGGGGTACGCCGCCCTTGCGCTGAAGGAGCCGGATTTTCCGGATTTGCCGGACGAAAAAATCCACGCGCTGATGGATACGGTGCTGCTGCCGCTGACGACCGCGTGGGCAGATGGTCCGCTGAATGAAACGCCGTCCCTGCGCCTGCAGGGCGAGAAGTACCGCCGAACGGTGCACCGCGCCGCGTGGATGTTCACGCATCACGCACAGCACAGCCGCTTCCGCACCGTCGGCGAGGAAGTTGTGTTTGGCGAGGAGGACGGGCTGCCTCCGGTGGTGCTGACGCTGCATGATGGACGGAAAATCGCCCTGCGCGGCAAAATCGACCGCATCGACCGCTGGGAAGGCGACGAGGGCGTGTATCTGCTCGTATCCGACTACAAGAGCAGCCACCGCGACATTGACCCGACGCGCCTATGGTACGGGCTTCAATTGCAGCTGCTGCTGTATCTGCAAGCCGCGTGCGAGGGGCTGGACGGCAATCCGGCGGGCGCATTCTACTTCACGATTCAAGACCCGATGGTAGATACGGCGGATGTAAAGGAAGCCGCGGAAAAGGCGATTGCGAAAAAGCTGCACCTGAAAGGCATTGTGCTGGCGGATGTGGACGTGGTGGAAGCGCTGGATTCCAATCCGGGATATTCGTTCACGAAAATCTTTAATGCGGATAGCAGCGTCGCTTCCTCGTCTGATGGCTACACGTCGGAGGAAATGGCGGCGCTGCTTGCCCACGCCAAGAAGATGGCGGCGGAGCTGGCCGACCGCATCCGCAGCGGCGAAATCACCCCGTCCCCCGCCGTCATCAGAGACTGGAACGCCTGCCAGTGGTGCGACTGCGCCGGAGTCTGCAAGCTCGACACGTCCATCCCCGGTCATGAAAAACGTGAACTTCCGCCGCTGAAGAAGCAGGATTTATTGACCCTCATGGCGAATGATACAGATGCACCCGGCAACGAGGAGGACACGTCACCGTAAAAGCGGTGAATTTTTCTCCCGAACACAAAGGAAATTCATCAGAGGCATTGCATCCGGGCGCAAAATGGTTTATAATAGAGATACGAAACTCTCACTCACAAGGAGGCGTTTACCCATGATTCAGATTATCGCAGGCAAGAAGGGCTCCGGCAAGACCAAGCGGCTGATTGACATGACCAACAACGCGGTCAAGACCAGCTCCGGCAACGTCGTTTTCCTCGACAAGAACGACAGCTATATGTACGAAGTGGACCGTGCGGTTCGTTTCGTCAACGTCGAAGAGTACAGCGTTTCCAGCGCGGAAATGTTCCTCGGCTTCCTCGGCGGCATGCTCGCCAGCAACTACGACGTCAAGACCGTCTTCATCGACGCGTTCCTCAAGCTGATCAAGATTGACCTCGCCGACGCGAAGTGGTTCTTCGACAGCCTCGAAAAGTACGCGCAGAAGCATGATGTGACGTTCGTGCTGTCCGTCAGCGCAGATCCCGAAGCGCTGCCCGACTTCTGCAAGGGCTACATCATCTAATTGGAACAGCCCACGAGGGCGGCGGAGCATGTAAGCCGCCGCCCTTTTGATATTTCGCAGCCGCAGCATAATCGCTGCTATAAAATAGGTAAGAAAAGCAGTCCAGAAACTCGGCAAGAACCCCTTCTTGCCCTCAACCCAGCAGGCATCGCCCTGCGGATAGGAGCGTGATTTCCATGTCATTCATTTCCACCCGCGGCGGCGCCTGCGTCACGGCGTCCCAAGCCATCCTGCGCGGTCTTGCGCCCGATGGCGGTCTGTATGTCCCGGCGGTGTTCCCGCAGATGACGCTGGCGGACATTGCCGCGCTGACCAAGCTCGACTACCGCGCCCGCGCGCTGACCATCCTCCGTGGCTATCTTGATGATTTCAATGCGCAGGAACTGGCGGACGCAATTGCCAGCGCCTACGAAGCCGCCAAGTTCGATGACGCCGCGATTGCGCCCACGAAGAAGCTCGACAGCAATACCCATGTGCTGGAACTCTTCCACGGGCCGACGCTCGCGTTTAAGGATATGGCGCTGCAGCTGCTGCCGCATCTGACGACGCTCTCCGCCAAGAAGAACGGTGAAAATCGCGAAGTGGCAATCCTCGTCGCAACCAGCGGCGACACAGGCAAGGCGGCGCTCGAAGGCTTCAAGGACGTGCCGGGAACATCCTGCACCGTCTTTTACCCGACCGACGGCGTCAGCGACGTGCAGAAGCTGCAAATGACCACCACGGGCGGCGAAAACACGCACGTCATCGCCCTGAACGGCAATTTCGACGATGCGCAGTCCGGCGTGAAGGCGCTGTTCTCCTCCGAGGATTTCCATCAGCAGGTGAACGCGCGCGGCAAGGTGCTTTCCTCTGCCAACTCGATTAACTTCGGCCGCCTCGTGCCGCAGATTGTCTATTATTTCTCCGCTTATGCCGATTTGCTGAACGCGGGCGCGATTGCGCTGGGCGACGAGGTGAATTTCGTCGTGCCGACGGGCAATTTCGGCAATATTCTCGCGGGCTACTACGCACGGAGCATGGGGCTGCCGGTCAAGAAGCTCATCTGCGCCTCCAACCGCAACAACGTGCTGACGGATTTCTTCCTTGGCGGCGTTTACGACACGCGCCGGCAGTTCTTCAAGACGACCTCCCCTTCGATGGATATCCTGATTTCCTCGAATTTGGAGCGTCTGCTGTTTGAATGCGCCGACCGCGACGGCGCGCTGATTGCCCGCTGGATGCAGCAGCTGCGCACGAGCCAGTCCTACGCCGTTGGTCAGCAGCGGCAGGAGTGGCTGCTGAGCGTCTTTGCCGCCGGGTACGCTGATGACCGCGACTGCGCGGAGGAAATCGCCCGCGTGTTCGAGCAGCATCACTACCTGATGGATACGCACACCGCCGTTGCGAGCCGCGTTCTGCGCCAGTACCGCGAGACGTCGGGCGATTCGACTCCGACGGTCATCGTGTCCACCGCCAGCCCCTACAAGTTCGCCGCCGATGTGCTGACCGCCGTCGCCGGAAAGAACGCCGTCGCCGGACTGGATGCATTTGCCTGCTCGGATGAATTGGAAGCGCGTTCGGGGATGCCCGTGCCGCAGCAGGTGAAGGCACTGCGTTCCCTGCCGATTCGCCACACGGCGCACTGCGAGAAGGGCGGCATGGCGCAGGCGGTGCTGGACGCTTTCGGCGGAAAGTAAATCCCCAGTGGAAAATTGGAAGGGACTAATATGAACAACACGGACATGCTTTTTGTCCAGAAGAAGCTCAACGATTTGGTCGGCTGTACCCTCATCAACCTCTCCCGCACGGCGGATTTGCTTTGCCTGTCGTTTGCGCCGCGCGCGCTGACGACCGAGGTGCAGGAGGAACAATCCCTGCACTTGCAATGCTACTATCGTCTGGTGCAGGATGGGCGGGTTTCCTTGGCGCGAAGTGACTATTTCCAGCCGTCGGAAGCCATGTGGGATTTGTGGCGCAAGCAGGGGTTGGAGGAGGATGTCATTCCGGATGACTACCGCTGTGACGAGTTGGGCGCGAACCGGCTTGATGACCGCATTGTGGAGCTGAACGACGTGCTGACGGGCATTGAAAACCGCTTCATCGTCCGCACGGTGATGGTGGATTCTATTGGGGATGTGACGCTGTGCTTTGACAATGGCGCGGTGTGGAGCATTCTGGTAGACACCTCCGGGGGAGAGGAATGCTGGCGGTATCTGCCCGCGAACGAAGAGCAGCCGCAGCTGGTGCTGTACTCGGATGGCATTGAGTGCGAATAAGCGCTTCGGTTGCAAAGCGCAGGGGAATGCGTTTTTAGTGCATCCGGCAAATCGCTTTTTCATGCTTGTTTTTTATGGAGCAGGGGGAATCGCGCCTGCGGGCGCGACCAAAGGGCTTTCCGATCGCCCTTTGGAAACCTTCGGTGTGCGCACCTTCGGAGTTGACTTTTTCCGCAAAAATTGACCCGCTTGTCGCTTGACAGGCGGGTTTCTTCATGATATTGCTTACTCACGCCGCGCCGGTTTTCTGCTTTTGCTTATACTGTGCGGTGGTAATTCCCAGAATCACACCGAGAAACGTATCCACCGCGGTAATGGTGCCGACGACCTGCTCACCGTATGGCAGGCGCCAGATGCTCGCCAGCGCAAAATACAGCGTCCCCATCGCGGGCAGCAGCAGCTGCGCCATCCATTTCAGCACGTTATACGTCTTGTCGCACATGCGCATTCCTCCCCTCCATCGCAGTCTATGCGGGAAATTCGCCGCTTGTGCAGATTTTTTTCGCAGAAGGCTTGACAGAACGGGATTGCCCTGCTATAATAAACAAGGTTTTGAAGAAACCTGTGCCGTAGACAGCCGGTATCCGCAAGGATGTAAAGGAGTTCGCTCCGCCTGCCGAGGTGTGAAGGATATAGCATGAAATTTGCTCATCCCTTGCACCTGTTGCAAGGGTTTTCTTTTACTCCCAAACCGTTAAGGAGGTGCAAGAAATGAGCAAGGTGCATGAGGTGAAGCCGGAGAAGGTGGCAGCTGTTGCTGACATCGTCGAAAAGCTGAAGAATGCCCAGTCTGTGGTGATTTGCAGCTACAGCGGACTGACTGTGGAGCAGGTGACTGAAATCCGCAAGCAGTGCCGTGAGAATGACGCCGCGTACTGCGTCCTGAAGAACCGTCTGGTTCTGCGCGCGCTGAATGAAGTGGGCATTACCGGTCTTGACGATCTGCTCAACGGCCCGAACGCTTTCGTGTTCTCCATGAAGGACGCTGTGTCCGGCCCGAAGATCATCAACGACTACATCGAAAAGAACAAGCTGGAAAGCCTGAAGATCACCGGCGGCGTGCTGGGTACGGAAACCCTCGACGTGGCTGCTGTGAAGCATCTGGCGACCCTGCCCAGCCGCGAAGTGCTGCTGGCAAAGCTGCTTGGCTGCATGACCAACACCGTGGCGTCCTTCGTCCGCGTGGTGGATGCAATCCGCAAGCAGAAGAATGGCGAGGAATAATCCGCGCCGATGCCGCATGAGGCTTTACGCCCCTGCGGTCTGAACAACGACAAGTTTTCATTACGATATCAACCGATATAGGAGGCTGAATCAACATGACTCATGAGGAGATCATTGCCGCCGTCGAATCCATGACGGTGCTGGAACTGGCCGATCTGGTCAAGGCTATGGAAGAAAAGTTCGGCGTGTCCGCTGCTGCGACCGCTGTTGTTGCTGGCCCCGCTGCTGGCGCCGCTGCTCCCGCTGCGGAAGAAAAGACCGAGTTCGACGTGGTGCTGAAGTCTTTCGACGCCGCTGCGAAGCTGAAGGTTCTGAAGCTCGTCCGCGAAGTGTGCGGTCTGGGCCTGAAGGAAGCCAAGGACTTCGTCGAAGCCGTTGCGGCTGGCCCGAAGACCGTCAAGGAAGGCCTGTCCAAGGAAGACGCCGACAAGATGGCTGCCCAGTTCAAGGAAGTCGGCGGCGAATGCGAAATCAAGTAATTCTTTGGAATTACGTTTCGCCTTCTTGCAATCGTCAAGAAAAGCAAAGAGGTTGGATGCTTGCATCCAGCCTCTTTTTTATGCTATCGACACGCTTCGTCTCTGTTCCCCTTGACTTTTTTGCATTCTTGCGGGATAATAAGGCAGGAAATTCGTCAATTCATCCGTTTTATTTGAAGGAGGTGCATGGCGATGCTGACTTTTCGGGACGCAACCGCTGATCAGGCGGGGCTTATCAGCCACATTTATGCTACCAGCTGGCGTAAGACCTATCGGGGGCATATCGCCCAGCATTATCTGGATCGTCTGCCCGATGAATATTGGGTGCCATCCATCCGCTCATGGCTGTCCAGCGGGCAGCTGTATGGGCTGATGGTCTATGACGACGATAAGCCCGTCGGCTGCTGCATCTACGGCCGCGGGCGCGACGAAGATTACGGCGACTGGTGCGAGATTGTGTCGCTCTATCTGCTGCCGGACACGATGCGTCAAGGCATCGGTGGCAAGCTGCTGGAAGAAGTCATCCGGCTGATGCAGCTGGACGGCTATGAGAAATTCTACCTCTGGGCGATTGACGGCAACGAAATCGCCGACGGCTTCTACCGCAAGCATGGCTTTCTGCGCACAGATGACGCGGTCGATTACAAAATCGGCGGTGAACCCGTGCGGGACGTGCGGTATACGCGCGTATTACCCAGCGCGTAATTCAGCCGGTTTCGGCTTTTGCAGATACATGCCCGTGGCAATCAGCGCCGTCAGCGGTGTCGCCGCTGCCAAGCCGAACGACCCGACAAGCGTGTTGAGCAGCTGCGAAGCGACATATTTCAGGTTGATGATGTCCATCAGCGGCGTTCCCTGCCCAGCGAAGTACATCAACATCGACAGGTAATTGCCGGAATATGCCAGCATCAGCGTCGTCGTCATTGTGCCTAACACGCTCCGCCCGAACAACATTCCCGACTTCATCAGCGCCCGGCGGCTGATGTCCGGTTTGTGGCGGTGCACTTCCTCCATCGACACGCTGATGTCCATCGACAAATCCATCAGCGCGCCAGTGTTTTTCCCATTTCAAATTCCCCCATATAGACAGGGCAGGAGATGTTTCATCATCCCCTGCCCTTTGGTTTGCTTCGATTTACAGACCCATCGCATCCATCGTGCGGGTGAAGATGCCCGTGTTGTCATACAGGTCAGCCTTGTTGTTCATGATGTGGCTCACCGCCATGGAGAAGGGATTGGTCAGCGTTTCATCATAATTAATGACGCCGGAGAGCGTCTTCTTGCCGGAAGCCATCGACGTAGCGGTCGAAGCGGAGTCCGGGCAAAAGGAAGAGCTGTCGTAGGTGGTCACCAGACCGAGGTACGGGAAGTTGGTGAAGGACAAATCCGCCGGAACCGGGAACTTGCTGTCCGGGTTTTCGATGCTGCCCAGATAGTACTGGGTTGCAGTCACCTGCGGGTTGCCCATGCCATCGCCGATGAACATGAACACGTTCTTCGTCTTGTTCTTCTGAACAAGATGTATTCTACCGGAGGAATGTAAACTTTCAAACGGCGATTATGTAAAATCGAGGCGAAAGAAAAAGCCGCTGTGTAAAGTGCATTTTCGCACTTCCAGCGGCTTTTCATACTATTCCCAGATGAAAAGGCGCAAGCAGATGGCGTAGGTGAATCTGGTAATAGTATCACTTATGCGCGCTCGGATTCTTCCGCTTCTCGGAAGAATGTTCCCAGCGCCTGTGCAATGCGAGCCCCTTCCCGGCTGATGGTACACACATGCGGCACGTTCTCCAAGCGCAGCACGCCCTTCGTTTTGCTTCGCACCCCCTGCAGAATCACATCCGCGCTGTCAGGCGTGATGACCTGATCGCCGCTGCTCTGCACGCACAGCACCGGGCAGGTGACAGCGCAGAGGTTATTGCGGGCCTCGTGGATAATGCGGCGCAAATCCACCGCGCTTTTCGTCGGAAATCCGGTATACCCCAAGTCGTAGTCGGGAGTGAGTGCGTCGTCCTTGCGCGCCTGCCAGCTGATTTCCGGCAAAAACGGCGCGGCGAATCGTGCCAGCGGGAACCAGCGGTTCTGCACCCCCATCGGCGCGGAAATCGGCGCAATGGCAGTCGGGTCGCTCTGCTCGGCAATCATCAGCGTCAGGCATCCGCCCATGCTCAGCCCGGTCACGCTGACGAAGCGGTACTGCTCTTTCATTTCCCGGAAGGCTTCCTTCGCCGCGTTCAGCCAATCCTGCCACGAACAGCGGCGCATATCGTCCATCGTCGTCGCGTGACCGGGCAGGTTGATGGTACGCACACCAAAGCCCTGCTGCACAAGTCCTTCCGCGAGCGGCCGCATATGCGCCGCCGAGCCCGCAAACCCGTGCATCAGCAGCACGCCGTGTTCCCCTTGCCGCACCTCGTACGGCTGACACAGGGGCGAGGAAAAGTCCACTTCCGGGCGCGTTTTCATGTTGCTTCCTCCTTATTGCACAGCGGAAATCGCTTCCTTTTTGCCCATCACCAGCAGCAGATCGCCCGCCATCAGCATTGTTTCTGCGCCGGGCGATGTAAGGAATTTGCCGCCGCGGTGAATCCCCAGCACGCTTACCCCAAAGTTCCGGCGGATGTTGAGTTCGACGATAGTTTTGTCCGCCCAGTCCGTCGGGAGGGTGAGTTCGGCAATCTGGTCGTCGTCGGAAAGCGCCATCAGGTCGAGGATATTGGGCGCGACAAGCGAGCGGGCGACGCGCTGCCCCATATCGCGCTCCGGGAAGATAACGCGGTCAGCGCCGACCTTATAGAGGACGCGGGCATGGAGGTCATCGACGGCCTTCGCGAGGACTTTGGGGACGCCGGCTTCCTTGAGCAAAACCGTTGCGAGAATGCTGGCGCGGATATCCGTGCCAATGGCAACGATGGCGGCATCGAAGTTCTGCACGCCGAGTTCCGCAAGCGCGTCCTCATCCACGGCATTCGCCTGAACCGCCTGCGTCACATCAGGCGCAATGTTCTCTACCAGCTTCTCGTCCCGATCCACCGCGAGCACCTCATGTCCCAATTCGCACAAGCTCCTCGCCACGCTCGACCCGAAGCGCCCCAAGCCCAGCACCACAAACGACTGCTTCTGTTTCTTCATAACAATTCCTTTCCGGGGAACCCAAGGGGCGCTGCCCCCTTGACCCCGCCAAAGGGTCTTCGACCCTCTGGACTCCCTTTTTCGCGATTGAGTTGGTGACTTCTGCATACAACGCCCGCGTGTTGATTGAGGGGACGGCGTGCAGGACAGTGTATGCGCCTGATGGGTCATTCCTGCATGACACTTCCCTCATTCGTGTCCCGCCTGCGTCAACTTCTGCTGATTTTCCACGTCCTCGTTGCGCTTCAGGGCTTCCGCCGCTTCATTCTGCTTCATTCCCAGAATTGATTGAGCCATGACCATCACGCACAGCCCCATCAGTTCCATCGCCTGATAGAAGCTCCTTTCACCATAGCAAATCAGCATCCCCACGGCAAAAATCAGCACAGCAGTTTCCAGGCCGAATATGATTTTGGTCAGGAGCATCATCGAATGGCTCATGCTCAGCGGCACAGACGCTGGCGAATTTTCTCGCATGTCGTTCACAAGTGCGCACTGGATGGCAGACATGAATCCCCAGAAAAGCAGCTGATACCGATTCTGCTCAATCGGGACAAATTGCAGCGCAACTGTCGTCAGCATCTGCACGACAATCAGACCCAGTACGATTTTCCACAGAATTTTCGTTCCGCCGCGCTTCCGGCAAATCAGCGACAGCGCACACAGACCAAGGCTGATGACACCGCACGCCGCGTCCATCACCAGCCACCACGCCGTTTCCTGCTGCACCAGCAGCGCGGTCGCGTGTACCAAGACAATCAGCGTCAGCAGCATCGTCAGCGCAGGGATAATCGGCTTCTTCGTCATATTTCTCGCTCCTTTCGTTCTTCATCGGGATTACCGTCAGTATAGCAAAAAATCCCCGATTTTTCCACCGATTCTGCTCGAAAAGTGCGTTTTCGCGTCTGAATTGTCACCCAATCGTAATCTCTTCCTCCGGGTAGCGAATCTTTGACGCATTGCGATTCTGCCGGCTCGCCAGCGCGCTTGCCATCGTCAGCGGGCCGACACGCCCGAAGAACATCATCAGCGCCAGCACGGTTTTGCTGCCCGCCGTCAAGTTTGGCGTTCCGGCGCTGGATACGCCAACCGTTGCCATCGCGGAGAACGCCTCAAACATCATGTCGAGGAACGGCTGTCCGTCGCCTTCCAGCAGCGTCAGCAGCATCGTGCCGCCCAGCGCCATCGCCAGCGAGATGCTCACAATCGCCAGCGCACGGCGAATCAGTCCCGGCGGAACGCGGCGACGCGCCAGCTGCACGTCCGCGTCGCCGCGGATGACCGACCAGACCGTCAGCGCCAGCACCGCAACGGTTGTCGTTTTCACGCCGCCGCCGGTGGATGCGGGCGACGCGCCGATGAACATCAGGATGATGCCCATCAGCTTGCTGGACTGTCGCATGGACGCGAGGTCAACCGAGTTGAAGCCTGCCGTGCGCATCGTTGTGGACTGCATGAGGGCGTTTACGAGTTTATTTCCCGCGCCGGAAATGCCGCCAAGCGTCGCCGGATTGCGCCACTCGGTCAGGCAGAAGAATGCCGTGCCCAGCACAAGCAGCACGCCTGTCATGCCCAGCACCAATCGGCTGTGGAGCGACAATTCTCGCCACTGGAAGCGCTGACGGGTGACCTCGCCCAGCACAGCGAACCCCGTACCGCCCAACACAATCAGTGCGCTGATGGTCAGCAGCACCAACGGTTCATTTTGAAACGCGGTCAGACTGGAGAAATGTCCGAAAAGGTCAAAGCCCGCGTTGCAGAACGCGCTGACGGCGTGGAAGATGCTGAAGTACACGCCCTTCCCCCAGCCCAGCAGCGGCACGAAGCGACTTGCAAGCAGCACCGCGCCGCCGCCCTCGATGACCAGCGCCGCCGTCAAGTACCAGCGCGTCAGGCGCACCAGCCCCGACAATCCGCTTGTATTCATGGATTCGCGAAGGAGCATCCGGTCGCGCAGACCGATTTTTCGTCCCAGCAGCACCATCGTCAGCGTCGCGAACGCCATGAAGCCCAGCCCGCCGATTTGAATCAGCGCAAGCAGGGTGATTTGTCCGAAGAGGGAGAACGTCGTACCCGTATCAACGGCTACAAGCCCCGTCACGCAGACCGCGCTCGTCGCCGTAAACAAGCCGTTGCCCAATCCGATGCTTCGTCCATTCTGCGCGGCGCACGGCAGCGACAGCAGCACGCCGCCCAGCAGAATCAGTGCGAGAAATCCGAGCGCCATTACCCGTTCCGGACGCATCCAGCGGTTCTTCTTCCACATCCGCATCATCCTTTCGGGGTCTATTATACTGATTTGATGCGGCATTGTAAAGCCTTTCGTTTTCTTCATTCGCTGCTCTGCTTTTTTGTCAGCCGATTTATGGAAAAGTGCTTCATTCTATTGATACATTTCCTCAATCTTCGCATCCGCCCGCGCGCGAATCAAGCGCAGCACCAGCACAGTTTGGTCGTCGGCAGGAGCGGTGTCGCCGGACTGCGCACCGGTCAAAATCGCGTTTGCGGCATCCTGCGCACTTTCGAGCGTCAAGGCGTCGCGAATCGTCTCTTCCATGGCCTGCCGATTTTCATAGGCATCCTCCACGCCATCGGAGAGCAGAATCAGCGTGTCCCCCTGATGCAGCTGCATCAGCTTTTCCCCGCTTTCGACGTTCTCCAGTATCCCCAGCGGCAGCGCGTCGCCGCCCAACAGCGACAAGCCTTCCGCCTGCATCAGGTAGCTGCCCGCCGCGCCGAGCTTGTCCAGCGACGCCTTGCCCGTCCACAAGTCCAGCAGGAATAAATCCACCGTCGTGAACCGCTCCCCCTGCCCCGCCAGCAGCATCATGCCGTTGACCGCCGTAAGCGTCTGCGCGCGGTCATACCCGGCATCCAAACACATCCGCAGCAGCTCCACCGCCTGACGCGATTCCAGCGCCGCCTGATTCCCGTGTCCCATGCCGTCGGACAGCGCCGCCACGAATCGCCCGTCCTGCAACTGCCCCAGCGAAAACGTATCGCCGCAAATATCCGCGCCTGCGATGCACCGGCTCGCCGCACCCGCCTCCACCATCATCAGCGGCATTTCCGTCAGGCGGACATGCGCCCGCTCACGCTCGGCAATCGTCATCGGCTTGCCAAGGCATCTGCTTGTGATGCCGCACAACTGCGCCGCCTGCTCATCCGCGCTGCCTGCGCCGTGCAGTTCATAGGCTACCTGCAAGTGCCCATCCACCTGCCGCACGAACGACAGGCGTGCCATTGCTTCCTCCTCCGCCAAGGCGTGGCGGAGCTTGCGCGCGTACTGCTCATCCCACCAGCTTTCACCGCTGGACAGCGCCGCCAGATGCCTTGCGCTGCCCGAAAGCGCAGTGAGATGCGTCACCAGCATGTCCCGCTGCTGACACGCTCGCCGGATAATGCGCTGCTCGTCCGCGTTCTCAGCGCGCAGCAGATTCATGCTGTCCATCAGCTGATACAGCCGTGCGCACCCCAGTCCCCGAAGTGATTCAAGGCGCTGTGCCCACACCTCGTCCGACGCCTCGTGCGCCTTCCAGATGTATTCGGCGCGGCTCTGTCCCAATTCTGTGTTCATGCACCCGCACGACGCCCGCTCCGGGCAGGAGGCGCACAGATGCTCTTCCCACCACTGCGGCGTGCGCTTTTCACCCAGTCCCACGGGCGACGGCACAGCGCGCGCCATATCGCCGACCGTCTTTTCCCAGCGGCGGAGGGCATAGGCGGCATACGCATCCCCCGGCGCATCGGGCAGCGGATGAAACCGCCGCGTCTGCTGACGGAGAAATTCGTCTGCCTCCCGCGGCAGCACGCCCATGATGAGCGGAGCAGCCGCCGCCGCGCCCAAGGCTCCCCACGCGATTGTCCCCGTGTACGCCAGCATTCCGCCCGTTCCCAGCGCAAACAGTACGCACGGCACCATCCGCCGCCCGGTCATCTGCCCCATGCCAGCGAGGAAACCGCCCAGCGACAGCGCGACCGTCACGCTCAGCGGAAGTCCCTGTAAAGCCAGCGTCACGCCCGCCATCAGCCCCATCACGCAGCCGGGGCACACCCCCAGATACACCGCTGCCGCCATCGTCATCAGCCCTGCCGCCGTCACGCCAAGGTTTACATACGGCAGCATCATCCGCGCGCCGCCGCACAAGAGCATCAGCAGCAGATACCCAACCGACAGTCGGCTTTCAAGCGTCTCGAAACTTCTTCCGCCGCGGATGCTCTCAATCGCGCGGCGCATGACCGGCGCGGAGAGCGTTCCCAGCAGAATGGTGCCGATGCCAAAGAGCAGCGTCGCCGCCGACCCCTGCCACACGCCGATGATTGCCCCCGGCAGCAGCGCCAAGCCCGTCGCAATCAGCGGGAACGCACCGTTTCTCTGCCTAAGCACATGCGGCGAGAGCAGCACCAGCACAGCGCCGATGAGCAGCTCCCAGCGCGTCGTCAGTCCCCAGAGCATCCGCATCAAAAACGCCGCTGCGATGCCCAGTGACACCGGGTACGTCACCAGCCCGCACGACGCTGCCGCCATGCCATACGCTGCCCACGCGCCCGCCGACACGCCGCATATGTCCGAGAACGCAAGTGCGAACCCCGGCGCAGCCCCCAGCAGGATTCTGCCCGTCTGCCGCAGGATTTTCCGCCCCGTGCCGCTTTTGTATGCGCTCCGCCACGCTGTCCATGCCGCCTTCTTCTCCCGTGTCAGCACTTCGGTCATGCCTGTCCCCTCCCTTGCCGTAGGGAATCATAATACGGCAATCAAACGGGCAAAAACGTCGAAGCAGAGGGCTGTTTTTTCGCGAATTTGGGGAGAAAAAAAGTTCTTCACGGAAAGTTTGGGGGAGCATACAAGGGCTTAGGCGAAGCACCAAAAAGCTGCACGCGGAAGGAGCATGAAAGCGC
>OGLS01000619.1_pt1 | contig 30800 bp, 26 predicted proteins | sample 1572881 | NCBI WGS metagenome assembly OGLS01 (sample SAMEA2582013, study PRJEB24529) | metagenome | biome: Human gut stool | place: China | collected 2011
CCATCGACCGCAAACAGGTGACGTTTGGCTTCCGCACCGCAGAGTTCCGGGCGGATGGCTTTTATCTCAACGGCAAAAAGACCTTCCTGCGGGGTCTGAACCGACACCAGAGCTACCCTTACATCGGCTATGCTGCGCCGGAAAGCCTGCAGCGGGAGGATGCCCGCATTTTGCAGGAGGAGCTGCACTGCACCGCCGTGCGCGCCAGCCACTACCCCCAAAGCCAGTATTTTCTGGATGAGTGCGACCGGCGGGGTCTGCTGGTGTTCACCGAGCTGCCTGGCTGGCAGCACATCGGAGATGTTGCATGGAAAGACGCCGCCTGTGAAATGCTGCGGGAGATGATCTTGCAGAACCGCAATCACCCCAGCATCATCCTGTGGGGCGTGCGCATCAACGAGAGCGTGGATGACGATGCCTTCTATACCCGCACCAACAAAATCGCCCATCAGCTGGACCCCAGCCGTGCTACCTCCGGTGTGCGCTATCTGGAAAAAAGCCATCTGCTGGAGGATGTATATGCCTACAACGATTTTTCTCACAACGGCACAACGCCCGGCGCAAAGCCTAAAAAAGATGTGACCCCGGATATGGGCAAGGCGCTGCTCATCTCGGAGTGCAACGGTCACATGTACCCCACCAAGTCCTTTGACGATGGCCCGCATCGGCAGGAGCACGCCTTGCGGCACGTCCGGGTGCAGAACGCCGCCTATGCTAGCGGGGAGCACGCCGGGTGCTTTGGCTGGTGTATGTTCGACTACCAGACCCACAAGGACTTCGGCTCCGGGGACCGCATCTGCTACCACGGCGTGCTGGACAGCTTCCGCAACCCCAAATTGGCGGCGGCGGTCTATGCCAGTCAGGGCGATACTGACCCGGTGCTGGCGGTCAGCTCCTCCATGGACATCGGCGATAACCCCGCCGGGCAGCTGGGCACGGCCTACGTTTTCAGCAATGCCCAGCAAGTAAAGCTCTACAAAAACGATGTGTTCGTCACTGTCCTGCGCCGCAGCGAATGGACGGCGCTGCCCCACCCGCCCTTTGTGATGGACGATACCATCGGCGAGCTGCTGGAAACGCAGGAACACTTTTCTCCCTCCAAGGCAGCCGCTGTGCGGGACTGCCTGCTGGCCGCCGGGAAATATGGCTTGGCAGGGCTGCCGCTGGCCTACAAGGTCAAATTTGGCTGGTGTATGCTGCGCTACAAAATGACCTTTGAAGATGGCGTGGCGCTTTACGGCAAATATGTGGGCAACTGGGGCGGCGAGGCTACCCGATGGCGGTTCGATGCCGTGCAGGACGGCAACGTGGTGCGCAGCGTGACCCTCTGCCCCAGTGCAAAGCTGCACTTGGAAGTCAAAGTCAGCCGGACGACCCTGCGGGAGCAGGACACCTACGATATGGCGGCTGTGCGGGTGCGCATTCTGGACGAAAACAGCACCCCAGCCCCCTACGCACAGTTCCCGGTGCAGTTTACGGTGGAGGGCAGCGCCGCCCTTGTGGGCCCGCAGACCGCTGTGGCGGAGGGCGGCATGACCGGCACCTATCTGCGCACTGTGGGCACCGCCGGAGAAGCCCTGTTGACCGTTTCTGCACCGCAGACCCAGCCCGTTGTGCTGCGGTTCATCATTGAAAAGGAGGATGCTGTATGGAACTGACCCTGAAACAGAAAACCGCGTTCGGCATTGGTGCCGTGGGCAAGGATATGGTATATGCCCTGTCGGCTTCTTATGTCATGTATTATTATCAGGATGTGCTGGGACTTTCGGCAAGCTTTGTGGGACTGGTGCTCATGGCAGCCCGGTTCTTCGATGCCTTCAACGACCCCTTTATGGGCGTTCTGGTGGCAAAGACCCGCACTCGATGGGGGCGTTTCCGTCCGTGGATCTTTTCCGGCACGCTGCTCAATGCGCTGGTACTCTACGCCTTGTTTGCCGCCCCGGTAATGGACGAAGCAGCGATGATGGTCTATTTCAGCGTGGTGTACATCCTGTGGGGTGTCACCTACACCATGATGGATATTCCTTACTGGTCCATGATCCCCGCCGTGACCCGCACGCCCAAAGACCGGGAGAACCTCTCCATGGTGGGACGTACCTGTGCAGGCGTTGGTTCGGCACTCATTGCCATGTTCACCATGCTGCTGGTGGGAGCCCTTGGCGGCGACAGCGAGCGTGCTGGCTTCCGCTGGGTGGCATTGATCGTAGCTGTAATTTTTGAAGCGACAGAGCTGGTGTGCTGCATTTCCATGAAAGAAACCACCCCCAGTGAGATGAAGACCGCCACCGTAAAGGAGATGTTCTCCGCCCTGTTCCGCAACGATCAGGCTATGGTAGTGGTGGGCAGCATCGTGCTGATCAACTCGGCGCTGTACCTTACCTCCAACTTCATCATCTATTTCTTCAAGTACGACCTTGGCGGTGCAGGTTGGAAAGCCACCTACACCCTGTTTTCCACCGTGGGCGGTGCGGCACAGATCCTTGGTATGATGGTGCTTTACCCGCTGCTGCGCAAAAAATTCAGCAGCACGCAGGTATTTCACCTGAGCCTTGTGCTGGCACTGTGCGGCTACGGCACGCTGCTGGTGTTCTGCCTGACCGGGCTTTCCCATAGTCTGGCACTGCTGTGCATCCCGGGCGTTGTTGTGTTCGCCTGCAACGGGATGCTGACCGTGCTGACCACCCTGTTCCTTTCCAACAGCGTAGATTACGGTCAGCTCAAGACCGGCCGCCGGGAGGAGAGCGTCATCTTTTCCATGCAGACCTTTGTGGTCAAGGCTGCCTCCGGTGTAGCGGTGTTCCTGACCGGCATCGGGCTGGATCTCATCGGTCTTGTGGGTAACACGGAGGAGACCGGCCCGGTGGCAGTACAAAGCGCCGGAACGCTGCTGGGTCTGCGCCTGATGATGACCGTTCTGCCCATGCTGGTGCTGGCAGGTACGCTGGTGCTGTTCCGCCGCAAGTTCGTTTTGACGGATGAGCGTGCTGCCGAGATCAGCGCACAGCTTCACGGGGAGGAAACGCATCATGACTGAAATGCTGCACTGGTACGCGGAAACTTCCGGCGGTGTGCGGCAGGGCGATGCTCCGGTGTACCCGGGCTGCGGTGCGGTGCATCTTTCCGCTGACCTGCCCGCCGGGACGCTGAAAGCCGTGCGTGCCGCGCTGCCGTGGACGATGGGAGCAGACGAGCGCCTGTTCATGAACGGCTACCAGACATGGAGCTACAGCCCGGAGCTAAACCGGAACGGCAAGCTGCGCGGCACCGATCACATTCCGGGATTTCTACTGAAGAAATACGCCTTTGACCGCTACGGCGATTATCATTTTGCGCCTTATGGGCATCAAAAGGGGCAGAGCCACGGCTTTTCCTACTGCTATTTCCGCAAGGGCACACAGTTCCGGCTGGTGGCATCGCTGGACGAGAAGCCGGGCTACACCATCCTCCGGTACGACAGCCGCAAAGCCCTGCTGACGCTGGAGCGGGACTGCGCCGGGGTGGAGCATCCCGGCGGCAGCTTTGCTCTGTTCGATCTGTTTTTTGCCGAGGGCGTCGAGACCGAAGTGTTTGACGATTGGTTTCGAGCTATGGGCATCCGTCCTCGAACCGAAAAGAAGCTGGCAGGCTATTCCAGCTGGTACAACCGCTATCAGGACATCACCGAGGACACCATCCGGGAGGACCTGACCGGATGCCGCAGCCTGCTTTGCCCGGGAGACCTGTTCCAGATCGACGATGGCTGGGAGCCGGAGGTGGGCGACTGGCTGGAAACAGATGCACAGAAATTCCCCCACGGGCTGAAAGGCATGGTGGAGGAAATTCACGCCGCCGGATTTCAGGCTGGGCTATGGCTTGCACCCTTTGTGTGCGAAAAGGACTCTGCCCTTTTCCGGCAGCATCCGGACTGGCTGCTGAAGGTGAACGGTGCACCGTGGTGCTGCGGCAGCAACTGGAGCAGCTTTTATGCGCTGGATATCGACAACCCGGCCGTGCTGGATTATCTGCGTTGGGTATTTGACCGGGTACTGAACGATTGGGGTTTCGACCTTGTCAAGCTGGATTTTCTGTATGGCGCTGCCCCCTTTGGCAACGCCCACGAGAGTCGTGCCGCCCGGATGCGCCGTGCCATGGAGTTGCTGCGCAGTTGGTGCGGACAAAAAGCCATCCTCGGCTGCGGCGTACCGGTGATGCCTGCCTTCGGGCTGGTGGACTACTGCCGTGTCAGCTGTGACGTAGGACTGGACTGGGATGATGTGTGGTATATGCGCCTGTTCCACCGGGAGCGGGTGTCCACAAAGCAGGCGCTCAACAACACGGTATTCCGGCGGCAGCTCAATGGCCGTGCCTACGGCAGCGACCCGGATGTGTTCTTCCTCCGGGAGGAAAACTGCAAGCTGACGGCAGAGCAAAAGCGCACCCTTGCCACAGTCAACGCCCTGCTGGGCAATGTGTTCCTTACCTCGGATATGCCGTCCCGCTACACGGATGCGCAGCGGGACGAGTACCGCCGCCTGCGCAGGTTGTTTGAACATGCAAAACAGGTAGAAGTAGAGACAGAAAATGGTGTGATTACGATCCGGTATTCTCTGGATGAGAAACGTCAAGAGCTGCGGTGCAGTGCTATTTATAGAGAATAATGAGGGCATAAAAATCAGCTTTACTCTTTTTCGTTGGCCGGAGGATTCTTTATGTGAAACGCAACGAACGTCTTCATCAGAAAGTGGCTCACGCCGAAAGCTGTATAAGCAGATAAAATGAAACGCCGCCAGTGTACCGTGTGATGACTTCACATGCTACGCTGGCGGCGTTTTTGCTATAAAATAATACTACATTGCTGACTTGATGCTACATATATGCTACAATAAGAACAAGAGAGGTTAGCAAAATGTCAGAATATACAGTTAAGCAAATTGCAGAAATGCTGGAGACGAATCCGGAAACAGTTAGGCGATGGATACGGTCTGGAAAATTAAAAGCCGTTCAGAACTCTAAGAAGGCTGGAAATCTTATATCTTCGGAAAGTCTTCAAAACTTTCTAAAAAGCACTCCTAAATATGCAGAAATGGCAGCAATAGCAGCTATGCAGGGCATTGCTACAGTGACGGTGTCGGCACTTTTTCCGGCGGCTATAAGTGTTTTGATGGGAGGTTTAGTTAAAAGTGCTTTCCATAAAGATAGCAGGAGGGTTACAGCAGAAGATATTAAATTGTATCTTCAAAAGGAAATAACGACAAGCAAGCAAGTACTTCAACGAAAAACAGAAATGATTGAACAACTTCAGAAGGAAGTTGCAGAAGAAAAGTCCAAATTAGAGGGGATGAATCAAATTCTCCAACAGGGGGATTTAGAGAAAATGGCAGAAGAGTTTAATACAAAGATTAATAGGTGAAAGGGAGAGATGATAATTGAGCAATCTGGGAATGTACCAGATGATTACAGTGTGGTCTAAAAAATTCGGAGGACCAGTAAATCTTCTGATTGCAACAGCATGTGCAGGTTATGTTGTTTTACGTACCGGAGAGGGAGCGGTTAAGACTATTATAAAAAGGGCAAAGAAGCATAATCAAGGAAAAAAAACGGGAACAGCCAAAGAGTATGCCGTTAATAGGGGGTGTAAAAGCGACGAAGGGCTACAATTTTCGGAGGGCGATAAATTCAAAGTGCTTGAGCAGGATGGAGAAGCGGTTCTTATTGAAAAATTAGGGGCAGACAGTAATCCATATTTTGTTTCAGCAAAATTTCTAAATGAAATATCTGAGTTTAAGTGACGACAGTGGAGGATACACATGAAAAGAATTGATGCAGACGCGATCTATGATGAAAACGTGGACTATGATGCTCTGGAACAGCATACCTACGCGGATTCAGGAAAGCACATTTTTTATACTTGTCCTCGATGCGGCAATGAATATCTGGCTACATTTATCACAGAAGAGAATGGCCAGACAATGTGTATTGATTGTTGGAACAGGATATATGGATGAGTGAATACCAGTACCGATGATATGCACTTCGGCATTCTTACAGAAAAGACACGCTATCTGAAAGAAAATCCGAAAAGAGTGAGCGAAATGTGTAAAGTGATGGAAGATTTATGAGATGAAAGCTATGCAAAGGGCCGTGAGGAACAGCCAAAGATGACAGCAAAAAATCTGTATGAGCAGAATTTTTCTATCGAGCAGATTGCCAAAGCAATCGGTTTTGACATTTCAACAGTAGAAAAATGGCTCACGCCGAAAGCTTTATAAGCAGATAAAATGAAACGCAACCAGTGTACCGTGTGATGAGATACACTGGCTGCATTTTTGCAGCAGTTCTAGTTAATGTCAGATGCTGGTGTAGATGAGTTTGAAATTGGAAAATATACTTCTTGACGTTGTATGCTTTCACAGATATACTAGATCTAAATTCAATATAGGTAGGAGACAAGGATATGTTAGAAAATCAAGTAAATGCACTGGTGACGATTCTAAAAGATAAAGACATCCAAGATTATGCTGGTGGAGCATTTTGGAATCTAATCAATGCGGTCCTTTTTAAGGACAAGGAAGCGGGCGTAGAGGGGATTGCCAATGTAAAAGAGCTGATTTTTAATATGCCAACTGCATTATTTTGGGATAAAATGGAACGTTACTTGTTTGGGACGTTTAAGTGCTATAACGAACAAATCAAAATGGCAGAAAAATTTAATAGTGACAGTGCAAAGTATCCTGAATTTGTTAAGAAACAGATTTACCTTATTGATAAGATAGATGATGACTTGAAAATTGACTATTTTGCTGACCTTACGCGGTGCTTTTTGCTGACAGAGATGAATGCTGACCTATATTACAAATTGGCGAATTTTATCAATATATGTACAGTTGAAGAACTTAACTATGTAAAAAACTTTGAATATGAAAAGAAAACAAAAATTGATGTTATGATTGCAGCCCTATACCAATATGGGCTTTTTGAACAAGACAATCAAAACGAAACGAGGTATGGTCTGTCGAGCTTTGGAATGGCACTAAAGAAAGATTGCTTGAACTTTAATGATGAAATAGAGGGAAAAGATTGTGTATTGTCATACGAGCAGATGAAGCCGTTAAATATTGCTGAAGCAATAACTCCAAAGGAAATAGATGGAATTCTTAATATGTGATTTTCCTCCAAACGTATTAAATCCTAAAATGAACGCCGCCAGTGTACCGTGTGATGAACATACGATATGCTGGCGGCGGTTTTGTTTACCTGGATTTTACCATCGGTGGCAGCGTAGGCAAATTTGCCCACACTGAGTTTTTCTGAGGTTGATCATGCTTATGCTTGTAATGCTTTTGTGGCTCTGAATTTATTTGACAACCAAATCCAGCACTGCATACCCCCAGATACCTGAGTGGCTAGATTGGTTGTCAGCCCCGACATCTTATCGGCGCACTCAGTTATCCCTTACCCTTGATGCTCTGATTTTGCTTTTACCAGAATATCCAAAAACAGCGGTTGACCTGTTTCCAAGGACGAAAACGGTTCAGACTGTAAAATGATGCCAAAACAATATTGAACGAATCACCGAACTATATTACTGGACTTTTGACATCAAGAGTACGCACTCAACGGTTGATTGCGATTCCAAGGGAAATTCTCGAATCTCTTTTCCATTGTAGGGAACAGGGAAGGCGAATACAATGTTCCGAATCCAGTTGCCATCCGGCTGTTTTTTCGGGAAAATATCAATGCGCTCGATGAAGGCACGCATGAATTCCTTTTGCTCCACCTCAGTGGCGGCATTGTAGACTTCATCGAAGGCCAGAAGCAGGTGATAGATGTTGTCCGCTGTGATCTTCTCCTGATGAATGTCATCAATCTGACCTTGGATTTCAGCGAGCTGGGATTCCATGTCCCAAATCAGTTCATATTGCTCATCGTAACGCCGCTGTAAATCCAAAGACTTACGGTCATAATAGGGATCATTAAAGTCCAGTGTGTCCATCTGGTGCTCCAGACGGGACTTTGTATTGAGTCGCTGGCGGAGCTGCGCCTTGATTGTATCAGCCTGATGCTCCAACTCGCTGGTATCGACTGCAGAACTGATTTTTTCTTTGATGGCATCTACGAAGCGTGGGTTGTGAACCATAGCGGATACGATGGATGCGACCATCTGATTGATTTCATTCTGTTCAATGTTCAACCGGAAAGAACATTCGTGTCCAGTCTGCCCTTTGATGCTCTTGCAGAAGTAGTAGTAACGAGTTTTGTTATCCTTGCTGTGAGCCTTAGAGACATTTCCGTACAGGTTCCGTCCACAGCAGGGGCATTTCAGAATGCCGGAAAGAATATGTGCGTGGTCTGGGTCACGGACCTTTTCACGCCGCCCTGTGGTACGCTGACGCTTGGTCTGTGCAAGATTCCAGTCGTCCTCAGAAACGATGGCTTCATGTTGACCGACATAGACGGGAAACTCGGATTGCTTCACAACGTGCATTTCGTTTCGAGTGCCGAGTTTCTTTTCAACCTTGCGGCGACCAAATGCAATCTTACCGCAGTAAATGGGATTGTCCAGAATACCTCTAACAAATACAGCAGAAAACTTTGGGATAGTTCCATTCTGACGGAGCTTTTTCACATAGCCATGGGTGTTCAGATACCGGGCAATACCTGCTACACCATCGTTGGTATGGATAAAGCGGTCAAAAATAACACGGATAACTTCCACTTCATCGTCTGCAATCGAAAGCTCGCCATTTTCCAGCCTATAGCCATAGGGTGCAAAGCCGCCGTTCCATTTGCCCTCACGGGCTTTCTGTTCACGGCCGGCCATCGTTTGAGCACGGATATTCTCACGTTCGATTTCAGCAACAGCAGAAAGAACAGAAATCATTAACTTGCCGGAATCTTTGGAACTGTCGATGCCATCTTCTACGCAAATCAAATTGACACCGAAATCCTGCATAAGTTGCAAGGAGTTCAGAACATCGGCCGCATTGCGCCCAAAACGGGAGAGTTTGAATACCAGAACATAAGAAACGCCGTCTTTACAGTCTTGCACATCTCGCAGCATCTGTTGAAATTCGTGCCGACCTTGAATGTTCTTACCGGAAAATCCTTCGTCAGAATATTCTCCAGCAATGACCATATCTTCATAATCGGCATATTTGCGCAGCTTTTCACGCTGTGCATCAAGGCTGTAACCGTCCACCTGCATGGCCGTAGATACGCGAGTATAAATGTAGCATTTGGTGCGTGCTTTTTTCATAAGAAATCCTCACTTTCGGCGGTTGGTTGTTGTGTGAGATTTTCATGCTGGATATAATACTCTAGCAACCGGAGTACATACTCTGGCGCATGGCGGTGGCCGAGTTCCCATTCTGTTACAGTGCGGTAGGGAATTTGGAAGAAAGTGCAAAACTCCCGGCGGTTCATCCCGGTCGATTCGCGCAGTTCGAGGATTTTGTCTTTGCAGTCCATAAAGTTGCCCTCATATATGTAAAACACGCTACGCAATTATTTTAACATAAAAACAAAAATTACGCAACGTGTAAATCTGCTTATGCAGCTTTACTGTTGGTCGCGCAAAGCGGAGACTCCTTTTGCTCCAGTACAGTTGAGCCATATTTTTGAATCAGCTTTGCCATAACATCGATACAGCGTACAAAGGATGCATTGTCAGTTTCGGTGTCATAGTATTTTTTCAATAGGCAACTCCATTTCCTTGTAGCAGAACTTTGACAGTCCTGCGAATTTTAGAAACATCCCTTGATTCATCCGATTAAACTTTTTAAGCGTTCCAGCTTTTCCTGTACATTCTCTTTCCGGAAGCTGACCCCAATGCAGGAGATCGGGACGCACATTTCCAATAGGCGGTCATAGATGCGGGCATGGGCGGTATCTTGTGGGTGCTGTATCTCATTCAGCGTCAGGTTGGTGGTGACGATCAGCGGCTTCCGGCTGCGGTATCGGCTGTCCACGATGCTGTAGATCTGTTCCAGTGCGAACTCGGTACCACGCTCCATGCCGAAATCGTCAATGATGAGCAGGGGATAGCGGCAGAACTTGTCCACAATATCATTTCGCCCGGAAAAGCTGCTGTTCAGCTCGTTCAGGATTCGGGCGAAGTTCGTCATACGCACAGGCACCTCCTGCTCCATCAGAGCGTTCGCGATGCATCCGGCAAGGAAACTCTTGCCGGTGCCAACACCGCCCCAGAGAAGCAGCCCAAGGTTCTCTGAACGCATGGTCTGCCATTGCTCCACATAGCGGTGTGCATAGTGCATCTGAGGGCTGCGGCCATTGTCGTTTTCAAATGTCCAGTCCAGCATTGCCGGGTCAGAAAATCCCTCGGTTTTCATCCGCCGCACAAGGTCGATGTGCTTTTGTTGGTTAATAAGGGCTTCCTGCTGTTCTCTTTCCGTGCGCTGGCAGCTGCATTCGACGGGATGCTTGTTCTTGCCCATCAGGACAATGCCCTTTGCAAAGAACGCTTCTTTTGGGGCGTGACACTTTCCACAATGAAGCAGGCCGTCCTTGCCATAATAATCATCGGTGTTTTCGGGAATACTGGATGGGAGCTGTTCCAAAATTTTTTCTATCGTCTTTATAGGCTTTCTCCTTCCTTGAATGTGTAGTCCGGGATACCCGGTGTCGATTTTCGTTCTGTTTTCTGCCGCTTTGCCCAGATACGCAGGGTGGCGGCATGGTCGGCGTACTTCCTTCCGGTGGACTGGACATAAGCGGACAACTGCTCGATCAAACCATCAAGCCCTGCAAAGTTAGCCTTGAGTCGCTTGTACTCTTTTTCCGTCAGAAAGACATTCTGATATTCTCCAAAGGTCAAATAAGCATCTGTTGTTTTTATCAGGTGGTTATCTTTCAGGTTGTTCTTATTACGTTGGTTAGTGGAACACTTTTGTTCCGTGGAAGGTATCATTTCTGTTCCATCGCATAGGGCAGAATCGTTCCATGCAAAGGAACATTTTTGTTCTGTCGGGACTTTTACAAAGATGCTGTTGGGCACAGTAATGCGACCTCTTCTGCGCTCGATCAAATCGGCATCCTCCAGTGAGCGCAATGCACGTTTAATGCTCATGGTACTGCATCGCAGGGCTTCGCTCAATGATGAAATGGGAAAAATTACATAAACGAAGCCGCGCTCATCCACCCAGTTGTTCTTTTGAGAAAGCGTTGCCCTGTCAAGCAGCAGAGTGTAGAGCAGCTTTGCCGTGTGGCTTAGGTCTGTATCCAGCAAAAAGCGGGCATAGGGCAGATATTGCGGCAGCGGCATATTGGGTCTCAAATAATCCGAAATTACATTCACCTCCGTTTTTACATCTTAATTAGTGCTAGACCGTTTGAGAATTCTGTTTTCCATCATTGTTCAGACGATCTTTTACCATCTGAAGATACCGGCTGGCACGGTCAATAAAAATCAGTAGCTTCTCATTGTTCTTCGGTTCGGTAAGAATATCGGGGTATTCACGAAAACACATTTCCCACCGCCGGACAAAATCCTCCTGTGCTCCCTGAATCTCGCACATCATGGCTTCGCCATCTGCCAAACGGCGAGGTGAATAGATGCTCTTGACGGCATCCTTGAGATTCTGTTTTTCTTTCTTGTTGAGTCCTTTCTTATGCCCCTGAATGTCTTGCTTGAAGGTCGTTATAAACTCATTGCCCTTTGAAGGCGAAGAATACGAATCCGTGATACTGGAATCCCGTTCGGCTTTAGGCTTACGCAGCTCTGCCACAACTTCGGGACGCTTTTCCTTTGGAACCTTTGCAATCGAGGAAATTTCACGGTCGGTTGCCCGGATCTTTCCGCTCAGGATTTCTTCCTGCGCTCCGGGTACTGCTTTCTCCGCCGCTTCCACACCTTTTGCAAATTGCTCTGCACGGTAAACATAGCTTTCTGACGTTCCATTCTCGGCAGCAACTTTAGACCGTGAGCCGTGCTTTGCGCGGTCTGGTTCATTTTGAACCAGACCACTTTCAGATGCCAAGGTATACTGATTGCCGTGAAACGATTTGATTTGCTTTTCCGCTTCTGCCTGCTTTCCGATCAGGAACTTTTTCTGTTCTGGGGTCAGGTTTCGCCGCCCAAGCTGATTTTTACAGATCCATGCGAGCGCTTCATAGCGGCTGGAAAATTCTTTTTCGATGACTTCAAATGGAATAAATGGATATTTCCGAAGGACTTGATAGCGTGTATGTCCATCCACAATATAGCCGTTCCACGTGATGATCGGATTCAGTACACGTTCCTCCTTGAGGATGTTCATTTCCAGTTGGTGGGTTTCCTCAAACGACGGAGGGTTGATTTGATTCTGGAACTCCGGGTCAATTTTAAGTTGGCTCAGTTTTGTCATAGGCAAATCATCCTTTCTGAAATGAAATAGAATATCATTGTCCTTACGCCGTTCTCTCTGCATGGATTTCCTGCCCCCTTCCGGCGGCGTTTTCCGGCTCTCCCTTGCGAGGTCTTCGCCGGGTATCCCATGCAGACGGTCATTCGGTTTTCAAGGTTCGATGAAGGCTCTGAAATTAGACTAACACATTCATAGAAGATTTTTTAGGAGGTCGTACCTCCGGTTTTTGGTTGTAAAAAAGCGGAAGTGATGCTTCCGGTTCTTTGCTGCAAACCATTGAAAAAATTATATCACATCGTAAATTTTATTTTTAGGAACTGGTAGTTCCGGTTTTTAAAAAATATGAAGTGAATTTCAAGGCAAAATCGGAACTATTAGTTCTGGTTTTGCGTATCAACGTAATTTCAAATTTTGGGTGCCGTTCTCTCTGCATGGCTTTCCTGCCCCCTCTCGGCGGCGTTTTCCGGCTCTCCTTCTCAGGGTCATGGCCGGGTATCCCATGCAGACGGTCATGTGGTTTTCAAGGTTCGATGAAGGCTTGTAGAAAGCATATCACAATGAAGCAGAAATTTTTAGGAAGCATTCCTTCCGGTTTTTCCTTGGGATTCTACTAAAATCCACTGAAAACCGGAAGGAATGCTTCCGCTTCTTGGAAAATGTTCTGGATAGAGCATACCATAAAGTCACTCGATTTTTTAGGAAGTGATACTTCCGCTTTTTGCCTTCAAAACCGGAAGTAATAGTTCCGGTTTTGTGCAATATTGAATGAATCAACGCTGATTTTCCTGAAACGAATTTTTCTCAAAAAATTTGCTTATTCAGCGACCGTTAAGGTGCGGAACTAGCGCATTCTTGTGCTAATACCTGCTTGCTGCGGTTGCAAACTCGAAAATTTTTGTGCAGAAAAATAACCGCCCGCTTCAAGTTGAACTTGAAAACGGACGGTCCTGATTGCAAAATGATTTTCAAATCTGGGAAGCACGTTGAAAGGATTCATAGCGCCCGCAAGCAATGTGTCTGTCTATACAAACACCATTTGCGTTGCAAAATACTTGTTGGGAACACCCAAACCCGTGAACTGCATCCGCTGGATGCATGCTGTTTTAAGCAAATAAAAAGGGAAAACTGTTTTACTTCTTGCGGAATTCCCCATACAGCCACTCTGCCAGAGCTGACATAATAGCCTTGTACTTGCTGGTGTCCTCAAACAAGGAAGAGAAGGTGTCCTGCGCTTCGAGATAGCTGTCCTGTGCGGCAGTGTCAAAGGCTTTGGGGAAGATGCTCTCGGTAAAGATCTGCGGGTCGGAGCTGCGCGCCAGCTTTGCTAGCTTCGGGTCAGCCAGCAGACGGTCATGCAGGGCAGTAAGCAGCACCCGGTCGGCATTGGTGAACTCACCCTTGAACTTCTCGTTGATCTTCAAAATGATCTCGTCCAGCGGCTCCTTGGGGTCGTGGCCGAGAGCACCCTTCTGGGTGACCGGCTCGTAGACGCCCTTTGCGTGTTCCAGCTCAATAGCACCGGCAAAGGTCTTTTGCAGCTTGTAATATTCCAACTGCAATTTGCCCTCCAAGTCCAGCGGAGAGACCTCGTCCGGCGGCAGCAGCTTGAGCAGGTAAGCGCAGAATACGTTCTCCTTGTGCAGCTCTTCATCGAACATCCGTGCCACCTGTGAAACGTAGCCGTACCACTTGACAAGGCTGCGCAGCAGACGGCGGAACTGGTACCGCTCGGACTGCGTTTTCTGGTTGTAGCGGTCTGCCACGGGCTTTAAAACGCTGCTCATGCGGCCCACGGCGTTTTTATCCTGCTTGGTGCTGCGGAAATATTCCTTGGCAAAGGCTTCCACATCTGCATCGGAATAGACGGCAAAGCTCCGCAGCTCCTTCTGGGTCTTGTAAATGAGGTCGGTGTTGACCTCCTGCTCCAGAAAGGTTTCCTGATAAAACGGCTGGAAGGCCTCCCGGATGTCCTCTGCCTTGTTCACAAAATCCAGCACAAAGGTGTCGGTTTTGCCGGGGCAGGTACGGTTCAGACGGGAGAGGGTCTGCACCGCCTTGACGCCCTTCAGCTTTTTGTCCACGATCATGGTGTGGAGCAGCGGTTCGTCAAAACCGGTCTGGTATTTTTCTGCCACGATGAGCACATTGAAGTTGTTGTGAAACTCCTTTTTGGTCTGGCTCTCCGCAATGTGGCTGCCGTCGGCGTGGACGTTCAGGGACTGCTCAGTGTACTCCACGCCGCCGTCCGGTACGGCACCGGAAAATGCCGCTAAGATCTGCACATCGTCATAGCCCTGCTCTGCAATGTAGCGTTTGACCTCGTGGAAGTACCGCACCGCCGCCAGCCGGGAGGAGGTGACCACCATCATCTTGCCCCGCCCGCCGATCTTGTGGCTGGTGGTCTCCCGGAAGGTCTCTACAATGATCTTTGCCTTCTGGCTGATGTTGTAGGGATGCAGCTCTTCATACTTGCGGATGAGCTTTGCCGCCCGGCTGGCGGGCAGGTCGGGGTTGTCCGGGATGGTCTTGGCGATCTTGAAGCAGGTGGAATAGGTCATGTAGTTTTGCAGCACATCCAGAATGAACCCTTCCTCAATAGCCTGCCGCATACTGTAAATGTGGAAGGGGTGGTGGCTGCCGTCCGGGTACTCGGTGCCGAACAGTTCCAGCGTGGCGGCTTTTGGGGTGGCGGTAAAGGCAAAGAAGGACAGGTTTTTGTGCCGCCCGTGGGAGGTGAGCTCCTTCACCAGCGCATCCTCCGGGTCAATCTCGTCCTCCGCTTTGCCTTCCAGCTCGGCATATTCCCGCAGCGCATCTTCGGTGTCGGCAAGGGCGGCTTTCAGCTTTAAGGCAGAGGTGCCGGTCTGGGAGGAGTGCGCCTCGTCGATGATAACGGCATAGTTTTTCCCGGCGGTCTTGTTCACCTCAGTATAGATGACCGGGAACTTTTGCAGCGTGGTGATGATGATGCGCGCGCCGTTGTTGATGGCATCTCGCAGGTCGCCGGAATTTTTGTCCTCGCCGATGGCCTCTACCGCGCCCAGCGTATGGTCGAAGCCGGAGATGGTCTCCTGCAGCTGTGCGTCCAGCACGGTGCGGTCAGTCACCACGATGACGCTGGCAAACACCGGCTTGTTCTCGGTGTTGAACAGGGAAGCCAGCCGGTACGCCGTCCAAGCAATGGAGTTGGACTTGCCCGACCCGGCGCTGTGCTGGATGAGATAGTGCTGCCCGGCACCCTTCTGCCGCACGTCTGCCACCAGCTTGCGCACCACGTCCAGTTGGTGATACCGGGGAAAAATGAGGGTCTTGCCCTCCTGCAGGCTCATGAACTTTTGCAGGATGTCCATCATGCTGTCCTTCTGGAACACTTCTTCCCAGAGGTAGGCGGTAAGGTAGCCGTTGGGGTTGGGTGGGTTGCCTGCGCCGCCGTCCCGCCCGGCACCGTTGGAGCCCTGATTGAAGGGCAGAAAGCGGGTGTCCTTGCCTGCCAGCCGGGTGGCCATCCACACCTCGGTCAGGTCTACGCAAAAGTAGCCCAGAATGCGCTTATTGAACTGGAAACACACCTCCCGGGGGTCCCGGTCGTGCATCCATTGTTGCTTGGCGTTCTCCACGGTCTGCCCGGTGAACTGGTTCTTCAGCTCAAAGGCGAACACCGGGATGCCGTTTACCGCCAGCACCATGTCCACCGAGTTGTGGGTGGTGTCGGAGTAGAACCACTGCCGGTTGCAGGTGATCTCGTTTTGGGCGTAGCGCTGGGCGTCCTTCTGGTTCAGCGCGGACTCCGGCTGAAAATAGCACACCCGGAACCGCCGTCCCCGGTGCTTGAACCCATACCGCAGCACCGAAAGCAGCCCATCTGCATCGCAGGCATTGTTAAAGGCAGTGCAGAACTTCCGCACCGGGTTTACCGGGTTCTGCTTTTCAAAAAATGCCCACTCGTTGGGCTGGGTCTTTTGCACAAAGCGGATCAGGGTATCCACAAACAGCCCCAGCTTGGGGTCGTAGCAATCCCCATTGCGGGTGTAGCCCCCGGCAGGGGAGAGCAGTGCCGCCGCAATGTCCGATTCAAACTGCTTTTCGGTGGTGATGAGGGGCATGGTTAGACCTCCTATCGAAAAAATCTTTTTTTACAGAGTTCAATTAGAATTTGGTCACTTACACCAGAACGGTGAAGGATAGAGCAGTAAACTGTTACAGCGAGATGTAAAGCTGTTATACCGATATCCATATTAAGTAAATTGTAATTTCCGTGAGTTTCTTTATTGCGATAATCTCGAAAATTTTTGATATCATTGGGGTCAATAATTTTTCGATGGAAGGGTGTTATGCCCCCGACAATGTTTTGATAGGATTCATATAGTGCAATGTCTTTGCTTTTATTTGGAAGAGATACATTATTAAATCTTTTTGTAAGTTGAGATTGAATAGAATCAGGAAGAGGGCCGTTTGAAATTTCATCTTCAGAAATGACTTGCTTGATTTTCTCAAGGAGTAAAGAGAGCCGCTTACTTTCATCATATATTTCTTTGGATTTTAAGTCTCTCTTTTTACACACACATTTTGTTTCACATTCTAAAAATGTAGCAATTTCACGAATGTCGAAAGGAGATATAAGATTTGCTTCTTTATCGCTTTTAGTAATAAAGCCTAAGTGGTTTATGGGATTGTAGTCAGAACAATCATAAAACATGGGAAATAAATTAAAAACAGAATCTTTTATATCATCAAAGCAGATGCATTCGTGGGGCTCTTTTTCGGTTGGTGAAAAGCCGTAATTGATAAAAGCGTAAGCATCGTCACTATAATATTCATGTTTAAAATTATCCTCGTCGGTGATAAAAGATTTATGTTGGAAGCAAATGCTATCAAATTCTGTGTTGTCCCGATAGGATAGAAATGACATTAACTCTCTTGCTCTTTCAACATGCATCAGAGCTTCATCCAAATTGACGGGAACACTAAATTCAAAGCGAAAATAGGGATTGTTTGTGCTGATTTCAACTTTTCGTGATTGATTATGTTCAGTTGTACCCCAACCAATAGTGATTTTGACGCGCTGTTTGTTCCAGTTCAATATTCCCTGCAATTCAAATGAGTCTTCTTTAATGATATAATTGCTATCAGAGTAATCAACATGGAGATACTTGGTAGAAAAAAGTCTATTTAATGTTCCACCTCTTAATTCGATTGCATCGAATAAATAGTCATGCTGTTCAGTACTAATAGCATTTTGAATTACATAGGTCGATGTTCGGAACATACATTTCGAAGTTGAACAATTATCAAGACAGTCCTTTGCGTAAATAGCGATTGAATTACCGTCATTTGTAGAACCAATAAGAAAATTACCCTGTTTTTTTAATGTGAAAAGAAAATTAGCGGCATTGTACGTTTCACCAAAGCGGTTAGTGACCTTTTTCATAACATTGTTCATGATACAAAAAGAAAAGTCATCAACATAAAAAGAAGCAGAGCCTTTTTCGCATTCCAATACACCCGTTCTAGGAGCATGAGGGTCTTTCATGACTTTACACCTCCGGTTTCTAAAGATAGTCGATTAAGATTGAGTGGGAGGTAAGTTTTTATGAATAAGTTCTTCAAGGCCATTTTTAACAGAAGTTGCAAGGTTGTCCTTAAAGTCGGGATTGAGTTTTAGAAAAACAAAAGTCTTATATGCGTCTTTAATTGAGAGATAGTTGTCGGCCTGCTCTTTTGTTAGAAGGCCCTCTGAAAAATATTGCTGGATGATAGTTTCTTCATCAAATGGACGAGTATCAAACAAGGAAATGAATTCCAGCATCTCTGAATGATTTGTAAAAGTAAGAGGATTGTTTTTGTCGCAGTATTTTTCAAGCAAATTGGAAAAATATAGACAGGACTTGTAACAACGGTATAGTGCTGATTCAGCAAGAGCCTTTTGATTGGCTAACTTTTTTACATTCCATTGCTCCACAAGATGATATCCTAATGCGAAAATAGCAACGGCAACCACAGCGTTTACAATAATGCCGAGAGCATCCATGTTGAAACGTGAAACTTCAATTCCAATAGCAGTCGGAATGTTGAAATAGTCAAGAAGCAAGTAGACAAAGAAAAGAATGAACGCAATAAAAATGGATGCTAAAGCGGAAATACAAAAATTCTTCTTCATAAGGTATTTTACACCTCCCGTTTCCCTGTTACAACCTCATAAATCAAACTTTTCTTATAGCTTTCCAGTTCTTTTACCAACTGCTCCTTCTTCGCAATTAGCTTGTCAATCTCAGCACACTTTGTGTCGAGGTAGTCAGAGATTTCTTTTTGTTCCTGATAACTTGGAAATTGAACTTTAAGGTGTTCAAAAGAAGACCTTGAAAGATTAGCCTGCAACGCACCGGTTGCAAGATAGTTCATTCGTTCAGAGTTGGAAAGCATCAAATAATATAAAAAGTTTTCACAGGTGTTCTGGTCTGGAATAATGCCAATAAAACGTTGATTTGAAACTAGTTCACGGGAAACAATGGCGCATTTTCCCATAATGCAACTCGAAGTGCATAGGATGGTTCCAACGGGATAAATCTTTAAGTTCATAGATCGCACGGTCTCTTTAGAAACGCCTAAACTTGCTTTTGAAGAAGATATATATTTTCCATCAAAATCTTCAATTCGTATCCATGGAATAGGACCATCCAAGTTTTCGGGACGATCACGCATAGGGGTAAGCATAGAAGTATGTGCAACTAAATTTAAAATATCCCACTCTTTCGGAATCTCCCCAATCCATTCAACCCCGCTATCCTTCATCTCCCGCTCACCACGCACGCCTTTGGTAACAGCCTGCGTAATAACTGCTTGCTTGAGCTTTTTGTATTCCTCAATGCTGGAGCGGGTTTTGAAAAGTATTTTATCAATACTTGAGCATTCTAAATCTAGAAAATCAGCTCTTGATTTTTGCTCATCAAGAGGAAGAGTGAAAAGCCGGACTTGTGCAAAGTTAGAATAACGCATTGCCTGACCATCACGAACCATATTTGTGGTTCGTTGCAGGGCGTCAATATAAACTGAGGACTTCAAAAGCCATCTATAAAAGCGTGGGTAAACCAATTCAAGATTCGGAACAAGCATAATGTATGCGGAGCTAATAGCACCGGGTTTTGTGCTGTATTCCAGTCCGCCTTGAAAACTACGCATACTGATTACAAAATCACCAGCTTCGACGTGTTTGAGAATATCAAAATCTTTTTCAACAGTAACAACTTTAGAGCCAGTCAGCTCCATATAGTCATCCTGATAAAGAATGCCATATTGTTGGCTAGAGGTAAGCTGGCGCTCGCCTTTCTGTGCCTTGTCTTTACGCTGAGTGAAGAGAGCTTTTGGGTTTATGGTTCTCCACCCCTCTGGGATCTCCCCGATCCATTCAATGCCGCTGTCTTTCATTTTACGCATTTCCAGCACCATGCTTTCCGTATTCTGCAACTAGATAGTTGACAATTGCACTACAAGTAACCATCATGAATTTAGCTTCCTCAAAAGTGACAGTGCTTTCGGTTTCACGCTCAGCATGGCGGATGCCGCCTTCGTCAGAAGCGTAACCGTATAAAGCCAAAATGGCGGACTTTAGACTGCCATGAATATTTAGACCATTTGCTATTAAAGATTTTAGAGCCTTACCTAATTCAGCCTTTGAATCGTTAGCAAGTACCTTGCAAACAGATTCTACGGCACTAATGCTTTCTTTTACGCAGTTTTTGTAATCGGGATGTTCTCTATCGGACAAGAAACCAAGGGCTTTTTGAAGCTGTGTGCGAGCGCCATCGAAGGGAATCAGGCAGGCTTGTTCAATTTCCGCAGATTCGCTTTTATCTGTAATAGGAACAATTTCTCCCGCTATAAAGCGATAGCCAACATATTCTTCTTCGAATAATGAGTTCATTGCTTTATACATCTCGTTGGAAAATTCTGCGGTAGTATATCGAGAAATCCATGAGCAAGTATACCAAAGAATATCAAGAACTTCATTATATGGTGCGGTTGATATTACAACGGTAATCTTTTCAAATACGGATTCCCAAGAGTATGGCAAATCAGGATCTCGGCGAACAGGGAGAGCAAATACGTTGGACAGGAGTGCTCGACAGAAGTCACTACTCATTAAATGACGGCGAGTATCGTTGTAAGGATATTTAAGAATGTGTAGGAAACTATAGTCAAAAGATTGAGGATTACTACATCTAAATGCGATACCGCAAATTGAAAAAAGTTGATTTCCCATTAAGGTTCGAGTTCTATCATCGAATTCGTCAATTTGCATTTGCGTATTACAAGGGGCAATGCCGGTTCTGTCACTAAATCCACCACGAACCTTAATCATGCTTTTCCGTTCGTTTTCGCTCATTTGAAAAATCCTTTCCATAAGTTTGTGCAAATTTTGCACAAACTGAGTAAAGTAAAAGTGGAAGAAGCAGCTTCCAAAATGGAAACAACTCAAATCAGGCTTTATGGAACAGCTCTGTCAGCCCGGCGGAGATATCCTGTTCCAGTGCGGTGATGCGCGCCACGATATCCTCCACGGCTTCCGGCGGCTGATACTCGTAAAAATAGCGGGTCATGGGGATCTCGTAGCCTACTTTGGTCTTGCTGTGGTCGATCCATGCGTCGGGGGCATAGGGCAGAACTTCCCGGGCAAAGTAGGCGTCAATATCCTGCACCAGCGGCACGTTTTCAGTGTCCCGCAGGCTGGTGTCCGGCACAGGCTTGCCACGTTTCATGATAACGTTGCCTGACTCGTCCCGCTGGGGGCGCTCCACAACAATCTTGTTGTAGCCGAACTCCACACTCTCGAACACCTTGCTCTCGCAGTAGATGCCGTTTTTGTCGCCGTACACCTTGCCGTTGGCAAATTCGCCGTAGGCAGTGACGATCAGCTCCCGGCAGGTGTCGGTGATGTCGTTGCGCTTGGTGCCGATGCTCTTGCGGCGGGGCTCAAAGCAGTGGCTGGCGTCAATAAGCTGCACCTTGCCTGCACGGTGGGCAGGCTTATCCTTGCTGAGCACCCAGATGTAGGTGGAGATGCCGGTGTTCATAAACATATCGGTGGAAAGCTGGATAATGCAGTCCAGCCAGTCGTTTTCCAGAATATACTGCCGGATGTTGCTGGGCCCGCTGCCAGCATCGCCGCTGAACAGGGGAGAGCCGTTCTGGATAATGGCCATCTTGCCCTTGTTTGCCAGCTTGGCAAGGCCGTTCAGCACAAAAAGCTGCTGACCATCGCTGATCTTGGGCAGACCAGGCGCAAAACGCCCCATCTCGCCCCGGGCGGCTTCGGCTTCCACCGCCTTCTGCTCCCGCTTCCAGTCGATGCCGAAGGGAGGGTTGGAGATGATGTACTGGAAGGTGAACCCGGGGAACTGATCCTCCGACAAAGTATCCCCGAACCGCATATTGTTGGGGTCGCCGCCCCGGATCATCATGTCCGCCTTGGCGATGGCAAAGGTGGAGGGGTTGAACTCCTGCCCGAAGCAGGTCACCTCAATGTCGCTGTTCAGCTCGTGGATGCGTTCTTCCATGCAGCTCAGCATCTGGCTGGTGCCCATGGCCATATCGTAAACGGTCATACTGCTGGTGTCGAGGTCGGCTTCGGACAGCAGCAGGTCGGTCATCAGATAGATGATATCCCGGCTGGTGAAGTGCGCTCCGGCCTCCTCGCCAAAGCTCTCGGAGAACCGCCGCACCAAGTCCTCAAAGATGTAGCCGCAGTCCACGGCACTGATCTTGTCCGGGCCAAGATAACCCTTCTCGGAACCGAACTCCTTGATGACGAGATAGAGGGTGTTGCTCTCCACCATCCGCTTGATGATGTTGTCAAAGTCGAACTTTGCCAGCACGTCCTGTGCGTTGGCGGAGAAGCCGGACAGGTAATCCCGGAAGTTGGACTCAATGTTGTCCGGGTCTGCCAGCAGGGTCTCGAAGGTGAAGCGGCTGGTGTTATAGAACTGGTAGCCGGAGGCCTTTTGCAAAAAGCCGTCGATGACCTGCAGCTTTTTCACCTTTTCGTAGGTGTCCAGCACGGCCTGATGGGTGGGCAGCAGGCAGTCATGGAACCGCTTTACCACGGTCATGGGCAGAATGACCAGACCGTACTCGTGGGGCTTGAACGGCCCCCGCAGCATATCGGCTACGTTCCAGATCATGGCAGCTTTTTCGGCAATATTGGCACCTACGGCGGAGATCTTATCGTTTGGCATGGGTTGCTCCTTATTTTCTGTGATAGGTGGACATCCTGATTTTACAACAATGGGTGTCCCATAAAGTGGACGGAAGACTGCTTTTCCTGAAAAATGATTCTTGCATCTATTGTACCACGATAAAAGTGGAAACACCATATTCCGGCAAAAGAAAATGCCCGCCTGAAAACCAGACGGACATACTGTAAATCATATCATCTGAAAATGCCGCAATGCCTCTACGATCGCATCCGCTTTCTCCTTCGGACACTGGGGCTGCTTCGTATTTTCGGACTTCGCCTTATGGTGGTTCTCTCGTACCTCCAGACCGCATTTCTGCTTGACCTGCGAGATATACAGGGAAGATACCTTCAGTCCAGTCTGTTCCAACACGCGGGCTTTGATTTCAGGATAGGTCGCACCCTTCTGCAATCCTGAAGTGTCCATGCCCTCCAAGGAGAACTCTACACGGACTTTTTTGGAGTCGATCTCACCCTTGGAAAGCGCAATGACACATTCCACATGCTTCGTCCTCGGGAACAAATCCACCGGCTGCACCTTTTCTGCGTGATACCCATTCTGCTCCAGCCATGCGGCGTCTCGGGCGGCGGTGGCAGGGTTGCAGCTGACATACACCACCCGGCGGGGTGCCATGCGTACCACGGCAGAGAGGGTGGCCTCATCGCAGCCCTTGCGGGGCGGGTCCAGCATCACAATGTCCGGGTGCAGACCCTCGGCAGCCAGTTGGGTGGCAGCCTGACCGGCGTCGGCACAGAAAAAGCGACTCTTGGCAGCTACGGCCTCGCCCATGCGGGCAGCGTTGGCCTTGGCGCTCTCGATAGCCTCCGGCACGATCTCCACACCGATCAGCTCCCTGCATTGCTCGGCCATGGAAAGGCCGATGGTGCCCATGCCGCAGTAGAGATCCAGCAGTGTGTCGTCCGGGGTCAGCTGCGCGTACTGCGCAGCAACGCCGTACAGCCGCTCGGCGGCAAGCGTGTTGACCTGATAGAAGGACAGTGGTCCCAACCGCACCGGTACGCCGCAAAGCGTGTCCTCAATATAGCCCGGGCCGTACAGGATGTGATTTTCACTGCCCAGAATGACGTTGGTGTTTTTGGCGTTGACGTTGAGCAGAATGGTGCTGATGGCCGGGAACTGCCCCCGCAGCGCGGTGCAAAGCTGCTCTGCGTGGGGCAGCTTTGCCCGAGTGCATACAAGGCACACCATGATCTGCCCGCTGTGCGCGCCGCGCCGCAGGAAGATATGCCGCACCAGCCCCTTGCCGCTCTGCTCGTCGTAGGGGCGGATGCCCTGCTGTGCAAAAAAGGCGCACAGCGCGTTGCCAATCTCGTTCAGCACGCTGGGCTGCAGCTTGCAGTCCGGGCAGGGGACGATGCGGTGGGTGCGCCCGGCGAAAAAGCCGATGCAAGGCGCACCGTTCTTGTCCACGCCCACAGGAAACTGCACTTTGTTGCGGTAGCGGTCTACGTCTGGAGAAGGCAGAATATCCAGCACTGGCACCTCCAGCCCGCCAATGCGGCGGAAGGCGTCCAGCACGCTTTCCTGCTTGGCGCGCAGCTCAGCGGCATAATCCAGATGCCGCAGGCTGCACCCGCCGCAGGGGCCGGCCACCGGGCAGTCCACCGGGACACGGTCCGGCGAGGGGGTGAGCAGCTCGTCCAGAATGCCAAAGGCGTACCGGCCGCAGTCCTTCACGATGCGCACCCGTGCTTCGTCCCCGGGGGCGGTGCTGGGGACAAATACGGCCTCGCCATCGGCACTGTGGGCCACACCGCTGCCGTCGCTGGAAAGGCGTTCGATGCGCAGGGTCAGGATTTGGTTTTTCTGTAAAGGCATGGTTTCTCCTTGTGTGATGGGCTCAGGTTACAGTTGGGCAGGGCTTGCCGGGTCGGCGTCCTGCTGGGCGGCAAAATACTTGCTGGGCGGCACGCCCTTGGCGCGCTTGAACACCCGTGAGAAGTAGAACTGGTCAAAGAAGCCTACCGACACCGCTACCTCCGCAATGGAAAGGTTGCCGGCGCGCAGCAGCTTGCAGGCTTCGTTGATGCGGTACTCGGTCAGGTAGTCGATGGGGCTCTTGCCCACGTTCAACATGAACACCCGGTACAGATGGCTGCGGGAAACCCCCACGCTCTTGGCTACATCGTCAATGGAGATGTCGTGGGAGTAGTTGAACTGGATGTACTTGATGGCGTTCAGCACATACTGGCTGGAGGAGGAGGCCGTGTGGGGCTTGCCTGCGCTGGTCTCCCGCATCAAAGCAGCGATAAACAGGTACAGATATCCCACCATGGCGGCCTCGTCCTGTGGCTGCAGCCCGCGGGAGGAGTAGATGTTGGTCAGGGCTGCCCGCATCCCGTCCGGGTCGCTGGTGTGGTGCACGGGGGCATCGTCCGTAAAGGGCAGCTGCGCGGCCAGCTTGTGGGCACAGGCACCGTTAAAGCCCACCCAGCTGTACTCCCACGGCTGCTGCTCGTCGGCGGTGTAGCGGATCAGCTGGCTGGGGCGGGCAAAGAACAGGTCGCCCTCGCTTACCTCCCAAGTGCGGCCGCCTACCTCAAAGATTCCCTTGCCGGATACCACCAGATGGATCAGGTAGTGGTCACGGATGCCGGGTCCCCATGTCTGGCCCGGAGCGCAGCGCTCCAAGCCGCAGTTGAAGATGGACAATTCGATGTTGTTGGTGTAATTCTGCTTAAAGGATTGCTTATAAACGTCTGGCATGGCAGCTTTACCTCCGTCCTGTCACATTCTGCACCCAGTATACCATAGAATGCCCTGCAAATTCAACAAAAGTACATCTTATTCTTTGCACCTGACGCCAAATTTTGGATTTTTAGGTCAAATAAATTGAAAAAAAGCCCGAAATGCTTTACAATAGGCAAAAAGAGCAGAATCGTTTATTCCGGAGGGGAGGAGCTGTCATGGCCACCAGTGCACAACTCAGAAAACAGATCCTGCAGGGCAGCTGGGACGCCGTACTTGCTGCACTTTATGGGGCGGATCCGGCGGTTTTGCAGCGGCAGCGCGGGCGTTATGCGGCTGCGCTGGAGCAGTTTGAACTGTATTTCGGCCCCGGGCGGCAGGTGCAGGTGTACTCTGCACCCGGGCGCGCAGAGCTGGGCGGCAACCACACGGATCATCAGGGGGGCTACGGCCTTGCGGCGGCGGTCACGCTGGATCTGGTGGCGGTGGCGGCCCGCAATACGGATGGCTATGTGCGGGTCAAGTCCCGGGGGTTCAACAAGCTGGATGTCATTGATCTGGCCACCGCAGAGCCGCAGGCAGGGGAGAGCACCCATTCGGCCAGCCTGATCCGCGGCATTGCCGAGGGCTTCCGCGCAGTGGGTAAGCAGATCGGCGGCTTTGACGCCTACACCGCCAGCGATGTGCTGCGGGGTTCCGGTCTGTCCAGCTCGGCGGCCTTTGAGATGGGCATGGCCTCTATCTGGAACGAGGAATACAGCACCGGGCTGACCCCGGCAGAGCTGGCAGGCATCTGCCAGTATGCGGAAAACACCTATTTCGGCAAGCCCAGCGGTCTTTTGGATCAGCTGACCAGTGCGGTGGGCGGCATTATCTTTGCGGATTTTGCCGATCCGCGCACCCCAAAGATCGAAAAGCTCCATGCAGACGGTCTGTTGCCGGAAGGAATGTTCCTCTGCGTCACCGATACCCGGGGCAGCCACAGCGAACTGACTAGCGAGTTTGCGGCGATTCGGCAGGAGATGGAGCAGGTGGCCGCCTGCTTCGGCAAGCCGCTGCTGGGTCAGGTGGAAGAGAACGCGTTCTGGATGGCACTGCCTGTCCTGCGCAGCTGCTGCGGAGACCGTGCAGTGCTGCGGGCGATCCATTATTTTGAGGAGAATGCCCGCACGCTGGCGCAGCGGGATGCGCTTTATGCAAAGCAGTTCCCGGTATTTGCAGGTCTGGTGAAGCAGAGCGGACAGGCTTCCTTTGCGCTGTGTCAGAATGTGTACTGCACAGCGGATGTGCGGCATCAGGGACTGTCGGTGGCGCTGGCCTTGAGCCAGAGCATTCTGCAGGGCAGTGAGGGCGCATGGCGGATGCAGGGCGGCGGCTTTGCAGGCACCATCCAAGCCTATGTGCCCGGGCGGCTGCTTGGGCGATACCATACAGCCATCGAGCAGGTATTCGGGCAGGGCAGCTGCTATGTGCTGCGCCTGCGGGAGCAGGGTGCAGTCCGGGTGATCTGAACAAAACAAAAAGCCGTGCATGGCCGGAATGCTCCGGGATGCACGGCTTTCTTATAGCTTATTACTGAAGAGAAAAAAGCTGGGGGAGAGAATTTTCGACCGGCTGGTCATTTCGCTGCTGCGTATTATCCAAGTACTGGACGGCAGTGACGGTAGCCTCGCGGGTGATGCCAAGCAGGCGGCCGATCTGCTGAGAGAGCTTGATCCCAGTCTGCACACCTGTCTTGATCACGCGGAAAAGCAACATGGGCACAAAGGTGAAGGAAAACGTAATCAGCCCACCGTTCCAGAAGAAATCATTGAAGTGCAGATTGTCAAAAAAGCTGCCGACAGCATCGCCGAATTCGCTGCCGCCAAAGGCAGCGCACTGCTCCTCGGGGGAGAGGGCTGCGTAGGAAGAGGGCAGCTGAAGCTTTTTCATAAATAAGAACACTCCTTTCCGGGTCGATTGAAGATCAGCACAGAGCTACCAGTGTGGGCAGGCAATTCTGCTGATCGGCCTCCTGTGCGGCCTGCTTGTCAGCCTTATACTGGTCAACGGCATCCTTGAGCTCGGTCACAAAACCCTTGAGGGAAAGATAAATGCTACGTGCCTGAGCATAGGCATAGTAACCGCCCAGACCGGCCAGACCGATCGTGGCGACCTTGCTCCAAGTGTTCAGCTTGCCCCAGTAGTGCCCAATTGCATCACCAACACCCAAACCATCGTTCAGGGCATTCTGCATACCGGAAACTGCAGCCTGGAACGCATAGCGGCCCATCATGCCCAGCAGGTTTACCGTGGCATTGATGCCAAAGGCCATCACCTGCTCCGGAGTGATGTTGATAGAAAGGGCACCGCCCTCGGTATAGGTCATCTCCTCGGCAGAGAGCACAGAGCAGCAGGCGGGCAGCTGCAGCGGGCGCTGATATGTATGATCCATGATGGAAAACTCCTTTCGCACACAGAACTCCCTAAGGGGCAGTTCATCTAGTAACTGAATTGTAGCATATCTGCACAAAAATGACAAGAGAGCGCGGGTTTGAAAATCATGATACATTTGTGAATATATTGTGACGATGCGTTATAAAAATGACCTGAATACGCCATAAACGCGCAAAACTCCTGCTTTTTTGCGGCGAAAAAATGTTGTAGCAAAAATGTGCTGAAAAAGCCGATCAACAACAAAGGCATCTGCCCGTACCCGCTGCGCAGAACGCAGCAGCGGGCAAAGCAGATGCCTTGTGTGTTTTACAGGTTGCCAAGCGAAAGGGAAACGAAGTCAAAGTTCTTTCGGCACGCGCTCATACAGCGTGGTCAGCGCGGCGATGTGCCCGGCCAATGCAGCGGGCAGGGACTGCGCCAGCCGCCAGCGCCAGTTTGCGCCCTGTGTGCTGGGGGTGTTGATGCGGGCCTCGCTGCCCAGATGCAGCCAGTCTGCCAGCGGGATGATGGCAGTATCCGAAACGCTGGCAAGGCAGGCACAGATCATGCCTTCGGTCAACTCCTCCGGCGTGCAGCGCAGATACTGGCAGGCGTAGGCTACGTCCTCGGCGCTGGCGTTGCTGCGCCAACCCTCGGTGGTCACGTTATCGTGGGTGCCTGTATACACCACACTGTTGCGGGGGTAGGTGTGGGGCAGGTAGTTGCCCGACTCCCGGCTGTCGAAGGCAAACTGCATGATCTTCATGCCCGGGTAGCCGCTTTCGGCCAGCATCGCCTTCACCTCCGAGGTCAAGTAGCCCAGATCCTCGGCGATGATATTGCCGCCGCCCAGCGCCTGCTGCATGGCGTGGATAAAGTCCCGGTCGGGGCCTTTTTCCCAGTGACCGCCTGCAGCCGTTTTGTTTTCGGCAGGGATGGAGTAGTAACTTTCGAAACCGCGGAAGTGGTCGATGCGCACCACATCGTAGATAGAGGTGGCGTGCTTCATGCGCCGCTTCCACCAGTCAAAGCCGGTGGCCTTGTGGGTGGGCCAATCGTACAGCGGGTTGCCCCACAGCTGTCCGTCTGCCGCAAAGGCATCCGGCGGGCAGCCGGCTACATGGGTCAGGTGCATCTGTCCATCAGTCTGGAACAGCTCCGGGTGGGTCCACAGGTCGCTGGAATCCGGGCTGACGTAGATGGGGATATCGCCCACCAGCAGGACACCTTTGCGGTTGGCATAGGCCTTCAGCGCGTTCCACTGGGTGTAGAAGAAGAACTGCACCGCCTTGTGGTAGCTGATCTGATCTGCCAGCCGTGCCTTTGCGGCGGCAATGACCTCCGGCTTCCGGCAGCGCAGGGCGTCCGGCCAGTCGGCAAGGCCTGCCTGTCCCTGCTCTGCCTTTACGGCCATGAACAGGGCGTAGTCTTCCAGCCAGAAGCTCTGTGCCGCGCAGAAATCTTCATAAGCAGGGGAGGGAGCTGCCAGCAGCCGGTCAGCAGCCTTTTTCAGCAGCACCGGGCGCTGGTTGTACAGTGCACCGTAGTCAACGGTGTCCACCGGCTGCGCGGCGGGGATCTCTTCGGCGGTCAGATAGCCATCTGCCGCCAGCAGCCGAAAATCGATAAAGTAGGGGTTTCCGGCAAAGGCGGAAAAGCTCTGGTAGGGACTGTCGCCATAGCCGGTAGGGCCGATGGGCAGGATCTGCCAATAGGTCTGCTTTGCCTCGGCCAGAAAATCAACGAATGCGGTTGCTTCACTGCCCAGCGTACCGATGCCAAAAGGCCCCGGCAGACTGAACACCGGCATCAGAATGCCACTTGCACGCATAACGTGCACCTCCTTAGCCCTTTACAGCACCGGCCACGACACCCTCGATGATGTACTTCTGGCAGGTCATGTAGAGGATAATAATGGGGATGATAGCAATGATGATGCAGGCCATCATGGGAGCCAGCTCCACACGGCCGTAGCCGCCGCGGAAATACTGGATCGCCATGGGGATGGTGCGGTACTTCTTGATATCCAGCACCAGCGTGGGCAGCAGGTAGTCGTTCCACACCCACATGGTCTCCAGAATAGCAGTGGAGATCATGGTAGGCTTCAGGATGGGGAACACGATCTTGAAGAAGATCTGGATGGGGTTGCAGCCGTCGATCATGGCTGCTTCCTCGATCTCCATGGGCACGCTCTTCATAAAGCCGGTAAACATGAACACGGCCAGACCGGCGCCGAAGCCCAGATAGATGATGCAGATGTTCCAAGGGTTGTTCAGGTTCAGACGGTCAGCGGTCTTGGACAGGGTGAACATGACCATCTGGAAGGGAACGACCATGGAGAACACGATCAGCAGGTTCATGAACTTGCTCAGCTTGTTGTTTACGCGGGTCAGGTACCAACCGGTCATGGAGCAGCACAGCAGGATCAGCACAACGCTGGTGATAGTAATCAGAAGGCTGTAACCCATGCTGGAGAGGAAGTTCATCTTGGTCACGCCGTAAACGTAGTTGCGCAGTCCGGCAAAGGTCTCGGCGGTGGGCAGACGGAACACCGTGGAGGTAGTAAAGCTGCCCTCGGTTTTCAAACTGTTCAGCAGGATCAGCACGATGGGGTAGATCCACAGCAGGCAGAGAAGCACCATTACAACAGCAAGGATGACATCCCAGGTTCTTTTCTGTTTCGACATTACTGCTGCACCTCCTTAGAGCGGGTAAAGTGGAGCTGGATCAGCGAGATGACCACCACGATCAGGAAGAACACCACAGCCTTTGCCTGACCGATGCCCTTCCACTGCGCACCGGAGCGGCCGTAGAAGGTGTTGTAGATGTTCAGTGCCAGCATTTCACTGGCGTTGGCGGGTTCGCCTGCGGTCAGAGCCACGTTCTGGTCGAACAGCTTGAAGCTGTTGGTCAGGGTCAGGAAGGTGCAGATGGTCACGCTGGGCATGACCATGGGAATCTTGATCTTGAACAGGATCTCGCGGTCGTTGGCACCGTCGATCTTAGCGGCCTCGATCAGGTCGCCGGGCACGCTTTGCAGGCCGGCCACATAGATGATCATCATGTAGCCGATCTGCTGCCAGCACATCAGGATGACCAGACCGAC
>OGLS01000629.1_pt1 | contig 30367 bp, 26 predicted proteins | sample 1572881 | NCBI WGS metagenome assembly OGLS01 (sample SAMEA2582013, study PRJEB24529) | metagenome | biome: Human gut stool | place: China | collected 2011
CCGGTACTGCAACCTTATATTCAATATTTTTTGATTCGCCGGAAAACAGTGTCTCCTCTGCCATATTACTACCTCCAATATCAAAAATCTCGTTTCATCTCATTATTCATTTGCCAATACCTTATACATCTCCAGAATCCCAAATATTATTATAACATTTCATAGATATATGTGCCAGAAATGCCATGCATATTCTAATCTCCTTCGTATTTATTATTGAAGTTGTAATATACTTTCTCATTTGGAAGCACTGCCTTAATCGGATAAACTGACATCCCAAAAGAATCTGTAAAAATAACATCTTCTCCAATATGTTTTTCAATAAACTCATCAGAAAAATCAGCTATTAAACCAATGCTAATAGCTCCATTCCTTGTAAAATTCAATCCTTCAATTTGTATACTCTTTTCAATCAAAGAACAATCTGAAGTGTGAAAAAAATTCAACAGCATTTTTTTAATATCTCGTTCGATTTGAATCTGATTATCAAGATAATATCTGATTGCTTTTTCTTGTTCAAATGAAATTACAGCATCTTTTTGATTTGAGTATATACACAGATACAAGTCAAAAGTTTTATCCCATAATGTAATGATAAAACTCTTCTTTGTGTACCAATCTGTTTTTTTAATCAAAGTTCCTAATACAGGATGCTCAATTATAGTTGGTTTATTTTTTTCTTTGTCTTTCCAAAAAAACATAATCTCTCCTTTAATGTGCCCAAGCGTAGAATTGATTACCAAGATTCCATACAATGTCTGGAACAATCCTAGTAAATCCTTCTATAGCAAGGCGTTTTTCTGTTTGAGCAAATGTACCTGAATTTATCGTATTAATTATATTTGCCGCATGGCTTACACCGCCATTATGTCCAAATACGCGTCTACTATGAAGAACTTCATCCATAATCGTAACGGTGATTTTTTGCTTTCTTGGTCTGTTCCTGCTAGGTTTCAACCTTAGCAGCAACTGTAGCTATATCAATTTTGGGCTTTAGCGTTCCAAGTGCTTCACTAAGCCCTTTTGAAGATTGTGTCACAAATTCATTTTAACCATTTTGAAAGGATTTTATAATCTTCTTCAAAACTAACCCTGTCTCAATTATAGCAAGACAGGATTAATCACTCAATTACTTTTTCCAAAAAGTTCCTTGGCTTTCTGCATTTCAATCTTCTCATGCAAGTTGGTGTTATACGACTTCACCTACCCTCACAAATTTACGTTGAATTAATTCTTCCTTTTCTCCCTGTGTACGAATCGAATGATCGAAAGGATCCACCACAAAAGTTTCCGTAATCCTAACTCTATAAGGATTGTTGGTGATACCCCCTGTGCCGTTCTTTCTTCGATAACTCATATGAATTACCTCCTATTCATAATTAATATTATTTCGCATAAAAAATTTGCGATATCCAATACAATCTGCCTTGCTGTTTATCTGATTTCTAACATTTTTTACATGTCTCACCAAAACAACTCAGACATTTATTCATTTCAGACACTGCAAATAAATTTTGCGATATTAAGAATTCATCAACTGAGTAATCACCTTATACTGAACATAACAACACAGGAACTACCCCCCAACTCACACAGTCTACAGGGTTTGTGACTTGTGTGACTTGTTGCTTGTGACTTGCTTGCGACTTTTACGTGTCTTATGGACATAAAAATAGGGCTATCCAGACCGAATTACCTAGTCTGAATAGCCCAAAAAGTCTAGCTTTTAAGCCTTTTATTTAGAATTTACCAGCGTTTGCTGCTTCCTCAACACTAACAGCTACAGCAACTGTAGCACCAACCATAGGGTTGTTACCCATTCCGATAAGTCCCATCATCTCTACGTGTGCAGGAACTGATGATGAACCAGCGAACTGTGCATCACTGTGCATACGTCCGAGAGTATCTGTCATACCGTATGAAGCAGGACCTGCTGCCATGTTATCTGGGTGAAGTGTACGTCCTGTACCACCGCCTGATGCTACTGAGAAGTACTTCTTACCCTGCTCGATACACTCCTTCTTGTATGTACCTGCAACTGGATGCTGGAAACGTGTAGGGTTTGTTGAGTTACCTGTGATAGATACACCAACGTTCTCCTTGTGCATGATAGCAACACCTTCCTGAACATCGTCAGCGCCGTAGCACTTAACTGTTGCACGGATACCATCTGAATATGCCTTCTCGTATACTACATTGAGCTCAGCCTTCTTGTAGTCATACTTTGTCTCAACATATGTAAATCCATTGATTCTTGAGATGATCTGAGCTGCATCCTTACCAAGACCATTAAGGATAACTCTAAGAGGTTTTTTACGAACCTTGTTAGCCTTCTCAGCGATACCGATAGCACCCTCAGCTGCTGCAAATGACTCATGACCTGCTAAGAAACAGAAGCACTCTGTCTCCTCCTCAAGTAACATCTTACCAAGGTTACCATGTCCAAGACCAACCTTACGATGATCTGCAACAGAACCTGGTATACAGAATGCCTGAAGACCCTCGCCGATAGCTGCTGCTGCGTCTGCTGCCTTTCTGCATCCCTTCTTGATTGCGATTGCTGCACCTACTGTATATGCCCAGCAAGCATTCTCAAAACAAATTGGCTGAATACCCTTTACCTGATTGTAAACGTCAAGTCCAGCGTCCTTTGTGATCTTCTCAGCTTCTTCGATTGAGCTGATTCCATAGCTGTTAAGTACAGCGTTTATCTGGTCTATTCTTCTTTCATATGATTCAAATAATGCCATTGTCTCGTTCTCCTTTCCTCTATTTCCGACTACTCTTTACGTGGATCGATGATCTTAACAGCGCCCTGCTCTGGCTTAACACGTCCGTATGAACCTGAAGCCTTCTCCCAAGCTGTGTTAGGGTCATCACCCTTCTTGATAAAGTCAGTCATCTTTCCAAGAGAAACGAACTGATATCCGATAACTTCGTCATCTGCATCAAGTGCTATTCCTGTTACATAGCCCTCTGCCATCTCAAGGTAACGAACACCCTTAGCCTTTGTTGCATACATTGTACCAACCTGTGAACGAAGACCCTTTCCAAGATCCTCAAGTCCGGCACCAACTGCAAGTCCGTCATCTGAGAATGCACTCTGTGTACGTCCGTATACGATCTGAAGGAATAACTCTCTCATTGCTGTATTGATAGCATCGCACACAAGGTCAGTGTTGAGAGCCTCAAGGATTGTCTTACCCTGAAGAATCTCAGCTGCCATAGCTGCTGAATGTGTCATACCTGAACATCCAATAGTCTCGACAAGAGCCTCCTCGATAACACCCTCTTTTACGTTAAGTGAAAGCTTGCAGGCACCCTGCTGTGGTGCACACCAGCCTACACCATGTGTAAAACCAGAGATGTCTTTGATTTCCTTTGAGTAAACCCACTTTCCTTCTTCTGGGATAGGAGCTGGCTCATGCTTTGCACCCTTTGCTACAGGGCACATGTTTTCAACTTCCTTAGTGTAAATCATTGTGAAACTCCTTTCAAAATATGAATTCTTAAAAGCGGTTCCGAATTCTCTAATTCAAACCATCAGTGGTATTTTCTCACAAAACAGTTATGAAGTCCATAGCTTATTGAAAATTTTTGTCGCATTTGCGTGTACTTTATCAAGTACAGCGCGCCTTATTGAGAAAGTTTTTAACAAGGCACAGTTGTCAGGGTTCATATGTCCGCTTATATCATTTGACCGTAACCATATTCACTTGAACATATGTATTTATCTGATATACAATACTTCTGTCAGAGCACATTCAACCCAGACATGCGCCGCTTCAGACGCTGCTCAGATACATGATATAAAAAATAAAAACGGAGGTTTTCAACATGAGATTTATAGATATGCACCTTCACACCACCGCTTCCGACGGCTCCTGCACCCCATCAGAGGTGTGCCAGCTTGCCATTGACAGGAATCTTGCAGCGATCGCCATAACCGACCACGACACAGTGGACGGCGTAGCAGATGCAATCACATATGCAGATAACTGGAACAGCACTCTTTCTCCGATCCAGAACAGTGATTCCACCAACTGCTCTGGCTTTTCTGACAGCAGTGACCATCATATCGAGGTAGTTCCCGGCATAGAGATGTCCGCCATCTACAACGGTGTGGAGATCCACATTCTGGGCTTCTATATGGACTACAAGAACCCTGAGCTCATCTCCCGTCTTGCCGCCATCAAACAGGCCAGATACGACCGAAACGAGCAGATGTGTGAGAGATTCCGCGCCGACGGAATAGACATGACCATGGAGAAGCTGCAGCATGGCAATCCTGATACTGTCGTCACAAGAGCTCATTTTGCCAGAATTCTCATAGCCGAAGGCGTATGCAGGGACATGAACCAGGCGTTCAAAAAGTATCTGGGCAAGAAATGCAAATATTACATTCCAACACCAGACATACCGGCCGCCGATGCCATAAGACTCATAAGAACCTACGGCAAGGCTGCCTTCATCGCCCATCCCCTCATATACGGATTTGGATATAAACAGATAGAGGACATGCTTGAAGAACTGAAGCCATATGGCCTTTCAGGGCTTGAGGTCTACCACTCCTCCAACAATGCCTATGAATCCGGAAGGCTTAGGGAGATCGCCAGAAAACACGGGCTCCTCATATCAGGAGGTTCCGACTTCCACGGCGCAGCCAAACCCGACATATCCGTGGGAACCGGAAGGGGCGGCCTTCGGATCACGGAAGCTGTATTTCAGGATATAAAAAAAGCGGTCACTGTATAATGACCGCTTTTTTATTTACTCTGATGATACCTTTATTATATCTTTGACTTCTTATCCTTATCATCATCTGTGACTGTTGATGATCCCTGCTTCTCAAGCTCTGCAACAGCGCTCTTGTGCATCGGTATACGACAGTTCTTGTTGTTACCAAACTCTACGATGATAGTTGAATCATCAACCACATCAAGGATGGTTCCGTAGAAACCACTGGTTGTCATGATATTATCACCAGGCTCCATCTGTGAAAGCATCTGGTCTGTCTTGGCCTTCTGCTTCTTCTGTGGTCTGATCATCATGAAGTAAATGATTGCAGCAAATATGGCAATATATACAACAATAAACATAACTGATGAACCGCCACTGGCCTGTGTTCCTGTTGACGATGATAAAATTGTTGAAAGTGAATTCATTCTCTGATCTCCTTTTTGATTACTCTTCTCCACCAGCAAGGCTCTCAAGCATCGATTTCTTATATGACTGATATCTTCCTTCTTCTATAGCCTCTCTGATGTCTTTCATCATATTATTATAAAAATACAAATTATGCAAGACGCAAAATCTCATACCGAGCATTTCATTTGCCTTGAGCAGGTGTCTGATGTACGCTCTGCTATAGTGCTGGCATGCAGGGCATCCGCAGCCCTCCTCTATAGGTCTGTCGTCTGTCTCAAATCTCGCATTCTTGAGATTCATCTTGCCATGCTTCGTGTACACATGGGCGTGTCGTCCATTTCTGGATGGATATACACAATCGAAGAAATCAACACCTCTGTCGACCGCCTCAAGTATATTTGCCGGGGTTCCAACACCCATGAGGTATGTCGGTCTGTCCTCAGGCAGATACGGAACGGTCACATCGAGTATGTGGTACATCTGCTCTGCAGTCTCTCCTACCGCAAGTCCTCCTATGGCATATCCCGGAAGATCAAGCTCACTGATTCTCTTGGCGTGATCTATTCTGATATCCTCGTATATGGCACCCTGATTGATTCCAAACAATAGCTGATTCTTGTTGATCGTATCCGGCAGACTGTTAAGTCTCTCCATCTCATTCTTACATCTGACAAGCCATCTGGCTGTTCTCGCAACAGAATTCTCCACGTACTGTCTGTCAGCCAGTGCAGGGGCACACTCGTCAAATGCCATGGCTATTGTAGATGCCAGATTCGACTGTATCTGCATGCTCTCCTCAGGTCCCATGAATATCTTGCGTCCATCGACGTGGGAATTGAAGGTTACGCCCTCCTCCTTGATCTTCCTAAGTCCCGCCAGGGAGAATACCTGGAATCCGCCTGAATCAGTGAGTATCGGTCTGTCCCAGTACATAAACTTATGTAAACCGCCCATCTGCTTGACTATCTTATCCCCAGGTCTCACATGGAGATGATATGTATTTGACAGCTCGATCTGACATCCTATGTCCTTGAGATCCGTTGTTGCCACAGCTCCCTTTATGGCTGCTGCCGTTCCAACATTCATGAACAGAGGTGTCTGCACTGTTCCGTGAACAGTCTGAAATTCAGCTCTCTTTGCCCTTCCATCCTTACAAAGTATTTTGTACATTGTTATGTAAACCTTTCTTTTTCATTTTTCCGAATCTTACGCTATACTTAAGCGTACTCTTTATAATGCACCATTTAAAGTATATTTGCAAGCAAATTTACAATCCACAGGCATTTACCGCCGAACTTGACCGCATACCGGATGAATACGAGGACTTCCGATACAATGCAGGCAGATTACAATTTTGACAGCCACATATCTTACATACAAAACGGCGCCTGTAATTTCACTTACAGGTGCCGTTATATCAATCTATAGGCTTTCAGTTCTGTTAGCTCCGTGCTAAATCACCACTGAATTATCTGACTTATCACTGCTTCTCCTTCAGCGTAGCTGTAGCAGTCTGCTTCTCGTAGTTACCATTGTTGTTTCTGTAGTATACGATAGTTACCTTATCGCCAGGATTGCAGGCCACGATCTTGTCGTGGAATGTCTCCATATCTGCTATGTCCTCACCGTCAAGGCTGCAAATGATATCTCCTGACTGGAGTCCACACTCCTCTGCTGCTGAACCCTGCTCAACTGATGAGATATATACACCCTCAGGCATGTTCAGGAGCTGTGCGTACTGGCTTGTGATGGTCTGGGCAGATATACCGAGGTAAGCCTGTCCTGATGTTGTTCCATCATTTGACACATTCTTGCCTGCTATCAGGTCATTGATTATATCCTGTACATCTGATATAGGAAGTGCATAGCCCATACCCTCAACGCTTGTATCTGAATACTTGGCTGTGTTGATACCGATCAGCTCGCCCTGCATGTTTACAAGGGCACCACCACTGTTACCAGGGTTGATGGCTGCATCTGTCTGGAGTACCTTTACTGTCTCATCTGAAGCACTTATCTCTCTGTTAAGTGCACTTATATATCCAACTGTAACTGACTGTCCATATCCAAGTGCATTTCCGATTGCCACACAAGGATCACCTACTGTAAGATCATCCGATGAACCTACCTGAATCTCCTTTATCTCATTCAAAGTGTCATCTGATATGTCCGAAAGCTTGACTGTGACAACTGCTATATCATTGTTCTCAACGTATCCCTTTACCGTTGCCTCTGCACTCTTATCATCGACAAATGTAACTGACAGTGACTTAGCATTCTGTACCACATGATAATTAGTTGCAAGATACAGGTACTGGTCATCCTTGCCGATGATGATACCTGAACCGGCTCCTGTTGACTCCTGCTGATATGAATTGAACCAGTAATCATATGTTGTTACGTATGTTCCTGTGATCGATACGATGGAAGGCATAACCTTCTTGGCAACCGTTGACACATCGTACACTGTACTTGCCGTGTCTGATGATGCCTGCTTGAGCTGTGGTGCATTGTTCTCTGTTGAACCCTCAGCACTCTGCTCTGTTGTGGTCTGCGAATCTTTGCCGAGAAGCTTATCCGATCCATATCTGACCCCCTGGAATACAACGCCTGCCACAAGTCCGAATACAACAGCCGCTGCAACCACACTTGCTGCCTTCTTGCCAAATCCGCTCTTCCTGTTCTTTGGCTTCTTATCTTTTGCCTTCTTCTGTCTCATATTGTTATCTGAAGGCTTTCCTGTTCCCATATTGTTCATTGGATTGCCTGCCTGATTCTTATACCCCTGATTCATTCTCTGGCTGTCATACCATGCTTCCATGCCATTTACATTTCTCTGAAAACCTGAATATGAAGCGTTCTGAGCTGAACCCTGCGCACCGGCCGTCTGACTGTTCTGTGCTGAGCCATGTACACCGGCTGTCTGATTGTTCTGCGCTGACTGTGCGCCCTGAACATTCTGTGTCTGCTGTGAAGCATTTGTTGACGGTCTGTCAAATCTTGAATCTCCACTGTTGTTCATATAGCTGTAATGATACAGACCATCCTGCTGTGGTGCCTGACCACTATTTCCATTCATCTGGTTCTTGTTTTCCTGTTCCATCTCTATCATCCTTTCGCATCTTTATTATCTTAATTCCTGTAATCGGTACCTTTCTCTTTCTTACAGTTGTTACTATACGCAGTAAATGTGTCATATTTGTGTCTTTATTGTTTTAATTCTGTGCACAAATGTTATATACTAGTCAGGTACGATCTCAAATAACCCTTATGGAGGATAATATATGTTTAGAGTATGGGGAAAACTTATAAAAGATAACCACCTCATGAAGGATACCGTGATATGCATATCCGACTACGAGATGACGCGTACCCACAAGGTATACAAGGCCCTTGAGGATATGTGCTACGAGTTTGACCTGGCAAAGCCGGTGTGGCTTAAGAAGAATAAGGATGAGTTTATCCACCACGCCAGAACCAGATTCACAGCGGATAACTTTGTGGAGGATATAGATTTTGACTACCTTGATTTTCAGGTAATAGAGGAGGAATACTAGATGTTTTCTGTCTCTTCAGTGAGCAAAAGCTACGGCAAAAATAAAGTTCTGACAGATGTGTCACTGTCCGTATCCCCGGGTGAATGCATCGCCCTTCTGGGAATCAACGGATCGGGTAAATCCACCCTGCTGGGAATACTATCCAGAAACATAAAGCCAGACTCAGGGTGCTTCGGTTTCGACTGTCAGGCAAATGCTGCTCTGCTCCCACAGGACAATCCACTCATACCGGAACTCACAGCCATTGACAACATCAGACTGTGGCACCCCGGAAGCAGGAAAACAGTCATGAACTCCCACAATATGAGCATATGTCAGTCTCTCGGTGTGGATTCATTTCTGGACAAACGTGTCTCAAAGCTCTCCGGTGGAATGAAGAAGAGGCTAAGCCTTGCCATCACGATGATGTCTGACCCGGATCTGCTTCTTCTCGATGAACCTCTGGCCTCGCTTGATCTTCTATGCAAGAATGGGATACTGAGCTATCTCCAGAATTACATATCACATGGAGGAAGTGTCATCATCGCCACACATGAGACATCTGCGCTGGATATATGCAACAAGATATACACACTGAAAAATGGACACATCCAACTGGCCATAGACAGAAATATCTCACCCGGATACACCTCACCTGAAACCTACATCAATCTGATCAGATCATAGCTTTATCTAAAGGAGTTTTATGTTTTACCGACTTATACGAACTGATTTGAAAAGAATAGCTCATTATGGAATATACATGGTAGTCGCAGCATTTGTCATGATGACGGTTTTCCTGTGTCTTGCGTTAAACGCGAACTCTTTCATCTACTCTGATGAACGCTCCGAACCACTTTCAATCGGAATCGTGATGAGTGCAGATTCAAAAACCGCACAGATGGCATACAACACGATATCTGATATGGACAGCTACCACTCATCATGTGTATTCACAGAATTTTCAGACAAGGATACAGCCCTTTCAATGCTCTCTGACGGAGACCTGTTCGCTGTGATCTACGTCCCTGACAATATCATAAGCGACATCATGGACGGAACGAACACACCTGTCGAGGTATACTATTCTGACAACCGGTCCATCGATACATTTGTGCTGAATGACCTCTTCCGCTCCACATCCTCCATGCTTGGCATATCCCAGGCGGCCATATATTCGGTTCAGGCGATAGGAAGGAACATGGAGCTTCCCGAGGATATTCAGGACACGCTCAGCAACGATGTAAATGCCATGTTCATGACTAAGGTTCTTGACAGGACTGCCAACTTCACCGTCGACAAGATAAATGCAACCAGAGCAGCAAATACCACCGACTTCTACATAAGTGCGGCGGTCCTTCTCATGATGATGCTGTGCAGCGTTGTTTTCTTCCCATTCCTGCTCGACCTCCCAGCCTCTTACATAACAAAGCTCAGGTCACAGGGAATTGGCAAAGTCAGACGCAATGTCAGCAATTTCATATCCATGTTCATATGGCTGTATATTCTTTATATAACTGTATACATGGCTCTCGCCTTGGCATCACTGTTTATCGATGAACTGCATGTAAATATCCACATGAACGGGATACTGTTCGGAATCGTCATAGCTACATGTGTCGCGGTATATACGCTGCTCATAAGTCTGGTTCCCGCAGGGATACACGGCTGCACACTGCTTCTCACTGTGGTCACTGTCATACTGGCCTATGTGAGCGGCTTATTCATACCGGAAGCCATGCTTCCAAACTTTGCAAAGTATATATGCCATGGATCGCTGCTCAATAAGCTTGTGCAGACACTGTGCATATATTTATCATAAATTTACGGAGATACATCTATGAACCATATAAGACAGATAAACTTACTTATAAAGAGAATACTGTGCCGTCCCGCCATGATCGTCGTTCTGCTGGTCATCCCCGCTGTGCTGATCGCTGTGAGCCTTCTGCCAGCCAGAAAGCAAAGCACCGAGATCGTGTCCGGCGTGTATATTGAAAGTTCTGACGAACACACGGATGCTTTCCTGTCGTATCTCACATCGACATCCACGGGATTTACCTTCAGGCACTATGAATCCCTGAAAGACATTAAGGATGATGTAGCATCCGGCAGGATCGACTCCGCGTACATGGTTCCTGATGGTTTCAGTGAATCAATGATCCACTCTGACGGGAAGTGCCACATAACCGTGTATACAACCGATGGAAGCTCATTCCAGTCTGTGTCCGAAGAATCCGTGTATGCCGCCCTCCTGTATGCATATGCGGCAGACATGTCTGTATGTATGCTCCAGGATCGTTATCTGGCAAATGTCCCATACGACGAGACCCAGATGTCAGAATACATCAGTGATAGATTTAAGGGATATATCGAAAATGAGGACATTTTCACCATCGAGAGCGGACTCACCGGAAAATACACGGCATCGACAGATATTGCGCCAAACAATTTTCCTGTGGGAATATTGGTTTACATAACTTTGTTCGTATGTTCTCTCCTGGGACTTCAGAACTATCTCCGGGATCTGGACTGTGGGGCTTACTCTATCCTCTCCTCCAGAAAAAAAGCCGGATTCTGTGTAAAAAATATAGCAGCGGGAATTATTCCCGCTGCCATTATCAGCTTTATATCCTTGATCATATATTCCGGCACCAATGGCTGTCTCAATGTCCTGCTGCATATCGCCGCAGTGTCAGTCATCAGCCTTGCTGCTGCACTTATATTCAGAGTGATATTCAGGCGCTATAAGATATTTACTATAGCTCTGCCATTCATCATCATATGTACTCTTCTCCTGAGTCTTCTATCAATGCTCTCGCAGATGTAGACTCTGTGATCTGCTTTACCAGACATCCATAGCTGTCAGCCGGCACCGCCACATTGAAGCACACATCTGCAGTGTAATCCGTACTGTCTATCAGTGCATCACTGTTGCTGAGAAGATATTGTACCTTACCCGAATCGTTGTAGTTCGTGGTTATCTTCACCAGCTTCATAAGCTGCATCTTATGTATACCCGCATCAGACAGTGCAAGCTTGGCTGCCTCGGTGTATGCTCTCACAAGACCACCTGTTCCGAGCAGTGTTCCACCAAAATACCTTGTGACCACTATACATATATTAACCACCGCATTCCCCGTGATAACCTCCAGGATGGGTTTTCCAGCCGTTCCCTGCGGTTCTCCGTCATCAGAGAATCTTAGCAATGTATTCTCGCTGCCTATGGCAAATGCATAGCAGTTGTGCCGTGCATCATAGTGCTGCTTCCTGATCTTCTCGACAAAGGCATATGCCTCTTCCTCCGAGGACACAGGGACTGCATAGCCGATGAATCGTGATTTCTTCTCGACTATCTCGTCCTGCCCCTCCTGTAATATCGTGTTGTATGTCTCTATCATCGCTTCTCCGAATTGCTGGTGAGCAGCTTGCCCAGCTCATCCATAAATGTATTCACATCCTTGAACTCTCTGTACACTGATGCAAATCTTACATAGGCTACCTGATCAAGATCCTTGATCTTATCCATGACTATCTCACCTATGGTCGTGCTCTCTATCTCTCTCACTTCCATGTTGAAGATGGTGTTCTCTATGTCATCTATGCACTTTGTGACTGCTTCCGCTGAAACCGGACGCTTATGGCATGACTTTATGACACCTGACTCTATCTTGGAACGGTCATAAGTCTCTCTGTTCTTGTCCTTCTTGATGACTATGAGAGGTATGGTCTCCACCTTCTCATATGTGGTAAATCTCTTACCACAGGCGTCACACTGTCTTCTTCTTCTGATCGCACTTCCATCCTCCGCTGGTCTGGAATCGATAACCTTTGTATCATCTGCTGAGCAAAATGGACATCTCATATAATTTTCTCCTTATATCTCCCACCTTCGGAGGGACCTTCTTACGATATTATCTTTACTGGGCACTTGGCCTTACATGCACCACAATTTGTACACTTCTCCGGATCTATGTGAGCAAGGTTTCTGTCTATCGTGATGGCTCCAGCCTCACAGTTCCTTGCACACAGTGTACATCCGATACATCCTGCGCTGCAGGCTGCCTTGACCTGAAGACCCTTGTCATGGGAATTACATCTGACAAGTCTCTCTGCATCATATGGAACCAGCTCTATCAAGTGTCTCGGGCACTCTGTGACACATTTGCCGCATGCCTTACACTTCTCCTTATTAATTACCGCAATTCCATCTATAATGTCAATAGCCCCGAACTCACATACTGCCTTACATGAGCCATAACCTGTACATCCATATGTACATGCCTTAGGACCGCTGTTTGGATTGTTCTGTGCCAGCTTACAGTCCCTTGGTCCAACATACTCGTATACATCCTTCGCCTTCTCGCAGTCTCCTGCACACTTGACAAATGCCACATACCTTGTATTTTCAGCGTTTTCCACGCCCATGACCTCACTGATCTTCGCTGCCACTGCCTCGCCTCCAACAGGACACGCTGATGGCGGCATCTCACCTTTGGCGATGGCCGCTGCCAGTCCGTCACATCCCGGATAACCACATCCACCGCAGTTATTTCCCGGAAGGAGCTCTCTTACTGCTATTTCTTTCTCATCTACTTCTACCTTAAATTTCTCTCCTGCGACACCCAGAAGGATACCTATCACAATACCTACGCCTGCGACGACTGCCACAGCTATCAATATTCCTGTCATATCCGCACCCTCCTTATATCAATCCTGAGAAACCGAAGAACGCGATCGCCATAAGACCTGATGTGATGAGAACTATAGGGGTTCCCTTGAACGCCTCAGGTATAGGGCTGTGCTCAAGTCTCTCTCTGATTCCTGCAAGTATCACTATGGCTATAGTAAATCCGACTGCAGAGCCACATCCGTTGATGGTACTCTCAAGTATACCGTAACCGCTCTGTACATTTGAGAGAGCGATACCAAGCACGGCACAGTTGGTCGTAATCAGTGGAAGGTAAACTCCAAGTGATTCATACAATGACTTGACCTTCTTCTTGAGGAACATCTCAACAAACTGTACAAGTGCTGCGATCACAAGGATGAACACTATAGTGTTGAGGTACTCAAGTCCGAATCTTCTCAGTATGCCGTAATACACAACGCTGGTGACAAATGAAGCTATGGTCATGACGAACACAACCGCTGCTCCCATTCCGGTTGCTGTGTTGACACTCTTGGACACTCCAAGGAAAGGACACAGTCCAAGGAACTGGCTGAGGATAACATTATTTACAAGTGCCGCTCCGATGGCTAACAATAAAATATTCATTATCTCTTACCTCCCTTTCCTTTTTTCTTCTTTATATGAGCCATTGTCTCCTTGAGCTTTATGTCGGAATCTGCTGGCTCGTTCTCTGCAGAGTGTTCTGGCTGCTCTGCTTCCGTCGGCTGATCCGTTGATGGCTGCTCTGCTGCCACTTTGTCTGCTACTTCCTGTTCTGCTGCTGGCTGCTCTGTTGACTTCTCATTCTGGAGATTGTCATGACTGTCTGACTGAGTCTCTGTAACAGTCTGCTGCTCCTCATCTGGCGTCTTTTCCTGCTGAACTTCCTCAGCATGCTCCTTAAGCATCTTTCCTGTCGCATTCGGAACAAGCTTTATGTCGGCGAGGACTGACTCTCTGGTCGGTGCATATGGGCTGAGTCTTGGCTCATCCTTCTTCGCCTCATCTGGCATGTCAGCCTCTGGCGCTGTATTCTTTACTGCATCCTTATCTGCCGCTGCAGGTGTCTCTTCCTGCTTCTTAACCTGTTTTGCATCCGCTGAAGGTTTCGTCGGAGCCTCTGCTGCCTTTACAAGAGCCGGAGTCTCTGAAACCAGCTTGCCACAACATGCTGCATTGATACAGCCTGCACATGAGTCCGGTCTGCATGCTGCCGGGATCTCCTCTCCATTTGCCAGTGCCTCGGCTGCCTTCTTTGCATTTCTCTTGTTGATAAATGCTATGATGAATGCAAGCACGAAGAATGCACCAGGTGCAAGTACGAATATTGTTATAGGTGTGTACAGGCTGAGTGCATTGCCTATACCCTTTATAATTCCCGATGAGTTCTGAAGTAAGTTGCCATCTCCAAGTATCTGGAATCCAAATACACAGCCCTTTCCGACAAGCTCTCTGAACATTCCTATAAGTGTAAGGCCAACTGTAAATCCAAGGCCCATTCCAAGTCCATCAAATATAGATGGAAGTACCTTGTTCTTGGAAGCATATGCCTCGGCACGACCAAGGATGATACAGTTTACAACTATAAGTGGTATATACAGTCCAAGGCTGCTGTTGAGTGATGGCAGGTACGCCTGCAGCAGAAACTGTATGATAGTAACAAACGAAGCTATGATAACTATAAATGATGGTATTCTGACCTTATCAGGTATAACCTTTCTGAGTGCTGAGATCATGAAGTTGCTGAGCACCAGGATACATGTGGTCGTAAGTCCCATTCCTGCGCCATTGATGGCTGATGATGTAACCGCAAGTGTCGGACACATTCCAAGCATCTGTACGAAGGTCGGGTTCTCTTTCACAATACCATTATATAAACGCTCTGTACATTTTCCCATTACTTGTCACCTCCGTTCGACGCTGCAGATGAATCAGCAGCACCGCCATTTATGGACTTCACATACTCAAGTCCCGCATTCACCGCATTGGTAACCGCATTTGTTGTGATGGTAGCTCCTGACAGGGCATCTATCTCCTCGTCCACTGTGGCACCTGACTTGGTGTACTGGAACTTATCGACCTTCTTGCCTGCGAACTGTGACTTGAAGCTGTCTGTGTCAGCCTCCATACCAAGTCCTGCAGTCTCTGAGAGTGACAGGAATGAAATTCCATTTGTCGTTCCATCCGCTCTGACTCCCATGGCAAGCTGAAGGTCTCCACTATACGCCTCATGTGATGTGACAGTCACAACATATCCAAGTGCTGAACCATCGCTGCCCTTTGCTTCCACGATCTCATCTATATCTGCGTTATATCCGGCATCTGACAGGATCTTTGCAGCCGCATCGGCATCAAAGTCAGCATAGCTGTCAAACGAATCCGCATCATCGAATACCGCCTTATATGCCTCTTCCTTTGCTTTCTGCTCTGTAACTGCTATAGGATCCTTTGTGATCTTATATACATAAGCCAGTGCAAATCCTGCTATGACTGTGATTATCATGATTGCTATAGTTGCTATAACAATCGACTTTGTATCCATCTTGGACTTTGTTCCGGCTGTGTCACCCTGGGCTGCAAGCTCTGCGCCCTCTCCGAAGCTCTTCGGCTGTGTCCATCTCTCAATGAGTGGCACAAGCAGGTTGGAGAATATGATCGCATATGATACGCCCTCTGCTGATCCTCCGTATATTCTGAAACAGAATGTGAGTATACCAAGTATCACACCGAACAAGGCCTTACCCGCAGGTGTGATTGGTGATGTAACATAGTCAGTTGCCATAAAGAATGCTCCAAGCATCAGACCACCACCGCACAGGTGTGCTGCGAGGAATGTAAGATCAAAACCTCTACCCGATGCAACCGCATATATCATAATGAGCACCGCAAATGTTCCTATATATGTAAATGGAATAACCGGCTTTATAACTCTTCTGATCAGAAGATAAGCCGCACCAACAAGTAAACATACAACTGATGTCTCACCTATGGTTCCCGGTATATTTCCAAGAAACATATTGAGTACATTGACATTTGCCAGATTCCCTGTGTTCTTGAGCACTGCAAGAGGTGTAGCAGTTGTCACACCATCATACGAGAATGATGTCATTCTTCCTGCAAATGATATGAGAAGGAAACATCTTGCGCCCAGCGCTGGATTCATGAAGTTGAATCCCAGTCCTCCAAAGAGCTGTTTAACTATTATAATGGCAAATGCACTTCCGAGTATCGCCATCCACACCGGTACATCCGGTGAGAGGTTCAGTGCAAGAAGAAGTCCTGTTACAACTGCACTGAGATCGCTTATGGTTACTTTTCTGTTCATCATCTTCTGGTACAGCCACTCAAACAGCACGCATGAGACCACGCATGTGAGTATAAGTATCATAGCGTTCAGCTCGAAGTTGATGATTCCAAATACGGTTGCCGGAAGCAAAGCAATGATCACATCCAGCATAATGCTCTGTGTACTTCGTTTATCTCTGACATGTGGAGATGACGAAATCTTAAATGTATTATCCAATGTGTACACCTCCTACTTCTTTTTATTCGCAATGATGGATTTTCTTGTTCCCGCAATGGTCTGTGTCAGATGTCTCTTCGCCGGACACACATACGAACAGCATCCACACTCACAACACTCCATTCCGTTGTGAGCCAGGAATCCCTCTGTATCCCCATGCTCAGCCAGTGAAGCAAGCATCGAAGGAACAATACGTCCCGGACACACATCAACACAGCGTCCGCATCTGATACAGTTGCTCGGTTCAAGGTCTGCCACCTCGTCATGTGTCATACACAGCAGTGCCGACACTCCCTTGGTTGCAGGAACATCCAATGAGAAAAGTGCCTTTCCCATCATAGGACCGCCTGAGATCACCTTCTCAGGAACCACACCATCCTTAAATCCACCCGCAGCCTCTATAAGCTCCTGACAGTTTGTTCCTATCCTCACCATAAGATTGCATGGATTCTCTATGGCATCACCTGTTATGGTGACTATCCTTGTGTAGAGTGGTCTTCCCTCTATAACTGCCTCATATATGGACACGATGGTATCAACATTGTGAACTATACATCCAGCATCCGCTGGAAGCATCTTGGAGTTGACATATCTTCCAGTGTTAGCATATATGAGCTGACGCTCGGCACCCTGAGGGTACTTGGTCTTCATCACATGGACTTCAATCTTGTCATTGTCCTTTACCTTATCCCTGAGAAGTTCTATTGCCTCAGGCTTATTATCCTCTATGGCGATGATTCCCTTTGCATGATCAAACAGATTGATACATATCTCAAGTCCCAGTATCAGCTTGTCCGGTTCCTCCATCATCCTTCTGTAATCCGAAGTAAGATATGGCTCACACTCTGCGCCATTTACTATTATGTAGTCGATCGCATCCTCGTTCTTCGGGGACAGCTTGACATTTGCAGGGAAACCGGCGCCGCCCATTCCTACTATTCCGGCCTCCTTGATGATCTCCTTCACATCCTCTCTATACAGAGTGGACAGATCTTTTACATTTGCTGCAAAGTCGATCTCCTCAAACAGGCCATCATTCTCTACAACTATTGATTCAACCTTTGATCCACCAGGCACATATCTCGGCTCGATCGCCTTGACCTTTCCCGATATGGATGAATGTATATTCGCTGACACGAAGCCACTGGTCTCCGCAATCTTCTGACCAACCAGGACTCTGTCGCCCTTCTTCACTATAGGTGTGGCCGGTGCCCCTATATGCTGACTCAGCGGGTACACGCAGTCACCTTTTGGAAGGTATTCTCTGACAGGCTTTTCCATTGACAATTCTTTGCCTTCATATGGATGAATTCCGCCCAGAAATGTTAACAAACCCATGTTCTACCTCTTTTCCTTATATATTTTTATTAAAAAAATCTCCCTATATAATAACGCTTTAAGCCCTCAAAAACAACCTAAATGGGGATATATTATCATTTTAAAATATGGAAATTCTTCTGCTTATCCGCATAAAAAACGATCACATATAAGATATAGACACTTATGTCTTTTCTGTATCTTACATGTGATCATTTATAAATTCATTCGGATATCATTCTAATATTCTATGGACGGAAGCTTTCTGACAAGCACAGCCCCCGCCAGGCCTATGCACACACCGGCTATAGTTCCCGATATGCACAGCACCGGCATATACAACATGATATTGCCACTCTTCATGAGAAGTGCTGCCATTGCTATTTGCCCTGCGTTGTGGCTCACTCCGCCTAGTATGCTCGTTCCAAGGAGACCAAACAGATCCTTTTTCCTGCAAAGCGTCATGACCAGAAGTGACAACACCGCTCCCGCCATGCTGTATACCATAACCGTCATATTGCCAAACAACAGCGATGACAGCACCACTCTCACCAGTGACACTATCCACGCATCTGATATCCTCAGCCTGTACATGACAACTATGGTGACCATATTTGCAAGTCCCAGCTTGATTCCCGGAACAGCTATATTCACCGGGATCATGGATTCAAGATAGGAAAATACCATGGCTATGGCCACGAACATACCTGTGTATGTGATCCTTTTTGTACTCCAGCCATGCATTCTATCCACCGCCGTCTCTGAACTTTTCTGATCATTTTTATCTCTACTGCACATCTATATCTCTTTCCCTGCCACCTTGTATCTCTATGACAAGCTTGTGCGGAAGACAGGTTATAGTCTCTCCTCTCCTGCTCTTCCAGCCCATATTCACGCACACATTATCCGGGCAGTCCGCATCACCGACACTGATCTTCCCAGATTTAACCACAACAGTGTTGCTGCCCCTGTCCGTGTTGAACTCATAGGTATCGTCGACTGTCATGTCTATGGTCTGCACCAGTTTGTCATCTATATACACATCCGCGGTATTGCCCGTCGGAAGCACAAGCCGCATGACAAGCCAGCATATAATTCCCGCTACTAAAAGGACTCCACACAATATCAGATCTTTTTTTCTAAACCATCCTGCCATATCTTCACATCACTCTGCCAATTTATAGTCTTCTGCCGTTATGGTGAATCGGTCCTTCAGGCCTTCACTGACATACACATTCTTATCCTCATCTATGATGACGGCCTCCGCACCATACTCCTGAATGGTCTTCATAGCCTTATCCTTATCCATCAGCATACACAGTGTGGACAAGGCGTCACTGGTCAGTCCGTTATCACAAACTACCGTGGCCGCTATAGTGCCATTCCATGCCGGATATCCTGTCCGGGGATCAAGTATGTGGTGGTATCTCCTGCCATCCTGCTCAAAATACTTTTCATAATCTCCCGATGTGGATACAAATGCCGTCTCCCCATCGCCAAAGCTTATGACACCCATGATCGTTCCCTCTCCGGCTCTCGGATCCTTGACACCGACCTTCCAGGCTGTACCATCAGGCTTGCTTCCGTACACAACTATACTTCCGCCCAGGGCCACACATGCACCGGCCGCATCAGTACCCCTGAGATACTCTGCTGCCATGTCGCAGCCATATCCCTTGCCGACTGCTCCCAGATCAAGCATCATACCAGGCTTTGATATCCTTAACGTATCGCCATCCACACTTACCTTTGACACATCCACCAGCCTCAGTGCACTGTCTATATCCGCCTGTGATGGAATCTCTGTCCTGCCATCTTCTATCCCCCACACATCCGCCAAAGGCCGTATGGTGATATCCAACAGATCGTCATGAGCCCTCGATATGTCAAGCGTCTGCTTCAGCACACCCGCAAGCTCGCTGCTCACAGTGATATCCTCATCAGGCTTATATGTGTTGTTCACCCTGTATATCTCAGAGTCCGCTGAGCGCCATGACAGCACATCCTTGTCCAGGCTGTCTATGAGCTTCAGCATCCCGTCTATATTCTCACTGCCATGGCTTCCATACACTGTAAATGACGCAGCCGTTCCCATGGTGATCGTGTTCCTTGTATATTCACTTTCACCTGACCGTCTCACGCCTGATATGATGACCATAGCAATCACAGCCACCATGACAACCACTACGGCTGCTATCCTGTACCATTTCTTCATGGTCTGCCTACCTCTGTGTTATTTCAGATATTCATCGTGAACCTGTTCTCTCAGCGAATATCTGAAGGATTTCTCGTACTCCACATTCTCATTGATGCTGTGGTTTACCTCCTCGAAGAAGCTCTGGTTGATGATATCCATGGAGTAGAATATCGGGTAGTTACTGTTCTTCTCCCACATCATAACTCCACCATCCACGGATTCCTTACCGTACTCCTCCTCGTAGCGCTTCTTGCAGTCTCCACTGCACAGATATACATGACACAAACCGTTGAGGGTCTTCTTCAGCATATCCGTTCTGAGTATATATCCATCACAGTCTATCGCCCAGTCCGGTATCTCATCCGGCTTCACTATGACTATGATCGGCATATATCTGTCAGGGCTCTCAACAATCGCATTCAGCTTGTCATAGCTGATCTCCTCAGGGCTTGATCCCTCCTCCATGACTATCCCGGCGTCTACAAAGCCAACCTGATTGAACATATCCTTCATGAACTTTGGCCTGCTGTATCTTCTCTCCTTGACGTTGATGGTCTCACATATGTTCTCCACATTCACATCATATATATCCCCGGCACTCACCATATCCACTGTCACATGCCATATAACACCAGCCTCTGAATTGCTTATGTGCTGGAAATCCATATGAAACTCACCGGCCTCATATGTTATATATACCTTATATCCTATGGTGGAATAATCCACACTCGTGAGTTCCTCGGGCATCTGTGGGAACACCATACTGATGTGCTCTCTGACCCATTTGTATATGATCTCACACGCCTTGTCATAACCCGCCGCAGGTATTCCTACCCTGTGGCTGTACACAACATTCGGAACCATAGGCTTTATCTCAGTCTTCACCTCTGGTCTGACCGCTGGAACGAACTGCTCCTTGTCAAGCAGCCTTGATATATACTCGTTGTGGACTATCTCCTTGTTGATCAGATAAATAACTCTGTCAGGAGTCAGCTCCTTGTGATACTTCTTGTTGAGCAGTATCTCAACCAGTTCGCGCTTGCTCACAGTGTGGAACTGCGCCACGATATCCGGATTGTTGTCCAGATATTCCCTGAGCTCAGGCTTAAGCGGATCCTGCGTGATCCTGAGCCTGTATTTGCTTCTTATGGCATTCTCCCAGTTCTTCTCCTTGTACTGTGAGTCGTGAATACTGTTGAAAATCTGCATGATAGACCAGTCGCACAGCTCCAGATTGGCTATGATACTGTTCATGACTCTGGACAGATCCTCATGTCCAGTCCACAGATCGGTCTCCTTGGAATCAGAACCCAGCTTATACTTATATCTCATCTCATGCTCTATCTCATGCCAACCCTCGAAGAGCACCGTCCTGAGCTGTACCTCAAATGTCTGGTCAAATGGCTTGTTCCACACACTTGCAGGTATGTTTCGCAGATATTTGCTCGGTATCCTGAACACACCGTTACATTTCTGTGCCTCAAATTTGTTCTCCTCATTCTTCGTCTTGGACCAGTTGTCCAGAAGAAACGTCTCCTCAAGTATCTTCTCACATATATCCATGTCCTCCAGATAGAACAGGTTGATTCGTATACCTATGATATCCTGAATCTTTCTTCCACCTTCCTGCATGGAGTATTTACCAGTCTCCAGCTTGTGCAGAAGTGACGATTCTGACTTGATTCTCGATGTACTATTAAAATATATTCCCGCATTGTTCAGCTTCGTGACAAGAGTGTTGAGCAGACTCATCTTCACATTGTTGATCTCCTCTATCTCCTGTTCCTGAAGAAGCTTCTCGTCACTATTATAGTCATAGATGCTATAATCCATTCCATCATTCCTTTTCTGTAATTATGTATCAATCCGCCCTGCGGCGTGTTTCCTATATCCACGCATATCTTTATCTAGTATATCACAATAATTGTGTATTTTGCTTAAAATAATATGAACATTTTATAAAAAACAGTGCAATTCCACCCTTATAGTATAAAATCCACTCCATTTTCTTGCGAAAGTAAAGGCTTGTATATATAATTAAAAGGCTAGAACACAAATGAGAGGTTAAATTATGATTTTAGACTGTCAGAACATCTGCAAAGCATTTGGCACAGATGTTATATTAGACAATATTTCTTTTCATCTTGAGGAAAAGGAGAAAATGGCTATAGTCGGCATAAACGGCGCCGGCAAGACCACTCTTCTCAAGATAATAATGGGTGAGGAAAGTGCTGACTCCGGTCAGGTCATAGTGTCAAAGGACAGGACCATCGGCTATCTGTCCCAGTATCAGGAGAGCAATTACAACACTACTGTCCGCGGTGTCATGATGGATGCACTAAAGCCTATCCTTGAGCTTCAGGACAGGATGCGCGAACTGGAACACACCATGGCTGAACAGACCGGTGAGGAGCTCGAGAGATCTCTGGAGCTCTACAACCGCTACACCCACGAATTCGAATATAAGAACGGCTATAGCTGTGAGAGCGAGGCAAATGGAGTTCTCAAAGGACTAGGTTTCTCCAAGGAGGATTATGACCGCCACACGGACTCTCTGTCCGGTGGCCAGAGGACAAGACTTGCACTCGGCAGACTCCTCATGGTGAAGCCGGATATCATCATCCTCGATGAGCCGACAAACCATCTGGACATGGAATCCATCTCATGGCTTGAGGGCTTCCTGTCATCCTACCAGGGAAGCGTCATCATCGTCTCCCACGACCGTTATTTCCTCGACAAGATCGTGACCAAGATAGTCGAGCTCGACAATAGCCACAGCCAGGTATACAATGGCAACTACACCTACTTCGCACAAAAGCGTGCAGAGATCCGTGAGAACATGATGAAGGCATATCTCAACCAGCAACAGGAGATCAAGCATCAGGAAGAGGTCATCACGAAGCTCAAGCAGTTCAACCGAGAGAAGTCCATCAAACGTGCAGAGAGCCGTGAGAAGATGCTCTCACATATAGAACGTCTCGACAAGCCAACCGAGGTTGCATCCGAGATGAGGATCACTCTTGAGCCAAATGTCTTAAGCGGCGAGGATGTTCTTACGATCGAAGGACTCTCCAAATCATTTGGCGACAATAATCTGTTCTCAGGAATAGATATGGATATCAAACGTGGCGAACACGTCGCCCTGATAGGTGGAAATGGAACCGGAAAGACAACCATACTGAAAATGATCAACCGGCTTGTATCCAAAGATGCCGGAGCTATCATACTTGGATCACGCGTCAAGATCGGTTACTACGATCAGGAACATCAGGTACTCACGATGTCCAACACCATATTCGACGAGATAAGCGACGCCTACCCTGATCTGTCCAACACCAGAATCCGTAATGTCCTTGCGGCATTCCTCTTCACAGGTGAGGACGTGTTCAAGAGGATACAGGATCTGTCAGGTGGCGAGCGTGGACGTGTGTCCCTTGCCAAACTGATGCTCTCTTCCGCCAACTTTCTTATTCTGGATGAGCCGACGAACCACTTGGATATCACATCAAAAGAGATACTGGAGAATGCCATAAGGAACTACACCGGCACTGTCCTGTATGTATCTCACGACAGATACTTCATCAACCAGACGGCCACAAGGATCATCGAGTTAAGGGACAAACAGCTCACAAGCTATATAGGCAATTACGATTACTACGAGACCCACAGAACGTATTCCACAGATTTAGTAAGTCCATTCACTCCAATAAGCGGAGTCTCTGACGCACCGGCCCAGACCGCTCCCGCTGTCTCACAGGCCAAGCTCTCATGGCAGGAAAGCAAAGCTGAGGCGGCAAGGCAGCGCAAGAAGGCAAATGACCTGAAAAAGCTTGAGGCATCCATCGAGGAACTTGAGAACAGGATCGCAGAGATCGATGAACAGTTTCTTCTTCCTGAGAACGCCACAAATGTCGGTCTGCTGAACGACCTCACAAAGCAGAGGAACGAAGCCGACACAGAACTCAACGAGCTCTACACAAAATGGGAGGAACTGTCCGAGGAGGACTGATGGCGGGATCGCTCATGTCAAACCTGCAGGCTTAACTATATCAACAAATACAAAAAACACCATATACGACTACAGCAAAGAGGATCCATATAAGGTATCCACTCACCGTATTCATATATGGTGTTTTCTTTGTTATCATGCACAGTTCCCTGTACATTTATGTCAATCTCTCTACATTCTAATGTCTCACATGAATTATCTTCATGGCATACTGTCCCGACAGATCATATGCAGAATTGCTTATATAGACCTGATCGCTGCTGCCCATTCCACCCTGAATGATCCAGTATTCAGGCATATTTCCGCTGTTAGAACCCCAGTCATGCACATATGCCTCACATGCCGAAGCCGGAACTCCAAGCTTTCTCAGATACTGCTTAAGTGCAGTCGCTGAAGAGAACTTTCCAAAATAGATTCCGACATGGGTCGGCTCTCCATTCGTATAGTAGACAACTATATCACCAGGCAGGAGCGCATCGTATGAGAAGTCCTCCCTGTCCGCTGTGAGCTCGTAATCCGTCGCCTCACCCCAGCTTCCATTCTGCGCCAGAATCGCCTTGGCGATGACCTTGCGGAGTGCCCAGTCTGAGCATATATTTGATGAACTGATCACGAATCCGCCATTTGCAAAGTCAGTGTACTTTACTGACATATCACTTCCCGGAGTGCTGCTGCCTGCGTATCTAAGCGCATTTGCCACAAATACATTGCAGTAGATTCCTGTCTTGCCCAGATATTCATTGACAACCCTCTTCATCCATTCATCAAAATCCCAGCTTATCGAATCTGTCTTGAAGCATCTTCCCCAACTGTCAAATTCATACTCCACATCACCCACTACTATCTTCGTGAGTTTACTGCAGCGTCCATTTGCATCGCTGAAATAATACACCTTCTTGTTGTTGATCTTGGCGTTCTTAAGGCCCTCAGACTTGTCGTTGAGCAGCTTGCCACTTCTGTACTCGGAATATCCTGTACTCTCGTCATAATACACATATTCAGTTACAGTTCCCTCATCGCCTACATAAGCCGCACTGTAATCACTAATCGTCTGCCAGCCCTTTGTTCTGACAGCCTTACCTGTTTTACCAAAGTAACTGCAGTTGCCCTGCAGTCTCACCACAGAATTTTTCTTTACTATCCATCTGTTATTCGAGAATACTCTGTACGTGTCTGCATATCCCGATACAGTATGTGTCGATCTGTAATATATCGCATCAGACATTCCCGTGCTGTCCGTGTGGAGCACAACATGTCCAAATGAAGGTATCCACGCATTCACCGCAGCCGTCCAGCCGCCCTCGCTCGCCACCTTCTGACATCTGTATCTTATGCCGTCCACCTGTACAAAATAGGTTGCCTCTCCGTTTCTTATGTAATACTTCTTATCCCTTGAGATCTCATACCACTTCGTGACGTTGCTCTTCGCACCGTTCACAAAGTAATAATATCTTCTGTTTACCTCGTATACTCCGGTTGCCGTACTGGTCCATTTCCCCGACGAATACTGGTACAGTCTTCCCGACTGCATCCGCCTTACTGCCTTGCCGTCCACCGCAAAATAATACACGCAGTTTCCTGATGTGATCCAGGTCGATCTCACCGCAGCGCCGTCACTTCCAAAGTAATAATAGTCTTCTCCAAACTGCTTCACCACGTTCTTGACCGGAATACCCGCTTCGTAGTAGTACACTCTGGAATTTTCTGTTCTGAGTCCCTTGTACGCATTTCCATTCTTGTCAAACAGGACTTTTATATTATTTACCATGACAGCCTTATTCTTGACGGTGATCCTGACTGTTCCATTATAGCTGTAGAAATAATTGCCGTGATAAGCGCTCACAACATGCCCATCAAAAAGCTGGATATACTTCACATCATTTCCAGACATGCTTCCGGATATATCCGCGTCAACAAGCTCCCCTGCCGGTGAACTGCTGCCATATTTGTACCAGCCATCTCCCACAACAGCCTTGCCACTCACAAAGTAATCACAGTACCCGGATCTTGTGAACAGTCCTGTCGCCGGGCTGCCCTCGGTATAATACACTCCATTGTAATATCCTGTCAGAGCTACAGAATAGTCCCTGGCAAATGTAAACTTTTTGAGCTCTATGGTATTGCCGCTCTTAACGCTCATGTTGACATATCTGCTTGAAGAATTATAATTCGCTGACTTCAGCATCTCAAAGCTGGTGTCTGTGTAGCTTCCGTTATACTGCACATTTGCATCGCTGTCATCCGCTGCGACAAGATAAAACTTGGAGTTATATCTTATCAGTGCATATGTGATAAGTGTATCACTGTCCTCACCTGAACCAATGAAGTAACTCTCGCCCTCCGCAAAGCTGAGTCTGAACATGCCATCGGTGGAGTTCGTAAACACATACGTACTGCTGTTCATCTTAAGTGCTGTTTTCTCCACCACGCTGGTAGGCGTCGCCACCCCCGGAGCCTCCGTATCCGCATATACAGATGCAGCCACATCCCCTGCAGTCTCCGCTTTGGCCGTCATGTTCCCCACACACGCCATCTCCGTCAGCAGAACAAATGCCACAGCGATGAGCAGAGCAAGAAATCTTACGTTATTCGACTTATACAATCCCTTCCTTATTGTCCTCAACATACTTCCTCCTGAGTATTTATTATGTATCTATAGTACACGATTTTGGCTGCATGTGAAATACAATATCTGATATTTTTCCGATATCTTCTCCACAAATTTCTTCGCCCCCGCCATATTTCTGTCATCAAGATTGACAAATGGATCATCCATTATGAGCATCGGCTTTTCATCCTGATACATGCTGTCCACTATTGCAACTCTTACACACACTCCGAGGATATCCGCCAGTCCCGAGCTCAAGGTCTGAGAATCCCTGTACATTCCCTGCTCTCTGTACCTGATTGTCATATCCGGGGCCGCCTGTACATTTCCTGCATGCTCTCCTGTAACGCACTCATAATACCTGTCAAATGCCTCCATGACTGGCACCGAATGTCCCACTGCAAATGTATCCCTGGCCTCCCCCAGCAGCTCGTACGCCTTTACGTTGAGCTCGTATCTGTGCAGATCGTCTTCCAAAGCCTTTTTCTTATCCGCCAACGATGCCTTCACAGCAGCTATCTCCTGTCTTCGAAGCTTGAGCTCCGCCAGTTCCCTGGCATACTCGCCAAGTCTCATGTTTTCTGCCATATAGACCGACATCTCCTCATCCATATCGGATTCGTCATCGGCTGTATATATATCATCTGATCCGTCCGATCTGGTATCATCAGCGGCATCCCCCGGCTCTTCCACCTTATTCTTCCTGTGCCTGATCTTTTCATTTATCCCGCGTATAATGTAGTAGATTCCGAGTACACAAAACATACCTGCACTTACAACAAATATAATCATAGCCATATCGTCAGGTTCTTCTATTCCAAGCATAAATTTCCACATTCCCAGAGATAAAAGTGCTGCGATCAACGCACAAAATCCTGTCATGATATATTTACTGCCACGTTTTTTATTATTTACGCTACTTCCAATGCTTTCTAGTTTTTCTGCATTATCTGCCTCTGGCTTCGCTGATTCCGGCTTCAACGGTTCATGCTTTACAACGGCTTTCTGTCTCTGCCGCCTCATCCGGTTCTGATTCTGCATTTCTATCTCACGGATATTTTTATTCAGCTCATTTATACTTCTGTCTATTCCATCAAGCTCCCTGACCTGCTCACGCATCCCATCAAGCTCATATTTTCTCCTGTACAGTTCCCCCGTCCGCTTGGTTGGCGACTGCCTGTTTATAACATTCTTCAGTATCTGTCTGGCATTCTCATAATTGCTTATATCATCCGTGCTGTCAGCGATATTACCAAGCTTAGCACTTATCCCATCCGTCGCCCAGGTCCGGCAGTCATCCTGCCCTATGTACATACTTCTCACAAATGACGCAGAATCCACATGAAACAGCTCCTCCCCAAGCTTATCCGTGAACATTCCTGTCACAGCATGAGTCGCCTCGTCGTATATCACGCATTTGTCATCGCTCTTCTTCGCGCCAAATGTCCTCTGAACCCTGTAGTTTCTGCCCCTGCTCTCAAATACCAGTTCTCCGCCATAGGCAGCCCCCGACCACGGGCGATATCTTTTTCTTTCATTCTCAATGTCATTTCTCTTCGTCTCACCGTCGAAGCCATACAGCATGACCCGGATAAAAGCAGCAAGAGTCGACTTGCCCCAGCCATTATCCTGGACAAATGTATTTATCCCATCCTCGAACTGGACTTCCATGTTATTCAATTTGCCAAATCCATCTATATAACAAGATATCAATCTCATACTTAAAATATCTCCTCGCCCGCAAGAGCCCTGAGTCCTGTCTGGATCACATATGCCTTGTCATTTTCACTCATATCCTGCCCCATGACCTTCCTCACGAATTCGCCCTTGAGGGACGCATCATTCATATACCTCATGTAATCAACCTGAAAATCCGTGTGATCCAAGATCTCCATATAGTAGAACGAATCCTGAAACTGCTTAGTCAGATAATCCGTGTTTATCTCGCTCTCAACATTTACCGCGCCTGTGAGGGATACCCTCACCATGTCCCTGGACTCATCTTCCATGGTCCCCGGCAGTTCCTGATACAGTCTGTCTGCGATCATGTCCGCCGCATCAGAGCTTGACTCTGCCCCTGTCACGTCCACTTCCACATCGAACAGCCTTCTATAGGCAAATGGCACAAATTCGGTCTCAACCATATGCTTCCTCTCATCCACGTCAAGCATCATAAAGCCGTGCTCACCGCACTCGTCAAAGCCCCTGCCCTCCAGACATCCCGGATAGCAGTAGAATCCCCTGCGATCAAGGCTTTCCAGCTTTCTTCCGTGCACATGTCCCAGTGCCAGATAATCTATGCCTCTTCCCCTGAGTTTCTTCAGGCATACATCATTCATGTTGCGAGCCCTGCCATATTCCTGCTCCTGTCCGTGGAGTGTGACAATATTTATATCGTTCTCATCCAGTTCGAGTTCATCATATATGCTGTTGCAGTTTTCGTCATTCAGCACAGCGCCCGCGATCACTATACGTGATCCCTTAAGCTGATACTGCGTCCACTCATCTCCGAATAAATACAGATTCTCTGGGAGTCTCCGCCCCGCAAATAAGCTTTCATCCGGGTCATGATTTCCCCTCAGATAGAACACATCTATGTCAGCATACTTCGCTATCTCCCCCAGAACAACATTTATCGTCGTGGCAGACACTGTCTCTGAATCAAAGAGATCCCCCGCTATTATTACCGCCTGCACGTCATTCTCTGCAGCATACCCGAATATTTTCCTGAATGTGTTAAGTATCTCATTTCTTCTGCCTCTGGCTCTTTCTCTTCCAAGATGTGCACTCAGGGCTGAATCAAGATGGATATCCGCACAGTGTATTATTCTCATAGTTCCTCAACCTCAGTCATCTCTATTTTTTTCTATATTAACATATTACGTTAAAATTTGCTCATAAAGAATAAAGTCCACGGCATATGCCGCGGACCCTGTCTACATCATATCATATACCTCCTGTCTGATACACATGTGTTTTCTCTCTGTATTCAACAGTAGAAAACTGTCTCTTAAGTTCATACATGAAGTATATTGCTCCTTGATTTTCGTTCCGTAATTATTACGGATTTTGTTTTTTCACAAACAAAAAACGCCAGAAGCCTTGTAAATTCAAGGTTTCTGACGTCTAACAAACAGGGGATGAGAGAATCGAACTCCCACCAAAAGTTTTGGAGACTCCTATCATACCATTTGACCAATCCCCTATATACAGAAAAAATTTAACACCTGCTGCAGCGTTAAATTTTCCCGGTACGTTTTATTCTGTACCTTCAGAATTTCACACAGAAAGAGGTATCTTCTAAAGCTTATCTCTTAGAAACCTCTAAGGATAAGTCCTCGACCTATTAGTACTTCT
>OGLS01000648.1_pt1 | contig 29662 bp, 24 predicted proteins | sample 1572881 | NCBI WGS metagenome assembly OGLS01 (sample SAMEA2582013, study PRJEB24529) | metagenome | biome: Human gut stool | place: China | collected 2011
CGGCCTCGATCAGTTGGGCGGCCTCCTTGTACTGCTCGACAAGGGTCAGTAAAACATTGATACTCATGTGTGTACCTCTCTTCAAATTGTTGGTGAATGGTCGGATGTGAGAACCGGTGTTCCCGATGGCATGAGTATACAACTACTTGCGCAAGTATGCAAGATGGAATGCTGCACAAAGAAAAGATGGCTGAATTATGCAATTTGCATACTTGAGCAACTATGCGCGGCAAAAGACAGAAAAGCTGATATGATATAATACCTATAAGAGTAAACAGAAAGATGGTGCTTCAGATGGGCGGCAAAACGAGCGCGGCAAGTAAGAATAAGTGGAACGAAAAAACATATGACCGGATAAACCTTGTTGTCCGTAAAGGTCAGAAAGAGCAGATTCAGGAGTATGCCAAAGAGAAGGGGATGAGCCTGAACGCCTATATCAACGCCTTGATTCAGGCAGACATGGGCGAGCACCTGACCCGGGGGGTAGTTAAAAATCTGGAAGAGGACACTGACCCGGTAGAATGAGATAGTTGTTCCATCTCCCCAGACCTGATTAAAATCTAGCAGCAGAAGGCCTCTGCCTTTCACAGAAATGTGATTGGTAGGGGCTTTTTAGCGTAAAAAAATAGCCTGACCCATGCAAAAAAGCACAAATCAGGCTGACAATGGATATGAAATTCTAAAATTCACTTAGAAAAGAGAGTAAGCGTTGCAGGGAAATCTGAACAGATCATACGGTACGTTATTGGATCTCCTGCTCCAGTTCATCGAATAGCGCACAGGAAAAGAACTGACCAAGCGTGATATCAAGACCATCACAGAGCTTTTTAATGGTGACGATGGACACACGCTGACGGGATGGGTCGAGCATACTATATACCGTAGATGGTGTTATACCGGCACGGGTCGCTAACTCGTTGGGGCGTATCCCACGCTGGTTGCAGAGTTGTTCAAAGCGTTTGGCAACGGCATCTTTTACAGTCATGATGAAGTTCACCTCAACATGATAGTACAGAAGTTCGTGCAGCTTCGTATACGCAGTTGCGTATATCTCAAGAATGTTTTATGATATAAGAGGTACGCGGTTGCGTAATGATGGGAGAATACACCTGCAAACAAAATAAAAAAGTATCTTCCACAGTGAAAATGGAAGACCATGGCCAAAAATTGGCGTTATTCCATCAGATTTATCATTTTCCTACTCTTCATAGACACCTGATGGGAGAATATCCGGTTCATCTCCCGGCGCTTTCGGGTCAGATCAGAGTGCACATAACGCTGCAAGGTGATGTTGGCATTGGCGTGTCCTAACAATTCGCTGAGGGTCTTTACATCGCACCCCGCCTGCAGACAGGTGGTAGCAAAGGTATGGCGCAGCGCGTGCGGACGTACTTGCCGGACGGTTGCCTGTTTCAGATACGCCTTGATACTTTTCCGGTAGCAACGAGGTTCTGTGGGTTTGGATTCATTACCAGATAGAAACCATGTAGCATTACTGGCATTTCCATGCAGTTTTTTCAGCATCACCAATAAACATTTCGGGATTGGAATTTCCCGGCGGGAGGTGCGGGTTTTAGGTGTTTGGATGACCACCTTTGTATGCCCGTTTTCACAGGAAATTCGACAAACCGTCTGATTGATCTTCAGTGTTCCAAGTTTCAGGTCAAAATCGCCCCATTGTAAGCCGCAGATCTCACCAATACGCAGACCTAATTCAAACCCTAATAATAAGCCAATCTTGCGGGGCGTGGGGTTCTCCTGTACATACTGATAAAGCCGCTGCTGCTCCGCCGGGGAGAGCGGCACAGAAATTTTGTCGATGGCTTTTGGCAATGCTACTTCCAACTCCATCGGACGAATCAGGCGCAAGTGCGCGGCATATTTGCAGATGCGGCGCAGCATAGAGAGGCATTCCCGGGCAGAAGAGTTTCCCAATGGCTTGTGCGTGGCATCTGCGGGCGAGATGATCTGCTGCATGGCCTGTTCCAGAAAGCTCTCGTCAAGGGACGCAACGGGCACTTTGCTCAAAACCGGGAGAAGATACTTGTGCAGCGTGTACGAATAATGCGCATAGGTGGATTCTTTTATGCTGTTCCGCAGGGAGTGCAACCACACCTCAGCCAGTACTTCAAAGGTCAGGTCGGTTCTTTTCAGGTTGTAGAAGCCTGCCTCTGCTTTCTTCTGAATCAGCACCCGTTTTACCTCTGCATAGACCGTTCCGTAGACGTAGCCCCACTGGATTTTGCCTTCCTGTGTGTGCGCTTTGATGTATCGACCTTCCCACCGACCATCCTTGCGTTTGTGAATGTTTTCTCCCCGTCGTGCCATTTCTGTTTCCTCCTGCGTCTTGGACACCCATCTGACCACTTATTCTGTCCACCTTCGTTTTTAGCCGGATTTTTCATGCAGAACTGGGCAAAGTGCAAAAAACTTTCGGCTTCTGCGAGTTTTTTTCTAAGGTCAGGTGGGATACATTTGTATGGTTTTCTATTGATTCCCAGATATAACCATGATAAAATAATAGGGAGAATCAAACAATGATGTCGAAAGATTGGTATCCTCCATTTTCACTGTGGAGGATACCCCTTTATTGCGGAAAGGGGTGAACAGGGTGGCATTATGTCTGTTTGAGCACAACGAGAAAGCATATCATGCGGCGATTCGGATGATGGAGCAGTACGGCAAAGCCGCCATTGTTCATCCGACCGGCACTGGAAAGAGCTATATTGCGTTCAAGCTGATCGAGGACAACCCGGAGACAACGGTGCTTTGGCTGTCTCCCAGTGAATACATCTTCAAGACCCAGCTGGAGAGCCTGAAAAGGAACGACCCGGATTTTCCGCTGGCAAATGTTCACTTTTATACCTACGCCAAACTGATGTGCTGTACACAGGCACAGCTGGACGAAATAGCGGCACAGAAGCCTGCCTATATTATACTCGATGAATTCCATCGTGCCGGTGCTGAATGCTGGGGCGAAAGCACGGTGGCTTTATTAAAGTTATGCCCGGATGCAAAACTTCTGGGGCTGACGGCAACAAACGTCCGGTATCTAGACAATAACCGCGATATGGCCGAAGAACTTTTCGATGGACATATTGCCAGCGACATGAACCTTGGCGAAGCAGTCGTCAGGGGTATTTTGCCTGCCCCGAAATATGTGACCACGGTTTATCAGTACCAGAAAGCACTTGCAAAGTATCAGGCACGAGTGGACAACCTGCGGGCACCGGGCATTCAGGATGTGAATCAGAAATATCTGGACGCGCTGCGCCGCGCACTGGAGCAGGCAGACGGGCTGGATAAAGTATTTGCCCATCATATCACAAACAAGTCCGGTAAGTACATCGTGTTCTGCACCAATAAGGAGCACATGGACGAGATGGTGTCCCATGTGCCGGAGTGGTTCGCAGGGGTCAACCCGGATGTTGTGGTGTACGAAGCTTACTCCGATGACCCGAATACGGATAAAGCGTTTGCGGACTTCAAGACGGACATCAGTGACAGGCTCAAGCTGCTGTTCTGCATCGATATGCTCAACGAAGGCGTCCATGTGGAAGGCATTTCGGGCGTGATCCTGTTCCGGCCTACCATTTCGCCCATCATCTACAAGCAGCAGATCGGACGCGCCCTGACCGCCGGAGATACCGCAGCCCCGCTGATTCTTGATGTAGTCAACAACTTTGAGGGCTTGATCAGCATTTCCGGTCTGCAAAGTGAGATGCAGGAGGCAGTTCACCGGCTCTATGCCAACGGTGAGGGCGACAAGATCGTGACCGAGCGTTTTGAGGTCATCGAGCAGGTGCACGACTGCCGGGTACTGTTCGAGCAACTGCAAGCAAGCCTTTCTTCCAGCTGGGAGCACTATTTCTCTGAGGCGAGCATTTACTACGCAGAGCACGGAGATTTGAATATCCCGAAACGCTACACGACCCCGGCGGGACTAAGCTTGGGAACATGGCTGATTACGCAGCGTCGGGTGCGCGAGGGACAGATACCCGGTCAACTGACCCAGCAGCAGATCCAACGGTTGGACGGTATCGGTATGGTCTGGGGCAACCGGAACGAAATTGCATGGCAGCGAGGGCTGGAATCCGCCCAAAAGTACTATGAAACCCACGGAAATCTGATGGTACCCGGCAAATACACCGACCCGGAAGGCTACCCCCTAGGGCAGTGGATCATAAAAACAAGGCAACAGCGGCTGAATGACCGTTTGAAAGAAGAACGCATCGCGCAGCTGGATGAGATCGGCATGGTGTGGAGTGTTTTTGATGCCAAGTGGGAAAAGGCTTATGCGCTGGCTGCGGCTTACTATGAGGAAAACGGCAACCTGAATATGCCGCGCTCCTATGTAACAGCTGCAGGGGAGAAGCTGGGCTGCTGGGTGGCAAATCAGCAGTGGGCGTACCAAAAGGGAAAGCTTTCAGATGATCAGATCATGCGGCTGGAAAGGATCGGAATGTACTGGGGTAACCGCAATGACCGCCAGTGGAACGAAGGGTATCAGGAGGCGAAGCGCTATTTTGAAGCCCACGGCGACCTGAAAGTGCCTGTTGATTATGTTTCGCCGGGTGGATACGCCCTCGGGAAATGGGTCAAACGGCAGCGGTATACTCGCCAGAATCCTGAAAAAAGCGGTGCTGTGCTGACAGAGGAGCGCATTGCAAAGCTGGATGCCATAGGGATGCGGTGGGAGAAAGCAGATTTGAAGCCACATCGGTTGGAGTTGGCACAGGGGTCCAAGAGGAAAAACAGAGCCCTGAACGTTTCGGCTAACCACAAAACGGGGGAAGATATCGGTTTGTGTAGTTAATAGCGCGACCCAAAACAGTTGCTGTAATGTGGGTCGGAGAAGTTGCGTAAGACGTAAAAAGAAAAGCTAAGGAGTTATTGGAGAGGATTATGTCAAAGTTTCAGCATGATGTAATGTTGCGGATCGTAAAGATCTTGAATGTTCTGATGATTGAACTGCCGTTTGCGGGCTGCTGGTTCCTGTACTACTCGCACCAGACCTATGCAAATCTGGCATGGGAGGGTCATTTTGCGATTTTAGGCCTGTTTTTTATCCTGTACATTGTACTCGGTAAAATCTACGATGCGTTCTGGATGTCGATGCAGCGGGTCTCAGAACTGGTGTACGGCCAAATACTTGGCGCTATGGCAACCGATGGTATTTTGTACATCGTAATCTGCCTGATGTCGGCAAAGATTTGCAACCTGTTGCCGGGTATCGCGGCAATTGTGGGGCAACTGGTGATGGCTGCGATCTGGGCATCTTGTGCACATAAATGGTACTACACGACCTTCCCGCCGCAGAAGACCGCAGTTGTCTACGATGTTCGTCATGGCATGGAAAAACTCATCAATGAGTACGGCCTGAGCCAGAAATATGATGTGCAGGTCACCCTGAGCGTGTCGGAGTGCTTGGCAGACCTGAGCATTCTGGATGGCATGGAAACGGTTTTTGTCAGTGGTGTTCACAGCCATGAGCGAAACATTATCCTGAAGCACTGCGTAGGGAAGGGCATTAATATGTTCGTCATTCCCCGCGTTGGCGACGTTATCATGAGCGGCGCGTGGCCCATGCATATGTTCCATCTGCCGATGCTGCGTGTCGGTCGTTACATGGCAAGCCCGGAGTTCCTGTTCGTTAAGCGCGCGATGGACATTGTGATCTCGCTGGTGGCACTGATTATCTTGAGCCCGCTGTTCCTGATCACAGCCATTGCGGTCAAATCCGATGGTGGTCCCGCCTTCTATAAGCAGGTGCGTCTGACCAAAGACGGCAAGCAGTTCGAAATTCTGAAGTTCCGCTCCATGCGCGTGGATGCAGAAAAGGATGGCGTAGCACGTCTTTCTACTGGCGACAAGGATGACCGTATTACAAAGGTCGGTCACATTATCCGTGCCTGCCGTCTGGACGAGCTGCCCCAGTTGCTGAACATCCTAAAGGGTGATCTGTCTGTTGTTGGTCCCCGCCCGGAGCGCCCGGAGATTGCTGCCCAGTACTGCGAGGAGATGCCGGAGTTTGCGCTGCGTTTGCAGGCCAAAGCGGGTTTGACCGGTTATGCGCAGGTGTATGGCAAGTACAATACTACCCCCTACGATAAGCTGCAGATGGATCTGATGTATATTGCGCATCCCAGCCTGATCGAAGATTTGAAAATCATGCTGGCAACTGTGAAGATCCTGTTTATGCCTGAAAGCACCGAGGGAGTTTCTGAGGGTCAAACCACTGCAATGAGTGAAGAAAACAACTAAATATCAAAACTTTTGTACATTTTGAACTGTTGAAAATTGGAAGAAATTCCAGAGTGGAGTCAGGCATAAATGCACCTCTTACAGTAGCGTCAAGCTAAAAAGTCGGCAGTTTGCCCTACATGAGGCTGAAATACTGCATCTAGTAGTGCAAAATGCCGAGAATCCAAGCGTGAGAGAGGGCGAAACGAGTGTGAATTGAAGCTTTTATGCCCCGAAAAAGCACTTTTATGGATGCGCCGGTAGCTCGTGGGTTTATGTCTGATTGCACCGCACCGACATTAGGAAGACTTTCACATAGCGGTTTCGGGGTGCCCGGTGAGATTGCGATGATAACATCATCTGCGATTTGATCCCGGTCTTGGAGATAACAAGGCGGATGTGAGCAAGATGATGATAAACACATGGTCGCAGAGATGCTCATTCGTGTGGGGTAATCCGGCAAAAGCAAGGGAGCTACCGTGGCATGGATGAGTGGAACCGGGAATAAAGGAAAGGTTACCGTAACGTGTGATAGTGTCATCAGGGCTAAAGACAGCGGTTACCGTAACGTCAAAAATGGTGCAATTTAGAGCGTAGTAGAGACCCAATGCAGCGGCACAAGACATAGCGGCAGTGTGTAGATCACACTGCTGAGGACGATTAGTAGAACTTTATAAGGAATAAACGGCTCAGACTCTTGCAGAATGAGTCTGGGCTGTAATCTTTGATGTGCAAAAATGGCAGCACCGACTGCTGCTGTACTATAAAACATTTTTAAAGGTGAGGAAAATGTGTAACAAAAAGGCTGTTATTATTGGCGGAAGCAATGGAATCGGATTGGCAATTAGTAAGAAGTTGCTTGATTGCGGATATGATTTGGAGATTTGTGATCGCATACCACCCGAGGAGGGGGTACTCGAAGAAACAAAGGTGACGTATCACTTTTGCGACTTGATGGATTTTGATGAGGATTTGTATCAGAAGCTTGCACAGAATCAGAATGTTGAGCTTCTGATGGTTACAGCGGGAATTGGACGAATTGCGGATTTTCAATATCATCACATCGCAGAAATCGACAAAATGCTGACGGTGGATGCTGTGAGCACCATTAAGATTTTCCGTATTTTCTACGAGAGAATCCTAGGCAAAAAGGATTTCTACGCAGGCGTGATGGGAAGTATCTCGGGTTGGATGTCCTCACCTAGCGCATCGGTTTATGCTGCGGCGAAGGCGGCGACTGTCCGATTTGTAGAATCGGTAAATATTGAACTAGAGGCATACGGTTCAGCAAATCGTATTCTTGATGTTTCACCGGCATCGTTCAAGGGAAGTAAATTTTACGGTGGTAAAAACGACTTAACAGAAACAGAGTCGCTTGCAAGAGATATTGTAAGACACCTTTTTGCCCGTGATGTTCGATTTATTCCGAATTATGAGGAAACATTCAAGGGCGTTCTTGAACGGTATCATAATGATCCGCATGAATACGGGCTACACAGTTATCAGTATAAGAAGGAGTCTGGAAGGGTCGATAACACTAAAAGGGTGAAAATTGGGTATCTTTCTGGGACATTTGACCTTTTTCATGTGGGGCATCTTAACCTGCTCAAGCGTGCAAAAGAACAGTGCGACTATTTAATCGTAGGTGTACACGGCAGCGGTGCATGGAAAGGTAAAGAAACATTTATTCCACTTGAGGAGCGCAAAGCAATTGTCGGTGCCTGTAAGTATGTGGACAAGGTGGTGGATTCCTGCAAGGAGGATTCGGATGCATGGGATCTATGGCATTACGATCGCCTATTTGTGGGTTCTGATTATAAGGGAACGGAACGCTTCAATCGTTATGAGGAGTACTTTAAGGATAAGGGTGTAGATATTGTCTATTTCCCGTATACAAAGAGTACGAGCAGCACACAAATTAGAAAAAAGATTACTGAAAATGCTGCGCAATAATTGATTTTAGGACAATGATATAGAAGAGGCTGGAGTCATGAGAGATAGACTTATTTATATTTTGAAGCACAACAAGCTCATTCAGAAGCTGTATGTTGTGATTATGAGCTTTGTGTTTAAAGTATGGGGTACGTTCCTGAAAACGGATGACAAACTTGTTCTCTTTGTTTCTTTCATGGGTAAAAACTTTAATGACAGTCCCAAGGCTCTGTACGATTACATGCATACTCATCCTGAGTACAAGGGCTACCACTGCGTTTGGGCGTTTGAGCATCCGGAAAATTACCCGGAGTTGGAAACTGTAAAGATTGATACTCCGGCTTACTTCAAGATGGCGCTAAAGGCTAAATATTGGATTACCAATACGAATATTGAGCGTGGTTTAAAGTTTAAGAAAAAGGGGCAAGTCTATTTGAACACATGGCATGGTATTGCCCTTAAATATATCGGCAATGACTGCCCCGGCCGTAAGGACTATAACTTTGATACGCTGGATTATCTTACGGTTTCCGGTGACCATGATGAACGTGTTTTCAAGAGTGCTTTTAATGCGAGAGAGTCCAGCTATCTTCGTTGTGGTATGCCACGCAATGAAGAACTGTGGTTTGCTGATGAAAATAAAAAGTCAGCAATGCGTAAGAAACTCGGCATCTCGGAAGGCAAAAAGGTTATCCTTTATGCGCCGACTTGGCGTGAGTCTACGGATGGTGGCAAGTCCTATGCTATCAAGCCGCCGATTCATTTTGATGAGTGGCAGAAGGAACTGGGGGATGAGTATGTAGTCCTTTTCCGTGCTCACCACCAGACAACAAAGGTGCTTGGCTTAGAATATAACGACTTTGTCCGTAACGCATCCGATTATCCGGCGGTTAATGACCTGATGATTGCAGCTGACATCCTGATTACGGACTATTCGGCTATTGCATTTGATTATTCGATTCTATGCCGCCCGATTTTCTGCTATGCATACGATTATGACAGTTATCTTGCAGAGCGTGGCACTTATTTTGCGGTAGACGAGAAGTACCCCAATAAGAGTTGCCGGACGGAAAGCGAATTGTTGCAGCGAATCAAGAATGTAGATTACACTGCTGAGTGTGCTAACACCAAGCGATTCCGAGATGAGTTCGTACAGTATGGTGTGGGTGCGACTGAGATGTGTATTAAAAAGATGTTTGGAGATTAAGATGAAAATTATGATCAATTCTGGCCGCATCTCTCCGTTTTTTACAACGAGACTGCAGCTGTTAAATAAAATCAAGGATAGCGGTTACGATGTTACGTTGGGCGGTTTTGATACCTCCTGCATTGAAAAATGCCAGAACTGGGGTGCTGAATTTGCAGAGATCCCTTTTGCTCGTGCCGGAATGAATCCCATTCAGGATGCTAAGACGCTGAGAGCATATTATCGTGTGATGAAAGAAGGACAATTCGACATTGTTCACAGCTATACGGCAAAGCCCAATATTTATGGCTCAATTGCAGCAAAGTGGGCGGGCATCAAGAAAATTTACCCTACGGTGAACGGGCTTGGTTACGCTTTTACTGGAAATAGTACCAAAAACAAAATGGTCAGAGCAGTAATTTGTGTGCTGTATAAATGGGCGTTTTCTGGTGCAACAAAGGTGTTTTTCCAGAACAACGATGATGCGGCAGAATTGGTTCGGCGCGGCGTTCTTCCGCAGGAAAAGTGTGTGGTGATTGCTGGTTCTGGAATTGATTTGAAAGCCTTTCCTTACAGTGAAATCTATCAGGTAAACACGTTTTTTCTTGCCACAAGACTACTGATTACAAAAGGCGTTCGTACTTATTTTGAAGCGGCAAAAATCGTAAAAGAAAAACACCCGGAGGCAAAGTTCTATCTGGCGGGCTCTCTTGACCCAAATCCGGATGGCATTAAAAAGGATGAACTTGACCAGTATGTGCAAGATGGCACGGTGGAGTACCTTGGTGTGGTGAAAGACATGCCGGCGGCTTTGAAGGAATATGCAGTTTTCGTTCTTCCTTCTTATTACCGGGAAGGCGTTCCTCATGCCATTTTGGAAGCAATGAGCATTGGCCGAGCAATCGTCACGACTGATGCGCCCGGATGCAAAGAAACTGTCAACGGTAAAAACGGCTTTTTGATTGAACCTCGCAACAGTGAGCAGCTGGCAGAAAAAATGATTTGGATGCTCGATCATCCATCGGAAGTAAAGCGGATGGGTGCGGAAAGCCGTAAATACGCAGAAGAAAAATTTGATGTTGAGATAGTTAATCGAGTAATGCTGGAAACGATGGGAATCAAATGAAAGATAAGAAGAAAATCCTGTTTGTCTCAGGAAGTTTGAATCGTGGCGGAGCACAGCGAGTTATTACCCTGCTGGCAAATGATTATGCACAGCGTGGCTGGTCTGTACACATTATCGTGATGATGAATGCCGAGGTTGGGTATGAATTGAACCCGGCAATCAAAATTCATGATTTTGTTCGCCATGGTAATCAACTAAAAAATGCAGGGAAGTGGATTGGGGAAATCCGCCAGTGTCTGAAAGAAGAACACCCAGATGTTATCGTGTCCTTTGCCGGACGCATCAATATGATAACGATGCTGGCGGCAAGAGGACTGAATATTCCAGTGCTGGTTTCAGAGCGGAATGATCCAGCACAAGATCGACGCAGCAAGCCGGAGCAGTGGCTTTGCAAACGCTTCTATGGCAAGGCTGATAAGGTCGTTTTTCAAACGAAATATCAGGCGGACTACTATGCAAAATTCTGCAAAGCAAATAGCGTTATAATTGGCAATCCAATCTCGGCACCTGTGTATGAAGGTACACATCCTAAAAGAGATATTGTTTGTGTTGGCAAGCTGATGGACCAAAAGAACCATTCGATGATGATTCGGGCTTTTACGCAACTCGCAGATGAATTTCCGGATAAACAGGTGTTTATCTATGGTGAAGGTCAGAAGCGCCGTGAATTGGAACAGCAAATTGCTGACTGTGGGATGCAGAATAGGATTCACCTCTGCGGGAACTCGGATCATATTTTTGATGTACTTCATGAGTTCGAGTATTTTGTGATGTGCTCCAATTACGAGGGCTTGTCAAATGCGCTTCTTGAAGCAATGCTCTCCGGAATGGTCTGCATTACAACTGCATGGAAGGGTGTAGAGGACATTGTGCAGGATGGTGTAAACGGTTATACGGTTCCAGTCGGAGATTCGGATGCGCTGGCGCAGAAATTAAGAACAGTTTTTCGTAGCGATAACGACGCGGTTAAAAAAGCTGGCATTGCGCAGGCCCGAAATTTTGAAATGGAACAGGTTCTGGATACGTGGCGGATAGAAATTGAGAAATTGGTAGAAAAGAGGAATTGATGATGAATCCAGTTTTAGAAAGTATAACGCATTTGATTCCAGATAAATTGTACCTGAAATTGAAATTTCGTCAAAGAACGGGAAAGAGATTAAATCTAAAGGAACCTCGGACCTTTAACGAAAAGCTCCAGTGGCTGAAGTTGTATGACAGAAAGCCATTGTATTCGACACTAGTTGATAAGTATGAAGCAAAAGAATACGTGGCGGGGATTATCGGGGATGAGTATATTATTCAGACACTCGGCGTGTGGGATCGATTCGATGATATTGATTTTGATTCTTTGCCGAACCAGTTTGTGCTTAAATGCACGCACGACAGTGGAGGACTTGTTATAGTCAAAGACAAGTCGAGACTTGATTTCAGTGCAGCAAAAAACAAAATTGAGAAAAGGATGAAAAAGAATTACTACTGGCATGGAAGAGAATGGGTCTACAAAGATGTAAAGCCTAGAATTATTGCAGAGCAGTATATGGAAGATTACGAGACAAAGGAGCTGAGAGACTATAAGGTTTATACCTTTATGGGAAAGGCAAAATTTATGATGATTGCACAGGATAGGCAAAAGGGGAAAACAAAAGCGGGTTATTACGATGAGAATTTTAATCAGTTGAATTTAACATGGGGTTATCCGAATCCCTCAACTAAGCCTCAAAAACCAGTCAATTATAAAAAAATGTTTCAGTTAGCTGAGAAAATATCAAGGGACTTAATTGAAGCGCGGGTTGACTTTTATGAAGTGAATAACAAAGTATACTGGGGAGAAATAACCTTTTTTGATGGAAGTGGATTTGATCTAATAAAGCCAGAGGAATGGGACTACAAGTTTGGCTCGTGGATTGAGTTGCCGAAACGCTAACAACAAGGGATGGACACAAAATATGAAAAGAAATATTGCGATTATTGTTCAAAAGCTGAATGGTGGAGGGGCAGAAAGAACCGCATCTAATTTGTCCTTTCTGCTGGCTAACAAGTATAATGTTCATCTAATTGTTTTTGATGGGCGTAATATAAAGTATCCGTATGCAGGCGAACTTCATAATTTGAAATTGCCTCCTGTTAATGGAAAACTAGGAAAAATTAAGAATATGATGGCTCGTATTGAAGAGGTGAAGAAAATAAAAAAAAACTGCGAAATCGATGCTGCAATTAGTTTGATGGATGGCGCAAATCTTGTAAACGTATTAAGCAAAGGAAAAGAAAAGATATTAACTTCCATAAGAATTCAAATGTCGCAATCGAGAAATAAAGACATGATTACACGGGTACAAACTCGAGTTTCTATGCGGCAAATTGCGAAAAAATCAGATTATGTTGTTGCTCTTTCAAAAGGGGTTGAGAAGGATTTAATCGATAATTATTCGATTCCCAAGCATAAAGCGGTTACAATTTATAACCCATGTGATGGCGCTATGCTAAAGAATAGGGCAATGGTACATGTTGCAGATGCAGCCGAAATGCCAGTGCATAGCGTAACTACCATGGGACGGTTGGATTCCCAGAAAGGTCAGTGGCATCTGATTCGTGCATTTAAAAAGGTCATAAGTGATATACCTGACGCACAGTTGTATATTCTAGGTGAGGGTGGACTGGAAGAAAAGCTGAAAAAACTGACGAATGATCTTGGATTGAACGATAACGTTAAGTTCCTTGGCTTTGTGGAAGCACCGCACGCTTATATTATGAAAAGTCGTGCTTTCGTTTTTCCGTCGCTTTTTGAAGGACTCGGCAATGTTTTACTAGAGGCAATGGCGTGCGATACGCCATGCATTGCATCTGATTGCTATTCTGGTCCCCGTGAGATAATTGCTCCGGGCACCAGTGTAAAAGAGCAACTGGATGCTATTGAGTTTGCAGAGTATGGTGTTCTGGTTTCCGTTGGAGATAAGGATCATTTTAATGCAAATGATTCTTTGACAGAAGCGGAAGAACAGTTGGCCGAAGCCATAAAACTTTTGCTGACGAATGACGAAATGTGCAAAGTGTATAAGCAGGCGGCAGAAAAACGGATCAAGGATTTCACGCCCGAAAAAATAACTGGAGACTGGGTTAATCTGATTGAGGAGATCAAATGAATCAAGCTTTATGGATTATTTCATTGCTATACGGGATAATGGGCATTCTGTATGCATTCATTGGAATACGCCGCATTGTACGCAGAAATGAAATTGAAATTTTTGATTTTGTTCGATTGATGTATGCCTTTACCTATGGATTTATTCCCTGCTTGATTTATGGACAAGAATCTTCCGGACAAAGGAACTTGTATTTTTTTGATTATTCAAGCAGTGGCATACAAAACATTGTTGCGATGCTCTGTTTGTCGGTTGCTGCATATGGAATACTGAATTTGGCCTACTTCTCGGTACCTAAAAATAATAGAATGCCACAAAAAGAAGTGAATGTGTCTGACGTTGATGAGGAAAATACAAGCGGCAATCTTATCACGATGGGATTTATCGCACTTCTTATTGGAGGAGTGAGCCTTTTCCTGTGGACAAGGGCGTATGGAAGTTTGTCGAATTTCATTTTGAATGCTGCACGGATACGCTCAGGTAATGGAACAGTCTATAATAAGTTTGCCTTTATGAAGCATTTCACCAGAATACTGCCAATTTCTTTATATGCCCTTCTTTCTGGAATTTGTATAGGAAAACCTAAGAAAGTAAAAAAAGTGGGTTTGTTGATTCTTTTGAGCATTTCATTAGTAGCAAACTATCTATATTTTATGGCATCTGACAGCCGTGTAACTATATTATTTACCGGAATAGCTGTGGTTGCAATAATGTTAAGACATAGAAAGGGAAGGAATATTTCTAGATACCTGATATTGGCGGGGATTGTATCTTTTATACTGTTAGAGTTAACAATGCTGGCGGATGTTTATACTAGTTATGTTAAATACGGTAAGTGGATTTCTAATACAGATGGATTGATTTCAAATCTGACAAAAGAGTTTCGATTTATTCTTTCTTCGGACATGAAGGTAATGAAAGCATGGTCAGAAGGATCTCTACACAGAAAGATTTTTGATGATCTTATTAACGCAATCGTATCGTGGATACCAGAAAGATTTGTTCCATTTGAAATCCCGGAAACGGTTTGGCGGTACAATACAAATATTTATCACACTGGCGGAAGTGGAACATCGCCGTCCGCATTGGTATCAACGGGAATTTATGAAATCGGCTTGCTGGGAGCGCTTATTCACCCATTTATTTTGGGATTGGTTACCGGATATACAGATTCGAGAATTAAGAGGGGCGAGGCGGCACAATATGGAGATGTGTATTATGGAGTTTGTGTTGGATTGTTTATCCAAATGGTAAGCCACAATCAGATTTCTACGTTTGTGGGTAGTCTATTTCCGGCGTTTCTTTTCTTTGTGCTTACAAAGCTTTTCTCTACGGTTACGATTGGGGGAAGAAGAATTCTAAAAGGATCGTAGGATAGATGCTATGGGCTTGTACATATAAAGGAAGTGGTAATTACAAGATGCCTGAAAAATCCAGAGATCACAGAGTGGATTGGATCCGCGCAATATGTTCTTTAACTATCATTTTAGCACATGTTGGTGCGCCATCCATGGTTAATCAAATTCGAACATTCGATGTTGTTTCGTTGGTTTTTGTGTCCGGGATATCAATGTCATATTCACAAAAAAGAGAATATAGAGAATATGTACAGCAAAGAGTAGAGAAACTACTATTTCCGACCTATGCTGTGATTTCCTTTATTTTTATTTTAAGCTTTTTTACATGCGAGTTCCTACACACAAAGCAATTATATAGCATCGGCCAGATGATAAGGAGTTTTCTTCTTTTAAATAGCGGTAGCATGGGATATGTTTGGATTGTTAGAGTATATCTATGCATAGCTGTTTTTCATCCGATTATCAAAAGTATAGCCAGTAGCCTGAATTCCAAATGGAAACTATATTTTTTTGAAGGATTAAGTGTAGCGACTGGGTATATCATGTACAGTATCAGGGAAATTATCCAGTATGATTTGGCAAAAGATATTTTCACAGATTATGTATATAGTACATTTGTTTATTGTGTGATTGTAGTTTTGGCGGTCTGGAGTAGTGCTAATAAGACAGAACAAAAAGCTATATGCACTGAAATGGCGGTAATATTTGTTACAATTCAAATTGTAATGAGTTTTAAGGATGTGGGTTTTGCTCCAGGGGCTTTCAAGTTTCCGCCAAGATTGTATTATTGTGTCTATGGCCTTTTGTGTACATATATCCTGCTCCTAGCAGTTCCCAATAAACGAAATAATGCAATAGAATGGGTTAGCAAAAACTCATTTATGATTTACTTGTTTCATATTATTATGCTGAGATGCTACGGTTTAGCAACAAAAATGAAGCCGTTTAGAACTTTGGAAAAATTATGGGTAGTGGAGTATATAGTGGTCACTATCGGAGCGATGATTATGGTTGTGTTATGGAACAATGTAAATATGAAATGGATTCGGAGAAAAAAATGAATCGGAAGAAAAAGCTATTATTAAATACATTCGCAGCCATAGTACAGCAGGTTGTTACATTAATATGCGGGTTTATTTTGCCACGGCTGATTATCTCGCACTATGGCTCAGCAACGAATGGACTAATCTCTTCAATTACCCAATTTTTGGCGTTCTTTTCAATGATGGAAATGGGTGTTGGTGCAGTTGTGCGTTCAAGCCTTTATAAACCTCTGGCAGGGCATGACCATGACCAAGTGAGCCGCGTTCTTATCTCTTCAAGAAGATTTTTTCGTAAGATTGGAACAATGCTGTGCATCTACACGGTTGGCTTGATGATTTATTTCCCGTTGGCGGTAGACCATACAAATGGCTATATTTCTACAGCCGTTCTGGTTGGTGCAATTGCCTTCAGCTCAATATCTACATATCTGTTTGGTATCGTATATCAACAGCTCCTGAATGCAGACCAGAAATCGTATGTTCAGCTGTCAATCAATGTATTGACCACAATTCTGAATACGGCATTCGGCGTTATTCTAATCGAAATGGATGCGCGTATTGAAACCGTTAAACTGCTGGCATCAATCGTTATTCTGCTGAGACCCTTACTACTTAAGATTTATGTAGATAGGCACTACGACCTTAACTTTAAGCTTGAGTTGACAGAAGAGCCGCTTAAGCAAAAATGGAATGGCCTAGCACAGCATATTGCAACCTACGTGCTAAAGCATGCCGACACAATTATCCTGACAATGTTTTCTACGCTGGAAAATGTCTCGATTTATTATGTTTACCATCTGGTGACAAATGGCTTGCAGCAAATGATCGAGATATTAACGACTGGCATGTCAGCACTCTTGGGGAATATGCTGGCAAAGAATGAAACAAAAAAGCTGCTGGATACATTTGAATCGTTTGAGTTTATCATTCATACTTTTGTTACTATCGTTTACAGCATTGCGGGCATTATGATCCTTCCATTTGTCAGCATTTATATGAAGGGCGTTACAGACGCAAATTATATTGTTCCGTCTTTTGCGGTGCTGATTGTTTTGGCAAACGCATCATATTGTCTGCGAATGCCTTATAATACGGTCATTTTTGCAGCGGGTCATTTTAAGCAGACGCAGGCAAGTTCTGTTATTGAAGCGTCAATCAATGTTGTTGTATCGATTATTTTAGTTTTCCATTTTGGATTGATTGGCGTGGCAATCGGTACTTTGGTGGCAATGATCTACCGTACCGTTTATCTTGCATGGTATTTGCGTACCAATATTCTGAATCGGTCACTCCGGTATTTTGTTCAGCATCTGGCTGTAGATGCAATAACAGTTTTTACAGTATTGATTTCGACTCGGTGGGTCAGCATTACGGAACCTTCATGGATGATGTGGATTGTTCAGGCGATTGCGGTCGGTGTCATTGTTTGTGTGGAATCGCTGATTATTAACATGATATTCTATCGAAAAATCATCAGGAAGAGTATGGATTTTATGTTTAAAAGCAAAAGCGCTAGGAGGAAAACGAAAAAATGAATATCAACAAAATTATAAGTATTATGGAACGCAGGGGATTTCTCCGCTGGATTCCTACAGAAATGTATCTGAAACTTCGGTATTGGAGGTTGACAGGGCACAAACTTGACCTTGAGAACCCAAAGCTGTACACAGAAAAATTACAAGCTCTGAAATTGAAATATGCGAATAGTTCGAATCTGCCGCAATATACGGTTATGGCGGATAAAATCAAGGCAAAGGAATATGTTGGCCGGGTTTTAGGAGAGGAGTATATTATTCCGACTCTTGGAATTTGGGACTGCTATGAAAAAATCGATTTTGATGCCCTGCCGGATAAATTTGTCCTGAAAACCAACCATGACTCTGGTGGCGTGGTTGTATGTAGCAATAAGGCTAAGTTAGACAAGAAAAAGGCTAGAATCAAGCTTACAAAAAGCTTGAAGCGTAACTTTTATTGGTATGGTCGTGAGCCACAGTACCGGGATATAAAACCAAAAATTTTTGCAGAGCAATTCATGCAAAACAGTGAGCAGGGACTGCATGACTACAAAGTTTGGTGCTTTAACGGAAAAGCACTGTATACGCAATATATTACGGGACGCATGGGAAGTGAGACATTCGAGGCTTTCTACGATAGAGACTGGAATAAGCAAGACTTTACATACCATAATCCTCTGATGACGGGCAATGTACCTCGTCCGGAAAAGCTGAAAGAATTGCTTAATTGCGCAGAACGCTTGGCAGTAGGATTGCCTTTCGCTCGAGTGGATTTTTATGTGCTTGAAGATGAGACTATCAAATTTGGCGAAATAACTTTTTTCCCAATGAGTGGTTATCAAAAATGGGAACCAGAGGAAATGAACCTTGTTGTTGGTGAAATGCTTAATATAGATGATCAAATAAGGCAGGAAAATTCTGTATGAGTGAGGAAATTAAGCTGGATCGAAAATTGTCTCCCATAAACGTATGGTCATTGGCACTTGGCTGCATTATAGGCTGGGGCGCTTTTGTCATGCCTGGAAACACGTTTCTGGCAAAAGCAGGCCCGTTGGGGACGGCAATCGCCCTTTCCGTTGCAGCAGTAATCATGATTATTATTGCTTTTAACTACAACTATATGATAAATCAGTATCCGGTTTCGGGTGGTGAATTTACATATACCCGGATGGCGTTTGGGCAGAATCATGCATTTGTGTGTTCGTGGTTTTTAGGATTATCCTATCTTGCAATTGTTCCCCTTAATGCAACGGCGCTGGCACTGATCGGTAGAAATTTGCTGAATAATGTGTTTCAATTTGGCTTTCATTATGAGGTTGCCGGGTATCAAATATATCTGGGCGAAATTGTGCTGGCAGTGACAGCTCTGATCGTTTTTGCGCTGTTAAGCGTCCGGGGCGTCAAATTTACGGGTGTCTTTCAGACGATGCTGGTGTTTGCCCTTGTCATAGGAATTTTGATAATCACATGCGCAGCGGCCGTCAGCGAACATGCATCTATCGTGAATTTGAAACCACTCTTCAGCCCGAGTGAATCCCCGGTAAGCGGCGTGATTGCAGTGATTGCCGTAGCCCCTTGGGCGTTTGTGGGATTTGATACGATTCCGCAGGCCGCGGAAGAGTTCAAATTTTCACCGCGTAAAACAAAACTCATTATGACCGCGTCCATTTTGTTTGGCGCGCTGGTTTACATGATCTTAAACACGATAACGGCCATGGTGGTTCCAGCAGGCTACGCATCGTGGAGCGACTACATTGAGGATTTGCCGCATTTAAGTGGACTTCTTTCGCTTCCTACCTTCAATGCGGCGCACGAGTTGCTTGGAACAGCAGGCCTTGTCTTTCTGGGCGTAGCAGTTCTTGCAGCAATCCTGTCAGGAATTATCGGGTTCTACATGGCAACAAGCAGACTTTTATATTCGATGGCAAAAGAAAATGTTCTGCCTGCGTGGTTTGGAAAGCTGCATGCACAGTATAAAACGCCCTCGAATGCGATCCTTTTTGTGATGCTTGTCTCCGCCATTGCACCGTTCTTTGGACGAACTGCGCTGAACTGGATCGTGGATATGAGTTCTATTGGCGCGGCCATCGGCTATGCGTATACATCCGCTGCAGCAATGAAATTTGCCTGGCAGGAAAAGAGATGGACAATCGTTTGCACGGGTGCTTTTGGAACGGTTATGGGAATCTTGTTTGCTGCTTTACTGCTGATTCCAATTCCGATGATGAATTGTTCATTAAGTAAAGAATCTTATATATGCTTGATCGTGTGGGTCTTGATGGGAATTGTATTTTATTTTCAAAAAAGGAAGAGTTGAATGAAAAAGACAATCTTTATCACCGGTTCATCCGGCTTTATTGGTTCCAACCTTGCCAAGCGTATCCTTACCACAGAGCCGGATACCAAGGTGATTGGTCTGGACAATATGAACGATTATTACGATGTCCGTATCAAGGAGGCTCGTCTTACTGAGCTTCAGAAGTTTGAGAACTACACCTTTATCAAGGAAAACCTTGCGGACAAGGCACTCATCAACAGCATTTTTGAGCAGTGTCATCCGGATATTGTAGTCAATCTGGGTGCCCAAGCTGGTGTTCGCTACTCCATCACCAACCCGGATGCTTACATCGAGAGCAACATGATTGGCTTTTACAACATTCTGGAAGCCTGCCGCCATTATCCGGTGGAGCATCTTGTGTACGCTTCGTCTAGTTCTGTCTACGGCAGCAACAAGAAGGTGCCCTACTCCACCGATGACAAGGTGGATAACCCGGTTTCTCTGTATGCTGCTACCAAGAAGTCCAACGAGCTGATGGCACATGCTTACTCTAAGCTCTACAATATCCCCTCCACTGGTCTGCGGTTCTTCACGGTCTATGGCCCTGCCGGTCGTCCGGATATGGCTTACTTTGGCTTCACCAACAAGCTGGTGAACGGAGAAACTATTAAAATTTTCAACTATGGCAACTGCAAGCGAGACTTTACCTATGTGGATGACATCGTGGAAGGTGTTGTCCGTGTGATGGCAAAGGCACCGGAAAAGAAGAATGGCGAGGATGGGCTGCCCATTCCTCCCTATGCAGTTTACAACATCGGTAATTCCAACCCGGAAAATCTGCTGGACTTCGTACAGATTTTGTCCGAAGAACTGGTACGTGCCGGTGTGCTTCCTGCGGACTATGACTTCGAGGCTCATAAGGAACTGGTGCCCATGCAGCCCGGTGATGTGCCTGTGACCTTTGCAGACACAGAGCCTCTGGAACGTGACTTCGGCTTTAAGCCCCACACTCCGCTGCGGGAGGGCCTGCGGAAGTTCGCTGAGTGGTATAAAAAGTTCTATATGGAATAAAGCGGTGGGAGGAATTATATGCGCTGCGAGGAACGATTCTACGAAATATACGGCAAGGAACCTACGGGCATCAGCTTTTGCCCCTACCGGATTTGTCCCATTGGTGCCCATAGTGATCACAACCTAGGAAAGATCACAGGACTTGCGATTGATAAGGGAATCCATATTGCATACAAGCCCAAGATGAATGGCGTTATTGAAATGTGCAGTCTTCAATTCCCGAAACGAGCCCAGTGGCATATTCGGGAAATCGGGGAAAAAACGGGCGACTGGGCAGACTATCTGAGGGGTGCTACATGGGCGCTGAGCAATCGGTTTCCATTGACAGTCGGACTCAGTGGCGTCATTGAGGGCTCTTTACCCATCGGAGGGCTTTCCTCCTCTGCAGCGGTGATACTGTCCTTCCTGGATGCATTGTGCCAAGTCAATGGAATTAAACTGGAGCCGTCTGAACTGATCAGCATTGCGTTTGACGCAGAGAAAAACTACGTGGGCGTTAATGTGGGAACCCTGGATCAGAGCTGTGAGGTCCTGAGTAAAAAAGACCACTTGCTGTATCTGGACTGTAAGAATAACAGCTATGAGCTGATTCCAACAAATCCCAACATGAAGCCCTACAAGATTGCGGTATTTTTCAGCGGTTTGGAGCACAGCCTGGCTGGATCTAAATATAATATGCGAGTGGATGAACTGCGATCCGGTGTTTACGCTTTGCAGGCTTTTGCGGGTCTGGAGTACGGAAAGTTTAATGAGGCTAATGCCCGTGATGTTTCGTATGAAATCTACCAGACCTATAAAGATAAGCTGCCGGTGCAATGGGCAAAACGCTGTGAACATTGGTATACCGAGTTCAAGCGTGTGGAAGCTGGTGCGGAAGCATGGCGGCGAGGCGATTTGGAAGAGTATGGACGCCTGTCCTTTGAATCTGGCTGGAGCAGCATCCATAACTGGGAGTCCGGTGCGCCGGAGCAGATCAAACTCTATGAGATTATGAGGGAGACCGCTGGCATTTACGGTGGGCGCTTCAGCGGTGCTGGCTTTAAGGGGTGCTGCATGGCACTGATTGATCCCAGCAAGGCAGATGTTATTAGGGAAGAAGTGGAACAGAAATATCTCACCGCATTCCCGGAGATGCGTGGCAAGTACAGTTTCCATCTGTGCGAAAGCGCAGACGGCGTGGGGCAGAAAGCGGAGGGCTAATATGAAGTGCTTGATTTTGGCGGCGGGATACGCAACCCGCCTATATCCCCTGACGGAGAACTTTCCCAAACCCTTGCTGAAGGTAGGGGATAAGACCATCTTGGACTGGCTGGTGGATGACATTGATACCGCTGGTTTGGTAGATACCTATGTGGTCATTAGCAACCACAAGTTTGCCCACTATTTTGAAGACTGGGCGGCAACCAAGAAACAGAATATCCGGGTGGTGGATGATGGAACCAGCAGCAATGAGACTCGGCTTGGTGCTGTATGTGATGTGCAGTTTGCCATTGACCAGCTGGGGCTGGATGATGATATGCTGGTGATTGCCGGAGATAACGTGCTGGACTTTTCTCTCTCCAAGTTTGTTGCCTATGCCAATGAGAAGAAAACCTCTTGCATCATGCGCTACTATGAGCCAAGCGAAAAGAAGCTCACCAAATGCGGTGTGGTGGAACTCGATGACCGGGATAGAATTCTGTCTATGGAAGAAAAGCCAGCCCAACCCAAGAGTCACTGGTGCTGCCCGCCCTTCTATGTGTACACTCGAGAGGATGCCCAAAAGGTCAAGGATGCAATCGAACAGAAGAAATGTGGCACCGATGCGCCGGGCAGCTTCATTGTGTGGCTGTGCACAGTAATGGATGTGCATGCTATGGAAATGCCGGGCAAACGGTATGACATTGGTAACTTGGAAAGCTACCAGCAGGTCCAGCAGGAGTATCAGGGAATCAAGGCATAAGTCTTGCTAAGGATGGAAGAATGTATAGAAAGGGAGAAAGACCATGAAAATTGCAGTTGCAGGTACCGGCTATGTCGGTTTGTCTATCGCCACGTTGCTGTCACAGCACCACGAGGTCATGGCGGTGGATATTATCCCGGAGAAGGTTGACCTTATTAACCACAAAAAGTCTCCCATTCAGGACGAGTATATTGAAAAATATCTGGCAGAGAAAGACCTAAATCTGACGGCAACGCTGGATGCTGAAACTGCCTACAAGGATGCTGACTTCGTTGTCATCGCAGCACCTACCAACTATGACAGCAAGAAAAACTTCTTCGACACGTCAGCGGTCGAGGCTGTGATTAAGCTGGTTGTCCAGTATAATCCTGATGCTATCATGGTCATCAAGTCCACGATTCCGGTTGGTTTCACGGCATCTGTGCGTGAAAAGTACCACTGCGACAACATCATCTTCAGCCCGGAGTTCCTGCGGGAGAGCAAGGCTCTGTACGATAACCTGTATCCCAGCCGCATTATTGTCGGCACAGATGTGGACAATGCCCGTCTGGTAAAGGCTGCCAATACTTTTGCCGGTCTGCTCCAAGATGGTGCAATCAAGGAGAACATCGACACCCTGATTATGGGCTTTACGGAAGCCGAGGCTGTCAAACTGTTTGCCAATACCTATCTGGCATTGCGTGTCAGCTATTTCAACGAACTGGACACCTATGCAGAGATGAAGGGTTTGAACACCCAGCAGATTATCGAGGGCGTCTGCTTAGATCCTCGCATCGGCAGCCACTACAATAACCCCAGCTTTGGCTATGGCGGTTACTGCCTGCCCAAGGACACCAAGCAGTTGTTGGCCAACTACGCCGATGTTCCGGAGAACCTGATTGAAGCGATTGTGGAATCCAACCGTACTCGCAAGGACTACATTGCTGACCGCGTGTTGGAAATTGCTGGCGCATATGAGGCAAACGAGGCTTATGACCCCAGCAAGGAACATAATGTGGTGGTTGGCGTATACCGTCTGACCATGAAATCTAACTCTGACAACTTCCGCCAGTCCTCTATTCAGGGCGTTATGAAGCGCATCAAGGCCAAGGGTGCAACGGTCATCATCTACGAGCCGACGCTGGAGAATGGCAGCACCTTCTTCGGCAGTGAAGTTGTGAATGACCTTGAGGAGTTTAAGAAACGTAGTCAGGCTATCATTGCCAACCGCTATGATAGTTGCCTGGACGATGTTCAGGAGAAAGTCTACACGCGTGATCTGTTCCGCAGAGATTAAAACGAAGGAGTCTTGATGCCAGAGATTATCCATCAGTTTCATCGTAGCACCAGCGCAAACCTGACAGTAGACGAATGTGTCATCCTGATAGCTCTTGGATTACTTGCTTGGCTCAACCGTAAGGATAAGCATTGGCTCCCAACTCTCTACAGTGTGTTCCTGATCCTTTACATTACGCTCCTGCGCCGTGCGCCGGGGTACAACGAGAACATTCGACTGCATCTGAAGCTGTGGCCGAATGCCGGTGTGTGGGCAGGTAATCTGTTGAATCTGCTCCTATACATTCCCTTTGGTTGGACCGCTCAGAAATGGAAACCAAACAGGAAGAGAATAGTCAGTGCAGCTTTCATGCTTTCTATGTTTTGTGAAGTCATCCGGTATTTTACGGGTAGAGGAATAGCAGATGTGAACGACATTCTGTTCAACACACTGGGTGCTGTGGTAGGAGTCTGGCTTGCGGAAATGGCTAAATTGTATTAAATGAGTAGCTTATAATTCAAATATGCATCTCTCCGTGGTGAGCAGTTGGGGACGGAACATCTCGAATGCAAACTATGTTCAACTAACGGAGAGGTACTAACTATGGCATACGAAGATCGGACGAAACAATATATTGAAACTTTGATTGACAATAAAGATTGGACGGCGGCCCACAATGCTTTGATGGCTTATATCAAGGAATATGGTAGGGACTATTGGGCAGTAAACACCTTGGCTCTTGTAGAGTCGAATATGTAAGGACTGCCAGTTCAACGATGGCAATTAATTGAAAATATAAGTGCGATTTTAAGTAAATAAAATAGTTTTCCGTTTGTGACTGCTCACTACGGAGAGATGACATATTTGGATACTGCTATTTAGAAGATATAAATACTGAATGGAGGTGTCCCTTATGCCCCGTCCTAAAGGAAGCAAGAACAAGCCCAAGACCGTAAAAGCAACCGTTGACTTTGCTACACGGATTGCCGAAAAGCAGTCCGCAAAGGAAGCCGCTGCCGCCGAAATCGCATCCATCACTGCTAATATCGATACGCTGAAAGCTGACCTGAAAACCAAGAAGGCAGAGCTGAAATCTATCGACAAGGAAATCGCCAGAATTGAAGCTAAAAAGGTCAAGGCTGAAACCAAAGCAGCGGAATCGGCAAAGAAAGCCGAAGCAGAGGACGTGCTGAAAAAGCTGCTGGCAATCGGCGTGAGCGCAGACGAGATCCTCGCAAAGCTGAAATAAACTTTTCAGACCTCAAACCGTGTGGGTGTGGCTACAAAATCTCATCCATACGGTTTTATAATAGAACGATTGTTTTATATCAAACAATAATATGCCTGTTTTTTATTCCATAGTCCAAAATTACATCCGGTGAAATTTCAGCAAAAGAGGTAGCAGGGGAGAGCACAAGAAAAGTAGGGACGGAGCAAATAAACAGCAATGAATATCACAGATAAGAAGTAGTCAAATCCGTCTGCACATCAAAACAGCTTCAATCACTTCAAAAGTAACCTTCAAAAATCAGCAATAACCCATCCCTCAATTCCGTCCATCAATACACCCATCAATCCATCATCCAACCCCTCATCACACCCACCCTGAGGAGCGCATCTGGGCAGGGCGAACGCCCCGGCGGAAGCCCCGGGTCCCGGACGCTCCGAAGAACAAGCACGATATCACATGAAAAGCCATACGCATAAAAAAGTGCGGAAATGCAAAAAATCCAAAAACACAAAATTGCGAAAGAACTTGAAAATAACGCCTAAACGTGGTATAATTTTGGTACGAACAAGCCGGTTTTGGTACGACAACGGTATGCTGTGGTACTGTAACTGTTGTTTCGAAATTATGAACGACTACAAAAAAATCGTGAAAATTTAGCGTAGCTACGACGACACCTATCAGGTTCAGGTCGTGTCCTGGTACGACAACGAGAACTCCTACACCTCTCAGATGGTCCGTACCATTAAGTACTTCGCTGAGAACTGCTAATCACAGCTCTACGCTCAAAGGTGCTTGAGGTGTCGTGCTGAGTAACAGCTGGTATCGGATTTGCTGGTACGAACATGCGGTGATTGGTACGACAACAGGATATTGAGTTCTACACCCTTCCTTTTGCGGGTCTCCGTGAGAGGAAGGGTGTTTTTTATCTTCCAGCAGGGAGAAAATCCAAAGAAAGGATGATTTGCTCCAAGAAATGTGCTATACTGAACTTACAGTGCCCCAGAGCCGATGCACTATGCGGCTGACAATGCTGTTTTGCGGGTAGCATCATGCAATGGAGGAAAGCATATACACTTATACACTAATGAAAGTTCACTTTTGGAAACGAGGTAAGCAAGAATGGGAAAGTATTTTGGAACCGATGGCTTCCGTGGTGAAGCTGGTATTGATCTGACTGCCGACCATGCCTACAAGGTTGGTCGCTTTTTGGGCTGGTATTACAATATGCTCCGCGAGCGCAATGGCAACAACGAGCCTGCACGCATCGTCATCGGCAAGGACACCCGCCGCAGCTCCTATATGTTCGAGTACAGTCTGGTCGCAGGACTGACCGCCTCCGGAGCAGACGCTTACCTGCTGCATGTCACTACTACGCCCAGTGTGGCTTACATCGCTCGCGTGGATGACTTTGATTGCGGCATCATGATCTCTGCCAGCCACAACCCCTACTATGATAACGGTATCAAGCTGATCGACTGCTACGGTGAGAAGATGCCCGAGGAGACCCTGCTGCTGGTGGAGGACTACATCGATGGTAAGCTCCATGTGTTCGATAAGGATTGGTCGGAGCTGCCCTTTGCTCACCGCGAGCACATCGGACGCACTGTGGACTATGTGGCAGGCCGCAACCGCTACATGGGCTACCTGATCAGTCTGGGCATCTACTCCTTCAAGGGCGTGAAGGTTGGTCTGGACTGTGCCAACGGCTCCAGCTGGAATATCGCTAAGAGTGTGTTTGATGCTCTGGGTGCGGATACCTATGTCATCAACAACAAGCCGAACGGCCTGAACATCAACAACAACGCTGGCTCTACTCATATTGAGGGTCTGCAAAAGTTCGTGGTAGAGAACGGTCTGGATGTCGGCTTTGCTTTCGATGGCGACGCTGACCGCTGCCTGTGCGTGGACGAGAAGGGCAATGTTATTACCGGCGACCATATCCTGTACATCTATGGCTGCTACATGAAGGAACACGGCGAACTGATGAACAACACGGTGGTCACTACCGTCATGTCCAACTTTGGCCTGTACAAGGCTTTTGATGAGCAGGGCATCGGCTACGCTAAAACTGCTGTGGGCGACAAGTATGTCTACGAGTACATGGCTAAGAACGGCTGCCGTATTGGCGGTGAGCAGAGCGGTCATATCATCTTCTCCAAGTACGCCAGCACCGGTGATGGTATCCTGACCAGCCTGAAAATGATGGAAGTCATGCTGGCCAAGAAGATGCCCATGAGCAAGCTGGCTGAGCCGCTGAAAATCTACCCGCAGGTTCTGGAGAACGTCCGCGTGACCGATAAAAAGGCCGCACAGAACGACCCGGCAGTGCAGGAGGCGGTCAAGGCTGTGGCCGAGGCACTGGGCGATACCGGTCGTATTCTGGTACGCGAGTCTGGTACCGAACCTGTCGTCCGCGTGATGGTGGAGGCTCCCGACCACGACACCTGCCAGAAATATGTCTCTCAGGTCGTGGAGGTCATCAAGAGCAAGGGTTACGCCGTCTGAGGCTGAGCGCTGCGGCGGATGTTGCCCGCGCACCAAAATGCGGGCAGCAGACGCACTGCACAGCGCGATTCTGCATCTTTTTGTTGACAAACCCGCACTTTTTGCGTATGATAAAGGTAACACTGAAAATTGTGTCAAATTGGCTGTGAAGAGAAGAGTACGCACCGTCTGCGCCTGACAGAAAGCCCGAAGGATGGAACCGGGCAGGCCGCGCGGCGCCGAAGATGGTCTTGGAGCCGCGCAGGTGAACAATGAGCCTGCGACGGGGTGCGCCCGTTACCGCGCAAAGGCCGGTTTTGCCGGCTAAAGGCTGCGTCCGCAAGGGCGCAGCGAAGCAAGGTGGTACCACGAAGGTTCAGCGCTCTCGTCCTTGTCCGGTTATACCCGGCAGGGCGGGAGCGCTTTTTGCTTGCAGGAGAAGCTGCAGAACCAAAAGAAAGGAAGATAGAACCCCATGAGCGAACACAAGACATTTTATATCACCACCCCCATCTATTACCCCAGCGATAAGCTGCACATCGGCCACAGCTACACCACCGTGGCCTGCGATGCGCTGGCTCGTTTCAAGCGGATGCAGGGCTACGACGTCATGTTCCTGACCGGCACCGATGAGCACGGCCAGAAGATCCAGGATAAGGCTGCCGATGCCGGCGTCACCCCCAAAGAGTATGTGGACAAGATCGTGGCCACCGTCAAGGATCTGTGGAAGCTGCTGGACGTCAGCTACGACCGCTTCATCCGCACCACCGACGACTACCACATGGAGTCCTGCCAGAAGATCTTCACCAAGCTGTATGAGCAGGGCGACATCTACAAGGGCGAGTACATCGGCCACTACTGCAAGCCCTGCGAGAGCTTCTGGACCGACAGCCAGCTGGTGGACGGCAAGTGCCCGGACTGCGGCCGTGAGGTCTACGATGCCCACGAGGAAGCCTACTTCTTCAAGACCAGCAAGTACGCCGACCGCCTGCTGAAGCTCTACGAGGAGAACCCCCAGTTCATCCAGCCCGAGAGCCGCAAGAACGAGATGATCGCCTTCATCAAGCAGGGCCTGCAGGACACCTGCGTGTCCCGCACCTCGGTCAAGTGGGGCATCCCCGTGCCCTTCGACCCCAAGCACACCATGTATGTGTGGGTGGACGCCCTGAGCAACTATATCTCCGCACTGGGCTACGGCAACGACACCTACCACGATTACGATAAGTTCTGGCCGGCAGACCTGCACATGGTGGGCAAGGAGATTTTGCGCTTCCACACCATCCTGTGGCCTGCTATGCTGATGGCACTGGATCTGCCGCTGCCTAAGCGCGTGTTCGGCCACGGCTGGCTGCTGATGAACGGCGGCAAGATGTCCAAGTCTGTGGGCAACGTGGTAGACCCCGTTATCCTGTGCGACCGCTACGGCGTGGACGCCATCCGCTACTTCCTGCTGCGCGAGATTCCCTTCGGCAACGACGGTATGTTCACCAACGAGGCACTGATCAACCGCATCAACAGCGATCTGGCCAACGACTTGGGCAACCTGCTCAGCCGTACCGTGGCCATGTGCGAAAAGTACTTCGGCGGCACCGTGCATAATGTGGCCGGTACCGAGGCCATCGACACCGAGCTGGAGACCATGGTCAGCGAGCTGACCGCCAAAGTCACCGCCGACATGGATGACCTGACCATCCCGCAGGCGCTGATGGAGATCTTTGCGGTCATCCAGCGCGCCAACAAGTATATCGACGAAACCGCACCTTGGGCACTGGCCAAGGACGAGGCCAACAAGCAGCGTCTGGAAAGCGTGCTGTACCACCTGTGCGAGGCACTGCGCGTGTGCGGCATCCTGCTGAACG